>Ga0181581_10004905_pt1 | contig 10409 bp, 6 predicted proteins | sample 071ome_22_FD_132433 | JGI IMG/M metagenome (GOLD analysis project Ga0181581, IMG submission 132433) | Coastal salt marsh microbial communities from the Groves Creek Marsh, Skidaway Island, Georgia - 071404AT metaG (megahit assembly) | ecosystem: Environmental > Aquatic > Marine > Intertidal zone...
GTTTTTGCCTCTCGCAGGGCTCTTGCTCCTCATCCTCATGGTGGGTCACGAAACCCGGTGGCGGAAGACGGGACTTGCGCATCTATTCAAGGGGCAACGCTGGCAATGGCTCGTCTCGCTCGCAATCACGGGGGCTCTGCTAAGTTGGCTGGAATCCCCCTCGATTCCGCAGGCGCTGTTCGCATGGCTGAGCCTGAATGTGTTGGTTGGGTTGGCTAGACAATGGGGCGCGAGAGCACATTTGCGAGGTCGATGGAGAGCCCTTTTTGAGCAGAGTCCGTCTTACTACAGTATGTTGCTTGGGCACGTGGGGCTGGTCATCGCTGTGATTGGCATTGCTGCGACTTCGATCTCCAGTATCGAGCAAGACCTGCGGATGGCGCCGGGTGATGAAGTTCAAGTGGGTGACTACGCCATGCGACTGACGGGTGTTCGTGACGTTGAGGGTCCTAACTACACCGCTGAACGTGGGGAAGTCGTCGTGACCCGTGACGGGCAATTCGTCGCGAGACTATTCCCCGAGAAAAGACGCTACCACGCATCACAAATGGTGATGACCGAGGCCGCGATCGATGCGGGGCTGTCCCGGGATCTTTACGTGGCGTTGGGGGAACCTCTGGGTGATGGTGCCTGGTCAGTGAGGATGCAGGTCAAGCCCATGGTGCGTTGGATTTGGTTGGGTGGTGTCATGATCGCGCTCTCCGGTTTGGTGTCTTTGCTTGACTTGCGTTACCGCAAGCGAGCAATACAGCGCGCGCCAGTGGCTAACGAGTCTCTCGCGCCTCTGAGCCAAGGACACTGACGTGGCCAAACAAAGTTTTTTGATTCCGCTTGCCATCTTTTTGGCCTTGGTTTTGATTCTCGGGCTGGGCTTCACGCTGGATGATCCCCACCGGTTGCCCTCAGTCCGAGTGGGACAGCCCTTTCCTGAATTCTCGTTGCCTGATTTGATCACGCCAGAGATTGATCGTACCGAGCGTGACTTCAAAGGCCCCGCCCTGGTGAACGTATGGGCAACCTGGTGCCCCACATGCTACGCCGAACATGAGGCGCTGAAGGTGATCGAGAAAACGGGCGTCAGGATTTTCGGGATCAACTACGCCGATGATGAAGACAAGGCCCGCACGTTTTTGAGTGACCTTGGAGATCCTTATGTGCTGAACGTGATAGATGCCAACGGGCGATTGGCGATAGACCTGGGGGTTTATGGCGCGCCAGAGACCTTCGTGATTGATCGTGAGGGACAGATTCTTTATCGGCATGTGGGCGCTGTAGACGCCCGCGTTTGGCGGGAGACGCTCGCGCCGATGATTCAATCTCTGGCGGGTGCTGGTAGTGGTTAACTTTTTCACACCGAGTCTTTTGGGCTTGATGATCCTAGTCAGCGGTGCCAGCGTGGCCAATACCGTCGAAGACTATACATTTGCAAATGACGCAATGCGCGACCGCTATCAGAATTTGATTGATGAACTGAGATGCCCTCAATGCTTGAACACGAACCTTGCCGGCTCGGACGCCATGATTGCCGCCAATTTGCGTCGCGAGGTGTACCGGATGGTGACAAGTGGTGAAACCGATGAGGCCATCAAATCATTTATGTATGAACGGTATGGGGATTTTATTCTCTATCGACCGAGGTTGATGCCCTCAACCTGGGTGCTTTGGCTGCTCCCAGGCTTTTTGCTGATCGTGGGTGTCTGGGTCTGGTGGGTCATGGCTCGGCTGCCCAGCGCGGCTTTGGATGATCAAATGCAAATGAGCGATACGGATTTGGCAGAGGTTGAGCGTCTGCTCGGCGAGCCGCATCGAGCCAATGACTCATGATGGTTTGGATGGGTTTTCTGTTCCTGATCGGTCTTGTGATCGTGGGTCTTTATGTTGCAATGATGAGGCTTCGCCGGATCAGCTTCCATGACGGCAAACTTGAAAGCCAGCGTGCGTTTCACCGAGCGCGTTTAGAAGAGCTTCCGCAGCTCATAGAAGAGGGCTTAGTCGAGCCAGAACAATCAGCAGCGATTGAGCGAGAATCGAAGCAAGATCTACTCCGCGAGTCGGATCAGATCGACGGGCAGTTACCGAGCGCAGAAGTCGCGCAGCCGAGTGGGTGGTCTCGCCTTTTGGTTGCGGTTGGTGTTTGCTTTTTGGCCCTGCTGGCATTCAGCGAATTAGGTGGTGGTCTGGGTCGGGTTCAGGACGTGCGATGGACTGAGGCCCTAGAGCAGCTTGACCTGACGTCACCAGGGGATGTTGAGCGTGCGCACAGCATGATGACTGCGTGGCTAGACGACGATCCAGACAATGAATCGGTGCGCATGTTCTTAGCCGAGTTATCGTTGAACTTAGGTCGTTATCAGGAGGCGGCTGATGGGTTTAGCGCGCTCAGCCGCCTCTACCCGGCGGATGGGCACTTGCGCGAGCAAAGCATTGAAGCGCGATACTTGGCGCTGGATCGCCGCTTGGATGAGGCGTTAGCGCGAGACCTGGATCTAGCCTTGGGGCAATATCCTCGTGCCGTCGGTCTATTAGAGATTGCGGGGATGGAAGCGCATAAAGCGGGCCGTCTGAGGGATGCAATCACTTTTTTTAAGCGAGCCGCTCAGGATGCAACCGGGCCAAGGCGCCTGATGATCGAGCAGATTCTGACTGTATTGGATTCAAGTGGGAGCACGGAACCGCCTCAGCCCGCGATGCTTAGCGGGGCGGATGCGGGCGCGCCCAGGCCCGGCGTACTGCCGGAGATTGAGGTGACGGTTGAACTCATCAGCGATCAGCCGTTGCCCCCTGCTGCCAAGCTGTTTGTATTCGCGCGAGCGAGTGAGGGCCCGCCCATGCCGCTCGCCGTGGTCCGTGCGGAGCCAACTCGCGGGCGATCGATTCACCGCTTGACGGATGCGCTTGCAATGATGCCGTCACTCAGACTGAGCCAGTTTGACGTTGTGGACGTGGTAGCAAGGTTGTCTTTGTCCGGACAAATCAGTGGCGATGGCGATGATTTCGAAACCAAGGCGGAAAAACTGTCGCTCGCACCGGGTGTGCAGTCGCTGAGTTTGGTGCTTGATCTCACGCAGGCCGAGGCAAAACCGACTGAGGCGTCGCGCTAGTGCTTGGGATTTCAAAGACGAATCCATCTCTCGAGCATAGGCTTTTGACGCGGAGTCACCGGTCAAAGCACCGATGGCTAGGTTTCGCCCTGGCGGTCGCGATCGTCTGGGGGCCCCTAACGCTTTTCGCCCAGACCTTTGATGCATTCGTCCAGAGTGAAATCGAGTCGAGAGCCAGCGTGGTCCCCGGCGCGGCGGTGGCTATCATTGAAAATGGTGGGGCGCCCTGGGTCAAAGTTTTCGGCGTAACCCGTCTAGGCACGGATCAGCCAGTCACGCCGCACAGCGCTTTTCAATTAGCCAGTATTTCAAAAACCTTCGCCGGGGTCGCGCTCGCGATGGCTGCGGACGCAGGGTCGCTTAGTCTTGACGAACCGGTTCAGTCGGTGTTGACGGATCTTCGATTCGCGGATGAATCGAAGGGTCGATCGATCAGTATGCGCCATGTGGTCTCTCAAAGCACCGGACTCCTGCCCCACAGTTACACGAATTTGATCGAGGACCGGATGAGTTATCCATCGATCATCAAAAAACTGGCGAAAGCGCCGTTTATTTGCGCGCCCGGGAACTGCTACAGCTATCAAAATGTGGTGTTTAGTTTAGTGGGCGATGCCATTCAAGAACGAACCGGACAATCCTATGCCGATTATGTTCGCCAGAAGATCTTCATTCCCCTACGGATGCCAGATGCTTGGGTGGGTTTGGCGTCTGATCAAGAGCGGGAAGACCGAGTGCTTGTCACGCCGCATCTGAAGACAAAGAACGGTTGGCGGGTGGCCAAACCCAATGAGCGTTATTACAAGGTCTTACCGGCTGCCGGGGTCAATGCGTCAATTAGTGACATGGCACGGTGGCTTGCGGCGATTCTGGGTGAATCCACCGTCATTTCACCCGATCTGCTCGGGCAGGTGACCGAGCGAGTTGTCTCCTACAGAAAACGTCAGGGCCATTACCCCAGTGACGCGCCGATCACTGATTTAGGTTATGCGATGGGGTTTCGAACGTTCTCGTACCGAACCCTTCCAGGCTTTTTGCATCACGGGGGATACATCCGCGGCATGCGCTCGGAGTTGATCGCGCACCCAAGGTCACGGTCGGGGCTCGTTTTTCTAACCAATGCTGAGCCCGATAAGCTGAATCGATTGAGTCTTGCCTTCGCAGACTACGTGTACAACCAATCGTTAGTCGGCCAGCACCTTGGCATGGGGGGAGGGGATGAAACAGGCGCCCTCCAACTGTCCGCTCGAGTGCCGTCTGAGTAACTGGGGCAATGCGAAAAATGCGGGCGCGACGTCATTCGCTCGAACTCTCACATCATCGAAGGATGCTTTCAGCATAGAAGTGATCTCTTCGGGCATGTGCTGCATGACCGTTAAGGTGTCAGAGCCTGAAACATCGACTCTGGGCGCATGTGCTGCCGCATCCACCGACAGTTTGCCATCGGTCAGATAACTGATGAGCTGAAACACCGAAGGGAAAATCTTCCGTCCTCCGCAAGCCCCCAGCGTTGCCCATGCGCCGTCGTCCCCACGCATGAGCGTGGGGCACATGTTACATAAAGGCTTCCGTCCCGGCGCAACGCTATTGGGCCGTCCCGGGCTGGGGTCAAACCACATCATGCCATTATTCAGAACGATGCCGAGTCGGTTGGATGCGACGCGGGCGCCAAAGGCTGACATGATGGTCTGCGTCATGGAGACGATGTTGCCATCCTCATCTGCTATGCAAACGTGGGTCGTGGCGCCTTGCGTGTCGCCTGCACCCATATGCTGGAGACGGTGCGCGTAGCTTTGCTTAAGTGCTGAGACCAGCGCCTTGATGTGCTCGGCGCCAAAACAACCCACATCGGGACTGAAATTGGACTCCAACGCTGCGAGGGCATCGATTAGGCTGGGGCCGGCTGTTAGGGCGCCTGCAGCAAAGATCTGTTGATCCCTGTATCGGCTGACCACCGGTTCTGTGAGGGTCGCTTCGATGGTCTCAAGATCCTTCCGCGTGAGTATGGCGCCCTGATTTTTTAAGTCTTCGGTGAGCCAATCGGCGAGATCGCCTTCGAAAAAAGGGGCAGGCCCAGCAGAGGCGTAGGCGTCCAAGGTATTGGCAAGATGAGGCAGAGGATGGTGTTGCGCGCCCCCCTCGAGGTTCGGCGTTGGCGGCAGGCCATCTTCCAAATAGAGGCCAGCCGCTGAGGGGTATTGCCTCAGTGCTCTCGCCGATTGATTGATTTTCATCGCGCTATACCAATCGATGGGCAGCCCGAGTTTGGCTTGTCGAATCGCGGCTTCGGCGAGCGCTCGACGCGGCATCGAGGCAAATCGTTGATGGGCAAGTTCGATGCCTTTGAAATAGGCGGGTACCGCAATGGCCAGCGGGCCATGAATATTTCGATCGCCTTGCACGGCGGGCCAATTAAAGGCATCGCTGCTGTTGGTGCCTTGCTCTGCGAGTGGGTAGTGATCGGGCGAGGCAGCGCCCGGTGCCTGCATGCCGAAATCGATCTGGTAAACACGATCCTCGCTGGCTTGATAGGTCAGGAGATAGCCCCCACCGCCATAACCGCTCATCCAGGGCTCTACCACCCCTAGCATGAGTCCTGCGGCGATGGCGGCGTCCACTGCGTTGCCTCCCGATCGCAGGACGTCAATCCCCGCCTGTGTGGCAAGGTGGTGTTGAGTTGCGACCATGAATCGCTTGCCCGTAACCGCTGGCTTGCTGATCTGCCAATGGGCTGCTTCGGCGATGGTTTGCACAGTCGAGATTCCGTTTTGATGTCTGCGGATCAGCTTATCAGAGGGCGCCTCTGTTTTCGTTGGTAATCACGGGAAGTGCCAACTTCATAGAGCCACGGGAATTGCACGTTTCGGACCGATGTTGTCCTCGTCCACGTCTTTATTTGCCGATGATTTGTTTGTGAACAAGAGAACACAGCGCCTAAAAAAATGAAGAGTCCAAAAGGCTGAGTGGTGCGTAGAAGGGGCGTGCGTAGGAAACGCCGGATGAATGAAAAGGATGCCAACCGTGGGAGAAGCACAGTGACAAAGAGTTCTTGGGTATCAATGGCGATCGTGGTCGGCATGGGCCTTTGGTTGTTTTCGGGTGATTTCACAGCCGAGACCGCAGATGCTGCGGAGCCCTCGCAGCGGTTGGATTCAGTGAGTCAGAAAGTGCTCGTTCAGGGGCTGCAGTCAAAAGCGGCTCAAAGGGCGGTTGAGATCGAGGTGTTAGGAAAGACTGAAGCAAACCGGCAGGTGTTCGTTAGGGCCGAATTGTCAGGTGCGATTACTGAGGTCAACGCTGAGCGGGGTGAATTCGTTGAGGCGGGTGAGGCACTCTGTAAAATTGCGGTCGACAACCGTGAAGTCCGCGTTCAGGAAGCGGAAGCCGCTTATCAAAGTGCGATGATTGAATATCAGGGGGCTTTGGATCTCAGTGCGAGTGGCTTGCAGTCCAAAGTGATGCTCGCCAAGCTCAAAGCGGCCGCAGTTCAGGCCAAGTCTTTACTTCAAACGGCAAAGCTTAATTTAGACAAAACGATCATTCGAGCGCCGTTTTCCGGATTTGTTGAGGACAGGCAGGTCGAAGTTGGAGATCTGGTAACGCCGGGAACGGCATGTGCATCGATCCTAGAGATCTCGCCGCTTCTTGTTGTCGGGCAGGTGTCAGAGCGAGAAGTTGCGTTCCTCGAGGAAGGCCAGCATGTGGGCGTCCGCATGGGGCAAGGTGCATCAATGACGCCCAAGCTCGAGGGTTTGATTTCTTTTGTAGCCAGAACGCCAGACGCCGCGACGCGGTCCTATCGGGTGGAGGCGCGGCTCGAAAACCTAGGCGGCGCCTCGAGAGCCGGTCTCACGGCTAAGATGCGCATCCCCGTATCTGAAGCGCTCGCGCATTTGATCTCGCCTGCATCCCTGACGCTGAACGCAGAAGGTGTCTTGGGCGTGAAGACGGTATCGGAGGCGGGCATGGTTGAATTTGTGCCGGTCAACGCCGTGGGCGAGGACCCTGCAGGACTTTGGGTGACGGGCCTCCCCTCCGAGGCGACGGTGATCACTGTCGGTCATCAAGAAGTGATTCCTGGACAAGCGGTCGACGTAGAGCTTACGCAAAGCGCTGATTCGGCCCGGCTGATTTAGGTTCGCTCATGAAATTCTTGGACGCGGTGGTGTCCCGTGAGCGCACCGTGCTAACGCTGCTCGTCGGCATTATGCTGGCGGGCATCTCCTCTTATCTGTCTATTCCTATCGAATCTGATCCAGACGTTTCGGTGCCTGTGATTGTGGTTGTTGTGCCTCACGAGGGCATTTCGCCAGAGGATAGCGAGCGGCTGTTGATACGACCGCTCGAACTCGAACTCAAAACGATCGAGGGTATCGAAGAGCTCAACGCCTATGCCGCTGAGGGACAAGGAACCGTCGTTATAGAGTTTGATTCGAGCTTCGAACCTGACCAAGCCATGACGGATGTCCGGGAGGCGGTGGATCGAGCCAAGATCAAAATGCCCCAGACGGCGGAAGAACCCATTCTGAACGAGATTTCCGCTTCTGATTTCCCGATCGTCACGGTCAGCGTCGCTGGCGAAGGGGTCGATGAGCGCACCATCTACCAAAGCGCTGAAGCGTTAAAACGAAAAATTGAGTCTATCCCAGGGGTGCTCGAAGCCAAGTTGACAGGTGCCCGAGAGGAAGTGCTAGAGGCCATCATCGATCCAGAACAACTGCAGCGGCTCGGTATTTCAACCGATGAGTTGCTGGGCGCGCTCGGAAGAAACAACCGATTAATTGCGGCTGGAAGCGTTGACACGGGTCGCGGGCGTTTTGCGATCAAGATTCCCAGCGTGATCGACACCGCTGAAGACGTGCTGTCGGTGCCGCTGATTGCCAATGCGGATGGCGTGATCACAGTACGGGATGTGGTAACGCTCCGTCGAACCTTTAAAGATGCGTCAGGATTTACCCGGGCTAACGGCGCGCCGGCCATGGCCATCGAGGTCAGTAAACGCAGCGGGACCAGCTTGATCGACGTTGTGGATCGAGTGAAAGAGGTGGTTGAGTCAGAAAAGCGGCGCTTACCCCAAGCGCTCGCGATCAATTATCTCGCTGATCAGGCACCCGAAACCCGAAGCCAGATCGAGACACTCCAGGGCAATATCTCAACAGCCATGTTTCTCGTGCTCACCGTGGTGGTTGCAGCCGTGGGGGTGCGCTCAGGACTCTTGGTGGCGTTCGGGATTCCGTTTTCGTTTCTGTTTGCCTTTATCTTTGTTAACGCGCTGGGGTACACCTACAACTTCATGGTCATGTTCGGCATGCTGCTAGGACTGGGCATGCTGATCGATGGCGCCATTGTTGTTGTTGAACTCGCAGATCGAAATATGGTGAGTGGGATGCCTGCAGGGCAGGCCTACTTGAACGCGGCGAAGCGGATGTTCTGGCCCATTATTGCCTCGGTCGGCACGACGCTCGCCGCATTCTTACCATTGATGCTTTGGCCCGGAGTGACCGGGCAGTTTATGCGCTATTTGCCGGTCACCGTGTTCGCCGTGCTGGCAGGATCGCTGCTGTACGCCCTGATTTTCGCGCCCGTCCTTGGCGGCATTATTCGTCCTAAAACGGAGCGTCGCACGGATCCGCTGAAAGACGCTCGGGCTGGCATGAACTATGCCGCGCTGCCTGGACTTTTGGGTGTGTACGGTCGGGTCCTCATGCTCGTGACTGGGCGACCGATTGCCGTCCTGTTTGGAACAGTGGCCGTGCTGTATTTGATTGTCCGCGCCTACGGTGCGTCGGGTCTCGGGGCTCAGTTTTTCGTCGATGTTGAGCCCAGCTTTACGGGTGTCGCAGTGTCCGCGAAGGGTAACTATTCCGCTGAGGAAATTCGTGATTTGGTGACTGGCGTCGAGCGCCGGGTGATGGATGCCGGCGAGATAGAAAGTATCTACACCTCCGCAGGATCAGGGAGCGCCATTTCTGTGGGCAGTGGGAGAAGTGGTGATCAAATTGGCTCGATGTTTATCGAGTTAACCGACCGTCAAACCCGAACGCTAGATGGGTGGCGCGTGATTGAGGGGTTCCGTGATGCCATCGCTAGGATGCCAGGGTTGCGTGCAGAAATTCAGGAACAGGAACGGGGCCCGCCTGTCGGTAAAGACATTCAATTACAACTCCAAGCGGAGGACCTCGGCGTATTGGCCGCTGAGACACGCCGAGTGAGAGCCTACCTAGAAACCCTGCCAACCTTGAGAGACGTTGACGATACCGCGCCTGTGCCGGCGATTGAATGGGAGATGAATGTCGATCGCGAGAAAGCGGCCATGATGGGCGCAGACGTCGCGAGTGTTGGCTCAGCTGTTCAGCTCATGACGAATGGGGTGTTGATTGGGCGATTCAGGCCCGACGATGCGGAAGACGAAATTGACATTCGTTTGCGATATCCAGAAGACGCGCGCGGTTTTTCGAAACTGGACAGTCTAAGAGTCTCGACTCGAGAGGGCCAAAGCCCGATCAGTAGCTTCGTGACCCGCGAGGCACGCCCGAAGGTCAGCACGATCTTTCGGCAGGACGGACAGCGGATCATGTATGTGCGAGCGAATGTAGTGCCCGGCGCTTTGGTGGAACAAGAGGTGTCTGCCATCCAAACCTGGCTCAATCAGACACCGCTTGCCCCCGGCGTTCGAGCCGTATTTCGTGGTGCAAACGAGGAGCAGGCAAAGACCATGCAATTCATCAGCAGCGCCTTTAGTTTGGCGCTCTTGCTCATGGCATTGCTGCTCGTGACACAGTTCAATAGTTTTTATCAGACCCTTTTGGTTTTATCGTCGGTACTCATGTCGACTGTGGGCGTCCTGCTTGGTTTGATGATCACACAGGATCCTTTTAGCGCCATCATGACCGGTGTCGGCATTGTGGCGCTAGCTGGCATCATCGTGAACAACAACATCGTGCTGATTGATACGTTTAACGAAGTGCGCGCGTTGCACCCGGGGTGGTCCCTTGCACAGGTGGCCACGCACACCGGTTGTTTGCGACTCAGACCTGTCTTTTTGACGACGTTCACCACTGGCTTCGGTCTACTGCCGATGGCGATGGGCGTTTCAATTGATTTAATCGGGCGGACGGTCGAGGTGGGCGGTCCGATCGCGTCCTTCTGGACGCAATTGGCGTCAGCCATTGTCTCTGGGCTCAGTTTTGCCACCGTGCTCACTTTGCTCGTCACGCCGGCGATGTTGGCGCTCCCGGAAGCGCTTCGCAGCGCGCGCCAGCGCTTGCCCTGGCGCCGGCGGCTCCCAGAGGCGGACCCCACCCAAGCCTA
>Ga0181581_10004906_pt1 | contig 10409 bp, 10 predicted proteins | sample 071ome_22_FD_132433 | JGI IMG/M metagenome (GOLD analysis project Ga0181581, IMG submission 132433) | Coastal salt marsh microbial communities from the Groves Creek Marsh, Skidaway Island, Georgia - 071404AT metaG (megahit assembly) | ecosystem: Environmental > Aquatic > Marine > Intertidal...
CATTTTTGTCGGGGACTCCAACTCCGTGGAGCCGAAGGGCGCCTCCGAGCGTGAAGGCTACGAGCTGACCGCCTTCTGGCAGCCGCTGTACTGGTTGGGCATCGATGCCGTGTACACCGACAGCAAGGCCCGTTACGTGAACAATCCCGATGGCGACTACGTGGAGCAGGCCGTGGAGGAGTCCGGCCAGATCGGCATCTCCGCCAGCAGGGACAACTGGGACCTGGCTCTGCGCCTGCGCTACCTGGGTCCCTACGCCCTCGTCGCCGACAACAGCCAGCGCGCCGACTCCCTGACCACGGTAAGCCTGCGTGGCGCCTGGCACTGGAATAACCTCACAGCGTACGCGGAAGTCATCAATTTACTGGATACCGACAAGAAGGAAATCGTCTACTACTATCCCGCCTACGTTCCCGGCCTCGACCCGGTCGGCCAGACCTCCGAGGACATCGACTGCAGCGTGCTCGACTGCACCATCAGTCGCGCCACAGTACCCAGCAGCTTCCGGTTCGGCATCAGCTACAAGTTTTGACGCAGCCCCGTCACGGTTACGCTTTGCCTGGTCCGTTGTGCAGGCTCAGCCACTTCATGACGTCGCTGTGCTGGATGAGACCGACCACCTTGCCGTCCTCGATGACCGCCAACGGTTCGTCGCCGGCCTTTACCAGCGCCATCAGCGCGTCCTTTCCGGACGTAGCGGGTGACAGCGTTTCCAGTGACGACAATGGTCGTGTGATGTCACTTACCGTTTTGCTCCGCCGCTCGTTTTCCTGCAGCGTTTGCACGTCCGCCAGTGACACCACGCCGAGGATGATGCCGTGCCTTTCCACAGGCCAGAGCACCTGCCGGCTGCGTAACAGGTAGCGGTCGATGAAATCCTGCAACGGGATATCGCCTTTGATGAGTTCGAAATGGGTGCGCATCAGGTCCCTGACCCGGAACTCACCGAGAGCCTTTTCCGCGCTGAACTGTTTGTAGTGCAGCACTGCCAGGCTGGAAATGAACCAGCCGATAAGAATCCACCACAGGCCGCCGATGCCCCCGCCACCGAGCAGACTGACAATGCCCGTGGCCATCAGGAACCAGCCGAAATAGCGGCCGCCATTGGTCGCCCATCTCGTCGCCTTCACCTGGTCGCCCGTCAGCCACCAGATGATGGCGCGAAAAACCCGGCCGCCATCCAGGGGAAAGCCCGGCACCATGTTGAAGATGGCCAGGATCAGGTTGATGGAGCCCAGCCAGAACAGCATGGTGGCCGCCGGCCCAAGGCCGGCAATGGCTGCCACCTGGTCTTCAGCCAGGGCTGCGTCGAGCGCGATATCACCAGAGAGCCAACCGGCCAGCCAGGAACACACCAGGGCGATGGCGAGGCTCATCAATGGACCGGCAATGGCGATCATGAATTCTTCACGGGGCTGGTCGGGTTCACGGCTGGTCTCCGCCACACCACCGAACAGAAAGAGAGTGATGCGCGGTACCGGAATGCCATAGTGTTGCGAGACTACGGAATGGGACAGTTCGTGGGCGAGCAGGGAGACGAAGAAGATGACGCCGGACACCAGGGCGGTGCCCCAAGTCAGCGCCGTGCTCCAGTCGGGATGCCAGTTCGGAAAGATGCCGGTGGCCAGGCTGGCGACGATTAGCGCAAAAATGAGGATGACACTGATATCCAGCCGGATCTCGATATTGAAGATCCGGAACAGGGAGACGCTATGGCTGCCAGGGGCGGTCTGCCGCCTGCTGGTTCGCTCAACTGTGTTGTCGCTCATGGTGTAAGCCTTTTGGCGTGCAGAGATGTCATATTAACGTTAAAAAGCACTCATGCCCGGGGGTACCAGGCAGTGTAAGTTGTTTTTGGCCACCTGGCTAAAGCCCTGTGAATACGCATGACTGCTTCCCTGCTCCTGTGCCAACTTACTGTTTTATAACAACTATAGTGCGTTAACCCAAGTGTTAACCCTGCGAGGCGTGCTGGATTTAACGTTAACAAAACCCTTGAAATCCCCGCTGAATCAGTGAAAATGCCGTCTTTCCGAAAACGGTCCCGCCCCCGCGCTCCTGATGCCCGACATGACCCAGATCGATATTGACGAACTCCATGCCCTGACCGAGCGCATCATCAACAGCGGTGTGCTCGGACGGTCGAAGGCCTATGGTGCCATCCTGCGCTACCTGGTGGAGTGCTCGGTCAGAGGGGATACGCCGAAGGAGGCCGCCATCGCCATCGATGTACTGGGCCGCGAGGCGGATTTCGATGTTTCCAGGGATTCCATCGTACGCGTCCACATCTACCACCTGCGCAACAAGATCAATCTCTATTATTCCCGCTTCGGCAAGCAGGAGAAGTACCGCATCGAGATCCCCAAGGGCCAGTACATCATCAACACCCTGCGCAACGAGGAACAAAGCAGCGGCGTGAGCCTGACCGGCAAGCCCCTGGACCGGCCCTCTTACACGCCCTGGCTGGTCGGCCTGGTGGTGGTGCTGCTGATCGCGAACCTGTTGCCTTTCGGCGAGGATACACCTGAGTCTGTCGACACCTTTCCACCCGTGCTTGGCATGCAGCCCTGGCCCGCATTCTTCGATGATGACCTGCCGATCCTGCTGGTGATCGGCGACTACTACATCTTCGGCGAGGTGGATGACACCGGCAACGTGACCCGCATGGTGCGTGAGTTCGATATCAACTCGTCCGAGGACCTGACCCGTTTCCGCAGCAACAATCCCGGGGCGGGGGACCATTACTTTAACCTCGACCTCAGCTACATCCCAGTCAGCATCGCCGCGGCCATGGCGCGCATCATGCCGGTGCTTGAAAGCAAGGTGGACCGGGTCAGCGTGAAGATGATGTCGGAACTGGAAACGTCGGATCTCGCCGACAGCCACATACTCTACCTGGGTTACCTCAGCGGCGTCGATACCCTGCTGGACCTGATGTTCACCGACTCCGGCCTGTCCATCGGCAATACCTACGACGAGCTCATCAACCTGGAAACCAACGAATACTATATCGGTTCATCGGGACTATCCGGCGCCGAGAGTTTCCAGGATTACGGCATGGTCTCCACTTTCCCCGCCCCCAATGGCAACCAGTTCCTGCTGGTGGCCGGGATGCGCGACGAGGGCCTGGTCAATGTCGCCCGCCAGGTCACCAGCCCCGACTCCCTCGCGGAACTCGCCGCGGAACTGGCGCCCGCCGAGGCCAGCAGCTACGAGGCGCTTTACGAAGTGCTGGGATACGACAAGACCAACTTCGGCGGCGAGCTGGTATACACCAGGCCGTTGGATACGAAAGTCATCTGGGAGACCAGGCTCATTAATCAGTAAGGGACGATAAAGGGATAAAGGAATAAAGGAATAAACCAATAAAGGGATAAAGGGATAAAGGGAAAAACCGATAAAGCGTAAACAAACCAGTCAAGGTTGTCGTACCCTTCACTGTTCTTCCCATATTCGCTGATAGTCATTCAAGCGTTGCATTCGAATACATACGCTTTATCCCTTTATCGGTTTATCCCTTTATCGATATCTTTCCAGTAAAACATTTGTTCCCGGCTTCCCCGCGCTCCATCGGAGCAAAAAAAACCCGGATCTTTTGGATCCGGGCTTTCGGGTCGGTCCGCGATGACGGACCTGTTTTTCCTTCAGTACTTATTCGGCTTCCGGCTCGTCACTGCTTTCGGCGACGGCATCGGCTGCTGAACCGGTGGAGGAGATAACCAGCTTGATCTCGGTGCTCACTTCCGGGCTCAGGTGAATGGTGATCTCGTACTCGCCAGTCTGCTGCAGGGCGCCTTCCGGCAATTCCACTTCGCTCTTGTCGATGACGTGTCCGGCATCACTGGCGGCCTTGGCGATTTCACGGGTGCCCACGGAGCCGTACAGCTTGCCTTCATCGCTGGCATTGGCCTCGATGGTAACCACCACGCCTGACAGCAGGGCAGCGCGCTTCTGTTCGCCTTCCAGCTTCTCGGCCGCTTTCTTCAGCAGCTCGCCCCTGCGGGCTTCGAAAGTGGCAATGTTTTCCTTGGTGGCGGGAATGGCCTTGGAAAAGGGGAACAAATAATTGCGGGCATAGCCGGCCTTGACGGTGATCTGGTCGCCCACGTCGCCAACCTTGCCCATTTTTTCCAGTAAGATGACTTCCATCGTTCTACCTCGTTGTAACCTGTTCTAAATTGGGGTCTCTGACCCCGTTTTCCATGTACTGCAAATTCGTTGCCGGTTATTCCTTGTCGCGCTGCATCCGCTTGCGCAGGTCCAGGACACTGTCCGTAATGCCCAGCAAAATAATGGCCGGAGCCATCATCAGCAGGGTGACGTAGCACAACACCAGCCAGGGTGTGCCCATCTTCCTCGTCGCCACTGTCCAGTGAGCGACCGCCAGTCCCGCGAACATCGGTGCCACACACAACAGCGGCAGCCAGCTATCCAGCGGCGGGATATCCAGCAGGCCCGCCAGGATCAATCCGAGCAGGGCGATCATTACCCGGGGATCGAAGCGCAGGTTGTGAAACTCCTGCCGGAATCCACCCGGGTTGTACAACAGGGCCTGCCACCAGCGGCCGATCATCAAACAGATGACCACCATGAAAGCGTGGTAGGCGCCGTAAAAGCTGAGCAGTAAATCAACGACCTGCTCCGCCGTGTAATCCGTCTGTCCGCCCTGGTTCAGCTGGGCCTGCAGCCCGTCCCGCACCATGGCTTGCACCTGGGCCTCGTAGGCCGGCTGCAGCACCAGGCTGAACTGGGTGACCAGTCCAACCACCAGGGCAAGCAGCAATACCCGTTGCCAGGACTGCGTCTGCCTCAGTACCAGTGCCAGCACGTAGGTGCCCAGCAACAGGAATGCGGCCGAGGTGTCCCCCATGGCCCACAACAATCCTGCCGGCAGCAAGGCCCATAACAGGATCAGTAATCCTTCCTTTTGCCCCTTGCGCAACGTGACCAGGGCAACGGTTGCTGCACTGAAAAAGTACAGCAGGGGGAAGAATCCGCTCAGCAGAACAATGATGATCGCCTGGCGGCGGCCAAGCATCACGTATTCTGCCAATCCGCGCATGCTTCCCCCTATGTGCTCATGCCTGGGCCTGCGGCCCGGGCAAACTTACACTTCGTGAGAATCTGTATACGGAATCAGGGCCAGGTAACGGGCGCGCTTGATTGCGGTAGCCAACTGGCGCTGGTAACGCGCCTTGGTTCCGGTGATGCGGCTCGGTACGATCTTGCCGGTTTCCGAAACGTTGGCTTTCAGGGTATCCAGATCCTTGTAATCGATTTCCTTGATGCCTTCCGCAGTGAACCTGCAGTATTTACGGCGTCTGAAAAAACGTGCCATGTGTATTCTCCAGTGAATTCGGTTTAAGAGGCGCTTTCTGCTTCTTCGGAAGCGTCGGCCTCGTCGTTATCGTCGTCATCGTCAGAGTCGCGATCGTAAGACTCTTCTGCCGCCATGCGGGCGCTGGCGCGGGCCTTGCGCTCACGGCTCTCGTTTTCGGCCTTCATGATTTCGCTCATGTCGGAGACGGCATCCTTGCGCTTGATCACAAGGTTGCGCAGCACGGCGTCGTTGTAGCGGAACAGGGTGGTGATCTCGTCGAGAACATCCTGGCCGCATTCGACGTTCATGAGGACGTAGTGGGCTTTATGGATTTTGTTGATCGGGTAGGCCAGCTGGCGGCGTCCCCAGTCTTCCAGGCGATGGACTTTGCCACCGGCGTCGGTGACAAGCTTTGAATAACGATCGGTCATCCCGCCAACCTGGTCAGACTGGTCAGGATGCACCATGAATACGATTTCGTAATGGCGCATTAGCATTCCCTATGGTTTAACAGTCTCCCGCAGCATGCATTGAGGCACTTCAATCCCTGGTTCGCAGGGCACTCCGGTGAGACAAGGAGTTTTCAATCAACCTGGCTGTTCAGCCAGGGAAAAGAGCGCGCATTCTATTGATTTGGTTGAAGGAATGCAAGGTTAGTCGCAGCTGCCACGCCTGACCATGCGTCGTTGAACCGGATTCCGGACCCTCTGCACGTGGTGCTTGTCCTGTTTGGGGTTCCCAAACTCCGGATTGCCCTGCCTGGCCTGCACTCGTGACGCTGCCTGTGCGGGTGGAATTCAGGACCGGGTACGTTGGCGGACAGCCTCGAACAGGCAGACGCCGGTTGAAACAGACACATTCAGGCTGCTGACCTCGCCCGCCATGGGGATGGCGACCAGGGAATCGCAATGCTCGCGGGTCAGGCGTCTGAGGCCCTTACCCTCGGAGCCCATGACGATGGCCACAGCCCCTTTGAGTTCCGCGTCGTAAACAGAAAGGTCCGCTTCACCGGCGGCACCGAACACCCAGATCCCGCGCTGCTGCAGGCTTTGCAGGGTGCGGGCCAGGTTGGTGACGCTGACGAAGGGCACGATCTCGGCGGCGCCGCAGGCGACCTTGCGCACGGTCGGGCTCAGCTGCACAGACTTGTCCTTCGGCACGATCACGGCGTCCACGCCGGCGGCTTCGGCGCTGCGCAGGCAGGCACCCAGGTTGTGCGGGTCGGTGACGCCATCCAGCACCAGTAATAAAGGAGGGTGGTCGAGCCCGTCGAGCAGGGCATCGAGGTCCTGCTCGTGGTATTCGCGGTTGGTTGCCGTACTCAGGGCCACGATGCCCTGGTGTACCTGCGGGCAGCGTGCATCGAGGTCGGCGCGGGCGCATTCCTCGACGGTAATGCCGGCATGTTTGGCCTTGTCGATGAGGGACTGCAGGCGTTTGTCGCGGCGCCCGGCCAGCGTGTACAGGACCTGCACGGCATCGGCATGGTGGTCCAGCAGGCTGCTGACGGCATGAATGCCGTAAACCAGTTCGGTAGTCGCCATTTCCTATCGCTTCTTGTTGCTTCTTCTATTACGACTGCTGTTCTTTTTGACGTTGCCGGTTTTTGCCGCCGGTTGCTTTTCCTGGGGCGCCTTCGCTTTCTTTTTGCGCACCTGTCCCTTGCCGCCGCCTTTCTTTGCTTTGCGTTCCCGCTGCGGCACCGGCGCCGATGTGCGGTTCTGCTTGAGCACACTGACCAGCTGCAGGTCGATCTTGTGATCGTCCATGTCCACCCGCGACACCTGCACGTGGACACGATCACCCAGGTGGAAGCTGTCACCGGTGCGCTCGCCGGCCAGGGTATGGGCGACATCGTTGAAGTGATAATAGTCGTTGCGCAGTGCCGTGACATGGATGAGACCCTCGATATGAATGTCGTCGAGTTCCACGAACACGCCGAAGTTGGTCACAGTCACGATGGTGCCATCGAAGGCGTCGCCGATGTGCTGCTGGATGTACTCGCACTTGAGCCAGTCGATGACGTCGTAGCTGGCGGCGTCGGCGCGGCGTTCACAGGCGGACAGGTGTCCGCCCAGGTCCTCGAGTTCGCTCGACGAGTAGGGGTAGATGACGTGTTTTGCCAGGCCGTCCGCGCCCTTCACCTTGCGCAAGTGCTTGTTGCCCTTGTTGCGGATGAGGTAGCGGATGGCGCGATGCACGAGCAGGTCGGGGTAGCGGCGAATGGGTGAGGTGAAATGGGTATACGCGTTGTAGCCGAGGCCGAAGTGACCGACGTTGTCGGGTGCGTACATAGCCTGCATCAGCGAACGGATGACGATGGTCTGCAGGATATTGCGGTCGGGCCGCTCGCCCAGGCGTTGCAGGATGGTCTGGTAGTCGCTGGTCGACGGATTTTCCTTGCGCGCGAGGCCAATGCCGATGCCGCGCAGGAAGTCGTAAAGATTCTCCACCTTTTCCGGGTTCGGCCCGGCATGCACGCGGAACAGCGCCGGCTGTTTCAATTCCAGGAACAACTCGGCGGCGCACACGTTGGCGCACAGCATGCACTCTTCGATCAGGCGGTGGGCGTCGTTGCGCTCCACCTCCAGGATCTCCGCCAGCTTGCGGTCCTCGGTGAAGACGATGCGGGTTTCCACTGTGTCGAAATCCAGCGCGCCGCGTTTCTCACGGGCCTTGTGCAGGACCAGGTAAAGGTCATACAGGTTGTCCAGTTCGTCCACCAACGCATCGTATTTCTCCAACAGGCGCTTCTGCACGTTCGCCTCGGTGTCGTTATCCGGCTTCACCACGATGGCGCCGACTTCGGTATAGGTCAGGCGCGCGTGCGAGTGAATCACGCCCTCGGAAAAATCGTAATCGGTGATCTCGCCCGCCAGGTTGATGTCCATGCGGCACACCATGACGAGGCGATCCTCGTTCGGCCTGAGCGAACACAGGCCGTTGGACAGTTTTTCCGGCAGCATCGGCACCACGAAGCCCGGGAAGTACACGGAGGTGCCGCGATTACGCGCCTCGACGTCGAGGTCGGTGCCAACCTGCACGTAGTGGGAGACATCGGCGATGGCGACATACAGACGCCAGCCGGCGTCGCCGCGGCTTTCGCAATACACGGCGTCGTCAAAGTCCTTGGCATCCTCGCCGTCGATGGTTACAAACGGCAGGTCGCGGTAATCGTGGCGGTGTTCGAGCTCGTCTTTGCCCGGCGCATCGGGCATGGCGGCCATGGCTTCCTCGAAGCCTTTCGGCCATTCATGGGGAATGCCGTGCACGCGCAGGGCGACGTCGATCTCCATGCCCGGCGTGCTGACATCGCCCAGCACTTCCACCACCTCGCCGGTGGCCTTGCGATGCCCCTCGGGGTACTTGGTGATCTCCACCATGACGAAGTCGCCGTCTTTTGCCCCCTTGCGATCCTTCTTGGCAACGAGGATCTCCTGCGAGATGCGCTTGTTGTGCGGCACCACCACGCCGGCGCCGGCTTCCTTGTAGAAGCGGCCCACCAGGCGCGTGCTCTTGCGCTGCAGGATCTCCACGATCTTGCCTTCGCGGCGACCGCGGCGGTCGACGCCGGAGACACGGGCGAGCACGGTGTCGCCGTCGAACACCTTCTGCATCTGGCGCGGACTTAAATACAGGTCGGCGCCGCCGTCATCGGGAATAAGAAAGCCGAAGCCGTCCTTGTTGCCTGTCACCTGGCCCTTGATCAGGTCCATCTTGTTGACCAGGCCGTAACTGCCCGAACGGCTGCAGATGAGCTGGCCGTCGCGGCACATGGCGTTCAATCGTTTGCCAAGCGCGTCACAGGCCTCGCGGCTGTCCAACTGCAGCTCCCGGCACAGCACGTTGAACTGCGCGGGCTCGCCGCGCTGCTCCAGGTGCTCGAGAATGTATTCCCGGCTGGGTATGGGATTGGCGTAACGGTCGGCCTCCCGGGAGGCGTGGGGGTCGTTGATTGTCGGTTGTTTTGGCATTCTTTTCAGTTTACGGAAGGAATTTTTGGAGTATACACGGGGTTGTGGAACGATGTAGGCCGGAAAAGGTCCAAAGGACCGTAATCCGGCATTATGCGGAATCCCGGGAAGGGGCGGGGTTTGATTGACGCCCTGCAATGGCGCGATTAATCTTGCGCTTCTGCTTGTTTATTCGTTCACCACTCTATATTGGGGGTAATCCATGAAATTCAATTCCCGCTTGTTAACAGCACTGCTGGCGGTGGCGTTGTCCGCAACCGTGAACGCGCAGATGCTGACCGGTGACAAGATCCCGACCGACAACGGCGACCTGACCATACACCCGGTTTCCCATGCGTCTTTTGTCATGGAGTGGGACGGCAAGACCATCTACGTCGACCCCGTCGGCGGTGTCGGCGCCTATGACGGCCTGCAGCGCCCGGACCTGATCCTGCTCACCGATATCCACGGCGACCACATGGACGCCGCCACCCTGGAAGGCATCGCCGGCAACTCGCTGATCATCGCCCCGGCCGCCGTGAAGGAACAGCTGCCGGGCAGCATCCAGACCCGCACCATGATTCTGGACAACGACAACAATGTGGACCGCCTGGGTATCAATGTCGCCGCCATTCCCATGTACAACCTGACCGAGGAACGCCTGCAGTTCCATGACAAGGGCCGTGGCAACGGCTACGTGCTGACCATGGGCGGCAAGCGGGTCTACATCAGCGGCGACACGGAGGACATACCGGAAATGCGCGCCCTGGAAAACATCGATGTCGCCTTTGTCTGTTTCAACCTGCCATACACCATGACCGAAAGCCAGGCGGCCTCAGCGGTCAATGCATTCAAGCCGGCAATCGTCTATCCGTACCACTACCGGGGCAGCGATCTGGCCCTGTTCACTGGCATGATCGAGGACGGAATCGAGGTCCGGGAAGGGGCCTGGTACTAAAAAGACGATAAAGGGATAAAACGAAAAAGGGGAAAAAGGCTGGCGGCCCAGGTCATCCTGGACGCTTGCCGTCCTGTCGTTATACGGCAACAATTTCGCGGCTTTCGCCGCGAATTCCACTGATATTGACAGCACCGGTGACTATGGGTAAAGTGCGCCCCTCGTGCCGACAGGCACA
>Ga0181581_10004915_pt1 | contig 10400 bp, 6 predicted proteins | sample 071ome_22_FD_132433 | JGI IMG/M metagenome (GOLD analysis project Ga0181581, IMG submission 132433) | Coastal salt marsh microbial communities from the Groves Creek Marsh, Skidaway Island, Georgia - 071404AT metaG (megahit assembly) | ecosystem: Environmental > Aquatic > Marine > Intertidal zone...
CAGGGGCGCGGCGCCCCTCGCCCCGCCCCGCCCCGGCCCCCTCCCCGTCCTCCCCGCCCGGCCCCGGCTGCACCAGCACCGCGACCCCCAGGTCCCGCAGCCGCGCGCCCAGGCGGAGCACCCCGTACGACGCGGCCCCGGGGGCCGGCCGGACGGCCAAATGCCCGACCTGGAGCAGCACCCCCGTGCCCGCCAGGGCCGTCCCAGCCACGGGGAGGGCCTCCCCGCGCGGCCGCCGGCTCGAGCCCGGGTGCGCGGTCGCCCCCGCCTCCCCCGCCGCGGGCAGCCGCACCCCCACCGCCGCGTCCACCAGCTCCACCCGGAGCGTCCGGGCCAGCAGGAAGACGGCCTGGCCCGCGGCGAAGCGGGCGGCGCGGGCGGCGAGGCCGTCCGCCCTGGGGGCGTCCCAGAGGAGGACCTCGGTGCCTTCGAGCTTGCGGCGCCGCAGCGTCGCCTGCGCGGCCCGGTCGTCGGCCGCGCTGGCCTCCTGCGCGCGCGGCGTCGGGTACCGGCGCGCCGTGCCCAGCAGCCGCAACCCCTCCACCTGCAGCGTGAGGCTCAGGGGGACCCCGCCCCCGGCCGAGCCCAGCGCCAGGAAGAGCCCGCACGAGTCCACGCGCATCCGTTCGCACTCCAGCGGCAGGTCCAGGGCGTCCACCCAGGCGGGGTCCATCTCCACCGCCTGCGGCCCACCGGGGAGTTCTTGAGGAGTCCACGAGGGGTCGCGGGGGGCCGCGGGGGGTCAGAGGTCCGCGGGGGGCTCCGCGTCTGGGGCCCGGAGGGATCGAGGGTGGGGGGGGGTCTGCGGGGCGCTGGCGTTCCCACGCTGCTGTCGCCGGGGCGTCCTATCGTGCGGCGCGCACCTCGAGCTGGACGACTCCCCGGAGTAACTGCACGCGGCATCTGCCCACCCCAACGGCAACGAGGCCGAGCACCTTCTGGACGACCACCTTCGCTAACAAATCCGCAGGATTTGTCGCCCTGCGCGCGTTCAGGGACTCCAGACACGGGTAATGTGATCGCAGCGCCGCGCCCGCGACGGTGACGGGCGTAATTGGCGAAACAAACTTTTGGCGTTTCTTTTCCGAGTCCTTGAGGCGCCGGAGGGCCGCGCGGAGGCGACGGTAGGCCTTACCATACCAGCGCCGCAAGGAACACGGCAGCCCAAAGGGCTGGCGAGCTTAGAGCCGCCAGCATGTCAACAAGACGAGCCGCTCGAGGGGCAAGGCATTCGTCAAAGGAGGTCTGAGCGGCGAGAGATCTCCGCTACTGCTGTATTCACGTCAAATGAGAGACGGCCGCGGCGCGGACCCAGAATGTGTGGGCGGAGGGGGCATACCGCCCATACGAAGCTGCGGGATTCGCCACTCGCCGGCATTCGGTCGGCGAACTCGTCCAGTCCGTCTGGGTGGGGGCGGCGGCCTCGAGCCTCGCTGGGCTGTGGCTCTCCGCCGGCGGCTTTCGTCTGGGCCGCGCGACGGCAGCTGGTCACGCCTCCGGCTCCGGGCCCCTCCACATTGCCGCTGCCGCCCCCCGGCAGGGACCGCGCACAACTCAGCCCCAGCGCGCCGCCTTCGCGCCACGGCCCAGTGACGCCTGCCGAGCGGCTCGTCCGGTTCTTTCAAGCCAAGCGCGCCGGAGGCCCTCTAGCCCCTCCGGCGCGCGGTGAAGGAAGCATGCCGGCACATCTACGTGTCCCGCGAGGGGGTCTCGCGAGCCAGGGGCGCCCACCGCGCCCAGGGGGGCGATGGACTCGACTCAACACGCCCCCTTAGCTGTCGTAGTACATGGTGGTGGTCTTGTTCATGCGCCTCATCTTCTTCTGGAGCTGCATGAGGCCGTAGAGGAGCCCCTCCGCAGTGGGCGGGCACCCGGGCACGTACACGTCCACGGGCACCACGCGGTCGCAGCCCCGAACCACCGAGTAGCTGTAGTGGTAGTAGCCCCCCCCGTTGGCGCACGACCCCATCGAGACCACCCACCGGGGCTCCGGCATCTGGTCGTACACCTGCGGTCGGGGGGCGGGGTGGTGGGGGGCAGGGGTCGCAGGCGGTCCCTGGGCAGAAGGGGGGAGGAGGGGGGGGAGGGGAGGGGGGTGCACCCCCGTGCCAACACGGGGCCGGAGGCCGCGCGGGGCGCCAGGAGCCTCACCTTGCGGAGCGCAGGGGCCATCTTGTTCGTCAGCGTGCCGGCAACGATCATGCAGTCCGACTGACGGGGGGAGGGCCGGAAAATCATCCCAAACCGGTCAAGATCGTAACGAGAGGCCCCAGCATGCATCATCTCCACCGCGCAGCAGGCCAGGCCGAAGGTCATTGGCCACAGCGATCCCGTTCTGCGGCCACGAGGACGCCATCGACAGGGGTTTCGGCGCGCAGGAAGTCCACGAAGCGACGTGGGGAGGCCTCGTTTGGCTGGGCGCTCGGAGCGACTCGACGGGTTTTTTTCTCACCTCGCCCAGTTGACCACCTTGTCCACCTTCGAGAGCACGTAGTCCGCGCGGGCCATTTTTTCTTCCTCCGGCTCCGACCGCGAAGAAGGGGGGCTCCCGGCTGATTTCGAGCTCCTTCGTTGCGAGTACCAGCAGGGCTCTCCCAGGCGCCGTTGGTCAACCGAAAGTCCCGATAATGGGTCACACACGGTTTTTTTCCATTACAGACGCGCGAGCTGAGCTCGTCTAGAGCCGGCGGGATGTCTCTCTCCCTTCCCCTCCATCTGGTCGGACGGAAAGATGGAAGACACCCCGCATCCCTCCGCGAGCCGCCGAGCAGGGCCAAATCCGCGACCAACACGAGGCGACGTCCACAAATGCGCCGCTTACCCTCACGACCCCCCGCTGATCCTCCCCGAGACACTGGAATCGCCGCTAGGGAGCTCCCGAAGACCCCAGCTCGGCTGCTCGGGCAACTCCCAGCCGCGCTTCCCCAAATCAGGCGTACAGTCGGTACCACCGCGTAGTTCGAGTCCTTAGGGTCCGGGCCAGATGCCAGTATCGGTCCAGCAAGCGGTGGCGGACGCAATCCCCACCAAGAACGGGGACGAAGTAATCGTCGACTACATGGTCTCCGTCCTGACGGATGAGGAGTTCGAGTTCGGCGGAGAGGACGGGGACGGGGTGTTTGAGTGCCTCGGGGAGCTTCTGGTGGAGGGAGGCTTCCTGCCTAGCGCGGACGCGGCCCGGAAGGCCTGTGCCAAGGTGGCCGCCGTGCTCGCGCCGCAGCGGGTGAAGGAGGAGAAGGTCTCGACGTTCCGCGCGCTGACCAGCGGGCCCATCAAGATGGCCGACCAGCAGAACAAGACTCTCTACGAGCGCGCCGACATGTCCGGCATGGCCCGCACCAAGCTGGACGAGGACTGGAGCGTGGGGCACACCAAGGTCCGTGCCCAGCCCGGCCCCGCCTACACCCCTACCCCCTGCTGGCGCCAAGGACCCTCCTGGACATCTCCGCCCCCTCTACCCCCCGCAGGACTTCAAGAAGCTCGAGAAGAGGAGGATCAAGGAGGAGAAGGCCGCCCTGGCGGGCCTGGAGGAGCACATGTCGAAGATGGAGGTCCAGGAGGCGGCCGACCGGCCCATGCTGGTCCGGGGCACGGGGGCCACGGGGTCCCCGGACATTCACCTGGAGGACGTGACGGTGTCGAACGGGGGAAAGGACCTGATCGCGGACAGCCAGGTGGTCCTGGCGCAGGGGCGCAAGTACGGGATGGTCGGGCGGAACGGGACGGGGAAGACGACCTTCCTCCGCGCCCTCGCCAAGCGCGAACTCAAGGGCCTGCCGGACCACGTGCAGGTGCTCCACGTGAGCCAGGAGGCACGGGGGGACGACTGCCCCGTGCTAGAGGCGGTACTCGAGTGCGACGTGGAGCGGACGGAGCTCCTGACGCGGGAGAAGGAGCTGCTCAAGCTGGCCGAGGAGGAGGAGCAGCAGGCGCAGCAGGCGCTGTCGACGATCGGGTCGACGGCCGGGACCGAGGGCCACGCCAAGGTGCCCACGGGGAAGTCGGCCGCCGAGGCGCTCGTGGAGGTGCACAAGCGCCTGATGGAGATCGATGCCGAGGGGGCCCCCGCGCGCGCCGCCAAGGTGCTCGCCGGACTCCAGTTCGACACGGAGATGCAGGCGCGCCCCACCAAGTCCTTCTCGGGCGGGTGGCGGATGCGCATCGCCCTGGCTCAGGCGCTCTTCTGCGAACCCGACCTGCTCCTCCTCGACGAGCCGACCAACCACCTCGACCTGCACGCCGTGCTCTGGCTTGAGGAATACCTCATCAACTGGCCCAACACGGTAGTCATCGTGTCCCACGCCCGCGAGTTCCTGAACGCCGTGTGTACCGACATCATCCACCTCCACCAGTCGACCCTGACGCAGTACAAGGGCAACTTCGCCTCCTTCCTCAAGGAGCGCGAGGACCGCCTCGTCAACGCCGAGAAGGCCGCCGAGGCTCAGGACCGCCGCCGGGCGCAGATGCAGGACTTCATCGACAAGTTCCGCTTCAACGCCAAGCGCGCTGGGCTCGTGCAGTCGCGCATCAAGGCCCTCGAGAAGATGGCCGTGGTTGACACGGAGATCCCCGAGGCGGAGATCAACTTCAAGTTCCCGCTCACGGACGCCGGGGAGATCGGGAACGTCGTCAACTTCAGCGACGTGTCGTTCAACTACAAGAACGGGCCCACACTCTTCAAGAACGTGAGCTTCGGGATCGACTCAAAGTCGCGCATCGCCCTTGTCGGCGCCAACGGGGCGGGCAAGTCGACTCTCATCAACCTCATGGTCGGCGACCTGGAGCCCACGCGCGGCCTGGCCACGCGCGACCTGCGCATCCGCTGGGGATTCTTCACCCAGCACCACGTCGACACGCTCGAGCTTCACCTCACGCCCGCCGGCGCCCTCCAGAAGGCCTTCCCCAAGGCCGACCCGCTCCAGATCCGGAGCCACCTGGGGTCGTTCGGGGTCAGCGGGGACATGGCGCTGCAGCCCATCTACACCCTCTCGGGCGGGCAGAAGTCCCGCGTGGCCCTGGCCAAGATCACCTGGACCAAGCCCCACGCCCTGCTCCTGGACGAGCCGTCCAACCACCTCGACATCGACAGCGTTGACGCCCTCGCCGACTCGCTCAACAACTTCCCGGGCGCCGTGGTCATGGTGTCCCACGACCAGTACCTCATCGAGGCCTGCATGGAAGAGCTCTGGATCGTCCAGGACCAGGACGTCAAGCCCTTCCCCGGCGACTTCAACGAGTATAAGAAGGTGCTACGCAACACCATGAAGTAGGGTAGGACGCCGTAGAGCGTCCGACTGGGTCCCTCTTACGCGTCTCTCGGGGTCTCGGGCGTGTCCCTGCCCCCGGAAGTAGATTGAACCGGTCGAAATTGTTACTGTCCCCCTGAACTTCACTGTCGTCACGCCCGTGCACGAGTCCGAAGTCCCTCACCCCACCCACCCGTTTCCACACCCCCTTTTCGCGCTGACATGCGCGCCTGCACTGCCTTCTTCAGAGAGCGTCTGATCTCTTCGCCCGCACTTCTTGGCCTGAAGGCGCGCGCGACCCCTGCAGCGGTGCTCGTCCCCAGTGCGCGGCTAGGCGTCCGGACGATGGCGACACAGGAGGGGACTCCCCTAGACGAGCCCCTCAACGAGCGGCACTGTCAGGCGTGCAGTGGGGGGATCCCGAAGCTCTCCCCCGAGGAGGCGCAGGGACTCATGCGGGCCATCCCCGAGTGGACCATGAACGAAGGGCCGGGGGGCGTCTGGCAGGTGAGGAGGGCGCCGGGGGGGTCGCGACGTGGCACCCCTGCCGCTGGCGGCTGAGCGGGCCCGGCGACGGCGTGCCCGCAGATCAGCCGGCGGTGGCGGGCGAAGAACTTCCTCAACGCCCTGGCCATGTGCAACCGCATCGCCGAGGTGGCCGAGGCCGAGGGCCACCACCCGGACCTCCACTTGACCGGCTACCAGATGCTCCGCGTCGACATGACGACGCACGCCGTCCAGGGGCTCACAGAGAACGACTTCATCGTCGCCGCCAGGTTGGACTGCATCGACTTCAGCGACCTGCTCAGCAAGAAGGCCCAGCCCCGGGGGATCGAGGGCTGAGGGGAGGTGGCGCGAGTCTGCCCAGCCGGCCTGTGAGGGCGCCCCCGCGGCATTGAAGCCGGTCCGACTCGTCGCCGCTGGTCGGACCCCGTCCGCCCCCGGCTGGCGCGCTTCGTGCCCCGAGAGTGATCGCGCCGCGTCGTTCGACAAGCGTGGGGGCGGTGACATCGGGGGCACTTCCGTAGCAACCAGGGCTTAACAACCCTTGCGCATCAAAGATGAGCACCGCAACCCGTGAGTGCACTGCGCCTTCGCTTGGATGAGAACCCCCTCCGGAAATAGAGGCGTCGTCAGGCCCGGATATCGCCGCAGCATGTAGAGCGCAGCGATCACTGTCCCGAGTCTCCCGTCAGCCTCTGCTTCCGCACATCTCTGCCCATTCCTCCTTTTTCGCAGCCTCGCGCGGCATCCCGCGGCCCTCTACGCCGAGCATGCCATCTTCCCCAAGCGTGGACCGGCTGAACAGGGTCCTTGCGCTCGTCACCGAGCACGAGGCCCACGTCCGCGAGCAGGATGTGCGACTCGCTGGTGAGTCGCGGACCGCCCGCTTCCCCGGGCCTTGCGGCCCGGGATGACGAGCCCTACGCGAGGGTATTGCGAGCACTGTCCTCACATATGCACGATGCCCCGGTCCTCCAGCGCCCCACCGGCCCTCCCGGGGGGCAACAACCAGCCCAGCCCGAGAGCGGTCCCCCGCCGGCCCACGCAGACGTCGCGCGGCAGGTGGCCGACTTGGGCGGCGCCGTGCGGTCCGAGCTGGAGGCCCTGGAGCCCCTGCGCTCCATCGACGTGCGGTCGGAGCTCGACGCCGCCCGCAAGGCCGTCAGTCAGGTACACGCGCAGGTCGAGCTGATGGCCCAGGAGCACGAGGGGGCCCAGGCGGGGCAGTCGTCGCTGCGGGAGGAGTTGGGCCGCACCGCCAAGCGCGTCGAGGAGACGGTGCGGGGCGCCGTGGACGCCGCTCTCGCCGAGCTCCGGGCCGAGGTCGCGGCCAAGCTCCAGGCCCTGTCCGGCGAGCTCGCCCACGCGTCCCGCGTGGGCGAGGTTGCTGCGGAGGTCGGGGCCCTCAGCGGACGGGTGCAGGAACTCGCCGGGCAGGCGCAGACGCTGGACGGCGAGGTGCAGGCGGCGGGCGCGGAGGCGCAGGCGGCTGCGCAGGCGCTGGCGGCCCGGGTGGCGGCGGCCGAGTCGCAGCTCGTGTCCATGGGGGAGCGGGTGCGGGCTACGGTGGGGGAGGCGGAGCTCGAGGCGCTGGGCGGGAGGGTGCGGGAGGTGGAGCAGGGCGCCGTGGAGCTGGCAAGGAGGCTCGGCGAGCTGTCGACGGACTGCGAGGCCGACGTCCGGGTGGCCAGGCAGGACGCCCGGGCCGCGGCGGAGGAGGCGGCGGCGGCCAAGGGCGAGGCGGCGGCGGCCAAGGGCGAGGCGGCGGCGGCCAAGGGCGAGGCGGCGGCGGCGCGGCAGGAGGCGCGCGCCGTGGCGGCTGACGAGGCCGCGGCCACGAGGGCCGAGGTCTCCAAGCACGTCTCGGAGCGCCTCGCCGCCGTCCAGGCCGCCGTCGCCGCGCACATCGCCGAACAGGTGTCGGCGGTGCACGGCTCCTTCTCCTCGCACCTCAAGGAGGCGGCGACCCGCGCCGACGCCGCGAAGAAGGCCGCCCGGGCGTCGGAGAAGCGCGGCCTGGAGCGCGTCGCCGCCGCCGCGGTCGCCCTCCGCGAGGAGGCGGCCCAGGCGCACCGCGCCCAGGCCGTCGCCGTGGACGCCGCGCGGTCCGAGGCAGCCGAGTCTGCCGCGCAGCTGGGCCGGCACGTGGCGGCGGGTGCCGAGGCGCAGCGGCGCCTGGAGCAGCGCGTCGCGGCCGCGGAGCAGCGCGCGGCCGCGGCCGATCAGCGCGCGGCCGCGGCCGAGCAGCAGGCGCAGGCCCTCCGCGAGGCACTCCGTGCCGAGGCCCGCGAAGCGGTGCGGGCCGAGCTGGACGGGGGCCCCGGCGCGGCGGGGGGCGGCGTGGCGCCGGCGCTGCGGGCTCTGGAGGCGCGCGTGGCTGCAGTGGAGGGGGGCAAGCGGGAGCGCAAGGAGAGGGGCCTGGCCCGGGAGGTGGCTGGGCTCCGCGCCCACCTGGCCCGCCTGGGCGGATGCCTCGAGGAGCGCTCGCGCGACCTGGGGGAGATGGCCGAGACCCTGGCCGGGGTCGCCCGGCAGGTCTTTGCCGAGCGGCGCGGGGCCGGGTACGGCTCCGCCGGCCCCCTCTTCTCGTCCAGCCTCGGCGCCGGGGACCGCCGCGCCGGCGACGAGAGCGTCGCCCAGTTCGACGCCTTCATGGCTCGTATGAAGCGGCGGCTGCGCGAGGCCGAGGCCGAGGCCCGGGAGCTGCGCAAGGTCATGGGGCAGGGCGCGTGAGGCGCGTGTGTGATTTTTTTGGGGGGGGAGGGCGACCCGCGACGCTTCTGGTCGAAAGGCGCGCTACTGTTCAAGCCACGGCGGCGGCGACGCTGAGCACGGCCCCACCGTTACCCCTGGTGCATGGAGACGTCAGAGGCCGCCGGTCGCGGGGGCTGCCCCCCCGGCGGATGCGCCCCCGCCGCGTCGGTCTTTCTCCCCCCCGGCTTGTACATGATGGTCGTCACGTATTTCGAGCGGTAGCGCCGCGTGAGGCCGAGGAGGAGGGCCCGGTTGTGCATGGAACCCATGGCGTGGCGCATGGTGTAGAGGTGCTGGAGGATGACGTGCTGGGGGCGGGGGAGGGACGTGGTGGGGTCGAGCGCCGGGGGCACGTTGAGGAGGGTGAGGTGCAGGTGCGGCGGCATCTGCGGGGCGTCCTTGGCAAAGTCCTCCTGGGTGGGGGCCGGGCGGTTGTACGACTCGGCCGGGGACAGGGGGGGCTCGAAGCCCTCGAGCCCGTCCAGGTTCTCCGGGATGAACTCGTGCACCTCCATCACGTTGTTGATGTTGCCCATCTCGTCGTACATGGCCTGCTGGTCGGGCGCGTACCGCCACACCCCGTCCACGATAAACTTGTACTGGTACACCCCGGGGGGCAGCAGCTTGACGATCGTGAAGTCGCGGCCCGACCGCTGGAGGGCGGTGCGCGAAGTCCAGTTGTCGAAGGACCCCTCCACCTCGACGTGGTCGCCTCCGTGGGACTGCGGGCGAAGGGGGCTCAGGGGGTCGGGCCGGGAGGGGCGGGGGCCAGGCCGGGAGGGGGCGGGGGGGGGGCGTGCGAGCTGCCTCTGCAGTGGGGGAGGGGCCGCGCGCGGAGCTGACTCACCCACACGATCACCGTCGCCACCAGGATGGGCTGTGCCGGCCATCCAGACACCCCCTGGAACTCCACGGACGGCCTGCGCGTGGCGGTCAACAGCAGAGGCGCGCTGGAGGACGGGGGTGTGTTTGGGGGGCTAGGCCGGAAGGGGCGCGACAGGAGCGCCAGGCGGACAAAACAGCAAGGGCGGGGCCACGATCGGTATTTATGATCACTCATTATCTGGGTCGTGGGGGAGCGCGTCAGACAGGTGCCCCCCCGCTGCGGTCTTCGCTTACCTGCCCCCCGGTGTGCCTGCTCCCCCGTAGCTCGCCGCGAGGCTGGGGTCCGCGGGTACCTCCGCGTTGAATCCCTGCGGAATAAACGGGGATAACACGGCGTAATGTCACCGAATCTGCAGAAAATACACCGCTCGCGACAACGCATAGGCCACGCAGCCGCGAAGAAGCCTATTCGGGACGGAGCTTGAGAAATGGACGGGCGCACACACCAGCGGCGACCCCACCGTCAATGGCGAGGGAAAGTTCGAAGGGGACGCCTGTGATGTGGCCGCAGACTCGTCTCCCGGGCGAGGCTGTTTTCCCGGCGTGTTCCCCATGACCCCGCTCCCAGTTCCCCCCGGTGCAGAAGTGCTCCTGTGCCTCCCGGTCTGCGGCCTGCAATATCGCGCTTCGAGCCGCCGATTGCTGGGGATGAATGTTTCTGCCACCGATTCTCCGGCCACAGAAGCGGACGTGCCCCCACGAGCGCCGGCCTGCCCGTCCTGCGCGCACTCGGGGGGCCGCCCTCCTCCCCTGCAAGAACGGATGACGCGAGGCGGGCTGCACGCCCCCGGCACCCCTCCGGGTGCCCGCGCCCATGTGCCACACTGCGTATGCCACGTCCCTCACATCGCATCGTCGCCGGGGCCACCAGTCCGCGGCGTAGGAAGGGGAACGGAGAACGGGCCGCATGTTCTGATCGACTTCCGGGCCCCTTTTGTGTACGATGGCCAACATTGACGACTCGGGTTTCCCTGCGTTCTTCAACTACCCGCCCTTCTTCACGTGAGCTGC
>Ga0181581_10004916_pt1 | contig 10399 bp, 9 predicted proteins | sample 071ome_22_FD_132433 | JGI IMG/M metagenome (GOLD analysis project Ga0181581, IMG submission 132433) | Coastal salt marsh microbial communities from the Groves Creek Marsh, Skidaway Island, Georgia - 071404AT metaG (megahit assembly) | ecosystem: Environmental > Aquatic > Marine > Intertidal zone...
AGATCGCAATGCGAGAGCACGGCATTTGCATCAATGCGGCAATTCCGGCCGATCCGAACACCGTGATGGATCACCGCACCGGCACCGATGACCGAGCCCTTACCAATATCAACATCCTCCCCGACAACAGCAGCCGGGCCGACCTCCACCTCCGGCCAATCACCGCCAGGCTGCTGCCGCCAGACGCCCTGCCGTTCGGCAACAATCGAGGCAAGCGCGGTTGCGAAATCACGCCGCGGCGCGTCACTCACCAGACACACGATTCCATCAGGCAGCGCCGAACACAGATCCGCTGTTGTCACGATGACGGCACCGGCCAACCCTGCCATGTCATCTGCACTCTGCGCCCCGGCCAGAAACGTCAGATCACCCTCGCCAGCCATGGATACCGGCGCGGCATCCATGACCGGCCTGTTGCCATCACCACGAAGTTCACATCCCGTCAGTTGCGCAAGGGCGGCAGCAGTGGAGGTGGTTAATGAAAAGAACCGGGGATCAATGGCCATGCTGCACCCTCACTGATCCGTGCCAACGGGGCTGACAGTCACCTCGATACGCGCATTTTTGGTGCGCTCATCAAGGCGGCGAAGAACCTCATCGGACAGGTTGAGGCTTGGCAGGAAAATCAACGCCGATTCACGAACCAGCACAAGATCCAGCTTCTTTTCCTGCGCCAGGTCGGTCACAATCTGGATGGCAAGATCGCGAAGCCTCGATTGCGCGTCCTGAAAGGCGACATCGATTGCTTCGCGGCGATACTGGATTTCTTTCTGGATCTGCGTCACAGAGGCCTCGAATTCAGCAAGCTGGCGCGCAAATTCAGCCTCGTCAAGCACCTCCCGCTGGGCCACCAACTTCCGTTCGGCTTCCTGAAGTGCCGCTTCGCGCGCGGCGAATTCGCGCTGGAACTCTCGCCTCTGCTCGTCCAGGAGCTCGCGCACCCGTGCAGCGCCTGTCGATGCCCGCAACACCCCGTCAAGATCGATCAGACCAATGCGGGCCACAGACATATCCGTAGCACCGCTGTAAACCGGTTCACTCGTATCTGAACCTGAAACAGCTGATTGTTGGGCGTCGGCTACGGCACCATTCAGCATGAGGTTCAGGCAAAGCCCCAAACTTGCCATGAACGCAGGAAAGCGACCGGCGTAACGGCGAAGATTACAGCCGCGTTCCGATAGTGAACTGGAAAGTCCTTGTCTTGTCATAGCTTTTCTTTGTTGTGGGTTTCGCCCAGTAGAAGGACATAGGCCCAATGAAGGTATCCCACAACAGGCCGGCGCCAATTGATGCTCTGAGCGACGAATCATTGGCGCCGATTACACCTGAGGGATAGTCGGTTTCCCAGACCGATCCAAAATCCGAAAAGACGGTCCACCGCATGCTGAGATCCTGACTGATACCCGCCCGTGAGACCACTTCAAAGGTGCCATTGAAAACCTTGTTGCCCCCAACCGCCGCGTCCGACCCGCTGTCCCGCGGGCCAATACCGCTTCCATCAAAGCCTCTGACCCGGCGTCCACCAAGAAAGAAGCGCTGGGACTGTGTAACTTTCTCACCCAGACCTGACACCTGACCAATCCGCCCCTTTGTTCCAAGGAAGAAGGTGTTGAACATCATCGGTTTGTAATAGGCACCGGACAAGACAACCCGGTAATATTGGGCATCGCCGCCAATGCCTGCAAGTTCCTGCGCCACCTCGAACAGCGAGCCATCGGACGGATCGAAGCGGTTATCCAGCGTGTCACGGCCAACGGTGTAACTGACCGCGGATTTCAGGATATTCTTTCCGTTTTCGCCAGTGATCGATTGCGCCTTGGTAGATTTCTCGTTGGTTTCAGACTGTGAAATTTCATATCCGACGCGATGGAAATAATCATTCGCTGCGGCAAAGCCGATACCAAAATCAAAACCGCGCCGCGTGATGGAGAAAGTGTCTTCCTTGATGCGCTCGTTAAAGATACTGGCCCGCCCTGTCAGGTTGCGTCCGAAAAGATAGGGTTCAGATACACCTATTCGCACATTTGACCGACTTGCCGACACATCAAGACCGAAGTTTATGCCGCGTCCTGTACCAAGGAAGTTACGTTCCTCAAGGCCAAGCGCAAAGCTCGTCTGGTCAAGCGATGAGTAGCCAAGACCGACAGAGAATTCGCCGGTCGATTGTTCTTCAACCGTCAGTTCGGTCACTGTCTGCTCTTCCGAACTGCCGGCAAGATTGCGGACCGAAACATCAGAGAAGAAACCGAGATTGCGAATATTGCGAATGGATCGCTCAAGTTTCAGCTGGTTGAACGAGTCACCCTCGACAAGTTCGAATTCCCGCCGGATAACCGAATCAAGCGTTCGCACATTGTTCACGATCTCGATCCGTTCGATGAAATTCTTCTGGGCCTTGCCGATACCGATATTGATATCGAGTGTCTCGGCTTCCGGATCAGTGATCACCTCGGGCTCGACATTCACAAAAGCATATCCAAGCGCGCCAAGTTCGTTGGTGATATCAAGGAGTCCCTGTTCCAACGCCCTGACATCGTACCAGCCATCATCCCCGAAATTGAAAAGCTGTCGCAGCGCTTCCAGATCTACATTTTCGATCTGGCTGTCGATCGAAATTTCGCTGACCCTGTACCGTGCGCCCTCGTTCAGAATGAATGAAACGGCAAATCCGGTGCGATCCGGCAAAAGGCCGCCCTGGACACGCGACACATCGATATCGGCATAGCCGCGCGAGAGGTAAAACTGCCGTAGTAGCCTGACATCATAATCAAGGCGTGCCTCGTCATATTTGTCAGATGTCGAGAAAAAGGCCCACCAGTTGGATACACGGCTGGAAATGGCCCGCCTCAGCGCCCGGTCGGAAAACCGTTCATTCCCATTGAAAGTGATCGAGCTGATCTTGATCAAGGGCCCTTCCTTGACAACAAAGGCCAGATCAACCCGATTGTCATCGAGCTCGATTATCTGCGGGTCGACAACCGCCGCATACCGTCCGGCCGCCTGATACACCTCAAGCAGCTTCTGGCTGGCCTCAACCGCCAGCCTGCGCGTGTAGACACGCCGCGGCTGGATATCAATGATGTCGAGAAGCTTTTCATCGTCGAGAGCGTCGTTCCCCTCGATATTGACCCGGTTGATGATGGGGTTCTCGACAACATCGATGCGGAGAATGGCACCCTCGATGTCAATCTTGATATCTGCGAACAGCTCCGTCTCATAAAGGCGCTCCAGCGCGATGCTCAGCGAACTTCGCGTGACCCGGTCGCCGACACGCACAGGCAGATAGGAAAGAACGGTTCCGACGGCCACACGGCGGTTGCCCGAAACGGCAATTTCATCAATGCGGACCTGTTCGTCTGCCGATTGTGCGATAGAGGGCGCCGGTGTCCCGACCGCCAAAGCCAAAAGCAAGACAAGAACCAGCAGTGGTTTTGGCATGATTATCAGTCTCCTCACCCGTTCGCAGAACTATAGCCATGCAACCAGCGTATTCAAAGCGTGCATTTCAAACATGCACCGCTCTCGACCAGCTAGCCGATCAGTCTTGACACGTCAAACACGACAAGAACCACTGTGAGACCCAGTAGAATGGCAATTCCGCCCCGAAGCAACAGATTCTGAAGTTCCAGCGGCAAAGGTTTTCCGAAGATGGCTTCATAGAAAAAGAAAACCAGATGCCCACCGTCAAGCGCCGGTATCGGCATCAGATTGATCAGCCCCAGATTTATCGAAATGACAGCCGTCAGCAGGATAAAGGGGATCAGTCCCTGCTGCAGGGCTGACCCGGATATTTTGGCAATACCCACCGGCCCCTGCACTTCGCCAGCCTGCATATTGCCACTTCCAAGCCGTGCCAACCCGCGCAGGATCATCACTGACATCCGGAACGCGTCCGATGTCGCCGCAACGAGTGCACTGCCCGGCAGCAGACGTTCCCTTGTGCCGCCCTCAGCAGACCTGACACCGAGCACCCCCAGATAGATCTGCATTGATTCGTCAAAGCGCGGCGTCGGCGTTACGGTGAGGCTCAGCTCCCGACCATCCCGCTCAATGGTGAATTCAAGCGGGCGGCCGGGACTCTCCACGACAAGTCCACGCAGATCATTGAAATCACGAACGCTGATGCCGTCAATGCCAGTCACCAGATCGCCGGGTTGAAGACCGGCCTCGGCAGCGGCAGTTTCCGGCATGACTTCTCCGATTTGTGCTGGCAGGAAAACCTTTCCGGCGGTCATGTAGACCATGGCAAACAGCAGGATGCCGAGAATGAAATTGGCAATCGGCCCGGCCGCAACGATGCCGATACGCCACCACAGCCCCGCACCGGCAAAGCTTCCTGCAACGCTGGACGCCCCTTCGGAGGCGCCGCCAGCCTCGCTTTCATCTCCACGCATGCGGACATATCCACCAAGGGGAATCGCAGCTATACGCCAGCGCGTTCCGGTTTTGGATGACGTCCAGCCATAAATCTCGGGCCCAAAGCCGATGGAGAACACCTCGACAACAACGCCGGCGCGGCGTGCGACCCAGTAATGTCCAAGCTCATGGAAAAAGACCACAGGAGTCAAAAGAAGCAGGAACCCGATGATCAATTGTGCTGCACTCAGGTCAGGCATGGTGGCGAAAATCTCCGGTTCTCTGTAAGGCACAAGTCCCGCAATGGGCCGCCACCAAGAGGCTGAACGATCTGGCGTCCGTCAAATCAAGGCAGGCATGAATTTGCGATATCGCGCGCACGAGCATCAATATCCAACACAGCGTCCAGGGATTCAAGATCCCCGTCCGGAGGCCGTCGAAGGCATTGCTCGACGACACCGGCGATGTCCACAAAGCCGATCCGCCCGTCAAGGAACGCGCCGACAGCTATCTCATTGGCCGCATTAAGGACTGCGGGCAACACACCGCCGGATAACAAGGCCTGTCTGGCAAGACGAAAACAGGGGTATCGCTGTTCATCCACGGCGGCAAAATCGAGCCTGCCCATGGCCGCCAGATCAAGCGGCTCCGGATTCCAGTTGAGTCTGTCCGGCCAGGCAAGGGCATAGGAAATCGGCGTCTTCATATCCGCGGTCCCGAGCTGACCAATCACTGATCCATCATTGAAATAGACCATTCCATGGATCGCCACCTGAGGATGGATCAGCACATCGATCCGGTCGCTATCCAGACCAAAAATCCATGCCGCCTCGATCACTTCAAGGCCCTTGTTCATCATCGTGGCGCTGTCGACCGAGATTTTCTGTCCCATCGACCAGTTTGGATGGCGCACGGCCTGTGCCGGCGTGATCTCTGGAAACCGTTCGATGGGCAATTCGCGAAACGGGCCGCCTGACGCGGTAAGGCAGATATGGCGAATTGCACTTGCATCCGCAGGCAACAAAGCCTGGCCGGCGCCAGCATGCCCGGCCCAGCCAAGCCAGCATTGGAAAATGGCGCTGTGTTCGCTGTCCACTGGCAGCAATCTTGCACCGTATCGCGCGGCTGTCGCCGTCACCAGCGCGCCCGCAGACACCAGCGATTCCTTGTTTGCAAGAGCCACCGTCTGGCCGGCTTCCAAGGCCGCCATCACCGATGGCAGCCCGGCAAGCCCGACAATGCCGGCGACAACCACGTCAACCGGTTCACGCGCCAGTGCGGTGCAGGCAGCGTCACCAACAACAATCTCGATGCCGGAGCCCGTCAGGGCAGATCGCAGAACGTCAACATTCTCATCGGATGCAAGGCCAACATAGGCCGGCCGGTGGCGAAGCGCCTGTTCCGCCAGAAATTCGGCATCAGTGCCAGCGACAAGAATATGGACATCAAGCTTGTCCGGACAAGCTTCAACAAGCGCCAGCGTACTGCTGCCGATGGATCCGGTTGAACCGAAGATTGAGATTTTTTTTGCCACGCGTGAAACCCTAACCGAACAACGGCCCTCGCCGCAGTTCCTATCACCTGGTCACATCATATACAGGCACAACGCCGGCAATGTAAGAAGATAGCCGTCAAATCGATCCAGAAACCCGCCATGCCCCGGAATGAGCGTGCCGCTGTCCTTGACTCCAAGATCGCGTTTCAGGGCTGATTCAAGCAAATCTCCGATCTGCGAGAGGACCGCTAAAACAACGCCGCCAATCACAACCTCCGGCAGGGAAACCGGTAGCCACATCATCATGACCAAAGACGCCAGGATCGCGCCGATAATCCCTCCAACGGCACCGGATCGGGTCTTGTTCGGCGAAATCAGCGGCGCAAGCTTCGGACCGCCGACCTGCCGTCCCACAAAATAGGCGGCGATATCACACGCCGCGATGATACCTGCCAGATAAAGCAGAATGAGATGACCGTCCGGCAAACCAAGCAATGTACGTGCCGCAAGAATGCACAGAACCAATAACCCGATGAATGTCGTTGCAAGCCGATTATGTGAAGACAGCCAGACGAAACCCACAACAATCCCGCCTAGAACCAGAAACACCGGCAAAAGCGACATCTGTGCCATCTTCTCCATGCCAGTGACAATCGGCGCGGGCAGGGAGAAGAGGATGAAATCGAACATCAAAGCCACACGCAGCGGCCGTGGCATCGCCAGCATCGAGACGAATTCCCAACCCATGACAAGCGCAAGCGGTATCAACAGCCATTGTGCGGCTGATTGCGATGCTGCAAACAGCGCTATGAGCGGAATGAATAACGCGGCGCCAAGAATACGGCGGCGGGTTCCCGATGGTGAGGCCGCCACCATGCCGGAATCAAACGGTACGCCGTCTGTCAGCCAGAGACGTTACTGCCTGTGCAGCGTCGATATCTCCGGCATCCTCGCCATCACCGCCAAACCGCCGTTGACGTCCGGCAAAATCCTTGATCGCCACGTCAAGGTCGTCGGTTGAGAAGTCTGGCCAGAGCGTCGATGTGAAATGCAATTCTGCATAAGACAGATCCCAAAGCATGAAATTCGACAAGCGCTGGTCACCACCGGTCCGGATCAGCAGGTCAATTTCAGGAAGCGCAGATGAACCCATACGGGATTTTAGCAAATCTTCGTTGATTTCGTTGGGATTCAGCAAACCGTTTGCCACCTCGGTGGCAAGACTGCGCGCCGCTGAGGCAATGTCCTGACGACCGCCGAAATCGAGCGCGAGCGACAAATTCAACCCGGTGTTGCCGGACGTTTCATGTTCCGCCCAATCGATCAGTTTGCAAAGATGAGATGACAGGCGCGAACGACTGCCGATCACCCGCAATTTTACGTTCTCATCATTGAGTTCGTTGATATCACTCTCGAGAAACCCGCGAAGCAGGCTCATAAGGCCATCGACTTCAGGCCTCGGACGCGACCAGTTCTCGCTGGAAAAGGCAAATGCCGAAAGCCAGCGAATGCCACGATCATGCGCATGCCGTGCGATTGTCTTCAGCGTGTTGGAGCCCTGCTGATGTCCGCGCAACACCGGAATGCCGCGCTGACGAGACCAGCGCCGGTTGCCATCCATGATAATGGCCAGATGATGAGGTGGTGTCGGCATTTGAGCGTGCACTCCGGATTGACGGATCGATGACAGGTTCAGACCTGGGTGATTTCCTTTTCCTTGTTGGCCAGAGCATCATCAATCATCTTGACATGGTCATCGGTCAATTTCTGGATATCGTTCTCGAGGTCACGACGCTCGTCTTCGGAAATCAGGCTGTCCTTCTCCATTTTCCGAGCGTTTTCAATACCATCTCTCCTGACATTGCGGACCGACACGCGGGCAGCCTCGGCATAACGACCAGCCACCTTGACCATGTCACGGCGGCGTTCTTCCGACAAATCGGGGATCGGCACACGTATCAAGGTACCTTCGGCCATCGGGTTGAGACCAAGATCGGATTCGCGAATGGCCTTTTCCACCGATGCTGTCAGCGATGCATCCCAGACCGTTACCGTCAGAAGCCGCGGTTCAGGCGCGGAAATATTCCCGACCTGCGTTATCGGCATCTTCGATCCGTAGGCCTCGACCATCAGCGGCTCCAGCATGCCGGTTGAAGCCCGGCCGGCCCGCAACCCCATGAATTCCGTCTTCAGGCTGTTCAAACTGCCGTCCATACGGCGCTGGATATCATCAAGATCGACGTCTGACATTTGCCATTCTCCATTCCGGTCCATCACCCACGCGGCACATCATGTGTATTCAGGATATGATTGTGAAGAGCTAAGTGACCGATCTAGCTCACAATGGTGAATTTTCCCTTGTGTTTGAGCACACGTTCGAACCCGCCGCTGTCTTCGATTGAGAAAACCAGTATCGGGATATTGTTCTCCCGCGCCAGCGAAACAGCAGAGGCGTCCATCACCCGCAGATCCTCGGACAATACCTGCAGATAGGACAGGCTGTCATAGCGAACCGCGGCGGGATCCTTTTCCGGATCCGCCGAATAGACGCCATCGACCCGGGTTCCTTTCAGCAGCGCCGCACAGCCCATCTCCGAGGCACGTAGCGCCGCCGCGGTGTCAGTTGTGAAAAACGGGTTGCCAGTACCGGCGGCAAAGATGACAACACGCCCCTTTTCAAGGTGGCGCATCGCCCGGCGACGGATATAGGGCTCGCACACGGCGCTGATCGGCAGGGCCGACATCACCCGCGTCGGCACGTCAAGCATTTCGAGCGCGTTCTGCATGGCCAGCGCGTTCATGACGGTGGCCAGCATACCCATATAGTCGCCGGTGGCGCGCTCCATCCCCGCAGCCGCGCCGGACACGCCGCGAAAAATATTGCCGCCACCAATGACAAGACAGGTTTCCACACCGGAAGCAATGACATCCCGCACCTCGCGGGCAACAGTGGCAACCATTTCCGGATCAATCCCATAGGCCTGCTGGCCCATCAGGGATTCACCCGAAATCTTCAGAAGAACGCGCGGATAGAGATGCTCTGATCCACCGTCCTTGTCACCGCCGTCTGTCATACCTATCCCCCGGTCAATGGCTGGACGCTAAAGGGTCAGGACAGTTGCGCTGCCACCTCGGCCGCGAAGTCCGTCTCTTCTTTCTCGATGCCCTCGCCAAGATTAAAGCGGACGAAACCGGTCAGCGCAATCTCCGCGCCAGCATCCTTGCCGGCATTGGCGACAACATCGGCAATGCGGGTCTCTCCGTCGATGACCGATGTCTGCTCCAGAAGAACAACCTCCTGATAATATTTTTTCATCCGGCCCTGCACCATCTTCTCGGCGATTTCCTGTGGCTTGCCAGAGGCCTTCGCCTGCTCGATCAGCACATCACGTTCACGCTGCACGGCTTCAGGATCGAGATCCTCAACCGACAGGCTGGCTGGCGAGGTTGCCGCGATATGCATCGCGATCTGCTTGCCAAGACCCTCCAGCGCATCGGCGCCGGCTGTCGACTCAAGCGCCACCAGAACGCCGATACGGCCAAGGCCGGGCGCGGTGGAGTTGTGCATGTAGGGAACGACGGTTCCCGAACCGACAGACATGGTGGCCATCCGGCGAAGCGACATATTCTCGCCGATGGTGGCGATCTTGTTTGTCAGTTCATCGGCGACATTGCGGCCGGTCTCCGGATAATCGGCTGCGGCAAGCGCATCCAGATCGTCAGCGTCGAGCGCGAGTGTCGCCAGCGTCGAGGCGAATTCCTGAAATTCGGTATTGCGGGCAACGAAGTCTGTTTCGGCATTGAGTTCAATCACCGCGCCCTTCGTGCCATCCACACAAAGGGCGACAAGGCCTTCCGAGGCCACACGTCCGGATTTCTTGGCTGCTGTGGCAAGACCCTTGGTGCGCAGCCAGTCGACAGCTGCCTCCATATCACCACCGGTCTCGGCAAGCGCCTTCTTGCAATCCATCATGCCGGCGCCGGATTTTTCGCGGAGTTCCTTAACAAGTGCAGCTGTCACGCTCATCGTCATGTTCCCGTTTCAGATAAGTTGATCTATTTGTGGTTGTTACATACCAAACCGCCCCGTTTCCGGGGCGGTCAGCAAATATCTTGTCTTGCGGCAGCCCGCATTCAGCTGGCAGCTTCCTCACCATCTGTTTTGGCTTCAGCTGCAGCATCTTCTGCCGGAGCTTCCTCAGCCGGAGCTTCCTCAGCCGGAGCTTTCTCGACCGGAGATTCCTCAGCAGGCGCCTCTGCATTCTGTTCCGGAGATTCCGGTGCAGTGGCTTCTGCTGCGGGCGCTTCCTCGGCCACAGCCGCCTCGGCCGGTGCCTCGGTTGCCTCGCCGACATCGCCGCCGCTCTTCATCAATTCGGTCTGCAGACCGTCGAGCACGGCTGCCTGCGCCAGCTCACAATAGAAGGAGATCGCGCGCATGGCATCGTCATTGCCCGGAATAATGTAATCGACACCTTCCGGCTTGGCGTTGGAATCAACGATGGCAATAACCGGAATGCCAAGTCGGTTGGCTTCCTCGACGGCGAT
>Ga0181581_10004938_pt1 | contig 10386 bp, 7 predicted proteins | sample 071ome_22_FD_132433 | JGI IMG/M metagenome (GOLD analysis project Ga0181581, IMG submission 132433) | Coastal salt marsh microbial communities from the Groves Creek Marsh, Skidaway Island, Georgia - 071404AT metaG (megahit assembly) | ecosystem: Environmental > Aquatic > Marine > Intertidal zone...
AGATCCAACCATTAACTTTAACTGGATTGTGATTACCGTTGCTTGGCCTGGATCATCAGCCTTAGATGTCGAAAGCCGAATCACAGATCCAATTGAAGAAGCGATTCAGCGCGTTGATGATCTCGATTTTGTGTCCAGTTACTCACGAGAAGGATTGGCATCAGTACTGGTTCGATTCGAAGATATCTCAACACAAGTATTCGAGCGTCGTCTCGGTGATTTGCGTCGTGAGGTTAATACAGCAGAAAGTGAATTTCCCGATGAAGCAACTGATCCGGTATTCATCGAAATCACCTCATCGAACGCATTCCCCGCTGCCACACTCGCACTGGTTGGATCTGGTGATGACGATAGCCTGCGCGAGCAGGCGGTCTTAATTGAAAAAGAACTGGAGCGCCGAGAGCGTATTGACCGGATTGATACGCAAGGAATGGCTGATCCTGAGATTCGGATTGAGTTTGATGCGACACGACTCGCTGCGCTCGGACTCTCTCCGTCAGATGTTGCAATGACGGTTCAAACGTACTTTCAAGATTTGGCTGCTGGCGAGCTTGATGTTGCCGGATCGAGTTGGTTAGTTCGGTTGAAAGGGAAATCGACAGATGCATTTGATCTCAATCGATTCCCTATTCTCGGCCGCGATGGAAGCGTCAGAATTGGTGATGTTGCGCGCGTCACTCGAACGCAAGCAGAGCGCTCAGAGCTTGTTCGTTACGAAGGGAAGCCATCTGTCTTGCTGGCTGTGATGAAAGCAGAAGGGGCAAATACGCTCGAACTGGTCGATGAGGTTAAAGACTATATTGAATCGCGTAATGCACTTGAGGCCGTGACCGGCACGCGACTTGTGTTGATTGACGACCAGACCATCCCAACACGGAAAGCACTCAATATCATGCAGAACAACGCATTGATTGGCCTCATGCTGGTCTTGGTTGTTGCATGGATATTCTTAGGTTTCAAAATCGCAGCGCTCACAGCGATCGGTATCCCATTTATTCTGGCGGGCACATTCTGGATCCTTCAGGGCATGGATCAAACACTCAATGTCACGGTGTTGCTCGGTGTCGTGATTGCTCTCGGGATGTTGGTTGATGATGCAGTTGTTGTGGTCGAAGCCATTTATTACCGCATTGAGCGTGGACTGAGTGGAATCGAGGCTGTGTTAGATGCATTGACTGAGACTGCAGCTCCGGTGACTGCCGCGGTATTCACAACCGTTGCTGCCTTTATGCCACTGATGCTTCTACCCGGGATTCTGGGTAAATTCATGATGGTCATCCCGCTGGTGGTGTCGGTTGCTCTATTAATCAGTCTTGTCGAGGCATTTTGGACGCTTCCAAGTCATGTGCTTGGGACCGGCATGAAGCTCAATCATGACGGCAGGATGCAGCAATTCCGAACGCGTCTGAATCGTGGTATCAGGCATGTCTACACCCGTTTATTGATTCGGGCATTACGTCGGCCCATTACGACACTTGCGATTTCAATGTTTGCGTTAATCGGAGCTCTGGGTTTGTTGGCGAGCGGTCAAATACGAGCGGATTTTTTTGCATCCGATCCGATCCGTGTGTTTTATGTGAATGTTGAGACAGAGCCCGGAACAAGGCTTGAGCAGACCCTTAATTTAACGGTCGAAATTGAACAAGTGGTTCGTGCAAGCCTGGGTGAAAATGAGGCGCGAGGAATTGTTGCCTACGCAGGTCAGCAGTTCACTGAAACAGAGCCATTGAGAGGTAGTCATCGCGGCCAAGTCCTGGTTGGGTTACAGCCTGATGGTCGCGAAGTGTCGGATATTGTGGATGGGATGCGTGAGGCAGTGCTTGCTGTACCTGGTCCATCGCGCGTGACCTTTCTTGAGCTTGCGGGCGGGCCGCCTGCAGCGAAGCCTATTTCAATCAAAGTCCGTGGTTCTGAATTCGGAGAACTTCGAGCGGCAGCTGATGAAATCAGGGGCATCCTGCAAAACACTCCAGGTATCAAAGATATTACCGATGACGCACAGGATGGACGGTTCGCTCTCCAGCTCACTCTCAATCCAGATCAAGTGGCACGGTCAGGGCTGATTCCGGCCGATATTGCTCGAAATATCCGCATTCTTGTTGATGGCGAAATTGTTGAGTCAGTTCAAGATCAAGGTGAGACGGTTGATATTCGCGTTGTTGCGGCCGACGGTCAATTTTCGTCCCCAACAGAGCTTTTAGGAGCACAACTGCCAACAGCAACAGGCGACATGATTTCCTTAAGTGAATTAGTCGATGCCGATCGGTCGCCCGCACTCGGAACGATTCGTCATTACAACTTCAGGCGGACGATTACGGTTGAAGCAGATATTGATTCCGAGATGACTGATACCGTGACAGCAAACCAAGCTGTGATGGATGCATGGTCTCAGTTGCAAGCATCCTATCCAAACGTGAATTTAGACTTCTCTGGTGAGCTTGACGATATCCAAGAAAGCCTTGATTCCATAGGGATTCTATTCCTTTTTGGGCTAGGCGTGATGTATCTGATTCTTGGCACGCAGTTTAAGAGTTATGGTCAACCGTTGTTAATTTTGGTGACTGTACCGTTGGCTTTCACAGGTGTTGTCTTGGGCCTATTTGTGACGGGTAATCCGCTCTCGCTATATACGCTTTATGGTGTTGTCGCGTTATCAGGTATCGCAGTGAACTCTGCAATTGTGCTCATTAGTGCTGCCAATGACAGACTGATGGCTGGGATGAGTCTTAAGCATGCGACATTGTATGCAGGGAGACGTCGGGTCGTTCCAATCGTCATCACCGTCATGACAACAATCGCTGGGTTGTTCTCGTTAGCAGCTGGCCTTGGTGGTTCATCATTGATCTGGGGCCCAGTCGCAACTGCGATTGTTTGGGGTCTGGGATTTAGTTCTGTATTAACACTGTTTGTTGTACCGCTACTCTATTTCCTAACAGGTAAAAAACGAGAGATTCGCTTAAATCCGAGTACTTGAAAAATTCTCTACCGATCACACAATAGCTATTGAGGCGCCACAATGGGCCTTACTTACTAAACGCTCTGTCTTTATGAAGAGCAACAATTTGATCGCTTTAGGAGGATCACATGACAGTAGACCTTTCACCTTTATATCGCACAGCAATTGGCTTTGATCGTCTTGCCGGAATGCTTGAGAACGCAAATCGTCTCGAAAGCGCAGGCTATCCGCCCTACAACATCGAAGTGACTGGGGAAGATGAATATCAAATTACGATGGCTGTTGCAGGCTTTACCGACGATGAATTGTCGATTGAGTCGAAGCAAAACGAACTGACCGTTTCGGGTGAGAAAGCCGAATCCGAAGAAGAGCGCAAGTTCCTGCACCGCGGAATTGCGACGCGCAGTTTTGAACGGAAGTTTCAGTTAGCAGACCACGTCTATGTCAAAGGCGCGCGTTTGGAACATGGATTGCTGCACGTCGAGTTGTATCGTGAGTTGCCAGAGGCACTGAAGCCTCGATCAATTTCGATTGAGACAGGAAAGCTCATCGAAAATAAATCCTAATGGTGAAAGGCCCGGTAACCCGGGCCTTTTTGTTTTGGTACACCGACCCTTTGATGTGCATCATGTGCTGATGCGTGAATTCAGACTTGTCACACAGTTGTCTTAAAACTATTGTGCAATGCAATATGTTTTAGTTTATTTGAGTAAATCGGTATGACACCAATCACCCGCCTAACCAACACGACCTATGATGAGCTCGCCGTAGGGATGTCAGCATCAATTCGAAAGCGTCTCACCATGGATGACATTCGATTGTTTGCAGTGATGTCTGGTGATGTGAATCCTGTGAGTCTCGATTCACAGTATGCAAAGTCGAGTCGCTTTCATGACATCGTTGCGCATGGAATGTGGGGTGGTGCACTCATTTCAACGGTTTTAGGGACTGAGTTGCCAGGTGCGGGAACTGTATATACACATCAGACTCTCGATTTTGTGAAGCCTGTCCGGATTGGTGATGAGTTATCGGTAACGGTGACTGTTCGAGAGAAAAAGCCTAATTCACACGTCATGTTTGACTGCGATGTCGTGAATCAGCTCGGCGAGCAAGTTCTTAAAGGCTGCGCTGAAGTGATCGCACCCACTGAGAAAGTCGAGTCTGAGATTGTTGAGCTGCCAGATATCTTCTTGAACGAACGCCAACAGCTCAATGATTTGTTAAACCGCTGTAAAGCCTATCGACCAATGCGAGTGGCGGTCGTTCATCCGTGTGATGAGGTGTCACTTGGTGGTGCATTAGCAGCGCGTGCACGCGGATTGATAGAGCCTGTTTTGATTGGTCCAGAAGCAAAAATTCGTCAGGTGGCGGAGACTTATGGTTACGATCTCGACGGCGTTGAGATCGATGCAGTTGATCACTCTCATGCAGCCTGTGCGAGGGCTGTTGAATTGTGCCAACTCGAATCGGTCGAGTCTGTAATGAAAGGAAGTTTGCATACTGATGAGCTGATGGGTGCACTCCTCTCAAAATCATCAGGGTTGCGCACTGAGCGTCGAGTGAGCCATGTCTTCGTCTTTGATGTTCCGACCTATCCGAGGCCTCTTTTGATCACAGATGCAGCGATCAATATTTCACCTGATCTCAATGCCAAGCGCGATATTATTCAGAATGCCATCGAACTCGCGCATGCACTTAAAATTGAAGAGCCAAAAGTCGCTATTTTGTCAGCTGTTGAGACGGTGACCCCAGCGATTCCATCAACACTTGATGCGGCAGCCTTGTGCACCATGGCACATCGCGGACAAATTACTGGAGCGATACTCGATGGTCCGCTTGCATTTGATAATGCGGTATCTGAGACAGCTGCAAAAATCAAAGGCATTGAAAGTCCGGTTGCAGGGGTTGCCGACATTCTGGTCACTCCGGATCTAGAGTCTGGAAATATGCTTGCAAAGCAGCTTGAGTATTTGGCGCATGGTGAGGGTTCAGGGATTGTTTTAGGACTCCGGTTGCCAATTATTCTGACCAGTCGGGCCGATGACGCGGTTTCAAGACTTGCGTCCTGCGCATTGGCGGTCATCTTGCGTGCGCATCAACGGAAGGACTCGTAGATGTTATTTGTCATTAATGCTGGATCGTCGAGTGTTAAATTCTCAGTCTACGAGACGGGGTCGTTAGATCTGATTGAGTCAGGTCAGGCGTCAGTCCGCGACGGTCAGATTCATATGCAGGTGAAAGCGTCTGATGGAGTGCAAATTGACCAGTCTGAAGTGATAGCGGAGACAGAGCACGATCGCGTGATGGTTCTGTTGCACGCGGTGCATGATCTACTTTCAAATCAATTTCCAAAACCGCAGTGTATTGTCCATCGAGTTGTTCACGGTGGGGAGTCATTTGCAGATCCAGTCATTGTGACTGAAGAGATTCGCAATGAACTGGAAACTTTGGTTGATCTTGCGCCATTACATCAGCCAGTCAACTTGGCGGGTATTGATGTATTCGGCGAAGCCTATCCGGGTGTGATGCAAGTAGCGTGTTTCGATACTGCATTTCATGTTGGTCAATCGGCGCTTGAAACATCCTATGCATTACCGCAGTCCGTTCGGGATCTTGGGATTCGCAAATATGGGTTTCATGGGTTGTCGTACGCCTACATTGCTGAGCAATTGCCTACGCTTGGGGTGCAGTCTCCATACAAGGCGATCATTTGTCATTTAGGGAACGGTGCTTCGATTTGCGCAGTCGATAGCGGTCGCTCAGTGGCATCAACGATGGGCTTTACTGCAGTTGAGGGCCTGCCGATGGGGACGCGCTCTGGGCGCATCGACCCTGGTGTTGTTCTTCATTTGTTGGATCATTGTGGGTGGACGCTTGATGAGGTGGAGCATTTGCTCTATCACGATTCTGGTCTGAAAGGTTTGTCGGGCCAATCGAGTGATGTTCGAACGCTAGAGGAAGCCAAGACCAATGCATCCGAGTTTGCATTGGATTATTTCGCTTATCGAATTAACAGCGAAATTGGTCAATTAAACGCGGTACTGGGTGGTGCCGATACGATCGTATTTGCTGGCGGAATCGGTGAACATTCAGTGAGAATGCGGCGCGAAGTTTGTCGTTTGTTGGCACGGTGGCTTCCTGTTTCGTTAAGCACTGAGCGTAATGAGGCAAATGACACGATGATTCATGATGACGAATCAACGATCCGTGTCTTGCGGATCGAGACCGATGAAAATGGATATATGGCGAGAGCTGCGAGCCGATTGATTGGGTGATAAAGTCTCAGAATCACTGAATTTTTATTAAAAAATTTGGTATAAAGACGCCTCTCAGGAGGAATCTCATGAAATTGCTGAAAGAACTGACTCACGGTGATACTGGTTTTGCGTTGATGTTGATCGCCATGGCGATGACAATCCTCGCGTTGGCATTCTAAAGAATGCGATCATCGACTTATGCGATCGCGTGCCTTGTGCTCGTGTTCGCATGCCTAAGCCTTCATCACTTTTATCCCTCGAAGGCTGCCTACACCTTGGTTGCATTTGCTTCCGGAATAGTCGCTGGACTTTATGTGTTCAAAACGCTGTGGGTTGGCATTTCCAAGGATTGGGTTGCTGGAGCGGTGATTATCCTAACCGGACTCTTTACGGTTGTTTTGCCGGCTGCTCAATTGCTTTTGCAGTCCCCATCGCTGTACATCGGTGCAATGGTCTTTGGTGCGCTGGCAATCGGTGTCTTTCGCGAGAGGATTCCAGCCACAGTTGAGTCCGCTTTGGACGAGACCCTTTGAATTCTCAAGAACTTCTTAGATCAGCATTTGATCATGCTGTTGAAGCTGCCCAAGCAACGAGTCTGATACCTCATCTGAATGCATTACCGCCTACTGATGGTAAGACTGTATTTCTGGTTGTTGGGAAAGCAGCATCACAGCATGCGCGGATTGCTCAAGAATGTCTCGGAGATATCGAGGGTTTGTGTATTCTCCCTAAAGGTCATCAAGTCTCTACCACGTTGCGTGTCATTGAGGCCTCGCACCCTGTTCCTGATGCCGGGAGTGTATTGGCCGCTCAAGAAGCAATGGCGCTGGCTCAATCGTTAGGGCCAAGTGATCGAATGATCTGTTTGATTTCAGGTGGTGGATCTGCACTTATGTCTGCTCCGCTTCCAGCGATGGATCCCGAACTAAAGATGCGGACGCATCGCGAGTTACTCGCATCAGGCGCAACAATTTCTGAATTAAATACAGTGCGCAAACAACTCTCGCTTGTGAAAGGTGGGCGTTTGGTTGAAGCCTGCCAAGGCAGAATTCTGAACTTCTTGGTCTCAGATGTTCCCGGAGATCGGGTTGAATTTATTGCGTCTGGTCCAACAGTTCCGGCGCATACCAATCAAGCTGACGCAATCGATGTATTAACACGACACAATATTGATGTTCTTGATGAATTGCTTCCCTGGTTATCTGATTCTAATAACGCTACTCCGGCTCCCGATGCGGCGTGTTTTGAACGTGTGTCAACGACCATAGTTGCGGCCCCTTCGCAGTCCTTGAAGGCGGCTCAAGAGTTTCTGGAAGCGCAAGGAGTGGAGTGCTGGATTTTGGGTGACTCCATTGAGGGAGACTCTGAAACAGTCGCTCGCGTGATGGCAGAGACAGCGCTATGGCAGCGTCGTCATCGCACACTCACAAAACCTTTGTGTTTGCTCTCTGGTGGCGAGACAACAGTCAAAGTTACTGGTACTGGAATCGGTGGGCCAAACGCTCATTTTGCACTGGCGTTGCTAGATGCTCTCGATGGTGCTCGAGGAATTTCGGCAATTGTCTGTGATACAGATGGCGTCGATGGTGCAGCAGAAATCGCAGGAGCGTTGATCGATGATCAGACGCTCACCAAGGTCAAAGAAGCGAGTCTCGATCATCGTGATGCGTTCAAGCGCCAAGACGCGCATACGTTTTTTAAGTCAATCGGTCAGTCTGTCACTCCTGGGCCAACAGGAACCAATGTGAATGACTTCAGAGCGATCCTGGTCGAGCCTTAAACGCTTTTTAAAAGCGCAATCACGATTGAAATCGTGATCACAGATGAGACGGTGGAGACGAATATGCTTGTTGTCGCTGTCGGTGGTGATACCTGGTAGCGATTGGCAAATAGGTACATATTCATTCCAGTTGGCATGGCCGCGAGCATCGTCGCAACCGACAGCCATAGCATCTCAAGACCAAGCCATGAGCCAAGAAGAAATACGGCCAGTGGGTGCGCTGTATTTTTCAGAATAGTGACCAGAAGAGCCGGGCCCACAGAGCCTGAAATCGAATAACTCGCTAGAGAACTCCCGAGCACGAAAAGTGCAGCGGGTATCACACTGGTTGCGACGAGATGAAACATGTCAGCCGCAATTGGATGGATTCCTAGATCGGTGAGTTTCCAAAGAAATCCCAGGCCTAATCCCACGATGAGTGGATTCCCAATGAGCCCGGAAAGCACTTGTTTTGGTAAGTTGGCAAGGCCTGCATCGCGACCTCTTGCGATCTCAATTGCGACGGTAACCGCAGTAAATACAGTGATGCCGTGGACCGAAATGAGTAGAAAGAGTGGGAACAATGCATCGTCCCCAAGCGCCCGTGGAATCAGTGGGATACCCAACAGGACCGTATTCGAAAAGCAGGAGCCGAGCCCGATAACCATCGATTCTATGACGGGCCGTTTCAAGAGTAGCCAACTAATTAGAAGGCCGAGTGTAAATACAACGACGAGTGGAATGTAGTAACTCGCAAAGAGGGCAGTCGCTGATGCTTTGGGTGGTTCAAGTTCAACCACCGCAGAAAAAAGAAGCATCGGCACAGCGAAATCGAAAACGTATTTGGATAATCCATCACGATGCGAACTTAAGAAAAATCCAAAGCGCGTTGCGAAGTATCCAATCAGCCCCAGCGCAAGGACTGGGGCGAGTACGTAAAAGACTTCGTTCATTGAGCGCCTTTCACAAAGAGATAGGTCTCTGTCGGTGGTGGGTTTTGGATGAGTCCGCGGTCCGTCATAAATTGTGCAAAGCGAGCCCACTGGTCCGCATCCGTTTGACGAGTGGATCGAGCGAGCTTAGGCAGCGTATCGCGCCATGCACGTCGATTCAGCTCGTTATCAAGATCATCAGGGCGGTAGCTGGTGAATGACTGATACATCGCATCAGGTGAGTCGATGATTAACTGTGTTGCTTGGTCCATTACGTCGAGGAAGCGTTCAATTTTAGCTGTACCCGCATAGTCTGGGTGTGCAACAAAAATGAGTTCTTCGTAGGCTGGAACACCATGTTCTTCTGGATAGAACGCACGTCCAGGGCGGCCATCGATGTCCATCTGGTTCAATTCAAAATTTCTGAAAGCACCGATGACTGCATCAACTTGTCGCGCGTACAGTGATGGCGATAAAGCGAAGTTCACATTCACAAGTTTGACGTCGCTTAATGTGAGTCCGTGAGTTTCGAGCATTGCACCAAGGACCGCGTCTTCAAATCCACCAACAGAAAAACCGACCGTCTTTCCTTTTAAATCGTTGAGCGATCGGATATCAGAATCGGCGAGCACAACGAGTGAGTTGAGTGGGCTATTGACGATAGTACCGACCCGCATCAAGGGCAGTGAATTATTCAGATCGACCATCAGTGATGGTTGGTAGCTGATAGCCAAATCTGCTTGTTTTGCTGCAGCAAGCTTCGGTGGGAGCGATGGGTCGGCTGGTTCAACAAGGGTGACTTTGAGTCCTGCCTTTTCAAACAGACCCTCTTGTTCTGCAACGATCAACGGCGCGTGATCTGGATTGATAAACCAATCAAGCAGAACAGTGATTTCCTCTGTAGATGCCTTGGACACAGAGCTTACGAGGACACATAAGCTAAGACTCGCGATTTTCAATAAATGTTTGAAATGCATTGTGTTGACTCCTGATCAATGAGCTGCGCGCAGAAGGTCAACAAAAGGAGAGTTTGTTGGTCTTGGCTCCCTACGCCGGTACTAACCGGATCAGGTTCAAAGGGTACTTCTCAGCTTGTGCGCCCCTGCCGCAGGGCATGATTATACATGCGGCAGGGTACGTGTGTTACTCGTAAAGTTCGGGACAGATGTCGCGAGTACTTTTGGTTTTTCCCTGTTCACCCTTTGCTCTGATGATGTCCCCGCGCTCTTCGATGTAGCGTTGGAAGTTCGGTTCGCGTTGGTAAATGCCTTCTGAAATATACTCAAGAACCGCTTCTGTGTGGAAGCTCCTGAGCTGTGATTCGACGCGAATAATTTCAGACCCGTCTGAATCAAAAAGCACGAGGCTCGGTGCGTACATGATTTTCAAATCACGAGCGTAATCACGCGCTGCCTTTGTTTCTCCAGATGGTGTGGTTACCGGTGTGCTCGACCACATGTCGAGTTGAACGGTGTGGAATGG
>Ga0181581_10004944_pt1 | contig 10380 bp, 8 predicted proteins | sample 071ome_22_FD_132433 | JGI IMG/M metagenome (GOLD analysis project Ga0181581, IMG submission 132433) | Coastal salt marsh microbial communities from the Groves Creek Marsh, Skidaway Island, Georgia - 071404AT metaG (megahit assembly) | ecosystem: Environmental > Aquatic > Marine > Intertidal zone...
AAATGGGATCCTCAGGAATGTTATTACTATGCAGTTGATAATACTGGTTTCCAAGCAAATCCTGTTAGGACTGAAGGCACCTATTCAAAGTACAGCAGCATAGATGACAAAATTGATCCATTTCATTATTTTACAACTTTGATTAAGTTTGGTCTTGGCAGGTGTAGCTATGACGCCTCTCAGGAAGTAAGGAATGATAAGATTACTAGAGAGGAAGGTGCTTATCTTGTTGAAAAGTATGATACTGAATTCCCGGAAATTTATTTCAAGGAATTTCTAGAATATATGAAAATAGATGAAGATACATTCTGGGAGACTATTAATAAATTTAGGAGTCCACATATTTGGAAAAAAATAAATGGAAATTGGAAATTAAGACATACTGTTTCTAAAACAGGATGTGATGATTAAAAATTTATCTAAAAATAAAATTTTCTGGCGAAACTCCAGACTTGCTTATTTCTTTTAGAAACTCATCAAACTCTTTAGGTGAAAAATAATCTTCCCATTCACCTATCTTTCCACTTCTGACAAATGATACTTTTTTCATATCTGTTCCAGAAAGAGGGGAGTCGCTTGCATATTTCTTTTCATCAGATTTCAACTTACTTATCGAAGAGTAATTAATTGCCAGACTGACAATTTCTTCATCAAGAGGAAGTTCAAGGAAATCAATCACCTTTTTCAAAGTTTTATCCGTTTCTCTTACTAATTCTTCATATTGAATATTAAGTGCATTTGGTTTACTAACCATATCGAAAGTGTGTTTAAAACTTTCTAGAAATCCAGGAAGAAGTATTTCAAGCATATCTCTTGGATGATTCACGTTCTTGTATATTTCAAATCTTTTTTTATTACTAATAGTTTTTTCTCTATTTATAAAATCAAAATAGAACATAGACACAGAAAAATCAAGCGGGTTTCTATATAAGTTGATTATTTTTTTTGAATTAAAAGCAATTTTATGATTACATTCAAAATCATGCTCAAAGATAAAGTACTTATATGTAGGGTTATGGTTGAAGGGTTTAATTAAAAAATTATTTGACGACCAAAATTTTTTTTTAAGTTCATTGTGGTCTAGTCTTTTTGGTGTTGAACCATTATAGATATTGAATACATAATTTCCAATCAGGCTACATAGAAAATTACTACCACTTTTCATAGTTGTTCTAAGAAGAAAAGAGTCCTTGTATTTATCTTTAATTAAAGCTCTTTTATGAAAAAAATCTCTAGATTTAAGAAACTGGCGAATTGTAAAACCGTTGTTTAGATAAAACTGATGTTTTAAGAAATTTACCAAAATTTTTGCTCTTTAAATAAAAAAATTCCAAGACAATGTTATAGGTCTTAACGTTTAAAGCATATAATACTGCTTTAGAGTATAGCGTCTTAAATGTCGTTAAATATTTTATATTTCTTTACAGACTTTTTTAATAAAATTGAAAATAATTACACCAGGAGTAATTTGGATTACAGGTCTTTCAGCTTCTGGAAAATCTACTCTTGCAGAGGGTTTCTATCAGAAACTCAAAAAATTACAGTACCAAAATATTATCTTGCTTGATGGAGAGGAGCTTCGAAAGCATTCCTCAAGATTTTATGGTTATTCATTGGAAGAAAGAGCCGCTTCCTCCTTAGAGGATATTTCAATAGTTAAGAGTTTTTATGATCAAGGAAAATTTGTAATATTATCTACAATCTCTCCTCAGAGGAAAATAAGAGCTCACGCTAGAGAAATGTTTACAAATTTTTATGAAGTTTTTCTGGATTGCTCAGTAGAAATATGCTCTAAAAGGGACTATAAAGGTCATTATGCTAAAGCTCTGTCTGGAGAATTAAAAAATTTTGTTGGAATTGATCAAACATATGAAGTTTCTGATGACCCAGAATTGACAATAAATACTGACGAGAAAAATATATCCCAAACACTTGAGGCTTTATTGAACTTTTCAAAAAAACAAAATATCCTGATTAAAAATAATGAATAAAAAAGTTTATGTTTCACTTATAGCCGATCTTCTTCATGCTGGTCATATTAAAATATTAGAGGAGGCGGCGAATCACGGAGATGTTATAGTTGGTCTTTTGACATCCACTGCAATAAATGAACTTAATGATACTGCTTACCTTAAGTATCAACAGCGAGCAGATGTTATTAAAAATTTGACCATGGTGAAAGATATCCTGCCACAACATAGCGCAAGCTATAAAGAAAATTTAACGAAGATAAAGCCCGAATTTGTCGTCCATGGCGATGACTGGATAAGCAGCAAGCAGTCTAAGTATAGGCAGGAAGTCATTGAATTGTTAAAAGAATGGGGCGGCAAACTGATTGAGGTGCCATACAGTTCAAGTATCAGCGACAAGAACTTAAAAAACCAGTTAATGCGTCTTGGTATTACAACCGTTAACAGGCTTGGAAGTTTGAGGCGGTTAATTAAGGTAAAGCCTATTGTAAGAATCTTGGAGGCCCATAATGCGCTTAGTGCACTTATTGCAGAAAATACAGTAGTGGAAAGACGTGGTGAGGAGGTTAGTTTTGATGGAGTTTGGTCTAGTTCGTTAACTGACTCAACTGCAAAAGGCAAGCCTGATATTGAGGCCATCGATATTACATCGCGCTTGAATTCAGTTAATGATATCTTTGAAGTAACAACTAAGCCCATGATCTTTGATGCTGATACAGGTGGCAAGACAGAACATTTTGAATTTACCGTTAAAAGTTTAGAGAGAACTGGTGTAAGTGCTGTTGTTATTGAAGATAAAACCGGTCTAAAGAAGAATTCATTGTTTGGCAATGAGGTATTGCAGACACAAGATAGTATTGAAAATTTTTGCGATAAAATTTCACGCGGTAAATTTGCTCAAATTAGCGATGATTTTATGATTATCGCTCGTATTGAGTCTTTAATTTTAGAGGCGGGTATGGAAGATGCGCTAACTCGTGCAGAAGCTTATATCAAAGCTGGAGCAGATGGCATTATGATTCATTCACGCCATAGTGATCCTTCAGAAATTATTGAATTCATGCAGAAATTTAGAGCAAAAGACTCGGTGACACCAGTGGTGGTTGTGCCAACTAGCTTTAATGCAGTAACAATTGAAGAGTTTGTTGATATGGGGGTTAATGTGGTTGTTACAGCAAACCACATGTTAAGAGCGGCTTATCCCGCAATGCTTAATGTAGCCAAGTCTGTACTTGAAAATGGTAGAAGTCTTGAAGCTGAACCGAATTGTATGAGTATTAAAGAAATATTGAATTTTATACCTGGCACAAAGTAGATGATTGATACTGATAAGTTTGTTAATGAACTAATAGAACTTAAATACACTCATGTATGTGCTGTTCCATGCAGTTTTCTTAAGTCTTTAATAAACTCATGTATCAACAATAACAGATTGGAGTATATTCCCTCAGCTAGCGAGGCTATTGCCTGTAGCATTGCTGCAGGTCTGAAGATTTCTGGTAACAAGCCAATTGTATTGGTGCAATCTTCAGGATTAACAAACATGGCAAGTTGTATCACAAGTTTGCTTATTCCTTACTCAATTAGATTTCCTATTATTTCGAGTTGGAGGACATATAGATATGGAGATAGTGAGATACAGCATATGCATTTGGCAAAAGCATTACCTGAGCTAATTAAATCATATGGTTATGAGGGAAAAATCCTTGACAAAAATAATCTTGAATCGGCCATACTTGAGATTGAATCTGCAAATCTTAAGCCACAGATTTTAATAGTGAAAGCCAACACTTTCTCTCCCATTGAACTGGATCAGAAACACCAAATAGATTTGTCAGTATTTCTCCCAAGAAGTATTTTTTTGAAACATTTAAATAAAAAATTTAGTGGAATCAAAAATGTTTCTTTTATAGGTACCACTGGAAATACTTCTAGGGAAATGTATGCTTTTATGAAGAATACCAATAATTTCTATATGGCTGGAAATATGGGCGGTGCATTAAGTCTTGGTTTGGGTGTTTCTAAATCAGGAAATAAGGTGATTGTATGTGGAGGTGATGCTGAGTTTGTAATGCATATGGGTGGCTTATCGACTGCTGGAAGGTATGGAAAAGAAGTTGATTTGCTTTATATTCTTTTTGATAATCAACAAAACAAATCTACTGGAGGTCAGAACACATATCAGCAGCATATTGACTACAACATTATTGCTAATGGCGCAGGATTCTCAACTAAAAATATTCAAATTACTAAAATTTCAGATTTTGATAGTTTTCTAGAGTTTTCTGGTTTGAATTTTCTCTGGGTTAAATGCGGTCTTGATCCAGAAGAAGCTAGACCACCATTAGCGGTTGTAAAAAATAATAGAATAGATTTGAAGTTATGACCAAAAGAATAATGGTGGACATGTCTGCTGCAATTATCCATCATGGGCATATTAGACTTTTAAAGAATGCAGCAAAATATGGCAAGGTTATTGTTGGTCTAACTTCAGATGAAGAAATTTTAAAGAAAAAATTTTTTGAGCCAGAATTAAGCTTCATTTACAGAAAAGAAATACTTGAGTCAATTAGTTATGTTTCTGAGGTTGTTGAGGTGCCATGGCTTATTGATGAAAAAATTTTAAAAAAATTTGATATCGATTTATTGATTCATGGGTCTGATAATTCGAATTTAATTTCTGAAAACAAGCTGCTTATTTTTGATAGAACTAAGGAAATTAGTAGTTCAATAATAAGAAATAGGGCATTAAAAGCAAAAATAGATATTAATAATCAAAAGTTAATGCTTACTCCTGGTCCAGCTCAAATTCTATCTGAAAACTTGCAGTCTCTAAAGCCAGTTTTTGGAAGAAATGATGAAGAATATGATTCAATTCTCTCAGAAGTTCTTGAGTGGGTGAAAGGTATTGCTGGACAAGATATTGTTGTCCCTCTTCAAGGGTCTGCTACTCTTGCGATTGAAATATCAGCCAAAGCTTTTCTCAAAGGAAAAGTGCTTATCGTATCAACAGGATATTACAGTGATAGACTCAAAAAGTTAATACCTCCAGAATTGGAAATGAAAAAAGTTAAGTATTCACAACTTGATACCATCAAAGATAATTTTGATTGGGTTTTATGTTCTTATGTTGAAACGTCAGAAGCATTTAAAGTGGACCTAAACAAGATAAAAGATTTTGCAACAAAAAATGGTGCAAAGTTGTTTATTGACGCTACTGGATCTATAGGGCTAGAGGATAATCATGACTTAGCAGATGTTATGGCATTCAGTTCTTGTAAAGGATTATTTGGTCTTGCTGGCGCGGCTTTTATTGCATATAAAAAAGATATTAGTTATTCAGTTAATTCAAATTTTTTCCTCAATATAGAAACACATATCAATAAATTAGTAACAGGGCCATATCATGCAATTTGTTCATTACATGGTGTAATTAGAAAGCATTCAATGCTAAAGAAGAGGGTTGAAAATAGTAAAAATCTTGTTCTTGAAAGATATAAGAATTTAACTTTCCAAGACAATCAGCCAAATTTATGTACATATCTCAATGGAAGGTTAATTGCAAATGATAAGGATGTGGTTTTATATCAGCCCAGAACACAAAAAAAAGGCTCAATAGTTTGTCATTTAGGCGAAATTTTCTCTGATGAGTTAAAAATAATAGATAGAATCAGAATTGAAAATAATTAGAAAAATATAGTGGCATACGATTTTACTCCAATCCATCTTTCTTCAGTATTTAGAAGCGGCTCAGCCCTTTTAGGGAGAATTCTCAATGCACACTCAAAAATAAGTGTAACAGATGACAAGCTTAAGTTCTATTTGTTCACTAATGAAAATTCCACCTTGACTGATGCGGTTTTAATTGAAAAGCTTCAAGAAATTAAATTTAGATTAAAAAACCGGTGGGGGATTGATTTAGACGTAGACTTTTGTTTGAAGTTAGTCAATCAAAACAAACTTACTTATGAATCTCTTCATCTTGCATTACTTAAATTGCTCTCTAAAACCGGAGATTGTAAAGTAATTGGTGAAATGGAGGTTTTATCATGGAGAGAAATTGAAGGATTTCTTGATGCCAACCCAAAAGCTAAGGCAATAATGTTAGTGAGAGATATTCGTGATGTTGTCTGTTCTTTTAAAAAAAATACTATTGCTAAAGGTAATGACTACTTAATTTCTTTGTTCAATGTTCTTGACTCAATGCAATATTTTCTTCATTATAAAAAAAATTATCCTGATAGATTTCTAGGTATTAAGTTCGAGGATTTAAAATACGACTCAATACATGAAACAAAAAAGATTTGTAAATTCCTTGGGCTAGATTTCGAAGAAGGAATGCTGGATAGCAATAATTGGTATGACGATATGGGAGGTATTTGGAAAAATACAAAAGTCTCGAGTTTTTATGATACGAAAGACCATATAAATCCTGTAGGCAGATGGAAGAATATTATTTCTAAAGAGGACTTATTTCTATGCGAGTGGATTGCAAAGAAAGAGATGAGTGAATTCAAAATGGAGTTTCATTCAAAAGAAATAAGTTCGGAGGTCTTTCAAAACGCAATCAGCAAGTTAAACTCTAGTGATTTAATTTCAGAGGCATTTCAAAATTGGGTAATGACAGAAAAAGGAGTTCAGAAGTATCCGATTAATCCAAAGAAACCAGAAAACTGGGATCAAAAAGAAATTAAAAATTTATCTGCTTTTAATTTGTAAACTTATATGAAAAGCCTGGCTCAATATACCGATCCTGATGATATATCACAAGCATATAGAATGCCAGATGATGGTAGAACGTTAAGGCAAGTTTCATTGGAAACAAATTTGAGTTGGACCATGCAAATAAAGGAAATAGTCTCAAAAGGTCCAGAATATAAACACCTTATACGAGAAGTTGGAAAAGATTGTGCAGATCTATTAATCGAGAAGCAGGTTTTTGCTGACCTTGAATTAATTGTTCACTCATATAATAGGAGGTTAGCGCTTAAAAGAATTGGTTCAAAATTTTACAAAAAACCAATCATTATTTCTGATTTTGATCTATTTAATCTTTTAAAAAAGATTAATCTTGAAAAAACAATTATTTTTAAATTCCATTTAAATATACGTATCTTTCTTATTTCATTTTTTCGAAATTTTAGCAACTCAATTTCCAAACCTAGACGAGTTGTTGATACAGAAGAACCAGTTATAGGTATAGATATTACTGAGGGTTTTTTTGATAAAGGTAGTAGAGGTGAAATTTTCTGGTGGAATAAGTCAGCCCCCAATCCAAGTCAATTGATGTGCGTTTTACAGCAAGGTATTTTGTATCCAAGTCTATACAAATCTCTAAATAAAGCCAATATAGCCGGAGTAAATATTTTTCGAAACTCACAATTTGTAACAGAGGATCAATTAATTTCTTTGAGAAAAGAGAATTCTTTTTTTAAAAGAGTCTTAAAAAGAGTAAGTTATTTATGGATCAATAACAAAATTAACAAAGAAATCCGAACTCTTAAAGAGCCAATTATTAATTATCCCACTCAATTTTTTTCTGGATTATCAGATGGGTGGTTAGAAAGACGCTATTTATTATGGATTAGATCAGTTAATTGGTGGAAGATTTTTTTGACTAAAAATAATGTAAAGCTTTGGCTTTTTGATGATGAAGAATCCATAAGGCCTGTAATTATCAGATCTGCAATGGATAAAGTTGGAGGGAAGACGCTATTCAGGCAAAGATCAATTACTAGGGGATATAAAGATTGGTGGGCAGATAGTCCAGCCCATATTGCTTTTACTTTCAGTTCAGAGTCAGTAAGTTACAGAAAATCCATTGGAAATAGAAATGAACTAATCATCCCAGTAGGTCATGTATTCGGAATCAACAAAAATGAAAAATTTACTCAATCAAAAAAAATTAGAGAAAATCTTAAGAAGAAAGGAGCAAAGTTTGTCATTGCTTTTTTTGATAATGCTTGCTCTCTAATGCAGGATATTACTTTAGAACAAACTCTCGAAATATATGAGAGATTGTTTTTATGGTTAATAAATAATCAAGAAGGTGGATTAATTGTTAAGTCAAAATATCAATCACTTTTAAAAAAAATAAGTACAGATATCCCTGAAATCTGGAATATGGCTGCTCAGACTGGTCGCTTAATGGTTGAAGAAAATACAAAAACTTTACCAATAGTTTTATCAAAAGCCTCGGATTTAACAATTGGAATTAATATATCTACTGCAGCTGTTGAAGCATCAATAGCAGGTCTAATGACCTTACACTATTATCCTCAATCTAACGGTGATCACTTCCTTGAGAAACAATTAAAAAATAAAGTTGTGTTTAATGATATTGATAGACTATTTAATGCAGTTAAAGAAATTCAAGTCGGTAATAAAAGTTATGGGAATTCATCCTCATGTATTAAACTGATTGATGAATTTTCTGATGGAAAAGGACCTGAAAGAATAAGTAAAGTAATTAATATTCTTTTAGAATCCGATTTATCATCATTAAAGCCAATTCTTCGTGATAATAATATAATCTTTCATTAATGAATTAGGTTAAGAGTGTTATGAAGGGATTTTGCAAGAAAAAACATTTCTTTAAGCAATTTCTCAAGATTTTTGATATTTTATTAATGCGAAAGATAAGAATTTAAATTTGTCGGATTTTAATACAATGAATAAGAAAAATACTGGAGACAATATAGAGGCGACTGATAGTAATTGGTCATTCTCTGGTGAAATGGTAGAGAGTTTTGATAATCACGTAAAGAAATCTGTTCCTTTGTATTCGGAAGGGCATGAATTAATATGCGATTTAAGCAAGTTTTTTGTTAAAGACAATTCTCTAGTGTATGAAATAGGAAGCTCTACTGGGTCTTTATCAATTAAATTAGCAAAGGCCAATCAATCTAAAGCAAATGCTCAATTTATCGGTTTTGATATTGAGCAGGATATGGTAAATAGATCCATTCAGAATGCAGCTATAGAAAATATTAAAAATGTTAGGTTTGAGCAATCTGATATTGTTTTATCTGACTTGGAAAAGTCTGATTTAATTGTTTGCTACTATACAATGCAATTTATTTCTCCTGCGGTTAGACAACTCGTATTTGATAAATTTTATAAATCGTTAAATTGGGGAGGAGCGTTGATCTTGTTTGAGAAGGTTAGGGCATCTGACGCTAGGTTTCAAGACATCATCAATACTATATATTTAGATTACAAGTTAAAACAGGGTTACAGCGAAGAGAATATCATTAGCAAGATGATGAGTCTAAAGGGAATATTGGAGCCTTTTTCAACTCAGGGTAATCTAGATATGATGAAGCGTGCAGGATTCATTGATATTACAACTGTTCAAAAATACTTGTCTTTTGAAGGATTCCTGGCAATTAAATAATGATTAAAAATAAAGTCGACTTGTTTATTAGTAACTCATCTAAATTTCATGAAGATGGTGAAATTAGCCATATAGATAATAAACATAAAGATGTCATAAATAAGGCCTATAAACAATTCTCTAAAGGGTTAGATATAGAAACCCTAAAAAATTGGTCTGGTCAATCTGATATGACGACTCCAGCTCAGTTAACATGGACTCAGTTCAAACTTAGAGGAATTAAAGCTTTCCCCATCTTTTTGTTTAAATTAATATTTAGACAAAGAAGCAATCGATTTGTTAAGTCTAGTTTGTTAGACGACATATCAATTATTGAAAGAGAAAAAGATGGCTGCGAATTATTGGCTAATAATCCTGTGCATTTAACTCCTGGCTCTAGCTTATTCTTTGAATATAATAAAACAACTGTTAACGCAAGGTGGCTAAGATACTTATATATTTTGCAACGGATTAAATCTTTCAACTTGCTGGGTGGAAACAAAGTATGGATTGATGTCGGTAGTTATTATGGTGGGTTGGCCGGCTTAGTAAAAAAATATTTTCCAAAAACTAAGATTATATTAGTCGATTTTCATCATCAACTTTGTCGAAGTTATGTTTATTTGTCTGAGCTATATCCTGAAGCTAAACATATTTTCCCCGATCAAATATCAGATTATTCCAAACTAAATGAGATTCCAGATGGCTCGATCGCATATGTTCCTGTTTCGTTATATAAAGATATACAAAGCACTAAGGTTGACTTATTTACAAATTCTTTTAGTTTCGGTGAGATGCGTAGAGAAGTGTTTGACTCTTATTTAAGTAGTAATTTGTATCAAAATGCTAACTTTATATACCTTATTAATCGCTTTGTTAGCGCACCTTTCTTTGAGCCAACATACGATTCAGATTTGAATATTCTTGATTATGCTTTAGAAAAAAAAAGACTAGTTTATTTCGACATTTTCCCTATGCATTTTTATATGCTTATAAGAAGAAAAGTATTAGGAGGTAAAGAGTTTAGAAATGTTA
>Ga0181581_10004954_pt1 | contig 10368 bp, 5 predicted proteins | sample 071ome_22_FD_132433 | JGI IMG/M metagenome (GOLD analysis project Ga0181581, IMG submission 132433) | Coastal salt marsh microbial communities from the Groves Creek Marsh, Skidaway Island, Georgia - 071404AT metaG (megahit assembly) | ecosystem: Environmental > Aquatic > Marine > Intertidal zone...
CGACGGCGTCGATCGTCCCCTCGATAGCCAACAGCCCCACGTCCCTGCGGACGCGTTCCGGGGGCCGGGTCACCTGGCGCGGGAGCGGGTAGCGCCCCGGCAGCGCCCCGGCGCCACGGAGGCCCAGTGGCCCGGCACCGGGACGCTCCCCTCCGGGGCGCCACTCCGTCCCCGGGGCCGTCATCTCACCTCAGTAGCCCGGCCGCTACCTCCCCGGCCGCGTCTGCGCGGCTCACGCAGAGGTCCCCCGCCGCGTAGCTCCGGACTGGGACGAAGCAGGGCGCAGAGAGCCACGTCTCCGCGCCCATCACCCCCTCGACGTCCTGAATAGCGGATATCAGGCGCTTCTCGGAGTCTGCATCAAGAGATAGAGGGGAACGTCCGCATCATGGCGTCAACGGTCCCGCGCGGGCGCGGGCCGGGAAGCAGAGGAAGAGGCCCTTCGGAGAGTGCTGCAGCTTTCGCTTTTCCGGCTTGCCGGCGCCATCGACGCCTGTTTAGGCCACGTAACTCCCAAACGGAGGGTACTTGTGTCACTCCCGCAGCGAATTGGCGGCATAGTCGCCGTCAACGGGGGCGCCCCGCCCCCTTCCGACATTGTGACCCGAGGAGCGCGAGATGCGCACCTCCGACGGCCTCGGCCGGGGCCGAGCAGGACACGAGGACCACGTAACCGGACGGGGACGCCGTGTCGGGATCCTTGTTGGCCACCAGCTCGGCGTGGATGAGGTGGATCCCGGAGCCAGCGAGTCCGGAAGAAACGCACAAGGCGACGCCCGCCGCCAACGCACTGTGGTCTGCCCTCGAGGTCGAGGGCGACGCGGGGGTCGCGGCGACGACCAGCGTGGTCCGATTCGAGGGGAGCTCGACGCCCTCCGAGGGGGGCAGGAGGGGGCACGCGCACGCGACCCCTGCCAGCGTCGCTGGTACCGGCTGCGTGGGCAGCGCCGTCATGAGCGCTTCGGGGTGGGTCTCCGGGAGGGCGATGTCGCCGGTCCTCGCGAGGTGAGGGGCAGGATGCATGTGCGGCACGAGGGGCGGCGCCGGGGGGTAGAGGCCCCCCGGCGGGGCTCGCGCCGCCCGGGGCCGGACCCCCGAGCTCAACCGCAAGTGACGACCGTTGCAGCCTGCACCAGGTGAGCGGGCACTCGCCGAAACACGCCGGCTTTGGCGCCGTGTCGACATCGCGGGGCCTTTGGTACGATCCATCCCGTATATACGGGCACTCCGAGTGCCGCGCACCCCGATATATTCCCGCAGAGAGCGACCTCGGGACGAACCCTGGCCTCACCAGCCTGCCCTGTCCCCGCGCCACGCCATGGCCTGCCGGCCCGGCCTTAATCTCTCTCCCCTGATGCGGGAGATCATTTCTTCGCGGGTAACGGGAAGGGGAGCGGCTCTTTCCGCGAGCGGGGGCCAGAGGTGACTGAGAGCGTGGGCTTCCCCGGCGTGACGGAAGCGGGCTCCGGAGAGGGTGGAATTATTCCCGGCGCTGAAGACGTTGCTTACGGAAGACGCCCCGTCCCCGCCATCCGCAGGCGCGGGGCTCGCACCGGCCGCCCGCAGCGGCGCCAGGGCTCGCAGGCCCCCCCGCCCGCCGGCCGCGCCCCCCAGCCGAGGGGGTCCCCCACCGCCGACACGGTGGAGGGCCCCACCGTCGTGCCCCGGAAGGAGGGGGTCACGGACGGGGCATGGGACAGGAACGACGCCGTGGCGGTCGAGGAGGCCCAGCAGGACGCCCAGGAGCGCGCCGTATCCCGGCGCACGCTCTCGGCGCAGATGCGCGAGAAGGTGCCCTCCCCCCCCACACACACCAGCACGCCCCCGCGCTGTCGCCGGCCCCCCACGAGCCCCGCCCCGCCCCTACAGTCCGACTGGTTCCGCGGCGACCGCAGGTGCTGCTGGCCATGTCGGCGGAGCAGCTGGCGGAGATGGCGGAGAGCATGGGGCAGCCCAGGTTCCGGGGGAAGCAGCTGCGTCAGGGGTTGTTCCAGGGGTCTCGGAGCGTGGGGGGGATCTCGACGCTGCCCAAGGCGTGGCGCGAGGAGCTGTCGGGTGGCGGGTGGCGCACGGGGCGGAGCGTGCTGCACGGGGAGGCGGGGTCCCGGGACGGGACGCGCAAGTTCCTGCTGCAGCTGGCGGACGGGCGGGTGGTGGAGACGGTGGGCATCCCGGCAGACGACGACCACGGGGGCCGGCTGACGACGTGCGTGAGCTCGCAGGTCGGGTGCCCGATGCGGTGCACCTTCTGCGCCACGGGCAAGGGGGGCTTCGCGCGGAACCTCGAGGCGCACGAGATCGTGGACCAGGTGCTGACTGTGCAGGAGGAGTTTGGGGCGCGGGTGAGCAACGTCGTCTTCATGGGGATGGGGGAGCCGCTGCTCAACGTGCCCGCGGTCGTGGAGGCCGTGCGCGTGCTGAACGAGGAGGTCGGGATCGGGGCCCGGAAGATCACGCTCTCGACCGTCGGGGTGCCCAACGCCATCCCCCGCCTGGCCCGGGAGAAGCTCCAGTGCACCCTGGCCGTCTCCATCCACGCGCCCAACCAGCGCATCCGCGAGCAGATCGTCCCCTCGGCCCGGGCGTATCCCATCGACGCCCTCATGGCCGACTGCTACGAGTACTTCCGCGCCACGGGGCGGCGCGTCAGCATCGAGTACACGCTCCTCGCTGGCGTCAACGACAGCGCCGACAACGCCAAGGAGCTTGCCGCGCTGCTCCGGCGCTACTCGGGCTCCCGCAAGGAGGGCTGCTGGCACGTCAACGTCATCCCCTGGAACCCCGTCGACGAGTCCGAGTTCAAGCGCCCCTCCAAGGGCGGCGTCGACCTCTTCGTGCGGGTCCTCAAGGCCCACGGAGTCCCCGTGTCGGTGCGCATCACCCGGGGGCTCGAGGCCGCCGCGGCATGCGGGCAGCTCCGGAACATGTACCAGAAGGACGCCCTGCCGGAGGGGATGGCCCGGGAGCTCGCGTAAGCCGCGGGGTCGCCCGTGGTAGCAGCTGTGAAGCGGACCACCTGCTGAGCCCCCCGGCCCTGGCACACCGGTGCCAGGGAGTCGTCCGTCGCGTCGCGGGCCGCCGCTGCCTCGCCCGCGCCCTGCCCCCGCCGCGCCACATCCGTGACACGTGATCCCGGCCGAGGGGAAGACCCGGGCGCGCGCACCTCCCTCCCGGTGCCCGCGTCGCCGACCCCGTGCGCCGCGCTAACAGCGACTTTTTCGTTTGTCTGGCCGCCGGACCCCGACTCCCCAGGGCCTAGGACCAGACCCCCGCGCCCGTAGACGAGTCGCTGTCGCGAAATCCATCCAGAAAGACGTGGCCGCGATGGCTATGGTCTTCTGCCCTCGGTGCAAGACCGAGACCGAGGCGGACTTGATTGAGGCCGGAGGGTTCACGGCCTGCACGGTGTGCGGGACGCTCGTGGAGGACAATGCCTTCTCGTCAGACCCGAACTTCACCAAGGTACCCTCCCCCCTCCGCCGCCCTCGCTCGGTCCGGCGCCCCGGAGCGCGCTCGGCGCCCCCCCCTGCACCACCTCCCCGCGCGGGCCCCTCGACTGTCGCGAGGGACCTCGACGCCCCGAGCCGACCCCCCCGAGCCCCGTCGCGCGCCCCCCCCCACGCGCGCAGGGCGCGGACGGCGAGTCGGAGATGGTGGGGAACTTCGTGTCGGAGACGGGCATCGTGCGCGGCGTGTCCCGCGGGTTCGGGCGCGGCGTGCGCATCGGGGAGCGCGGGGACTCGCACGAGAAGACCCTGATGCGCGCCCGGGACGCCATCTCCGAGCTGGTGGACCGCGTGGGCGTCCGGCCCCGCGAGGACGTGATCGCCCAGGCGCACCGGATCTACAAGATCGCCCTGGAGACCAACTTCACCCGCGGGCGCAAGGCGGACCAGGTGGCGGCCGTGTGCGTGTACATTGTCTGCCGGCAGGACAGCAAGCCCTTCATGCTCATCGACTTCAGCGACCAGCTCAGCGTGAACGTGTTCGCGCTCGGCGCGGTGTTCCTGGCCCTCGTGCAGCGCCTGCGCCTGGAGACGCACCCGACCATCAGCCGCCCCATCGACCCCTCGCTCTACATCCACCGCTTTGCCGACCGCCTCAGGCTGGGCAAGCTCATGCACCCGGTCGCCAACACGGCGCTGCGGCTCGTGTCGATGATGAAGCGGGACTGGATCCAGACGGGGAGGCACCCCGCGGGCGTGTGCGGGGCCGCGCTGTTCCTCGCCTCGCGGATGCACGGGCACTCGGTCAGCAAGCACGACGTCCTGGCCGTCGTCCACGTGGGCACCGACACCCTCGCCAAGCGCCTGGACGAGATCGCCAGCACGACGATGGCGGGGTTCACCCCGGAGGAGTTCTACGAGCAGGCCGAGCTCGCCGAGGCCGAGACGGCCGCGCTCCTGGACGCCCCCCCGGAGGACACCCCGGCGCTCCTCCCCGGGGGCTGCGAGCACCTCGCGCAGGGGTCGGCCCACTACGCCGCCAACATGTGCAAGGCCTGCTACAAGAGCTACCTCTCCCTCTCGGGCGGCCACACGCTCGAGGGCAGGGACCCCGTCGCGTTCATCGCCGCCAAGAGCGCCCCCAAGCTCCTCGAGGGCACCGGGGACGACGACGCCCTGTCTGACTACCTCCAGGAGCTGACCCTCATGCTCTCCCTCCCGATGCCCGACCGCAAGACCACCGCGCGCGTCCTGCAGCGGGAGGAGATGCGCAGGCTCACGGACGGCTCCACCCTCGGGCGCACCCCGGAGGCCGACGCGGCCGTCGACGACGAGCTGGACCGCCTGGCCCGGGCGGGGGACGGGGCGGGGGCCCCCAGCGAGGAGACGCTGGCGCTCCTCCCGGCCGAGGCCGCCGAGCTGTACCGGGAGCAGCAGGCGGCGCTGCAGAGGGCGCTGGACGAGCGCCGGGCGCAGCGCCGGACCGCCGTCCACCGGTCCGTCCTGCTGTGGCAGCAGCAGGCCCTCGCCCTCGCCCAGCAGGAGGGCAGTGGGGACGAGGAGGCGGGGGAGGGGGGGGCCGGGGCCGGGGGCCCAGAGGGGGAGGCCAGGCCCGGGCCCGGGTCCGGGGGCCCGCCCGACGGGGCCGCGCCCCCGCCCGCGGAGAAGGACGGCGCCGGCGCGGGGGACGAGAGGGACGACAGCAGCACGTCGGGGATGGGGGACGTGCCGATGGAGGCCGTGCTGCCGATGCTCCACACGGAGGCGGAGAGCCAGCTCAAGGGGAAGCTGTGGGAGGAACTGAACCGCGAGTGGCTGGAGGAGCAGGCGCGCAAGAGCAAGCAGGAGCCGCTGGCCATCGAGGCGCCGGAGCGGGACCCGTCCGGGAAGCGCATCCGGGGGCGCCCCAAGGGCTCAAAGTCGCGGCCCCGGCCCAACGAGGAGACGCTGGGGGCCGACGCCACGGCCGAGGACGCCGCCCGACAGGCGCTCGAGTACAACCGCGTCAGCTCCAAGGTCAACTACGACGCCCTGTCGGAGCTGTTCGGGTCCATCGGGCCGGACGGCGGCGGGGACGCCGGGGCGGGGAGCGGGGCTGGGCCGAGCGGGACGGGAGGGGGTGCGGGGGAGGGACGCCCGGGGCGCCGGGCGGACGTGGAGGGGCCCGCGGAGGCCGCGCCCGCGCCCAAGCGGGTCCGGTTCGACGGCGGCGGCGGCGGCCACGAGGCCGCGGGGGCCGAAGCTGGGGAGGAGGGGGGGATGCGCCTACCCGAGGAGGAATCGGGACGCTTCCGCGCCGGCCTGGGCCTCGACGTCGTGAGGAACAAGGCGGTGCGGCCCCAGGGCTCGCGGTTCCGCCCCGGCGGAGCGGTCCGCCGGTGAAATGGGAATTCAACGAACCCGTGTACCCGCCACGAGCACGCGGGGGGAGGCCCAACTCCCCCCCCGCGCTCCCCGACCCGCCCCGCGGCGCCCCCACGTCACCTCCGGGCGATTCCCTTGGCGCTGCACTGGTATGTGGCAAGGAGGACGATGTCGGCGACCTGGACGTGCGCGGGGGCCAGGGCCGCGTGCATCACGCTGTCTGCCACGTCCTCGGCCAGGAGCGGCCCGAGGGGGATCCCGTCGTACACCTGGTCGGCCCGGGCCTTGTCCCCGCCGAAGCGCACCGTGGAGAACTCGGTGTTCACGGCCCCGGGGCTGACGGCCGTCCACCGCACCCCGGTCGCAACGAAGTCCCGCCGGGCCGAGTCGGTGAAGGCGCGGACGGCGTGCTTCGTCGCGCAGTACACGCTGCCCCCCTCGTACGCCTCGTGCCCCGCGATGGAACCCATCACGATGACATGCCCGGCGTCCCGGGACCGCAGCCCCGGCCCGAAGGCCCGCACAAAGACCATGACGGCCGTGACGTTGGTCGCCAGCATCGTGGCAATGTCCTCTGCGCGCGCAGGGGACGGGGGGGGGACGTGCGGGGGGGGTGCCGGGGAGTGGGCGCCCTGCTGCACACGCCCGGGGACGCGCCGCCCTCCCGCACGCGCCGCCCTCGCGGTGCAGCTCACCCGTCCGGTTCTCGTCGGCCGCGGCCGTGCCGAGCGCCAGCCCCGCGTTCAGGACGAGGAAGTGGACGTCGCGGTACGCGGCGGGGAGGCGCTGGGGGAGGGAGAGCACGTCCTCGCTGTTCTGGACGTCGAGAACCTCCACATGGACGTCGACCCCGTAGGCCTCGACGCACCGCGCCCGCAGCGCCTCCAGGCGGTCCTTCCGGCGGGCCACCAACACCAGCCTGCACCCGGCCTCGGCGAAGCGCAGGGCCACGGCCTCCCCGATCCCCGAGCTTGCTCCCGTGACCAGGGCGACCTTGCCCTTCACGTCTTGCTGCTTGTAGAGAGGCATCTGAAGACACCTACGGGCTTGTGGCGGGTCCCAACCTCTCTTAGGCCGTCGCGAGCTGGTCGATGTTCGTGACTGTCGCGGAGGGAGTTCGTGACCGTCCCGGAAAGGCGCGGCTACCCGGTCTCAGCAGTCGGATCCGACGATTTTCGGCGCTGATTGGAGATTCTAACAGCTGCGCGCCACGCAATCAGGAGCGGCGGGCGGTGGGGCTGCTCCTCGACAGCGGACAACGTCCGGCCCGACTGGGTGGCCTCGGTCCTCGTCTGGGCGGGGGCTCTCCCTCCCCGAGCGCCTAGGACCACGCCCACGCCGCGTCAGCTCGCTTGTGACTGGGTCCCCCGCCCGCGACGTACGGGCAGACGCTTCGGCATGCTGGCTGCGTCCTCGGCGCTTGCAAGCACCATCGTGCTCGCCCGGTCCGCCACCCCCGCCCCCCTGGCCCCGGCGGAGGGGACGAGCGCGCTCGAGGCGGCGCTCGGGACGCAGGCGTTCGGCATGCGTTACGGGGGGGTTCGAGACGGCGACTCGTGGGCTGCACTCTCGCTCCGAACGGTGACCACGGGGAGACGGGCGGGCCGCTCCAGAGGTCCGTCCCGCACCTCCAACACCGGCACCTGTTCAGCGGGGGGCCGCCGCCGCCTGCCCGCAGGCCCTCCCGTTCGAGGCCTCCTTCAAGGGGGAGGCGCTGATTCGCTGGGCCGACGCCAACCTCGAGGTCCCCTATTTGGTGGTCGGCGGCTACCTTCTCGCGCTGGCCACGCTGCCGACGCTGCTCGGGGGGCGGAGGCGGCGCCTGGGGCCCCTCGTCGTGGCCTGGAACGCCGCCCTTTCGGCCTTCAGCCTCGCCGGGGCCCTGCGCGTCGTGCCCTTCCTCCTCCAGAAGGCGGCGGAAGAGGGGCTGCGGTGGACCTGCTGCACGGACCCCGTCCTATGGTACAGCGACGGCCCTGTCGGGCTGTGGACGGCCGCCTTCGTCTTCTCCAAGGTCCCAGAGCTCGTGGACACCCTCTGGCTCGTCCTCCGCGGGAGGAAGGTCCTCCTCCTCCACTGGTTCCACCACGTCAGCGTCCTCCTGTTCACCTGGCACTCTTACGTACGAACGCTCACCCCGCGCTCCCGGTTCTCCGCGAGGAACTCCACCCCCCAGCCACCCGCCATGCGCCGCCGTCGCCCCCCCGCCGCAGGCCGTGACCTCGGGGCCCGGCATCTGGTTCACGGCGATGAACCTATCGGTCCACTCCGTGATGTACCTCTACTACGCGGCGCAGGGGCTCCTCCCGCGCCGGCTGGGCCGCCTCTGCGCCTTGCCGGTCACCGTCGCCCAGATCGCACAAATGGTCGTCGGGTCCGCAATCACGGCCCTGTCCCTGCGCTGGCACCGGGAGGGGGGCGCGACAGGCTGTCACATCGACCCGCCCAACTCGATGGTCGGCCTCGCGCTGTACGCGTCGTACTGTGTGCTGTTCTGTTCCTTGTTCGTCGATCGGTACATCGTCCCGTCTTCCACGGCCCACGCGTCGGTGGAAAGGGTGTGCGGGGAGGACGCCGGCGGCATGTTCCACGGCGCCGGGGAGGGCCGCGCAGGGGGGGACAAGAAGGACTAGGCCCGTGCGTTCAACCTCACGCACTCACGGTCGGGCTGGGCCCCCGCCGCCGGCCCGCGGACAGCGTCTCCCGCACCGCCTGGCGGACCTCGCCCTCGGAGACCTGCGAGACCGGGCGGCCTGCCCGGTCGCACCGCTCCACGAGAGCGTGCGTCGCCTGCCGGCAGGCCTCCCGGAACTCGTCCCGCGAGAGCGACACGTCCCCCCTCCCCTGCGCCTCCTTGATCGCCGCTTTGCAGCGCGGCGCCAGTTCCCGCTTCGCCTCCTTCAGCGCGTCCCGCGACATGGGCACAACCCCCGGGCCCGCGTGCCGCGGGACCGCCGGGCCCCCGGCGCCCCGCGGGCCGGGCGTCGCGGAGCCTGGGCGCCGCCCGGGGTCGGGGGCCCGCCCGTCGCTGGGCGGGGCGCCGGCACCCGGCGTGAAGAGGGACCCCGTGCGCGGGGTCGTGAGGTCCACCAGCCGCTCTCGCCGAGGGGGCGCCGGGCTGCGCTCCTGACCCACCCACTGGGACATGGGGATGGCCGGCGACGGGCTCAGGGCTGTGCCCCGCGGGGTGGGCGTGGCGCCGATCCCCCGGGGCGTCTGCCAGTGGCGCGGCGTCAGCGGGGTGGTCCGGAACGCCGTCCCGGGGACGACTCCCCTCCCGGCAGACGCCACGGAGGCAGCGGTGCGCACCCGACCCTCGGCCCCCGGCGTCGCATCTGGCGCTCCGGCGCCCGGCCCCGCTAGGGTAGGGTAAGGGTTGGCTGGGGGCGGCCCCGCGGCCCCGCGGCTGGCATGGGCGCTGAGCCCGGGCGGAAGGGAGCTGAGCTGCGCCCGCCTCTCCATGGCCCGCCTCCGGTTCTCCTCGATCCGCCTCCGCTGCTCCGCCGTCAGTCCCCCCGCCGTCGGACCCCCCCCCGCCGTCGGGCCCCCCCGCGCCGTCGGATCCCCCCCCGCCGTCGGAACCGCTGCGCCTGCCCGGACGGGCGTCCCGTCAGCGCGCACCCGCAGCGGCCCCGGCTCCCCCTGCCCGTACCCTAGAGCCGCGGCCCGCCGCTGCACCTCCGCGCGGCGCTGCTCAGGGGTGAGGAGCTGCGAGGTGGCGGGGCGGGGGCGCTTCGCGGCCCGCTCCTCGCCCGAGCCCGCGGCCCCGGGCGAGCCGCCGGCCCCTGGTGCCGCCCCCGCTCGCCCCCGCGCGAGACGCTGCGCCAGAGGGACGTCGTCGTCGGTGTCGCTGCCGATGGTGATCGCGGCGGGCGCGGCGGGCGCGGGCCTGCCCGCGACCGGCGCCCCGCGGGCCCCGGCCCCGCCCGCGGTGGCCCCGCCGCGCCCCCCCCTGCCCGGCGCCGGGGCCGTCGCCGCCCGGCTGCCCGGGCCCCGGCTGGCGATGGCGCGCATGCGGTCGACGGTCGACACGGTGCCCGGCCTCGCCGCCCGGTTCATCCCCTCGAGGACCGCCTCCACCAGCCCCGGGACGCGGCCCCCCGCCCCCCCCCCGTCGCCGTCCCACCCGGCCCCCGCCCCCCCCTCTTCGGGGGAGGACCCCCCGGCCCGCCAGCCCGGGGTTGCGCGGGCGGCGCCCCGTCCAGCCGGCCCGCCCCTCTCCGCCGCCCCGCGCGGCGCGGGCCCCGCCCCGGCGTCCCCCGTCGGCCGCAGCCGCCTCCGAGGGGGCGGGACGCCCGGCGGGGAGTCGTCTGGCCGGGCGAACACCCCCAGGCCGCGCCTCCGCGGCCGCGCAGGCGCCGGCGACGGCGCGTCCGAGTCCTCCAGCCCGCTCCCGTCCCCCCCGGACTCGCTCGAGTCCTCCAGGCCGCTCCCGCCCGAGGCCCCCGGGCCGCCCGCCCCCGCGGGGGGGGCCGCCGCCCGCGCCCTCCCCCGCGCGGCCGTCTGCCGGGCCCTCCCCAAGCGCGTGCGCGCCCGCCCCCGGCGCCCCCCCCGCCCC
>Ga0181581_10004964_pt1 | contig 10355 bp, 14 predicted proteins | sample 071ome_22_FD_132433 | JGI IMG/M metagenome (GOLD analysis project Ga0181581, IMG submission 132433) | Coastal salt marsh microbial communities from the Groves Creek Marsh, Skidaway Island, Georgia - 071404AT metaG (megahit assembly) | ecosystem: Environmental > Aquatic > Marine > Intertidal...
ATGTGGATTAACGCCGATCTGTTTCGCGTAACAGTTGAAACGGCTCGGGTAACCACAGGGCACTAAAACTAGTGAAACGAGCGATGGCCAACATCGCTCGTTTGAGGAACCAATTCGATGCTCATCGCTCATATCTTAATGATGTTGATCCCAGGTGTACCCACGCCAGTTTCAACTGGACAGATCTTCCAATCAGAAGCCGCATGCGAGGTCGCCAGAGCAGCGATCGCATCAAACGACAAGGTGAACCAATACAGTTGCTCACCCGCACCTGGTAGCACGCCCAATCGGTGAAATCCTTGCACCATTTCCGTGCACACTATCCACAACAAGGCGTTACTTTCAGAAACACAGACTATCCGCCCCTTGTCTGTCTAAAAATCACTGCTAAAACAGCTAATTGCCTGAACGAATTTTATAAATAATTGATTTTTATATGAATAATTTTATCAGCATAAACTGATCAAATTTTGATCAATGCAAGCGATGGCCATCAGATCAAGCACTTAGGTCACCCTCCAAAAATAAATCCCCAAAGTTATCCACAGCCTTTGTGGGTATCCAATTTGTCAATGCCCGAACAAAATTTCTGCGCTTTTTTTTCACTTGGGGTATCGTCAATTGATGCAACACTCTTCAGCCATCAATCTTCGAGCGCGCGCATTACAAGGGATGTCCGCGATGTTGCCGTTATTACCGGGCATCATTCCGTTTGGACTCATCGCCGGATTCACGCCGGTCTCATTCGGATATACATGGTTAGATTCATGGATGGGGTCTCTCCTGATGTTTGCGGGCGCCTCACAACTAGCCGCCTATCAGCTCATGAATGAAGACGCTTCGATCTGGGTCATTCTGCTGACGGTAGCTGCAATCAACCTTCGCTACGTTCTTTACAGTGCATCAATCGCACCACATCTCGCAGATGCCAACCGGACAACCCGTCTCCTCGCAGGCTATGGGCTGACTGATCAAATCTATGCTGTCTGTCATCGAGACTACCCAATACATAACTGGAACTTAAATGCGCGCATCGCCTACTACGCAGGTGGCACACTGCTGCTGTGGGGTTTGTGGCAAGCATGTACGGTAGTTGGCGCATTTGTTGGACAAGTGATTCCGGTCTTTTGGTCTTTGGAATTTATGATTCCTTTGACATTTCTTGCGCTGGCATTAAACACGCTAAAAACCCGAGCCCATCGAGTTGCTGCCATCACCGGTGCGATAGTGTCGTTTGCAGGACTGAACCTGCCATATAACTTAGGGCTAATTCTTGGTGGACTGTCTGGAATTCTTGCCGGCGTCTTATTTCGAAGGGTCAACCAATGACTCAAGAATTTATCATCATCGTGGCATTAGCTGGCCTTGTCACTCTCGCATTAAAGAGTGCCTTTATCGAAGGCCAACATTATTTCACGCTCCCCAAATGGTTTGTTGATGCTCTGGAATTCGTCCCGCCAGCAATCCTATGCGCCCTGATTATTCCAGGCATTTTTAAAGGTAAGGTTGGACTGATCGCTGCTTTTGGTGCAGTGACCATCGATCCAAAACCAATCGCTGCAGCTGTCGCAGCGCTCGCTTTCTTCATGACAAAAAAAACCATCCCAACATTGACTGCTGGGATGGCGTCTTTGTATCTCGTTTATTGGTTACAAATCTAAGGTAGATAGACTAGAGGGACAAAATGACTCCATGCGATGACACTCGCAGCCAACATGCCGACCAATGTGCACAATGCGACCGTCAGGATTGATGAAGCGAACATAAACGCACGATCCTCATCAATCTTCATAATCCGCGATGTACCGCTGTATAAGAGATAAACCGAGTACGCTAAAGCGACGCCAGCAACAGCCACGTTTAACCACAAGATCGGCATCAAAAATGATACACCAGACAAAAATAAGGGAGTGGCAGTCACTGTGGTCAGCACCAAACACTCATCAAGCGAAACATCGCCCCCATATGTTGTTTCCATCCAGTGCGTACAGGCTGCAATAAAAGCGACCGCACCCCACATTGCAAAATAAAACAGTACAGCTGATCCCAATGCACTTGATGTTGCAAGCCGCACCGGTTCCTCGCCTGCGACAGACCAGCCGACCTGTGTCACGCCGATGAACATTGCAATTGCGGGAATCGCCGCGAGAATTGAAATTTGTGTCAAGAAAACCGTTTTTGCTGAGTAATGCTCTTCTTCAATCAGAGACCACTCATTTTTTGGATCCTTCAATATGCCTGCAATGTGTCCAAAGTACATCATGCCTTATTTTCTCCTTTTGACTCAGGGATCCTGAGTCTTGAAAGCTTTTGTGCTTTTTATAGTTATTTGTCGTCTTTATTCATAGGGCCGAAAGTGCTGTCCTTGCGCGTTTCGGTCGCATTTGTTCAATTTTGTATCACAGTACTACAAAGTGGTCTACCAATAAGATCAAGAACAACCACATGATGTAGCGTATCGAATACCAGAAAAGCGCCATCGCATCTTTTGAGTCTTTAGAGTCCGCATGCTTTTTCAGAAGCATCAGGAACCGCGCATTAATCGCAGTAATACCGATCAAATACAACACACCACTCATCCCACTCAGATACGGCAAGACTGTCACCAACACCATCAAGATGGTGTACAAGAGCATCTGAAGCCGTGTGTATTCCTCGCCATGAGTGACAGGCAACATGGGAATTTCTGCTTTTGCGTACTCGTCTTTCTTAGCAATACACAACGCCCAGAAGTGCGGTGGAGTCCATGCGAAAATGATCGCAACCAAAAGCAATGCATGTGCATCGACAGAGCCAGTCACAGCAACCCAACCCAAAAGCGGAGGCGCTGCTCCCGCAATACCGCCGATCACAATGTTCTGCGGCGTTGCACGCTTTAAATACAGGGTGTAAACCACCGCATACCCAATAATTGAAGCAAATGTCAGCCAAGCGGTTAGAGGATTCGCAACAATCGCAAGAATTGATAATCCAGAAGCACCCAAAATAAAGGCAAAAGACAGCGCATTAAACGGAGACACCTTACCTTCTGAGACTGGACGATGCTTTGTCCGGCTCATCTTTGCGTCGATACGTCGATCAACGACGTGATTCACAGCAGCCGCTGCAGATGCAGCTAACCCAATGCCAAGATTTGCCAAAACAAATAGCTCGACGCTTGGTAACACGGGTCTCGCGAGCAACATGCCAACCATAGACGTCAAAACGAGAACAGCTACAACCCGCGGTTTAGTTAACGTCAAGTAATCCCGCCAAGTGGGATTTGTTGGTCGCGCGTTAAGCGTGTCTGACATTGCCATAAATGGCGTTCTCCTGCTCGATGGCCGTAGCGTATGCTATCGACCAGGCCGACAATAATAGCAAAACGCCCAACGCATGGTGAATAAAAGCGAGACTGTCTGGGACCGCATACACGACATTCGCATAACCAAAAATAATTTGCACCAGAATCAGACCGATGAAATGTGCGGCCTTACGAGACGGAAGCAATCGGCTTTTGACATAAACGGCGATCAATCCTAACCAATAAGCAAGCACCACAAAGGCGCCCACACGATGCACCATTTGGATCGCCGCTCTCGCGCCGTGTTCTAACTGACCACCCTCGTAATTGGGGCCAATTTCTGGAAAGAAGTGGAATCCACTCTGAAAATCGTACTGGACCTCTGCTCCTGACGCGCAACTTAAAATTCCAGGACATGCCCAGCCAGCGTAATTGGTTGACACCCAACCGCCTAAGAGGATTTGTATGAAAAGTAAAACTACCCCAATGAGCACCGGTGTCCGCATTCGAATCATCTGGGTCTCACCGTTAGCTAATCGTTTGAGACGATACCGTAAATACATCAGCGTCGAAACAATGATTAACCCGCCCATTAAGTGCAACGTCACGATGTTAGGAAGCAGTTTAAGCGTTACCGTGAACGCACCAAACGCACCCTGAACAATCACCAATCCAAGCAATGCCAGGGAGACCATGTAAGGGTAATTTAGTGTTTTCTCTTTTTCCCGGTATCCAAGAAATGCGATTGCCATAATCAAAAGCCCTAGCCCACCGGCAATGTAGCGGTGGATCATTTCAATCCATCCCTTATGGACAGCGACATGGATCTCTGGGTAACGCTCTTGAAGGTATTCAATGGTCTGAGTGTCGGTAGTCATGACCATTTTACCAAAGCAACCGGGCCAATCTGGACAACCAAGACCAGAGTCAGTGATCCGTGTGAAGCCACCCATGAGGACAACCTCAACCGCCAAAAAGAGCGCGATAGTTGCCAACTTCAATGGAAGATTGTTTGCCATCATCCGACCTTCGATACTTTTAACAGTTTTTTCAAATCCTGAAGAATCAATGTTGGATTGATCTCAGGCTCGAATTTCAATACGACATTACCGAGCGGATCGATCACCCAAATCGAAGGCTCAGGTACGGTTAATTTTGTTACATCGACCTCTGACACGGACACACGATCCCTCTCACGGCCAAGCGCTGTATGGAAGTTTTCAAGGCCCTCACCAAATGTACGACATGATGAGCACGCTGCACTCGACGCGAGAACAACCTGCCATTTAGGGGGATCACCGGGACTGGGTAGACCGATATCCGAATATTGCGTTCCAGATTCGACGAGTTGGCCATGATGTGTGCGCCCATCAGGCACCCCAATCTTTCCGAAATACATGACAAACGCGGCAACCATCGGAACAAGTGCAACGGCCCAAATCAACCAAAACGTAGTTCGATTACCCACGTACCACACCCTTTTTTACGAAAAACACTGTCATCCCGCAGAGGACCAACGCCAATAAAAACCACTGCACCGCGTACCCATAGTGGGTCTCTGGTCCAAGACGAGGTGTCGGACCAAGTGCTGTGCGGGGCAATAATCCTTCAGCCAACACCATTCCAGAAAGCCGATCTGCGACCATTAGGTGAGTAAGCGACTGAACCCGTTGGGCACCTCCTAAGTTCTCCGGATGAGCCTCGCCCATCAAATAACTGTCTGTGACAGGCACCCATAGCCCCTGCAGCTCGAACACCTCTGGTATCTCGATAGAGGGTAGTTCTGTTCGCCTTGCTCCGCCCGGAACCCAACCGAGATTCACTAGCAATCGCGCCCCACCGTCACGGGTCGTGGCTTCAATAAATACTTCGTAACCTGCAATCCGCTCCTGGATACGGTTATCCAAAAACACCAATGGTTGTGCTGTGTCTCTCTTCACTACCAATTGAACTCTGTGCGTTGCTTTCCGTTTCTGCGCAGTGAGTAACTCAGAGCTGGTTGTCAACAATGATTGCCCTTCCGTTAGAACCTGAATCAATTCCTCCTTTTGGTGAGCTCGATCAAGCTGCCAAAAGCCGGCCTTGACACATAGACCAACAACTGGAATAACAACAATCAAAAACCACCATTTCTTTGTGGGCCACATTGTGATTTCCTGCACCCTTCCCAAACACATGAGATGAAACATGTTCAAACTATTAATTGTGATTTTGTTTTTTGCCGTCGTTGGCGTTTTGTTTTCCGGCCTCTACTTCCTGATGAAGGACCGTTCAAGCGAGAAGCGCGTTGTTAGGGCGCTGGCTTGGCGCGTGGGGTTAGCTGCGGCTCTAATAGCCCTAGTAGGAATAGGAATCGCTACCGGACTGCTAGAGCCTCATGGAGTTGGCGGTTAGAGAATGTAAACGAAGATAAACAGTCCAACCCAAACAACATCGACGAAGTGCCAATACCACGACACAGCCTCAAACGCGAAATGCTTCTCGGGAGAAAATGCGCCATCGAAGCAGCGAAGCAGCATCACAAATAACATTGTCGTGCCTAGCATCACATGGAAGCCGTGGAAACCGGTCAACATAAAGAAGGTAGCTCCGTAGATTCCCGAGTGCAACGTCAAGCCAAGCTCCGTGTAAGCTTCATGGTATTCGACCGCCTGGAAGTAAAGGAACGCAATCGCCAAAACGATGGTAGCCGCAAGCCAAGCTTCCAACGCACGACGCTTATTCTCTTTTAACGCGTGATGGGCGAACGTTACAGTCACACTAGAAGTAATCAACAGTACTGTGTTTACCAATGGTAAGTGCCAGGGATCGATAATCGCTTCAGGTCCAGGGAAAAGTTTCATATCCGGTGTTTGCAAGAGTGGCCAAGTGGCTGAAAACCCCTCCCACAACATATTCGTAACACCTTTGTCTCCTTCACCACCAATCCAGGGCACCGAAAACGTACGAACGTAGAATAGCGCTCCGAAGAATGCACAAAAGAACATCACCTCAGAGAAAATAAACCACATCATCCCTTGACGGTATGAACCATCAAGCTGATCGCTGTGAAGGCCCTCTGCCTCCTCCCGAATCTGGTCTTTAAACCATCCGAAGATTACATAGAAGAGAATTAAGAATCCTACTCCCAGCACCCATGCTCCAAATGAATCGCGCCCGGCCGTCATAGCAGAAAGCGTCATACCAGCGCCATAAGCAAGTGTTCCAAGCGCTACAGAAGCCAATATTGGCCACTTGCTTTGATCTGGAACGTAGTAAGAGGAACCACTCATAAAGATGCCCGTCCTTTGTCATTGTCTAGTGTTAGTTGAGTCACTTTCTGACTCTCTGTCAGGTCGTATAACGAGTACGACAGTGTGATAGTGGATATATGTTTCGGCAGATCTGGATCCACTACAAAAACGAGTGGCATTTCAGTATCTGCACCAGCCTCAAGCGGCTGACGATCGAAACAAAAACAATTCACCTTATGCAAATAAGGAGCGGCCTCAGATGGAGTCACTGACGGGACCGCCTGGGCCACCATCCAACTGTCCGTCGGATTTCTCGCATAGAATGCTGTTTGCTTGTCTTCCCCAGGAAAAACTCGCATCGATCTTACGCTCGGCCGAAAGTCCCAAGGCATATCCGCTGGATTTGAAGTCAAAAACTGAATCTTTACCGTCCGTGATCCATCAATTCTGGCAATATCGGTAGGGCCTTGGCTAAAATTTTTACCATTGAGTCCGGTGATATCACAGAACACCTCATAAAGAGGGACCAAAGCAAAACCAAACCCAAACATAGCCACTGCGGCTGTCGCCAGCCGCAATGCAAGTCGTTTAGTCTGTGTTTGACGCGGATCCATCACCGTTTAGTCAACCTTCGGAGGTGTCGAGAACGTGTGATACGGAGCTGGCGAAGGAATTGTCCACTCTAGCCCTTGTGCACCTTCCCAAACCTGAGCTGTTGCCTTTTCACCAGCGCGAACGTTTTGAATCACGTTATAAATGAACACTAGCTGAGAAAATCCAAAGATAAACGCACCAACCGACGCCATACTATTAAAATCAGCAAACTGCAGCGCATAGTCGGGAATACGACGAGGCATACCCGCCAACCCAACAAAGTGCATCGGGAAAAACGTAATGTTGACGCCAACGAAGGACAGCCAAAAGTGCACCTTACCCATAGTTTCGTTCAACTGGTGGCCCGTCCATTTAGGTAACCAGTAGTATGTGGCCGCCATAATGGAGAAGATCGCACCAGGGACTAGAACGTAGTGGAAGTGCGCTACCACGAAATAAGTATCGTGATACTGGAAGTCAGCAGGAGCGATAGCGAGCATCAAACCAGAGAAGCCACCAAGCGTAAACAACACCACAAATGCGAGTGCAAACAACATTGGTGTCTCAAAGGTCATCGAACCACGGAACATAGTCGCAACCCAGTTAAACACCTTCACTCCAGTCGGAACCGCGATCAGCATCGTCGCAAACATAAAGAACACTTCACCAACCACTGGCATGCCGACTGTAAACATGTGATGCGCCCACACCACGAAAGACAATAATGCGATTGAAGCTACCGCATACACCATCGACGAGTATCCAAACAGACGCTTACGCGCAAATGTTGGGATGATCTCGCTGATAATACCGAATGCCGGCAGAATCATGATGTATACCTCAGGGTGTCCAAAGAACCAGAATACGTGCTGGAACAAAACTGGATCACCACCGCCGGCCGCGTTAAAGAATGATGTGCCGAAGTGGATGTCCATCAACATCATTGTGACCACACCAGCGAGAACCGGCATCACTGCGATCAGCAAAAACGCTGTGATTAACCATGTCCAAACGAACAATGGCATTTTCATCAATGTCATCCCTGGGGCCCGCATATTCAAAATCGTGGCGATAATATTTATGGAACCCATGATGGATGAGGCACCCATAATATGAACCCCAAAAATGAAAAATGTTACTGATTCAGGCGCATATGTTGTCGACAACGGTGCGTAGAAAGTCCATCCAAAATTTGGAGCTCCGCCTGGCATAAAGAGCGACGAGAGAAGGATTAAGAACGCAAACGGAAGAATCCAGAAACTCCAGTTATTCATCCGAGGAAGCGCCATGTCTGGCGCACCGACTTGCATTGGAATCATCCAGTTCGCCAAGCCAACAAAGGCAGGCATCACAGCACCGAATACCATGATCAATCCATGCATGGTTGTCATTTGGTTGAAGAAGTTTGGTTCAACCAATTGCAGCCCAGGCTGGAACAATTCTGCACGGATGACCAACGCCATAATGCCGCCAATCATGAACATGCACAGACTGAAGATTAGATACATCGAACCAATGTCTTTGTGGTTCGTTGTATACAACCATCGACCCAACCCTTTGGCAGGACCATGATGATGCGGATCGTCTTCTTTTACGTGAGGCAGATCAACGTCTACAGTAGCCATAATGATTCCCCTTATTTTTCAATAGCACTCGGCTGTACAGAATCTCCGACAGAATTTCCTAGCCGATTACGTTGGAATGTAACTACGGAAGCAATATCCACAGCAGACAACTGCTGACCAAATGCTTGCATGGCAGTCCCTGCCTTACCGTTCACAATAATATCAATGTGTTTCTCAATGGCTCCGGTCGCTACAGGGCTTCCCGTGATTGCAGGGAATGCCCCTGGGATCCCTTGACCACCAGGCTGGTGACACGCAGCACACACTTTGTTGTACACACCCTCACCTTTCGCAATCAGCTCATCCATTGAGAACTCTTTTGCCGACTCTCCTGCCATCGCGAGCTTCATTGCCTTTTGGTCCGCTACCCACTGAGCGTAGTCGGCCTCAGATTTCACTTCCACAACGACGGGCATAAAACCGTGATCTTTCCCGCAAAGCTCGGTGCACTGGCCACGATAAACGCCCGGCTCTTCCACCTTGACCCAAGACTCGTTAATAAAACCTGGGATCGCATCCTTCTTGACGGCAAAATGAGGGACCCACCACGAGTGAATAACATCATTGGCGGTAATCAAAAAACGAACTTTCTTATTCACAGGAATGACCAGAGGGTTATCGACTTCCAATAAATAATTCGGGTTCTTTGCCGCAGTATTTACTATTTCTTCGCGACGCGTAGACAGGTTTGAGAAGAAATCAATGTCTTCGTTGAGGTATTGGTAGCGCCATTTCCACTGATAACCAGTGACCTGGATATCAATATCAGCCTCAGACGTATCATACATATCCATCAACGTCGCGGTTGCCGGGATTGCCATCGCAACCAGAATAATTGACGGAATCACGGTCCATACGACTTCTACCGTCGTGTTTTCGTGCCAGTGCTCGGATACCGCGCCTTTGGATTTACGAAACTTGAATATTGAATAGAACATGACGCCGAAAACAACAACGCCTATGACCACGCAAATCCAGAAAATCAGCATATGCAGATCAAAAATTTCACGCGACAACGCTGTCACGCCTTCAGTCATATTGACTTGCCAGTCAGCCCATGCCGGCATCGCCAATAGCGATAGAGCCAAAGTGATTGCTTTGGTCATTCGCATCCCTCCCACGTCTGTAAATACGGCGGTTAACGAAACAATAATTGGTTTTTGATAGCGATCCATCGCTGTTCGAGGTCAGAATTCCTCCAGAACCCGAGCCTATCTTTAGGCGTACCTATTCTACATACATCATGACCAGTTGGACAAGCCCGTACACACTAACCAAAAAGGTTAAAGTCATCAGCAACCCGGCCACCACAAAAACTGAAAAGCGGCCCTGCTCGAAGTCACGCACCCGGTTCTCGTCGGACTGAACTCCCAGAAACGCAGCCAGCACACTCAAAACAGCTTGAATCCAGCCCTTCATTTTAACTCCTTCATCCATGGTTTAAGTTTTAATCAATTAACCTCAGGTCTTAGTACCGTAACCTGCCCCAGCCACGCTTGCTTCGACTGGGATTTCAGACGTTTTCCTTCTACGGCCTCTGAGGTAATTAACTCGATATCCACTCGCCCGTGCAAATAATGCAACCGTACTTGCGCTTGATCAACAACAGACCCCCACTCG
>Ga0181581_10004968_pt1 | contig 10351 bp, 10 predicted proteins | sample 071ome_22_FD_132433 | JGI IMG/M metagenome (GOLD analysis project Ga0181581, IMG submission 132433) | Coastal salt marsh microbial communities from the Groves Creek Marsh, Skidaway Island, Georgia - 071404AT metaG (megahit assembly) | ecosystem: Environmental > Aquatic > Marine > Intertidal...
CGCCCCGTCCCAGCGCTCGGCGTCCCGCTCGCCGCGACGCCCACCGCGAGCGTCACCATCGTCACGAGCGAGACGAGCGATACGACGACGACGACGACTCGCGTCGCGCCCGCATCGCGTCGGCGTCGTCGCACCATCCGTCCGTCGCGCGTTCGTTCGTTCGCCAATCGTTGAAAATCCAATCGAATCCAACCCGATCGAATCGTTCGCGTTCGCGTTCGCGCGCGCGATGGATTCCGAACGCGTCGCGGTCGCGGTCGCGGTCCCGTCGAGTCCCGTCGCGCGGTCGGACGACGGACGACGGACGATCGGCGCGAGTCGCGCGATGACGCCGTCGGTCGACGGACGTGGACTGGGTCTTCGAGCAAACACCCAACCACGAGTCACGACTCGTCATGACCCCCCACCTCCGCGCACGCGGTTCGCCCACCGCGCGCGACGTCGACACACGCGCGCGCGCACGGCGACGACGCGACCGAGCACTCGCGCGATGCGCGCCGCGTATCGAGACCGCGGCGATGTCGCCTCGCCGTTTCGTCGCGACGCGCGACGAGGACGCGCGACGCGCGGCACCGCGCGACGCGGCGGCGCCACGGCGGCGAGCGCGGCGACGACGGCGAGACTCACGCGCGAGCAGTGCGTGGAGTACGTGCGAAGCGGGTGTAAGCCGAGAGATCGGTTCAGGTGCGCGAGCGAAGACGCGACGACGCGACGACGGGACGACGGGAGACGCGCGAGACGGGCGGTGATGACGGACGCGTCGATGACGTGGCTCGGGTGGTGAAAAACCTGAAAAAGTCAATAGAGTCGAGCGGTCGAGCGGTCGAACGGAGACGGGGACGCGGGAATGCGCGCGTCGAGATGATGCGAATGGATGGGATGCGTGAATCGTTCACGGAGCGTGCGGTTCGAGTGACTGACGACGACGACGACGGACGATGGACGGTCGCGACGCGCGTAGGATCGGGACGGAGCACGAAAAGCTCGGGTACGACGTCGCCACCGAGCGACGAATGGAGTACCCGGTGGTTAAACACGTCTTGAGTTCGCTCGTCGAACGGTACGGGTGGACACCGATCGATGAGGGAGAGAACATCATCGGGTGCGCCAAGGATGGACAGAGCGTGACGCTGGAACCGGGTGGACAATTCGAACTCTCGGGGGCGCCGTTGGAAAATTTGAGGCAGACGGAGGAGGAGGTGCGGTGGCACATCGAGACGGTGACGGCGCTCGCCCAGGAGAGAGGGCACAAGTTTATGGGAATTGGATTCGATCCGCAGTGGTCGGTGGCGGAGGTGCCGATGATGCCAAAGGGTCGGTATAAGATTATGCGAGCGTACATGCCCACAAAGGGAACGCGAGGTTTGGATATGATGTTTCGCACGTGCACCATTCAAGTCAATTTGGATTTTGAGGATGAGCGCGACATGGTGCGCAAGTTTCGCACGTCTTTGGCGTTGCAACCGATCGCCACCGCGTTATTCGCCAACTCGGCGTTCGTCGATGGACGAGACACGGGGTATCAGTCGATGCGTTCCGACGTGTGGAAGGACACGGATGCCGATCGCACGGGGACGTTGGCGTGGGTGTTTGAGGATGATTTCGGGTTTGAAAAGTACTGCGATTACGTCATGAACGTGCCGATGTATTTCGTGTACAGAAACGGGACGTACGTGGACGTGTCCGGGGAGTCTTGGCACGATTTCATGGAGGGGAAGCTTCCTCAATTGCCCGGGGACACGCCCAACATCGACGACTGGGAACAACACCTCACCACGGTGTTCCCGGAGGTTCGATTGAAGAGGTACATGGAGATGCGCGGCGCGGACGGCGGATCGTTCGAAGCCATCATGGCGCTCCCGGCGCTCTGGGTAGGATTGTTGTACTCACCGAAAGCGCTCGACGCCGCGGAGAAGTTGACGAGCGACTGGACGCAGGCGGAGCGCGACGCGCTCCGAAACGACGTCACCAAGGATGGTTTATCCACCAAGTTTAGAGACGGCACGGCGAACGACATCGCCAAGGAGATGATTCGCCTCGCCGTGGACGGGTTGAAGGAGCGAGGTCTGGGTGAGGAGGTGTACTTGGATTATTTACAAACCATCGTCCAACGCGGATCGAGCAACGCGGCGCGCATGTCCGAGCTCAACGCGTCCGAGTGGAAGGATGACCTCTCAAAGGTGTACGAGTACGCGACTTTTCCGGACGTCTTACCGACGTTTTAGTCAACGGCGCGCGCGAGCGAACACGGACGCGTGTGTGAACATTCTTTGTAAAAACGTTTAGCTGTGATACGTGCTCTTCTCCTTCTCTTCTCTTCTCTCTACCTACTTACTCTCTACGTGGGGGGCAACGGTGCCGACGACGGTTTCGTCTTCGCGCCCTCTCGCACCGCCGCGCTCGCGCCTCTGAATCCCGGATGCGCGGCGTCGCCCAATAATTCAAACACCACGCTTTCCGTACACGTCAAAATCGCGCCCGCTCTCTCCATTCGTCGCAACGCCACCGCTCTGTCCTCCAACCGTATGCTCGACACGGCGTCGACGCACACGAAGACGACTTTATCGCGCGTCAACAAATCCAACACCGTCTGTAGCACACACACGTGCGATTCGATCCCCACGATGACGTGATGATCACCCATCACATCTTCGTCGTCCGCGAACGTCGGGTACATGCTGAACGTCGTCTTCGCGCGCGTGATCGCGCGCAGTCCCGACGCGCTCGCCGCGTCCCGCACCGACGCCACCGTGCTCCCGAGCTTTTCGGGCACCTGTTCCGTGATGTACGCGCTCACCTCGAGAGACGGCGAACTGTCGACGATCGCGTGCATCGCGCGCATCAGCGTCGCGCAATTGTGCGCGACGTGATCGAAACCGGTGATGGCGGGTGCAAACTTTTCTTGTAAATCGCACACCCACAGGCGCACCGAAGGAACGCCCGACAGGGACGCGCGCGCGTCGCGCGCCGCGGTGGACATGGTCGATCGCGCGATCGTGGAGACGCGCGGGCGTGGTCGTGCGTCCGTTTGAGGGAGACGGGCGCGCGCGATGGGAACGACGACAACGGCGCGAGAGAGACCTCGGAGCATGCGGCGAGTCGCGCGCTGAGGCGCGCCGCGCGCCGACGCTACGGTTTCGGCGCCGTACCGCATGAACTCTTCGCGCGCGATTCGTTACAAGACAAAAACACAAATTCGCGAAAATCGAGAATTCTCTACTAGCCTACGCTAGGGTGTGTGATATCGGTACAAGAGCGCGCGCGCGTTTGTCTCTCGCCCGCTCTCGCGAGGCGAGCGCGAGACTCCTCCGCGCGCGCGTTCCGACGAAACCCCGGAGAACATTCAACAGTATTAGATGAGCAACTTTTCGATGGCATCCTTCAAGTTTTGAATCTGCTGCTTCAACTGCGAACCCTCGTTCGTCGTCACCGAAGCCGCGATGACCGGTCTCGACACGCCGCACGCGCGTCCGAGCGCCTGCTTACTCGGCACGAAGACGTACGGAACGTTTTTATCCTCCGCTAACAACGGCAGGTGCAACAAAATTTCCAACGGTTCCGTGTCCGCCGCGAGAACAACGAATTCACTGATCCCTCGGTTCAGCGTCTTCGTCGCCTCGTTCGCGCCCTTTTTAAGTTGTTTATAGTTGCTCGCCTGCTGCACGATGTCCAAAATGGTGATCGTCAACTGCGCATCCGCGAGCGGGTACGCCTTCGGGTTCGCCTCCGCCATATCGGCGCGTCGTTCGATAAATCGATGGTAGTCCTGCGTCGCGCGCGCGGAATCGTTCCGGTCAGTCTCTCTCGCCGTGCTCGTCGTCCTTTCGTCCTCCCCGCGCGTTCGTCGTCCCACCCTAAAACCACCATTCACGCACGCATTCGAGCGCGCGTTCCCACCGAGATCGCGTCGCGTGCACCGTCTCGCGTCTCGCGCGTCGCGCGCGCACCTCTCGTTCGACGATCGGACAGCGTCACGGCTCTGGCTCGCGCGCGCGGGTCGGCGGCGACGACGACAAAGCTCGGCTGGATTGTGGCGCCGCCGCCACGCGGTCTTCCCGGGACGTATGTCCACGCTTGAGTCATGACTCGTCGATGAGTCCCCCCGTTATGGCCAGCCTCGAATGCGTGGAAAAGTGCGCGAGGGCGCGTGGGCGCGCGAGGGCGCGCGAGAGAGAGCGCCACGCGCGCGCGTCGATGGCGTCGATGGCGTCGTCCTCGATATCGTCGTCGTCGTCGTCGTCGCGCGCGGTGGTGACGGGACGAGCGGCGACGGGGCGACGGGGCGCGCCGCGCGCGAGCCGCGCCGCGCCGCGCGAGGACGACGACGTCGTCGACGGCGGCGGTGCGGACACGATCGCGGGGATCGCGACGCCGGTCGTCGGTGGTGTGGGTGGCGTCGCGATATTACGTCTGAGTGGATCGCGCGCGACGGCGATCGCGGGTGAGGTGTTCGCGCCGGGACGGCGGCGGAGACGAAGAGGCGAAGACGCGAAGGCGGAGCCGACGACGACGTTCGAGAGTCATCGAGCGGTGTACGGGGTGGTCGTCGACGAGGACGGTGATGTGATCGATGAGGTGATCGCGTTGGCGTTTTTAGCGCCGAGGAGTTACACGGCGGAGGACGTGGTGGAGTTGCACTGTCACGGCGGCGCGGTGTGCGTGCAACGCGTCTTGGCGAGATGTTTGAGCCGAGGCGCGCGTTTGGCGAGGAATGGGGAGTTTACGCTGCGCGCGTTTTTGAATGGGCGGTTAGATTTGACGCAAGCGGAGGCGGTGCACGCGCTCGTGAGCGCGAAGACGACGGAGGCGGCGAACAGCGCGTTGGCGACGATGAGAGGCGGGTTGACGACGCCGGTGGGCGAGGCGCGCGCGACGTGCGTCGATTTGTTAGCCGAGCTCGAGGCGAGATTGGACTTTGACGACGAGATGGTGCCGCTCGACGTGAAAACAATTGAGGCGACGGCGTTGAGCGCGCGAGAAAAGATTCGAGAGGTGCTCGCGACGGCGAAGAGGGGCGCGTTGCTCGAGACGGGCGTCACCGTGGCCATCGTCGGAAGACCAAACGTGGGAAAATCTCGTCTGCTCAACGCGCTCACGAGGAGCGAGCGGTCCATCGTGACGTCGCGAGAGGGAACGACGCGAGACGTCGTCGAAGCGTCGGTGAACATCGGTGGCATTCCAGCCACGCTCTTGGACACGGCGGGGATTCGGAGCGAGACCGACGACGAGGTGGAGAAAATAGGCGTCGAGCGGTCGCGCGCGGCGGCAGCCGGGGCGGACATCGTCGTTTTGGTCGTCGACGCCGAGCGGGGTTGGGTGGATGAAGATTACGCCATCTGGATGAGCGAGATCGCTCGGAACGATCGCGCGAAGGGTTCATCTGTGCTCGTGATAAACAAGACGGACGTCGCCGACGCCGCGAACGCGTCTCCGCCGCCGGACGTGCTCGACAGTTTCAGTACCATCGTGCGCGTGAGCGCGGCGACTGGTGATAATTTGGGTGACTTAGAGAAGGCGATCGTGCGCACCGTCAGCGGCGGCGCCGTCGACGCCGAAGGAGGCGCGTGGGCCGCCAACCAACGCCAAGCCGAGGCGTTGCAAGTCGCACTTGATTCGCTCGATCGTCTTCAACAGACCATCGAGGCCGACATGCCGCTCGATTTTTGGACCATCGATCTTCGAGAGGCTGCGTTCGCGCTCGGCAGCGTCACGGGCGACGACGTCACGGAAGACATCTTGGACACCATCTTCGAGAGGTTCTGCATCGGCAAATGAGAACAAAGCCTCACACCGAGACGCTCGTCATGTCGCCGCCGACGATCAAGCTGTTCACGCACTCGCTGTGTCCGTACGCGCACCGAGCGTCGCTCGCGCTCTGCGAGAAGGGACTGCGACCGGAGGTTTTTGAATCGCACGTCGACTTGAGCAACAAACCTAAAGAGTTCCTACGTTTGAACCCGCGAGGACTCGTGCCCGCGATGCAAATCGACGACGGAGAGATCATGATCGAGTCGTCGAACATCATCGTACACATCGATGAAATCTTGGATCGCGGATCGCTCACGCAAGGGGCGGCGCGAGACGAGATACTAGAATTCGTCTCCGCGGCTGATAGAAACGGCGGCTTCATCTCCTCCGGTCTGTCCTTTGTCGGTGGAGGCTGGGGGTTTCGTCGAGGCATGCCGCGCGCGTCGCAGGTCGAGCAGTTTGAAAAGACGATCGCCGGTCTGGACACGCTCCTTCGTTCGAGTGGCGGAGACTACTTGTTCGGTTCAACGGTGTCGTTGGCAGACATTGTTATTTATCCCTTTGCCGAGCGGTTTCAGCTCGCGTGTAGAGAGTTTCAAGGGTACGAGCTCGGCGAGGCACAGAACGCCGAGGCGTTCGTCGTGTGGTTGGCGACGATGGCAGCGCGAGACTCGGTGAAAGCGCTCAGACCGAACGACGAGAAACTCCTGGCGAGCTGGAGACGCACGGAACGCCTGGATTATTTCGATTATGAAACAGCAGATAGAGAGAACCCTTAGCTAGTCTAGCTTATTGATTTACATTGTTATAACATAACCGCAGCGTATTCTAGAAGAAAAACTCAGTCTCACTTGCCCTCTCTCGCGTTTAACGTGGCCCACTGCAGATGCAACTGCTTCTGAATCTGCGGGACGATGTCTACGCCAGACTGAATCGTACGAAGAATGACCCCGACATTTGTCTTTTCATCCTTTCTGAGCGTTTCGATGTCGTCGCCGTACGCTTCGATGAACGCACTGCGGTACATTTTCGCGAATTCCGTCTCTTCTTCGCCCTCCTTTTGACCTTCAGTCGCGGTGGTGGCGTTCTCCAGAGAATCAATGGCGGCTTGCGCGCGCCCAAACACCACGTTGTTGTGCTTCGCGACGGAGTCCCACATTCTACACTGAAAATTCGCTGGATCGAGGTTATCCACTATCTGGCTCACCGCCGTGCGTGGACGCAAATCGTCTTCCAGAGACAAACTTGTCTCGAGCAAATTGTCCCTCGCTCCCATGAGCGACAAGTTTTTCCGCAACATCTTCTTAATCACCGCCCCCACTTGCATGCCGAGGTCCTTACACACCTTATCCATGGCATCGTCGAGTCCCACCTTCTTCAAACGCTCCCGTGCCTCTTCATCAAAGCACTCGACGCCGCCGTATCGATCGAGCGCCGCTCGCAGCGCGCTTCTCGCTCGACTGAATTCTGCACTCACATCTTCCTCCGCATCGGCGTCCGCGTTCTCACTACTGGAAGACTTGCTCTCACTAGCATCGTTGTCGTCGTTATCGTCGTCGTCGTCGTCGTCCAACTCGCCATCGTCGCTCGAATCGTCTCGTTTCGTCTCTCTGCGCGCGTCGGCGTCGTCGGAATTTTCGGAGTCGCTCGACTGCCAGTCGCTCGACTCGGAACCATCATCCTCAGTTTTCGCCGGTGGCGGCGACGGCGACTGCCGCTTCACCTCCTTCTTCTTTTCTTTCTTTTCCTTCTTCTCCTTTTTCTCCTTCTTCATCTTTTTCGAGTCGTCTCCCTTGTCGCGCTTTTTGGACGCCGAGGACGGTTCACCGTCTCTCTTTGACTTTTTCGCGCTCTTCGGTTCGAGAAGCGTCTCGCTCGCGCGCTCGCGCGTGCGCGTCATCGCGATCGGGGTCGTCTCTTTCACTGCGTTCGAGTCTCCGGTGCGTCGCGCCGCCTGTCGATGCGTCAAGGCGCGATGCGCGAGCGGTCAGTACGAGCGGCGGCTACGAGACGATTGCGCGCGCGTTCGCGACGATGCGTGACGCGACAGCCGCGCGAACGCGAGTCGCACCTCGAGCATGCGGGCGATCTCTGCCAGACCGCCCTGGTCGCGGAGGTTTTGCGCCATGACGCGCGCGAAGGTTTGAGGCGTGGAGGCGTCTCGCGGCGCGTCTCGCCGCGCGTTTCGGAGTACCGAATGAACATTAAAACTTGTACAAGAATGTGAGCGCGCCGCGATCGATCGTTCGATTATTTTCGCTTCACCGCGACGATATCGTCCTTCGAGACGAAAAAATCCGTCCTCGGAAGCTTTACGGCGCCGATGAGTCCGTGCACTTGCACGTTGAGCTCAGAACCGTCCCTGTAGAGCGAAAACGGAGACTCGATCGCTAAGTGATCCGAGACCGATCGCGACGGTCGCAGATCGATGGATCGTCCCTGTTGCATCGCCGCCACCAAGCCGACAGCCTTCAACGCGTTGCTTCGCGGCATGGCATCAAAATTAATGTACGGCTTACCGTCCCAGCTCACGCCGATGCCGAGGTTCACCTCGGTGCGCATGACGTCTTCGAGCACGTCAAACTTTCGCTGCAATTCGACGCCCGTGACGTCGATGGCGATCTTACCGGGTTCACCTAACTCGTGTTCGAGCTTGGCGAACATGTGCGCCTGCTTCGACGTGTAATCAGCCATGGCGCCCACCGTGACGGATGTCTTGTCTTCGAGCTTTTCGTGTCCACGAATATTAAACGTCTGCTCGAGCGAATCGCGCGCGCGTCGCGCGTCATTCGTCAGTCCAACGTTCGTCGGTCCTCGAGCGCGAGACGACGCGACCATCATCGCGCGCGCGACGCGCCTCGCGCGTGATTCTCGTCGCCTCCCGCGAAATGCGAAAATGCACACGTCCGCGCACGGATTAAATCCTCGCGCGCGTCGCCGCGTACCTTGGAAACCTTCACTCCCCACACCGGCTCGTCGTGCAAACTAACGCGCGGGATCTTAATATCTCGCCACCACGGACGAGAGTCGCCCGACGGGCCGCTCGTCGCGTCATCCGCCGCGGCTTTTTCTTCGTTGACCGATCTGGCCGGTTTGGTTTGCTTCGTCGCGCTCGCGTCGGCGACGTTCTCCGCCATGATCGAGCGTTCGAGCGGGGCCGACGATGAAGATTCGTTCCGCGTTCGACGACTCGCGAGACGACGACGTCGCGACGGGGTCTGCCGCACACGAGGGCGACGCGCGCGCGAAGGCGCGCTCAACAAAACGACAAGGGGAAAAGAGTTGAAAAAAACAGAGTTTAAGAAGAACTAGAGTCCTCAGAATTACAATGCGAAACCTCACTAAGTGTTGGTGACGCACCATTCGTTCGACGACGCCTCGACTACTCGAGCTCGTACACCCCACCCACGCGTCTCTCTCCTCGGCGAAGACCGTCTCTCCGCCCCGCGAGAGGGACTGAACAACAGACATACACGATGATGAAATCGCTTACACCTGGACAGTGGCGCGTTGGGCGAGTTCGCGCGCGATGACGCGCTCGCGAGCGGCAGTCTTCGCTTGCGACTTCACACCCATGATACCACCACCCCACGTTCTGGACGTCTTGGTGAAGACGTCGTTGTAGGAAGCCTTGATGGCTTCGACGAGCTTGGAGAATTCAAGCTTGTCTTCGTTCTTAATCGCGGTGAGCGCCAAAGCGGTGGCGGTCTTCTTGTGGACAACCGCACCGAGGCGAGCTTTACCCTTGACGATGCAGTACGGCACGTTCATTTGCTTGCACAACGCCGGCAACCAGACGACGAGCTCAATCGGGTCGACGTCGTGCGCGATGACGACGAGTTGCGCCTTGCCTTGCTCGATGAGGTAGGTGATGTGGTTGATACCAAACTTCACGACAACCGGCTTCTTGCTCTCAACATCCTTACCAGCAGCCTCGGCTTCAGCCATACCCGCGAGGCGCTCCTTCTTTTGAGCCGCATCCTCCGGGCGGTACTTCATGAGCAACTTGAAGAGGTTGGTGGCCAAGTTCTTGTCCAACGTGTTGTTGAACTGGTTGACAGCCGGCGGCACCTTCAAGCGCTTTTGCAAGACGCGGCGTTGACGCTGGATGCGAACATACTTCGGCCACTTGACGTAACGGTTAAGCGGCGTCTTCACCGGCAAAGAGTTACCGATGCCAAAGTTCTTCGGACGGCGCTCGAAGAGCGGATTCGTCGGACCCTTCGGTTCCTTCTTCGGTTGCTTCGCCTTGGTGGCAGCGGGCTTCTTGCTCGGAGCCTACGACGGGAACGAAAAACACACAGATACGAGCATCATCATCGTCAGTCTCGCGTTCGCATCGCGTACATCGCTCGCGTCGCGCGTCCCACCCTCCGCGCGTCTCCGCGCTCCTCCGCGCGCAAAGCCCTAAGGGAACACGCCCTTGGCACCGATCCCACGTGATGCTCGCGCCCATCGTCCACGCCCTCGACCATCGCCGGTACGCCTCGCGCGCGATGCGATTCGCGCGCGACGTGATTCCATCACACACATCCACGCGCGCGCATCCTCGACGATGCCTCGCGCCTCGCGCCCATCGCGCGCCCATCGCGCGCCCATCGCG
>Ga0181581_10004969_pt1 | contig 10350 bp, 9 predicted proteins | sample 071ome_22_FD_132433 | JGI IMG/M metagenome (GOLD analysis project Ga0181581, IMG submission 132433) | Coastal salt marsh microbial communities from the Groves Creek Marsh, Skidaway Island, Georgia - 071404AT metaG (megahit assembly) | ecosystem: Environmental > Aquatic > Marine > Intertidal zone...
CAGCGAGCGCCTCGACTTCAGAGCGCCCGCGCAGCTGAAAAAATACATCGCCGCCAAGGGTTCTGTGTGCCTGGAAGGCATAAGCCTCACGGTGAATGCCGTGACGGGCGATCACTTCGGTGTGAACATCATTCCGCATACGGCCGAGGTCACCACGTTCGGCAAGCTGAATCCCGGCGACAAGGTCAACCTGGAAGTGGATATCATCAGCCGCTACCTGGAACGGCTTGTGAGCGGTGATCCTGAAAAGGCGGTCTCAGAGGTAACCATGGACCAGCTGGTGCGTTGCGGTTTTGCCGATACTCCAGGCAATAAAAAATGAAACTGAATTCCATTGAAGAAATCATCGAGGATTTTCGCCAGGGCAAGATGGTCGTCCTGATGGACGATGAGGATCGGGAAAACGAAGGCGATCTGATCATCGCTGCGGAAAAGGTGCGCCCGGAAGACATCAACTTCATGGCCAAGCATGCCCGCGGCCTGGTCTGCCTCACGCTGACGCGTGACCGCTGCCGGCAGCTGAAACTGCCATTGATGGTTGAAACCAGCGGATCGCCGTTCGGCTGCAACTTCACCGTCTCTATCGAAGCGTCCAGCGGCGTCACCACCGGTATATCCGCTGCCGATCGCGCACGCACCATCCAGGCGGCAGTCGCCGCCGATGCGAAACCCGAGGACATCATCCAGCCAGGACATATCTTTCCCGTCATGGCCAACGACGGCGGCGTGCTGCGCCGTGCCGGCCATACCGAAGCCGGCTGCGATCTGGCCAAGCTGGCGGGCCTGACGCCGGCCTCTGCCATCTGCGAAATCATGAATGAAGACGGTTCCATGGCACGCAAGGACGACCTGGAAAAATTCGCCGCGCAGCACAACCTCAAGATCGGCACGATCATGGACCTGATCCATTACCGCATTGCCAACGAGAGGACCATCGAGCGCGTGCAGGAATACACCATGCAAACCGAGCAAGGCGAATTCAGCGTCTACTGCTACCGTGATCTCATCAAGGAAGGCGGACCCGTGCACCTGGCACTGGTGAAAGGGGATATCCGCCAGGACGAGCCTACACTGGCGCGTGTGCTTGTCGCCGATACGGTCAGGGACCTGCTGGGCATTGCCAATCCGGCGCAGCCGAGCTGGTCGTTGCACAAAGCCATGGAACGCATTAACCAGGAAGGCAAGGGCGTTGTGGTAGTATTGGCCAACGAAAAAGGCAGCAATGACGTGATGTCCCGGCTCGCCACTATCGACAAACTGAGCGACCAGGATATTGCGGCGCCGGCGCCACACGGCATCTATCTCAATGTCGGCACCGGTTCTCAGATACTGCGTGATGTGGGCGTGGGCAAGATGCGTCTGTTAAGCTACCCCACCAAATACGCCATCTCCGGTTTCGACCTGGAAGTTGTGGAATACATACCCTGCGAATGAAATAGGTCCCTAACCCCAATTATGAAAATCCTAGCAGGTGAATTTGCCGGAACCGTTGCCAACTTTGCGCTGGTGGTGTCGCGTTTCAACAGCTACATCGTCGACAGCCTGGAAGCAGGCGCCATCGAAGCCCTGAAGAAACATGGCGTTGCGGATGCCAATATCACCATCATCCGTGTTCCCGGCGCGCTGGAAATTCCCCTGGCAGCCCGCAGTACCCTTGCAGCGAATACCTTCGATGCCGTCATCGCCCTTGGTGCCGTGATCCGCGGCGCTACCTACCATTTTGAAATCGTGTCCAATGAAAGCGCCCGCAGCCTGTCTGATCTTGCGCTGGCGCACGACACGCCGGTGATCAACGGCATACTCACCGTCGACACCATCGAGCAGGCTATCGAGCGCGCCGGGACCAAGGCCGGCAACAAGGGGGCTGACGCCGCCGTTGCCGCCATGGAGATGGTCAGCCTCAAGCGCAAGCTCGATGCATTAACCTGAATGGGGACAGTGACTTTTCTAAATTAATGGTCACTGCCCCAAATTGATAATTAAAGTCACTGTCCCCAAATTATGATTGCTTCTTCCGAACCTGACGCAAAACCGAAGATCGCCCACCGCAAAAAGGCTCGCAGCCTGCTGGTGCAGGCGCTCTACCAGTGGCAGATCTCCGATTACCCCCTCAACGACATCGAGGCCCAGTACCGGGCAGACAACACGGGCAAGATTGACTGGGATTATTTCCATGAAGCCTTCACCGCTATCGCCCTTGGCGCCGGGGACCTGGATGCCGCCATCACGCCGCACCTCGACCGGGAGCTGAAACAGCTCAATCCCATCGAGCTGGCGATCCTGCGCCTCGGCGCGTTCGAGTTGTCCCGGCGCATCGACATTCCCTACCGCGTCGTCATCAACGAGTGCATCGAGCTGGCCAAGACTTATGGCGCCACCGACAGCCACAAGTATGTGAACGGTGTGCTCGACAAACTCGCCCGCCAGTTCCGCAGCGTCGAAATCAGCGCCCGCGCCTAGGCCGGCAGATAAAATGCTTTCCGAATTCGAGATCATTCAGGCCTGCTTCAACCAGCCGGGCCTGGCCGCCGTGCCGGGTGATGTCGTGCGCCTCGGTATCGGTGACGACTGCACCCTGCTTTCCGTTCCGTCCGGCAAGGAGCTGGCCATGTCACTGGATACGCTGGTGGCAGGAGTGCATTTCCCGGAAGGTGCCGACCCGATGCTGGTCGGATACCGCGCGCTGGTTGTCAGTCTCAGCGACCTTGCCGCCATGGGCGCCGAACCGGTCGGCTTTACCCTGGGCCTGACATTGCCTGCGGCAGACCAGAACTGGCTCGAGGGCTTCAGCGCCGGCCTGAAGGAAGCCGCCTTGGCATTCCGGTGTCCGTTGCTGGGCGGAGACACCACCCGCGGTCCCCTTACCATCACGATTCAGGTCCATGGCCTCAATGATGCCGGCAGGGCGATCCTGCGCAGCGGCGCCCGGCCCGGGGACGCCGTGTATGTCACCGGCGCGCTGGGCAATGCGGCATTCGCCATCCGCGAGTTGCTGGCGACGGATCACATGAGTGACAGCGCCAGGGCCATGTGCGAACAGGCCTTTTACCGGCCCGGGCCGAAACTGGCGCTGGGTCATGCCGCGGCCGGTGTCGTATCCGCCGGCATCGATATTTCCGACGGCCTGCTGGCCGACCTGGGCCATGTCTGCCGGCGCAGCGGTACTGGCGCGCAGGTGGCGTTGGCGGCGATTCCGCTCGGCGCGTCGCTGCAGGAATGCCTGCCGCAGCATGAAGCGCTTGCCCTGGCGCTGACGGGCGGTGATGATTATGAACTGCTGCTGACGGTCAGCGCCGTTCACGAACAGGCCCTGGTATCCCTGGGCGAGATGCTTGGCGTGCCGCTCGTCAGGATTGGCGCCATTACCGACGGAGGAGCGGTTGAATGCCTGGACGCTGCGGGTAAGCCGGTCACCTTTGCTGCCAGCGGCTACCGGCATTTTTGATGATGAAACCCGCACCCGCCGCCATACTGAGCAATCCCGTCCACTGCCTGGCCTTTGGCTTTGGCGCCGGACTCGCCCCGAAAGCCCCGGGTACGTTCGGCACCCTGGTGGCGATTCCTCTGCATTTCCTGCTGGTGCAGGTGGCCTTCAATCTGGTGATCTACATTGCGATGATCGTCGTTGCCTTCCTTGTTGGAATCTACCTGTGCGGCAAAACGGCGCGCGACCTGGGTGTGCATGACCACGGTGGTATCGTCTGGGATGAATTTGTCGGCTACTGGATCACCATGATCCTGGTGCCGCTGACCTGGTACTGGGTGTTGGCGGGATTTGTGGCCTTCCGTTTCTTCGACATCGTCAAGCCCTGGCCCATCGGCTGGCTAGACAAGAAGGTGCATGGGGGGTTCGGCATCATGCTCGACGACGCCATTGCCGGTTTGTATGCGGCAGCCTGCATACAGGCTGCCATGCTGGTTTTGCAGTAGCTGCTGCGCTCGTCATCCTGTCGGTAAAAAATTTTCCAGAACCGGTCCCGGCAGGGCTTTTGACAAAGCATGGCTCGGTGTAATAGCCACTGGGAAAGATTAAAAAATACAGTTAAATAAGCCGCCAGGACCTGATGATTTGCTGGATCGCGGGAGTAGGAAATGTCACCAGGCCCCGGAAGCTTAAATCGTTAACCGAAGTCGATGCCTGCCTCGATGTTCTTGCTGGTTTTGTTACTTTGGCGCATGGCCGTGTCCATTGGTTGATAGCATCGTCCGTCTTTTGCGTATTCCCCGCCAGGGTGTTAAACACGCGTACCTGACTGGATATTGCATGATCCTTGCCAACTTCTCGCCTGCATTTAACTGACTGAAAACAAAGCATAAATTCAGACCTGGTTGAGCAAGCCGATGCGACGCTGGCGGTATCCCCCATAAGTTGGCGATTCTGCCAATGACTGGCAGACCCCGGGCATGGCCTTGTTTCACTCAGATGTTTATACTTGCACCCCCGAATTTACAGGCCCCGACTATACGGGCCAGAACTGAATCCATTCTGAATTCCAGGAGTTTTTCTACGATGCGTGATTACATGCAGTTCTACATCAACGGCGAATGGGTGAATCCCGTCACTCCCAAATCACTGGATGTTATCGATCCCGCGACCGAGGAAGTTGCCGGCCATATCAGCCTGGGCAGTGCGGCTGACGTGGACAAGGCCGTGAATGCCGCCGCCAAAGCCTTCAACAGCTGGTCATCGACCACCCGCGAAGAGCGCCTGGCCATCCTGAACCGCATCGTCACCGAATTCGAAAAGCGCCTGCCTGAACTGGGCGAGGCCATTACCGTGGAAATGGGTGCACCAAAATGGCTGGCGGACGGCACCCAGGCCGCCATCGGGGTCAACCATTTCAAAACCGCCATCAAGGTGCTGGAAACCTTCACGTTCGAGGAAGATCGCGGCACCAGCCGGGTCGCCCGCGAACCGATCGGCGTCTGCGGCTTCATCACGCCCTGGAACTGGCCCATTCACCAGCTCTGCGCCAAGGTGGCGCCGGCCCTGGCCGTGGGCTGCACTGTGGTGGTCAAGCCGTCCGAAATTGCGCCGTTCTCCGCCGGCATCTTTGCCGAGATCCTGGATGCCGCCGGCGTGCCGGCCGGTGTCTTCAACCTGGTGAACGGTCTTGGACCCGAAGTGGGCCAGGCCATCGCCATGCACCCGAAAGTGGACATGGTGTCCATCACCGGCTCCACCCGTGCCGGCATCGCCGTCGCCGAAGCAGCGGCAAAGACCGTCAAGCGCGTGCACCAGGAACTGGGCGGCAAGAGCCCCAACATCATTCTGGAAGCCGCCGACCTCGAGAAGGCGGTGACCGGGGGTATAAACGGCATCATGATGAATTCCGGCCAGTCGTGCCGTGCACCAACAAGAATGCTGGTGCCCAACAAGCTGATGGACGAAGTCTGCGCCATTGCCAGGGAAGCGGCCGAAAGCTGGGCGCCCGGCGACCCGAAGGCGGACAGCCGCATGGGCCCGGTCATTTCCCAGCCGCAATGGGAAAAAATCCAGCGCCTGATCCATAGCGGCGTGGAGCAGGGCGCGCAGCTGGTCACGGGCGGCGAGGGCAAGCCGGAAGGGCTGGAAAAGGGCTATTACGTGAAGCCTACCGTATTCCGGAACGTCAAAAACGACATGGAAATCGCCCGGGAGGAGATTTTCGGGCCGGTGCTCAGCATTATTGGCTACGACACCGAGGAAGAGGCCATCGCCATCGCCAACGACACTGAATACGGCCTGGGCGGCTACGTCCACAGCCAGGATATCGAGCACGCGCGCAAGGTGGCGGCGAAAATCCGCGCCGGCTATATCAGCATCAACAACGCAGGTCTCGACCTGAATGCGCCCTTCGGCGGATACAAGCAATCCGGTAACGGCAGGGAGTTCAGTGACCAGGCATTCGGTGAGTTTCTGGAGTACAAATCGCTGCTCGGCTATACCCCGGCAGCTTAATATATGGGGGCAGTTCCCTAATTCTGGTAACTCTAATTCGGGGACAGTTTACTTAATTCGGCACCTGACGATTACAGCGATTGCGGTTGACTGAATTAAGTAAACTGTCCCCGAATTAACAAAGGTTTATCCATGAATTGCAGATTCCAGAACTATTTTTACGCTGCCCCCCGAAATTACTTAACCCCGGGGTTTGTGCCACTGTGCCAGGCGCTGTGAGGCCTGTCCGGCATTGCAAAACAAGGCCTTTCACTGTATCGTAGCGCCTTTTTTTCGACCCCAAAAACTTAGAGGAAATCAACAACAATGAGCAAGAGCTTAGAAGACTTATTGCAGAGTGTTGACAGCCCGGTTGATATGATGCGCAACTCGAAGATAGGCGCGTATGTCTATCCTGTTGTAGCACCGGAATTCCACAACTGGCGTAGTGAACAGGAAGCATGGCGCGAATCAGCAGTATTGTTCGACCAGTCACACCACATGGTGGACATCTACATCAAGGGCCCGGACGCCATCAAACTGCTGTCCGATACCGCGATCAACAGCTTCGCGAACTTCCCAGTCAATCGTGCCAAACAGTACGTTCCTGTAAGTCACTCAGGCCACGTTATCGGTGACGGTATCCTGTTCCACCTGGCCCAGAACGAGCTGGTTTTTGTTGGCCGCGCGCCTTCCGCCAACTGGATCCGCTTCCACGCTGAAACCGGTGGCTACGATGTCGAAATCATCCATGACGACCGCTCACCGTCACGCCCGATGGGCAAGCCGGTTCACCGTATTTCCTACCGCTACCAGATCCAGGGCCCCAACGCCTGGCCGATCATTGAAAAACTGCATGGTGGCAAGCTGGAACAGCTGAAATTCTTCCACATGGCCGACATGAACATCGACGGTACCAAGGTACGCACACTGCGTCACGGTATGGCCGGTGCGCCGGGTCTGGAAATCTGGGGTCCTTACGAAGAAGGCGAGCGTATCAAGAACGCCATCCTCGAAGCTGGTGCTGAATTCGGCATCGTGCCCGTGGGTTCCAATGCCTACGCCTCCAACACCCTGGAGTCCGGCTGGATTCCGTCTCCGCTGCCCGCCGTCTACTCTGACGAGCGCATGAAGTCCTACCGTGAATGGCTGCCTGCAGCCAGCTACGAAGGCACCGCAGCGATTGCCGGTTCTTTCGTCTCTGACAAGATCGAAGACTACTACACCACCCCGTACGAACTGGGTTACGGTCCGTTCATCAAGTTCGACCACGACTTCATCGGCCGCGAAGCCCTGGAGAAGATGCAGAACGATGATCACCGCAAGAAAGTGACCTTCGCCTGGAACAAGGATGACGTGGTTGCTGCTTACGCCTCCATGTTCGAGAAAGGCAAGCACGCCAAGTACATCAACATCCCGATTGCCAACTACGGCAACTCCTCTTTCGACACCATCCTGGGTGGCGACAAGGTGGTCGGTCTGTCCATGTTCTCCGGCTACAGCTACAACGAGCGCAGCTGTCTGTCGCTTGGTACTGTCGACTCCGAAATCGAGATCGGCACCGAAGTGGTTCTGGTCTGGGGTGAAGAGCCCGCTACCGAGAAGACCACCGTTGAGGACAAGAGCACGTCCATCAACATACGTGCCCGCGTCTCTCCGGTACCTTACGCTGAAGTCGTCCGCGATTCTTACGTGGAAGGTTCATGGCGCAAGAAGTAAGCTGAAAGGCAATAAAAAACCCCGCTTCTCAGCGGGGTTTTTTTTGCCTTCGGTTTTTCGTAATTCGGGGACAGTTTACTTAATCCAATTCCCACAGCACCGACACTTTAGTTGCTGCATTAAATACCGTTGAATTAATTAACTGTCCCCGAATTCACTGAAGCGCCAATGCCTTGTTGCCAGAATCCTGGACGAGTGACTTGTTAAGCTGCCACAGTTTTAAGCTGCTCCATATAAAGCCTGCTAAGGCAATTACCCAAACAGCAGTCCAGAATAGAAAGAATTGATTCACCCCGGTCTCTAATATATTAAATTCGAGCAAAGCCTGGAGAGAGTCGGGATTCAACCAGGCCCAAACAATGAATAAAAAATCTATCAATGCATGAGCGGCAATTGTTGGATAAATAGAATCTGACAAATAGGTCAATATTCCCCATGCACTGGCGCCCCCTATAAAGATCAGAATAAAGAGAAATGGCTGGGGATGGACCAGTGCAAACATAAGAGCAGTGACCAAGATTGCTAAAACAGGATGATGGCGCTTTTCCATGATCCTTTGCATGTATCCTCGAAATGCAGCTTCCTCAATTACGCCAGACATTATGGCAACCAGAGCGATAATGCCTAAAGCTGTAAATGTCGGCAGTTCAAAGAGATTTGCCACAAGCCCTATCCTGTCCATACTGAATGTCTGAATCGAAAAACTGAGGACTGTAAATGCGGATATGAGCATTACAATAAAGATAGCACTAACCCAAACCAGTGCTCCTTTTTCAGCGCTGACTCGATTGGCGCGTAACAAGTTCTGGCGAAGAGCCCGTGTTGAGGATGGAGGTCCACTTCCTCCAAGATAACTCCAGCATAACCATAAAAACATGACTGAAGGCAGAATGCTCCATGGCACCTGCTGGAAATGGATCTGATTGAGTTGTATGAGAAATATGATTGGCTGAAGCGCAACCAATAATATGAGAATGCCTGTTACAGGCCCCCGAATCCAGGAGGGTATTTTTCCCCAGAGTGAAGACATGCTAATTCCTCCCTAAAGTTGTTCCCATAATGAATCTAGCAAGCCTTATGCCAATAAAATAACTCCTGCATTTCAGATACATAGAAGGGAGCAAACCGCAAATAGGGTATGAATATAGCCATTATCTGGTCAAATCTACTAACGCTCTTGCGCGCCGAAAGATTAATAGCAGGTATCTGGAATGGTAGTCGGTTTAAGATTTCTTTCGGTCAGAGCGGATGTTGTTGTTAGTTGCTCTTCTAATTCGGGGACAGTTTGCTCAATTCAGCACCGACACTTTTTCCTGCATTTAATACCGTTGAATTAAGTAAACTGTCCCCGAATTCCCAAGTAAACTGTCCCCGAATTCCCGGCCCGAATTCCCGAATTCTGAATTCACTCGAAAGAGAAAATATCCGTTTCGTCTTCGGGTCGCTGCATCCCTTCCTCGAAGTTGTCTTCCCAGACTTTTGCCCATGGACGCTCATACCAGTCCGGGGTTTCGTACTCAATGATGGTGCCAGGTGGTACAGGTTGCAGGCGCCCCCCGATATTGAACAGGGTCTGCTGGCATTCCTTCCACTGGTAGCGGTCGGAGTTCCATTCGCCGCGCCAGGTGTAGATGACCTCAAGGCGCAGCGGGGCAGTAAAGGCAACGGGATCGTACATGATCACCTCGAGGTGCAGGTTCCTGTCGTCGTCCAGCGTGTAGGTCTCGATGGCCTCGAAGTCGCTGGAGTATTCGGGCAGTGCATGTGACATCCACCAGCCCTGTACGTTTTTGGTCCAGGCGATCAGCGTCTGGTTATCCCAGAAGCCGACGGTTTCGCCGTACCACTGGGAGATCAGCGTTTCATGTTCCTGCCCGATCAATATCTGGCGCAAGAAATTGAGCGCGGTGCCGGACACTAACTGCACCATGTTGGCATTGATCGTGACCTGGATGTCGCGGATGCCCTGCGCCCACCAGCGGACCATGCCCTCGGGATAGCAGGTGGACGACATCCACTGCGGCGAGTTGCTCACACCCACGTGGTAAAGCGCCTGTGCGAAGCGGCGTTGGTATTCCGGTGTCAGCAGGCCCATCAATGTACCCGCCTGGACGTTGTGGCCGAAGGTCCATTGCTGCGGCTGCAGGGTACGGGAGTTGTAGAAGCCGTCCCAGGAGGGCGGCGGGTTGTCGCGCGTGTATTTGGTTGGTCCACCGCGGGTGGCAGCCTGTGCCTTCAGCGCGTTGTAATGCGCTTCCGCCGTGGCATAGGGATAGGGGCTCTTCAGTTCTTCCGCAGACTGCCCATGGTCGCAGTCGCCCCATTCGCCGGCGAAATTACGCACCCACATGTCGCCGATCTGGCCCGGCGTGTTGCAGCGCGTGTAGCGCGGGTCAGCCCAGTATTCGGCATCGAGGTAAAAATCGCGGGTGGTGAACAGGTCGACGGGCAGGGCCGTGACACCGGGCGGTGGTGTATGCGCTTCAATGGCCGCCCTGTTTTCCGGGGTCACCTGCGCCAGCGTGGCTGGCGCAAGGACAAGGAGCATGGCCAGGGCCGAACGGTTAAAGCGGACTGCAGGATGCCCCACCGGACGATCCCCGACTGATCAGTTCGTGCCTGGTGACGACTTGCTGCTGCCGACAGCGCCCCATACCAGGAAGCCTGCCGTGACGATCAGCGCGCACCAGTTGAACAGACCGTCCACTGAC
>Ga0181581_10004978_pt1 | contig 10338 bp, 10 predicted proteins | sample 071ome_22_FD_132433 | JGI IMG/M metagenome (GOLD analysis project Ga0181581, IMG submission 132433) | Coastal salt marsh microbial communities from the Groves Creek Marsh, Skidaway Island, Georgia - 071404AT metaG (megahit assembly) | ecosystem: Environmental > Aquatic > Marine > Intertidal...
CTTATGCATTGCCTATCTGAATATCCCGCACCCTTGGAACAGGCCAATCTTCTGGCAATGAAAACAATGAAGGAGTCTTTTTCACTCCCGGTTGGGTATTCCGACCATACAGTGGGCAGTATTGCTGCGATTGTGACAGTGGCCCTCGGAGGAAAAATGCTGGAAAAGCATTACACGCTGGATAAATCCCTACCAGGTCCGGACCATAGTGCTTCAGCGGATATCCCTGAGCTGCGCAATTATATACACAGCGTAAGGGAAGCCTCGGCAAGCCTGGGTGACGGCAACAAGCAACCAGTTCCCTCAGAACTTAACAACAGAGAGCTAATCAGGAAAAGTATCGTAAATGTTATCGATAACCTGCCGCAGGGAACGATCATCGAAAAATCCATGCTTGGCTACAAAAGGCCCCTGGTTCCCGGGGCAGTAGAACCATTTGATTATGACAAGCTGATAGGAAAAAAACTGATACGAGACAAGAAGTATGATGATCCTTTCTATCTTGATGATGTCACTGAACCCTGAGTACTCATAATTAACGACAAATCACATGCCCTGTATGATGCCATTGCACCGGATTACGGTGACTATGCTATGCGCTATGAAAGTTATCTGGTTGCAGTTGAGAAGCAAGTTATAGCTGAATTGTCTCCTGGTGATCGACTTGTCGATATCGGATCCGGTGATGGACGCAGGCTTTCCAGAATAATGAATGCAGTATCCGGTATCAGTTGTGTCGCAATAGAGCCAAGCGTGGGAATGTCTGAGATCTGCAGGCAAACTGTGAAAGGAGAGGTCTATACTGCCCCTGTCGAGGAAATTGATAAACTGGATATAGGCCAATTCGATGTGGTGACATCACTGTGGAACGTTTTTGGGCATATCTCTTCGGATGCAAGGTTGGGAGCACTGGAAAACATTGCCGACAAATTACGCTCTGGAGGGAAGCTTATCCTGGATGTCAATAACAGGCATAACGCGGCTTCATACGGTCGGCTCAGAGTTGCGTGGCGCAGGATACTTGATGTGATGTATTTCAGGGAGGAAAGGGGTGATGCCACATACGAGTGGCATATAAACGGCAAGGTTTACCAGGGGCATGGTCACCTGTTTACTCCACGGGAAATAGAATCGCTTTTTGCCAAAACAGGGTTTTCCATCTTGCGTCGCCTAACTATTAACTATAAAGACGGAAAAATCAGCCAATCAAAGTATGATGGACAGCTGTTTTATGTTCTGGAAAAACTCTAGTCACTTGAACAAGAACAGGATTTATAAAAAATGAGAAAAGTTGACGGGGTACCCAGGATTCTTCTGGTAAGCCTGGGAAGTATTGGGCAAAGACACCTGCGTAATACCCGGCAGCTCCTCCCTGAATCCAGGATAGCAGTGCTCAGGCACTACACAAAATCAACTGAGCTTCCTGACTTGGCCGATGAAATTTTTACCAGCATCGACCAGGCAAAATCCTTCAACCCCGATATAGTGATTATTTCTTCTCCCGCAGCTGCTCATGTCTTTGATGCACGGGTATTTATGGAGCAGGGTTGTCATGTATTTATTGAAAAACCACTTTCCGCCAACCTCGAGGATGTCCATATACTGCAAAATGAAGCAAAAAACACCAGTATATTTTCAATGGTAGGTTATGTATTACGATTTCATCCCGCACTTAATTTTATAAACAGGTATTTACAGGAAGGTCACCTGGGGGATGTTTGGACTTCGACAGTCCAGGTTGGCCAATACCTGCCCGACTGGCGTCCTTCTGCAGATTACAGGAAAGGTGTAAGTGGCCAAAAAGCTCTCGGAGGGGGAGCTTTGCTGGAATTGAGCCATGAAATCGATTATTCAACATGGATTTTTGGGTTTCCGGAATCCCTCTATTGTTCAAGCTCAAGAGTAAGTCATCTGGAAATCGATGTGGAAGACAACGCACACGTTATTTTTGAATATCCTGATAGCCGAAGGGTCGTTATCCAGATGGATTTTCTGCAGCGCACTCCGAGGATGAATTTTTTTATCGTGGGGTCTGAGGGGACACTGGAAGCTGACCTGATAAATGAAAGTATTACCTTGTATCAGCCCAATGACAATGTGGGAAAACCCCTTGATTTCCTTAAATCCAAGGATGGTAATGAAATATACCTGAGACAATTTGACTACTTTTTCCATAAAACCATCGATTCAAAACACTACACCCCGGTTTTTAAGGAAACGGCCTCCGTTGAGGATAAGGACATTGCCACAATTGCCAGCAGTGCAGATATTCTTAATATTGTTGAACTGTCCAAGAACTCAAATGACCAGGGTAAAAGACTGCCATTCAAAAGAGTTACAGGCTGATGACGGACAATAAACATACTGCATTCATCTTTGCCCGAGGCGGCTCAAAAGGTATAAAAGACAAAAATATAAAGCCGGTGGCTGGTAAGCCGCTTTTGGCTCATGCCATAGAGTGCGCTCAAGCTTCAGCTTCCATAGACAGGGTATTTGTATCAACGGACAGCGAAAAGATCGCCGATGTTGCCAGTGACTTTGGTGCAGAAATTCTTATGAGACCGGGGGAGATCGCTGGAGATACAAGTCCCGAAATATTGGCATGGCGTCATGCCGTGGACAATGCTCCGGGATTGCAGATGGAAGCCCTTTTCATCTCAATTCCGGCAACTGCACCTCTACGGCAACCAGTTGATGTCGATAATGCAATTGCCCGCTACAAGAAGGGTGACTGCGATATTGTCATGGGAATTTCTCCTAGCCACAGGAATCCATATCTGAATATGGTTACTGTCAATGAAAATGGCTACATCAAGGTGATGCTGTATGACCCATCCATAAAGCGAAGGCAGGATGCACCTGTTGTATACGATATCACCACATGTGTTTATGTCAGTGGATTTGACTACATAAGATCATGCAGTAGCCTAATGGAAGGGAAGGTAGGTTATGTCGAAATACCACCGGAAAGGGCCCTGGATATTGATGAAGAATTCGATTTATACCTGGCTGACATGATTCTGAGATACCCATTCAATAAGAATAACCAGGGTTAGAACAATGGTAAGTAAACAATCAAGCGAAATGGAAGGCAGTGTTGCCATTATCACGGGTGGAGCAGGGCATATAGGCCGAGCTATCGCTAACAAGATGGCCCGCCGCGGGGTTAATCTGATCATCATAGACAAGAATGCCGGCTCAGCCGAAGAATTTGCAGAAAGGCTTGCTGCGGAATTCAGTATCAAAGCGCTTTCAATCGCTGTAGACATATCTGGTGAAGAGATATTTGCCAGAGTAGCCGCTGAAACTAAAGATACTTTCAACAGATTGGATTTCCTGATCAATAATGCCGCCTTCTATGATGATATGCCTGGTTGGGGAGTCGATTTCATGGAAGAAGGTTACGATGCATGGTTAAGTGTCATGAGAGTAAACCTGCTCGCTCCATTCTTCCTTGCCCAGCATTTAGCTCCACTCCTGAAGAAATCCTCTTTTGGGGCAATAGTTAATATCAGTTCAATTTATGGAGTCGTAGGCCCGGATCATGGGATATACGAGGGTACACAGATGACAAACCCTGCAGCCTATGCGGCGAGTAAGGGGGGGTTGATCCAGCTAAGCCGGTGGTTAAGTACATACCTTGCCCCTGAGGTCAGGGTTAACACGGTGACTCCTGGTGGTGTTGAGAGAGGACAGTCCGAACCTTTCAAAACCAGGTATGAAAATAAAACACCCTTGAAAAGGATGGCCACTGAAGAAGATGTGGCAAACGCAGTCGAGTTTCTCGTCGATCCCAAGTCTTCCTACATTACGGGGCATAATCTGATTGTTGATGGTGGCTGGACTGCCTGGTAACAAGATAACTATCAAAGTGACTGTATACACTGAAGTTCCTCTGAAATTGGAAGAAGTGGAGTAGTAGTAATGGCAAGATATCTTTACCTGCCACTTGAAATCACGATAAGGGAGCATGATGGCAAGGTCATGCTCGCACTTCAGGCAGCAAGGGAAGGATGGAGTGTTGTGATGGGTACCAGAGTGGCGCTTTATAACGCTGCTGATCAACTGCCGGAGGGTGTTTTTTTATTAAAGAGTGCAACATCCCAGGAACTCCCCCAGGTGAAACACCTGAAAAACTGTGGCCATAAGGTATGTATTTTTGACGAAGAAGGGATAGTAACTTATAGGGAGTTCATACAAAACGAGGTGCGATACAGCAGAGAAATCGATGCCGAGGTGGAACAGTTATATTTCTGGGGCGATAACCAAAAAAAGCTTTTTGATGAAAAATTTTCTGCTCTCCCTGCCCAGACTTTCACAACTGGCAGCCCCAGGCTGGAATTTTGGCAGCACCACGCTCAGTCTGTCTACCGACAGAAAGCCGAAGAAATCAGAAACAGATACAAAGACTACATTCTATTTCCCACCAGTTTCGGCATAGGCAATAATTTTCTTGGAAAAAATCAGGGATTGAAGTTGACAAGGGACCATGGTGCAGTTGAGGAAAAAAATATTGTCGACTTTATGGAGGGGCAGGCTGACCAGAATTATATTTGCTTCAAGGAATACCTCGATTTCTTGCCTGAAATTGCCGAACGTTTTCCTGAATTTAATTTTGTTATAAGGCCTCATCCTTCAGAAAATTCTTCTGCCTGGGAATCAATATCAAGGAACCACACAAATGTTCATGTTGTATACGAAGATGCAGTAACGCCCTGGATTATTGGAGCTCTTGGGGTGATTCATTTTAAAAGCACTACCAGTATAGAAGCTGCATTGCTTGGCAAGCCAGTATTGACATACATGCCATTATTGCCTGAATACATGAAAAAATTTCGTCTTGAACTGCCCCTTTCCGTATCAAAAGTTGCTGCCAGCAGGAGTGAGTTTCTCTCTCTCCTGGAAGAAATTCAGCTTGGCAATGCTAGTCCTGGAAGTATTAAGGACAATAAAGAGTTTAATAAGTGGGTATCTATTAGCCCGGAAAAATCCTCGGCTGAACGAATCATTTCTCTACTGAACAGACTGGTTGTTTCGACTTCAAGAAAGCTGGGTCCGGTAGAAAAAAGGATTCACATACAGGCCAGGGATTGGGCAGAGAGGTTTCTTTGTTATTTGAATCAATTTGACAGACTTGCTCATTTCTTTCCCAGGAAGTTGAAACGTAATCCTGCTCGTATATCTTATGGTAAACACAAGATAAGAGGGCTGCAGCTGGAAAATACACAGAGAACTGTTGACTGTATCTGCAGTAATTATGGTGAGCCTGCAAGCGACTACCACCTGTCTCAAATCGCAGAAGAGATTTTTACTCTTGAGCGAACCAAAAACTAGTTGTGTTTATGTTTTATATTCACACAGATTAGATTAAAACTACATGGCTTTTAACTCAGACTTTCAAAGCATTCTCGTAACGACTGATACGCATGTATTTGATGTAATAAAGGTAATAAACGAGTTCAAGTATAAGATTGCCCTGGTTGTCGACAACAATAAAAAGTTGCTTGGCACTATAACTGACGGCGATATTAGGAGAGCTCTTCTGTCAGGTAAAACACTTGATGATACTGCTGAGTCGATCATGGAGCATTCACCGCTTACGGTACTCGAGAATACTGGAGAAAAGGAAATACTTGATCTTATTCTCGAGCACTCAATTATACAGGTACCTGTTGTAACGGAGTCAGGTATCGTTGTTGACTGTGAATTCAGGGACGATCTCAGGGAAAAGCTAAGCCATGTGCCTGAAGAACATGCTGATATCTGGGCTGTATTGATGTTAGGTGGAAAAGGGCAAAGATTGCGTCCTTTGACCGAAAATACACCAAAACCCATGATTGAGGTTGGCGGAAAACCGATACTCGAAACCATTATTAGTAACTTTTCTAAACAGGGCCTGAGAAAATTCTTTTTTTCAGTAAATTACAAGGCCAACATAATCAGTGATTACTTTGGAGACGGTAGTAATTTTGGTGTTGAAATAAACTATATAACCGAAGACAAGGAAATGGGTACCGCCGGTTCATTATGCATGCTCCCCGGTCGTCCTCCTGGTCCTTTCGTAGTAATGAATGGTGATATTTTGACCGATATATCGTTTGTCGATCTTACAGAATTCCATTGCCAACATGATGTTCTCGCCACCATGTGTGTTGGAGAATACACGAATATAATTCCTTACGGAATCATAGAGAACAGCGGCGTGGAATTTAAGACCATAAAAGAGAAGCCGACAGAAACGTTTTTTGTAAACGCAGGAATTTACGTACTTGATCCAGAGGTTCTGAATCTCATAAACAGAGATGAACACCTGGATATGCCACAACTGTTTGAAAAGATATCCGAAGTAGGAAAGAAATCCATTATCTATCCAATACATGAATACTGGATGGATATCGGCAGGCCACAAGACCTGGAACAGGCCCAGACTGATTACAATAAATATTTTGGTAAAGAGAAATAACTATCAACAATCGTGCTGAGCCAGACACCTGCTGGATATTAATCAAAACATGGATTTTTAGGAGGATCTCTTTCGGTGGCTTACATACCGCTCTGACAGTAGATTCTCAAGATATTGCTGACAATACACATACAAACATTCTACCTGTTTAGGAATATCCAAAAATCATCATGAAAAAGCTGGCATTTACAATTGCCTTCGGCCCGAAAAAATACACAAACATGGCAAGGGCCTTACAGGAATCCATCTCGCGCTACTCTCCCGGTATAGAATTCAGAATTTTTGACGATTCAGATATAACGCCATATGAGCAGGCACTGCCAAAAGACAGGATATTGCATCCTAAGGATTACAAGTATCCAAAGCTTGAAATTATGTCAAAAATGCAGGATCCAGATACCAGGTATATGTACATTGACGCTGATGCATTTGTTTTCGGGGACATCTCGCCTTATTTCGATCTCATCGATAATGACGAACTCATGATCGAGTATGTGTATAACGGCAGCAATGGCTGGGCAGGAATAAACAAATTCCAATTTATTGACAGATGCGAAGAAGTCGGATTGCCAGGTCTTGAACCATATAGCATCAATAGCGGATTCATAGTCTGGCAAGGCAAACAGCAATGCTTCGAAACTGCACTGAAACTGATACTCGATAAAACACTCAATGATTTAAAAGGCAGGAAAGGTGACGAGTACTATCTCTGTGCTGGCATTCAATTATCGAAAACCCGTGTAAAGCCCATAAATTACGATGTGGTCAAACTAGGGAAACTCTGGAATGGTGATGTCTCATACAAGGACGGTATGTTGGCTTGTACTGCCTACCCTAATAAAGACTTGATAATTCAACATTATGGCAACAATAACTATAACAACCCTGCAATACAAAAGGTTTTACAGGATTTTGGGTTAAGGGATTATTCCTTTAAGCAGTATTTGGTTTACCTAGGTCAACGGCTGAAAAAACTTGTTAGAAAGCTTTAAATCGTCAACTGTCCAATTGGTTAATTATTGCCTCTCACTTGTGGGCTTCCGTATTGCGTATAGAAATCGTAAATACAGACTTGAGAAAAACTTATTTTTCAACGAATACCTTGTATATAAAAAGTTTTACAAGAAAGACGAGGAGCTGACTATATTCGATGTGGGAGCACATGTGGGGCAATCATCGGAACAATTCCATAAACATTTTCCCCGGTCAAAGATACATGCATTTGAGCCAGGTAGAGATAATTTTTCAGAACTGTTAAGGAATTTAGGGGAAAAAGATTGGGCAGTAATAAATAATCTTGCTGTAGGTAAGTATGAGCAGGTTTCCGAGATGTACCTCACTGGAGCATTATCTACGGGTAACAGTCTGGTTAAACCTCAGGATGATGACTCAATATATGAAAGGCATGAAGTGGAGATAACAACGCTCGATATATATTGTACCAACCAGGGCATATCAAGTATCGACATCCTAAAAATTGATACACAGGGATATGAACAGGAGTGCCTGGCCGGGGCAGTAAAGCTGCTTGAACAGGCTAAAATATCGATTTTAAAACTCGAAGTCATGCTACATGAGGCATATGACAAAAGAACTTCATTTTATGCCATTGAACAATACTTACTCGGTAACGGCTATATATTGTTCGATATACCCTGGATGAAAAAAAGCAGCCGAGAACGACGAACCCTCGTCATGGATGTAATTTATTTACATACAAGTATGTTGGATGAAATACATAATAGATAACAAGCTTGGTTATTATCATAATCAGGACATCACATTGAGGGTTGGAAGCGTGACAACCGCATCCCAATTAAAAAAATTATTTACCTGCAGGTGTTCGTTATCTTTTTTTAACTTTGTTAATTGAATTTATAGAGATACAAACCGATGACACTATTTGAATTAAGGGAAAAGTTTAGACAAGGAAAGCCAAGTTTTGGATCCTGGTTGCAAATAGCCAACCTGCCAATTGCTGATTTATTGCAGAGGCCAGGTTTTGACTGGTGCGTTACCGATCTTGAACATGGCACACTTGAAGAGAATAATTTTTATGAAATAGCACACATCATCGAAAAACATAACAAATTACCACTCGTTCGACTTGCTGACAGGAATCCTGCAAAGATATCAAGATTAATAGAAAATGGAGCAAAGGGATTGATCCTGTCTGCTATTGAAAACTCAGAGTTTCTCGAAGAATTGGCTTCCAGTACACGTTTTCCACCAGCAGGAATAAAAGGAGTTGGTTATTGCAAGGAAAACCAATATGGACGGTCCATGAAACCTTATATTGAATCTGGGGAGCTGCCTCTCGTTATAGCTATGATAGAAACGGCGAAGGGAGTAGAAAGTATCGATCAGATATTGTCATGTTCTGCTGTTGATGGGCTTATGATAGGTCCTTATGATCTATCTTCTTCACTTGGGTGTCCGGGAGACTTCTCAAATAAGCTATTTGCCGACAGTGTAAAAACAATACTTGAAAAAACCATCGAATATGAAAAATTCTGTGGCATTCATGTCCTGCAAGATTTCGAAAAAGAAATACCTCTGAAAATTAAACAGGGATATCAGTTTTTACCCGTTTCAACTGATGCAAATTTGATTGTTGAAGGTATAGATAATTTAGAAGTGGCCACAGGCATAAAGACATGAAAGAAGAAGAAATCAGACCAGCAGAATATTTTAACAAGTTTCTTGAGCTGTCACTTCAGGATTGTGATAAGTATTTTCTTAATGCTGAAACACTTGAAATTTCTTGTCCGGCATGTGGATCAACAGGTACTCAAGCATTCATAAAAAGCGGATTCGGATATGAAGAATGCCCCAAATGCCTCACGCTATACGTTAACCCACGACCAAAAGCTCAATATTTCGAAAGTTATTATCAATACTCCGAATCTCAAAAATACTGGGCGAATGAATTCTATGCAGCAACTGCAAATGCACGGAAGGAGGTGATGTGGAAGCCCAAGGTGGAACGTATAAAGGCGCTGCTTTCAGAATTTAGTACTTTCCCGATTGATCAATCGCCCGTAATCAATATTGGTGCCGGTTATGGAATATTCGAGGATGTGGCCAAGGAGAATGGCTATTTTCCAACTGTCTCAATTGAACCCAACCCGCATCTGAGACCGGTCCTTGAAGAAAAGGGGCACAAAGTGATTACGGCGTTTTTCGAAAACCTCGTACCATCTGAAATTACAAATATTTCAGGCCCGCAATATCACTTTGTTTCATTTGAATTATTTGAGCATTTGGTTGAACCAGGAATTTTTCTTGAGAAGTTAAATGCCTATCTTCCCGCTGGCGGATTGTTTATAGCAACAACTCTTTCTGGGACCGGGATTGATATTAGGGAACTTTGGGAGAAGTCCAAGTCGGTATCCCCCCCATTTCATTTGAATTTTTTTAATCCTGGGTCAGTAAAGCAACTGGCAAACAATCATGGCTTTGACCTGATCGATGTATTTACGCCAGGTGAACTCGACGTTGATATCATGTGTAACAACATTGAGGATGTTGGAAGATTCTGGCAATCGGTGCTACGAGCCGCTGACGATAGTTTCAAAGCTGATATCCAGGATTTTCTGGTCAAAAACAAATTAAGTTCACATATGTGGTTCATTTTAAGGAAAAAAAATGCATAAAGTTGGTTTTATTCCCGTGAGATTAGGTAGTTCCAGGTTTCCCGGCAAACCGTTGGCAGAAATTAATGGTCTGCCAATGCTGCATGTTGTATACGCAAATACAGTAGAGTCAAAAGAACTGGATAACGTATATATCACAACGCCGGACCTGGAAATCATGGCGTATTGTGAAAGCAATGGCCTCAATTGTATTAAAACAAGTGATTCGCATGAGAGGGC
>Ga0181581_10005014_pt1 | contig 10299 bp, 8 predicted proteins | sample 071ome_22_FD_132433 | JGI IMG/M metagenome (GOLD analysis project Ga0181581, IMG submission 132433) | Coastal salt marsh microbial communities from the Groves Creek Marsh, Skidaway Island, Georgia - 071404AT metaG (megahit assembly) | ecosystem: Environmental > Aquatic > Marine > Intertidal zone...
CGGGATCAAGCGGTGATGGATCGTGTGACACCCCAAATCCAACCGCTGGGTCATGTGGTGAAAACGCGCTTGGATATGCAGGCGATCAACCGCATGGTTTCGCGCGGAATGGTGCAAATTTCGGCGATCACGCCTACGGATGCCAGCCACGTCTTGGGCCGCGTGTCGGTATGGGATCGAGAGGCTGCAGAAAAGGCGCTGTTACTGTTTGGGCGGTGGCGCACGGGATCGGGCGACATGTTGTCAACTGATCCGCATCACATGGCGCAGATCATCATTGATCAGCTCACACATCAAACGGCTTTGGCCTTGTTAGAGACTGCTTTTGCCGAAGATAACGACGATTTTGACGATGTCCCAAATGACGTTTTGGCGCGCCATGTCTTGACGCAGCGCGGTTTGAAACAGCACAAAGGTTTGATGAAAATCGACATTGGATTGAATGTGCCTGTGATCGGATTGGGCGCGTCTGCGCCAACGTATTATCCTGCCGTCGGTGATGTATTGGGTTGTCCCATGATCCTGCCAGAACATGCAGGTGTGGCCAACGCCATTGGTGCCGTTGTGGGGCGCGTCACGTTTCGGGCAAGTGCCACCATCACCGCCCCGAACGAAGGTATGTTTAGGGTCCATCACGGGACTGAACCCGCGAATTTTAATTCGCTCGATGCGGCGATTGCATATCTGCGCGAACAGTTGACACACAGCGCGATGACAGATGCGCAGAACGCAGGGGCGGAAGATATTCAGATTGCCTATAGCGAAGATATCAAGAAATCGACCGTCGAAGGGCGTGAGGTCTTTGTAGAGGGCACCCTAACCGTCGAAGCGGCCGGACGCGCACGCATTACAGATTAATCGGCAGGTTTTGCAGATTGGCCAGAAAATTGCAGTGGTTCCTCATCCGAAGGAGTTACCGAATGAAAAATGGTCTGCTCGTCTTATTCAGCGTCGTAGGGTTTGTCGCGCTTGTCTGGGTGGTACAGCTGATCTATGCGAATTTTTCGAACACTCACCAAGTGATCGAAAACACCAACGAAGCGGTGCGTGTGTGCGGGGAAAATAACGTGGCTGCGGTCACGATTTCGGGCTTTACGTGTAACACACCGACGTTTTTATTGAAAGCTAGATACCAAATTGAAAGTTTTTGATCAAAAGTTAGACAATGATTATGCGGATACCGTCGTTTTTCGAAAACGTGAGGAACAAAAAACCGCGCCCAAGCGGATTTACTTGGACGCGGCTTAGATTTTTTGACCCGTGTTTATTCAGCGGATCAGCGTTATTTCAGGTAATCCAACCACGGGCTTTGTTCTGCGATCATGTGATCAACCAGCTCCGGAATCCCTTTGGAAACGGTGACGATTGGATCGACCAAAAGCGCCTGAATAACCAAATCGCGGCTTTGGTTCAAAATCGCTTCGGCGGTCATGTCATGAATACCAATTTGGTTGGTCAACAAACCTTTGATCCCTGAGGGAACGGTCATATTGATGCCTTTTACACCATCTTTGGTGACGATTGCAGGGACCTCAACGGCGATCCAATCAGGCAGATCCTTGATATAGCCCTTGTTCGGGATGTTTACAGCCGCTTCTTCATATCCGCTGTCTGTTAGGATCCCGTCCATGATCGGCACCACACGTTCATGCAATTCTGCCTTGATGGTTGGCGTCACTTTCCCAAGGTAATTGCGATAATACGTGTAGAAATCCAAAATGCCCCGATGGTCCGACGCATCATGCGCCCATTGGATATATTCGCCAAAATGGCTGTCATATGTGATTGGAAGATATCCAAAGCGTTCCAAAATATCGCGGAACAACCAACGATCGGACCAGGGACGGACATCGTTGATATGTGACAGATCAATGTCCATCCATCCTTCGGTTTCGACGGCTTTGCCCGTTGTGCGCGACGCCGTTAGGATTTCTGAATATCCTGGCATCTGGCTAAAATACGCTTCTGACTTTGTACGAACGTCGGGATAGGCATCTTTGCCGCTGTCGACATAGGTCACGTCTGTCAAAACCGAAAAGTGGTTCAAACCGGCCGCGCGGTATTTGATGTTGTCGCGTGGCTGTTCCAACATGGGTGGCAAATGGCGTTCAAGAGACGCGATTTCATGGCACATGCCGATGAATTTCAACTCAGGGAACTTGCGGTGTACGGTTGTACAAATGCGGCTCATTGGGTTGGAGTAGTTGAACACAGTCGCATTCGGTGCAACATCAACAACCTTTTGGCAGATTTCCAAAATTGGCGGAATGATCCGCAGGCTGTGGAACAACCCACCAGGTCCGCCGTTTTCGCCATACACTTGACCGATGCCATATTGCTGAGGAATGCGCCAATCCATATCCCATAGCGCAAAGCGGTCGCCCACTTCGATCGAGATGACAACGAAATCCGCACCTTTCAACCCATTGCGCAGATCTGAATCAACCGAAATAGAAAAATCCAGATTGTTCTGTGCGATGAAATCCTGTGCGACCTTCAACGTGCGCTGTGCCGCGGCTTCGTTGATATCGTTCAAAATAATTTCTGAACCTTTCAGCACCGAGCTGGTAAAGATATCGCCCAGCATACCAGAGCCGAATTGCAGAGATCCTGCACCGACGAGTACTATTTTTGTCATGTCTTATCCTATTAAAGGCTAAATGTTTGTGGGTCCAACCCGTTAGCGGATTGGTTTTTCGTTGGCGTCAAAACGGTGCACATGCCCCGCAACTGGCCGCAAATTCAATTGTGTGCCCAGTGTCGTCGCCAACTTGCCAGAGCGGCGTACAATCAATGGGTCACTCGATCCGATGTCGACAAACAGATAGTTGTCCGACCCCAGATCTTCGGCGTGAACGACCTTACCCGTCCATTCCGCATCCGCTGCATCCACAATTTCGATATGCTCGGCACGAATGCCCAATGTGGTACAGTTATGCTTTTCCGCAAAAGCACCTTTCAGGAAATTCATCTGTGGCGATCCGATAAAGCCCGCAACAAACAAACTTGCTGGATTTTCATACAATTCAGAAGGTGTTCCGACTTGTTCAATTTTACCGTCGCGCAAGACGCAAATCCGGTCCGCCAATGTCATCGCTTCGACCTGATCATGCGTCACATAGATCATGGTGACATCTGTCATGTCATGGTGCAGCTTGGCAATTTCCAAACGGGTCTGAACCCGCAATGCGGCATCAAGGTTTGACAAGGGTTCGTCAAACAAAAACACCCGAGGATCGCGCACAATCGCGCGGCCAATGGCAACACGTTGACGTTGACCCCCCGACAGTTGTTTGGGCAGGCGATCCAACAGATGTTCGATTTGCAGCAATTCAGCCGCCTTTTGAACGCGGGCCTTAATTTCGGCTTTGGATGTTTTGTCCAATTTCATGCCAAAGGCCATGTTTTCATAGACAGTCATATGCGGATACAGCGCATAGGATTGGAACACCATCGCAATGCCGCGTTTGGCGGGAACCACGTTGTTGACCAGTTCGTCGTCAAACAAAAGATCCCCTGACGTGATTTGTTCCAACCCCGAAATCAAACGCAGCATCGTAGATTTGCCGCACCCGGACGGGCCGACGAACACCATGAACTCGCCTTTTTTGATCTCAAGGTCGACACCTTTGATCACTTCGACTGCGCCGTAAGATTTGCGGACCGCTTTTAATTGAATATTTGCCATTATTTTCTCCGATCAGCCTTTTACGCCGCCTGCGGTCAGGCCCGCTACGATTTTGCGTTGGAATATTAGAACCAGTACGATCAACGGCACTGTCACGATAACACTGGCAGCCATGATAGGGCCCCATGGAATTTCTTGGACGCTTGCGCCGGACAAGAGTGCGATTGCCACAGGCACGGTGCGCATGTCTTCGGAAATGGTAAAGGTCAGCGCGAACAAGAATTCGTTCCATGCCCCGATGAATGCCAACAATCCCGTTGTGACAAGCGCAGGCCACAAGAGCGGCAAGAACACTTTGGTAATAATCACCCAAGGGGTCGCGCCGTCAACGATGGCCGCCTCTTCGATTTCGGTGGGCAGATCGCGCATGAATGTGGTCAAAACCCAAACCGTAAATGGCAGCGTAAAGATAGTATAGCTCATGACCAAGGCCCAAGGCCGGTTGTAAAGGCCAAGCATATTCACCAATTCATAGAGGCCCGACAAAACCGCGATTTGCGGAAACATCGACACGCCCAAAATTGTCATAAGCAACAGGGACCGACCGCGAAACCGCACACGCGCCAACGCATAAGACGCCGTCACGGCCAACAACAGCGCACAAAACACAGTAACGCTTGCGATAAAGACCGAGTTCAGGATCGAAGTCGCAAATGCGCGTTGACCTGTGACCTGCTTGTAATTCGCCCATGAAAACATTTCGGGCAGAATGTTCGGCTTAAAGATCGCGGTTCCGGTTTCAAAACTGGTCATGACCGCATAATAGAACGGGAAAACCGCAATGATCACGATGGCAAAGACCCCGACGTAAAACATGAACCGCCAAAAAGGTGTTGTCGGCATTAGCTTTTCTCCCCACTTAGGTCAACGCGACCCAATTTGATGTACAACAGAACAAAGCCCGTGATGATCAAGAACAACAGTGTCGACATGGCAGAGCCTTCGCCGTAATCGCCAAATTGCTGCAATTCGCGATAGCTGAGCACCGACATCGTGATCGTGCTATTGGATTGAGGCGTCAGCAGATAAATCAGGTCAAAGATGCGCAGCGCGTCCAAGGCACGGAAAATCACCGCAACCAAAATCGCAGGCCGCAACAAAGGCAAAGTCACCCGCCAAAACACCCGCAACGGATGAATGCCGTCAATGCGCGCGCTTTCGTACATATCTCGCGGGATCATTTGCAAACCGGCAAGGATCAACAATGCCATAAACGGTGTCGTTTTCCACACGTCCACAATCAACACGGCGATCATGGCGGTGTCAGAGGACGCAGTCCACGCAATCGGTTTGTCGATCAGGTGCAGCGTCAGCATAATTTCGTTGATAATCCCGAACTGGTCATTCAACATCCATCCCCACATCCGCGCGGATACGATGGTTGGAATTGCCCAAGGGATCAAAACAGCGGCGCGAACAAATCCACGCCCTTTGAATTCGGCGTTCAGGACCAAAGCAACCATAAGCCCCAAAACAGTCTCTAACGCGACGGAAACGATCGAAAACCGAACGGTGTTCCAAACGGCGTTCCACCAATCTTTGTCAACCAGAACACCCTTCCAGCGGACGGTTCCATCGGAACGAACTTTTTTCTCGACATAATTGTCGAAACCGATCCATTCGCTTTGGCCATTGAAAATTGTGTTTGCGGTCGCGTCGGTGAACGAAAAACTGATTGAACGGAACAACGGCCATGCCGCAACAATCAGCAGCATAATCAGCATCGGCGCCAAGAACATATAGGCAGAACGGACGCGTTGTTGTTCAAGATTAAGCGTCTTTCCCGCAATCGGGGACGCGTTGGTGCTTTTGTCAGACATGAGGGGTATCCCAATCGTTGCCGCGAACATGCGCCGCAAAAGAAAGGCTGGGCGATACATGCCGCCCAGCCTGAATACTGATACGAATTAGTTCAGCAAATCGTCCAGATCGTCTTCTAGGTTCGCAAGCGCGTCTTTTGCTGCTGCGTTGCCAGAAATAACTGAGTGTACAGCAGAGAAGAACAATGTTGACACTTCGTTATATTTTTCGCGTGTTGGCGCGGATGGACGTGGAACTGCTTGCAAGAACACATCTTTCCATTGTGGGATGATGGGTTGCTCACGTGCAATGTCTGCATCTTCGTACAAGCTTACGATTGTTGGCAGGTTTGACGCGATCAAAGAACGTGTCTTTTGCGCTTCTGCACCGGCTAGGTACATCGCCAGATCGATCGCTGCGTCTTGGTTGTCGCCGTATTTAGAAACTGCAACGTTCCAGCCGCCCAAAGTTGCCGCAGATGTGTCGTGGCCTTGGCCTGTTGGCAATGTTGTTACACCGAACAAACCTTTTACAGCGGAATCGTCGCTGTTGCCCAAACCGTATGCATATGGCCAGTTACGCATGAATACAGCGTTGCCTGTTTGCCAAACGCCGCGCGCTTCTTCTTCTTGATAGGCCAAAACGCCCTCAGGAGAGATGTTGCCAGGCCATGTTGCTGCCAACTCAAGTGCGGCTGCGGCTTTTTCGTTGTTGATCGAGATCGTTCCATCGGGCTCAACGATTTGACCGCCACCAGAGGATTTAACCCACTCAAGCGCGTCACATGTCAGACCTTCGTATGCGTTACCTTGCCATACAAAGCCCCAGATATCGTTGTTGCCAGCTGCGCGCTCTGCATCTTGAACCGCTTTCGCTGTTGCTGTCAGCTCTTCCCATGTTGTTGGAACTGATGCGCCGTGCTTTTCAAGCAGGTCTTTGCGGTAGTACAGCGCAGGTGCGTCTGTGAACAAAGGCAGCGCAACCAATTTTCCGTCAACCGTTTGGGACTCAACGATGGATGGGAAATGCTCTTTCATCAATTCGCCTGCTTTTTCAGACATATCAACGAAATGATCCGCCAACTGAGGCGCCCAGATCACGTCTGTTTGGTACAGGTCGATGTCGCCGTTGCCAGCCGCCAACCATAGACGGTACTGACCGAATTGGTCGGTTGTGGATGCAGGCATTGGAACCAATTTAACAGTGTGGCCTGTTTTTGCTTCCCATGGTGCGACGATTTTTTTGAAATCTTCTACAGCGTTGCCCACTGCGCCAGATACGTATGTGATTTCAGCAGCAAACGCGCTTGATGCAACCAACGCCATCGCTGATGCAGCAACAGTTGTCTTGAAAAATGAAGTCATCTTATTCCTCCCAAGTGACTTTCCCGAAAAATTCAGAAAACAGAGTCGGCTTACCGAAACGTTTCGGAAATATGGCTAACACTCATTGATTGAGTCTGTCAACACTGTTTTGGAAATATTAGCCGCGTGGGATGGCCGAATGCCGCTGTACCAGATCAAAGCTGGATACACATTGCAGGTCGTCAATCGCGCCACCTTCCAAGAAATCGCTTAGGTATCGCGCCAAAGGTTCCCACGAATTCCGAAGCGGGCTGCGCGTGACGGTCAGGGCCGGATAAAACGCAGATGCACGCAACTTGGGCACCACGTCATCATGCGAAACAACGGATAGATCACGTGGAATATTGATGCCCAATGCATCTGCCGCCTGATATATACCCTTGGCGATGCGCACATGACCCGCAACGATCGCAGAGGGAAAATTACCGCTTAAGCTATTGCATTCAATGGTTTTAACCAAACCCAATTCTTCTGTCATCCGGCCGTAAAACATCAAATCCGGATCGAATGGAACGCCAAACTCTTGCAACGCTTGCGCATAACCTTGGGTGCGAAATGTGGAATAGGTCAAACCTTCGGGCCCGTTGATAAAGGCGATGCGCCGATGCCCCAAATCCAACAAATGCTTTGTCAATTGATACCCAACTTGGAAATTGTCGATATCAAAATAAGGATAGGTCACATCCCCAAGCGTGCGGCCATGCAAAACAAATGGCACCTCGGATTGCGTCAGGAATTCAACCCTTGGGTCATTGTTTGCGGGTTCGTGCACAACAAACCCGTCTAATGCCCCGCCGCCAATCAGTCTTTTGTAGACACTGATTTCATCTGCATCCTCTGGCGCGATGTGTAACACAAACTGTTTTCCACGTTTGGAAAACTCAATCGATAGGTTGGTGACCGTTTCAATAAAATTGTGATCCTCGATCAGATCAGGGTTATTCTTTTGCACCAAAGCCACAACGCCGGACCGTCCCGACACAAGCTTGCGAGCAGACATATTTGGAACATAATTCAATTGCTTAGCTGCTTTACGAACACGCTTCTTGGTGTCGTCACTGACGTCATCGTGGTCATTTAATGCACGACTGACCTGGGTGACCGAAATCCCCAAATGCCGGCTTAAGTCCTTGAGCGTCGCCATACTGTTCCTGTTCACCCTGTGGATTTCAGTTTTCTGAAATCAATTTTCTTGCGTTTCCAAAACGTTTCGGGCACTAAATGGCGCAACTCCGAAACGTTTCGGAACAACCATATGCTCGATTCGAACGCTAAAGCAACAAAAAGGCACCTGACATGACGGAAAATAATTGGTGGAAAGGTTCAGTCACCTACCAAATTTACCCCCGCAGCTTCCAAGATGACAACGGTGACGGTGTCGGAGACATCAAAGGCATCACCCGTCGCCTGCCCCATATTGCCGACTTGGGCGTTGATGCCATTTGGCTCAGCCCGATCTTTACGTCACCCATGGCAGACATGGGGTATGACATTTCAAACTACAAAGACATTGATCCGTCCTTCGGCACCTTGGAAGATTTCGATGAAATGGTGGCGCGCGCGCATGAATTGGGTCTGAAGGTGATCGTCGATCAGGTCATTTCGCACAGCTCAGACGAACATCCTTTCTTTCAAGAAAGCCGCCAATCCACGGACAATCCCAAAGCAGATTGGTATGTTTGGGCAGATCCCAATCCGGATGGATCCGCACCCAACAACTGGATGTCGATTTTCGGCGGCATCGCATGGGAATGGGACACGCGTCGCAAACAGTACTATTTCCATAACTTCCTGAAAAAACAGCCTGATTTCAACTTTCACAACCCAGAAGTCCAAGATTACATGTTGGGCGTCATGCGGTTCTGGTTGGATCGTGGCGTGGATGGATTCCGTTTGGACACGGTGAATTTCTATTACCACGACAACGAATTGCGCAGCGATCCACCGTTGAAGAACTCAATCAAAGATCGTCCCGCCAATCCCTATAACATGCTGTTTCACACCTATTCCAAAAACCGTCCAGAAAACATCGCGTTCTTGGAACGGATGCGGGCGCTTTTGGATGAATATGATGCGCGCACCATGGTGGGCGAAGTCGGCGAAGCCAACCGTCCGATTGAGATGATGGGCGAATATACCACCGGCAAACGCCTGCACATGGCCTATTCGTTTGAAATGCTCAACTACGAATTCAACGCCGCCCATTTCCGCAAGCAGATCACACGCTTCTTTGATCTTGCACCAAATGGTTGGCCCTGCTGGGCGTTTTCCAACCACGACGTGGTGCGCCATGTGACCCGTTGGATGCCACATGCCAATGATCAAAACAGCATCGCACACCTATCGGCGGGTCTATTGCTGTCGCTACAGGGATCCATCTGTATGTACCAAGGCGAAGAATTAGGGCAAACCGAAACGGTCTTGGAATACCATGAACTGACCGATCCCCAAGGGATCACGTTCTGGCCCGCTGACAAAGGCCGCGATGGATGCCGTACACCGATGGTGTGGTCCGATTCCGACGACAACGCCGGATTTTCGTCGGCGCAACCGTGGTTGCCCATTAAACCCAACCAGCGTTCACGCGCCGCATCAACCGCAGACGCACAGGCCGTGATGGCAACCTATCGCAGCTTGTTGGGATTGCGCCGCGAAAACGAAGCGCTTCGCACAGGCAACACAACATTCTTGGACACAGATGAACCTATCTTGGCCTTTACGCGCGCGGATCAGGTATTGTGCGTGTTCAACCTGTCAAATTCGGCAACAACATTTGCTGCTAACCGCGACGGAACGGTGATGTTTGCCCAAAATGCCAACATGCACAATGGTGCAATTGAACTGGGCCCGAACGGGTTTATCTGGGTCGCCCTTTAACCACGATCGGATTGGGGCGTAGCGCCACAATCATCCCCTATTTGGTCAGCTCTTTCAAAGCATAGAGCGCGTCAAGCGCATCGCGCGGTGACATATCATCAGGGTTGAGTTCCGACAGACGTGCCAATGCCGGTGATACCGCAGGCTTTGCAACAGGGACCTGTTGCGTGATCGTGGCCGAAAATAGCGGCAGATCATCGATCACCCGCGATTTTTGCGAGGTCCCTTCACGGTCGCCTTTTTCCAGCTGTTCCAACACCACGCGGGCACGTTCAACCACAATTGGCGGCAACCCTGCAAGCTTGGCCACCTGCACACCATAGGATCGGTCGGCAGCGCCTTGTTTCACCTCGTGCAAGAAAATCACATCGCCTTGCCATTCTTTGACGGCAACTGTGGCGTTGTCCACCTTGGGCAACTTACCCGCAAGCGCGGTTAATTCATGATAATGGGTGGCAAACAATCCACGCGACGTATTCACATCGTGCAAATGTTCCAATGTCGCCCACGCAATCGACAGGCCGTCATAGGTTGCCGTGCCGCGCCCGATTTCGTCCAGAATGACCAAAG
>Ga0181581_10005025_pt1 | contig 10287 bp, 8 predicted proteins | sample 071ome_22_FD_132433 | JGI IMG/M metagenome (GOLD analysis project Ga0181581, IMG submission 132433) | Coastal salt marsh microbial communities from the Groves Creek Marsh, Skidaway Island, Georgia - 071404AT metaG (megahit assembly) | ecosystem: Environmental > Aquatic > Marine > Intertidal zone...
TACAAAATGACCTTAAAACAAAACATCCACGTGTTGCTAATAGATGTGGTTCAACCGCGTTATGTGGCGTTCATTATTTAGATAAATTAAATAATCCAATGTTATGGATAGCTAATGTAGGTGATTCAAGAGCTGTTTTATGTAATTATAAAAATTTACACCAGCAATTATCTATTGACCACAAACCAAATGTTAAAAGCGAAAAAGAACGCATAAAAAAATTAGGTGGTAAAATTAAATTTGATGGCGCTGATTGGAGAATCCAAGATTTATCATTATCAAGAGCATTTGGTGATACAGATACATCACCATTTGTTACCCATAAACCAGATATTTTTAGATATAGACTTAATAAAAAAGATAAATTTGTTATTTTTGCTTGTGATGGACTTTGGGATGTAGTTAGTAATCGCGCAGCAGTTACTTTTGTTAATAAATTACTTGATAATAAATATACAGGTAATATAGCAAAACGCTTAGCAGAACATGCAATAAAAAAAGGCAGTTATGATAATGTAACAGTAAGTATACTTTTTCTTTAAAGAAAAAGTATTCTAAATATTATGTCAAGCGTAACAGTTTCAATTTTGTTTTTATAAAAACAAAGTTGAAAATATTAATAATATAGTAACGGTTAGTATATTGTTTTTATAATTTTATTCAACAACCATTAAAGGAATCCATTTTTTAAAATCATTATTATATACACACGTAAATAATTTTTTATCTGTGATATTATCTGCGCAATATAAACTGATTTTCATATTAGGAATATGAGCAATACCTAATTTTTCATCATTATCATAAACATCATAAACATCAGTTATATCTGTTTTAACAATTATTAAATTCTTTCTTTTACTACTCAATTCATAATCATATGTTCTATTTAATAACATTGTTTTCAAATCGCGAACAACTTGATAACTTGTATTCGTTATGGTTTGTTGTCCATAACCAGTATTTTTTTTAGTAATATCATTTTTACTTTTCTTTTCACTAAAAATATATGTAACACCAGAATACTCTGGATAAAATATAATACCCTGAACTCTTAACTTTGAAGCGGGGATTTTTTCATTAATTAATTCTTTCAAGTTTTCATATTTATACAATTTATTTATTTTAAATTTAAAATTTTTACAAGATTTCCCACCAAATTGATTATTAATAATACTATTCAAATATTCCATTTTACCAATCATATCCATATTTAATATATTATTACCCATCACAATATAACCATCCTTAATTAACATTAAATAATTATCATTATTCTTTATCAATTTACAATCAAAAATAGAACCTTTAAAAATAGATTGACTTACCGAAACATTTATTTTAAAAATCTTAACACGCTTTTTATCAAGCTTTTGTTTATGATATGAAAATGTTTTTTTATCAATCGCACAACAATATGACATTCCATCAATAATCATAAAAACTAAAAAATAATTATAACCCATAAAATTAGGCGAAACATAATGAATATTATGTTTTAAATAATCCAATTTTTCAATATTATCCAACATATTGAAACGATATTTTGATAAATCTAAAGAATTAAAAATATAATCGATTATTTTATTTTTAACTCCAACATCATTAATAAAGTATGCTTTATCTGAACCAAAAAAAACCATTGTTATAATATATAGTTAATAAACTTTTATATTTATATTATAAATAATCAATTTTTATAAATATATATATATATATGGAGGTTATAAGTGATACATTACAAATTATTCTCGAAAATGAAGAATTTATTAACAAAATTGAAACACAAATAAAATATATAGCAAAAGATAATATTATTGATAAAAATGATATACCGGCATTAATGGTTTTAATTAGTGATTGTTATAATAATATTAATCAATTTCACATATCTTATGAAGATATACCAGATTTAATGAATGAATTAATAACATATTTATTAAATAAACATAATTTAATAAAAGAAGATAATAAAGAAGAAGTTTTTAATATGATTGAAAATTGTATTAAATTAATTATGTTCCAACCAAAAGTTAAAAATAAATGTATTAAATTATATAATAAATATAAATGCTGGTAATTAATGGCTCTTTATACATTAACTATCTACACCAAATAAAAATTAATTATATATATATATAATTATATATATAATGAATAAACAATTAATAGGAACATTTTTATTAATCGTATTATTAGGATTGTTTTATTATAATAATCGTAATATATTTGGAAACTTTCCAGATTTTATTAAAAGTATAAAAGAAGAATTTGAAAATAAATTCAATATTAAAATTGTAAAAAAGAATGAACATTTTACAGAAAATAATAATATTAAACAAGATAATGATAATCAAGAAGATTATATAAAGGATTTCGATTTGAAACAATTTCCTGTTGAAATAATAAATGATAATATTCAAGCACATAATGATGCTATTAATGATAATATTGAAGATGTTATTAATGAAAATATTGCTACAATAAATACTGATAATAAAAAAACAGATATAAAAGTAGATGTATTTGATGATTATAAAGAATTACGAGGTAAAGCAAATGATTTTGATTTAGCATCAGCACCTAATAAATATATGGATCAAGAATATTCTTCTTATGAACCAAATCCAATACCATCAGTAAAACAACCAGTAAATACAAATGATTATTATACATTTGATGTTGATGAGAATGAAAATGAAATTAATAAATTAGCAGATAGTATGCGTGGAACAATTAAACATGATATTACAGAAGAAAATTATAGATTAATATCAGGTAAAGAATATATTCAAGATATACCAAACCCACTCCCAAATTATAAACCACTTTTTGCTAGATATGGTGATAAATTCTCAACAGGGTTAATTAATAATGGAACTCCGGCTTATGCTGGACAAGGTTTTTCATCATACCATTGAAATATTATCAATTTCATCAAATGATTCAAATGCTATTTTTGGCTCAGGATAATCAATATTATTATTAATAATATTATGTTTATATTTCATATCACAAAATATTTTTGTTTGATTATATTTACTTAAAATATACAATAATAAAAATCCAATTAAATATATTCCACATATTACACCCATTAATACTATCTGTGTTGTTGATATTATATTCCTATAAATATTAATACCAACACCACTAATTAAAATAATATTCCAAATACCAATAAAAATCCATTCTAATATAGCATTATTTGCTATTCTACCAACATTCCCCCATCGCGTATCTTTTAACGTAAATAAAGCATATATTTTTATTGGGATAATTGTTGATAAATATATTAATGAATAATTATAAAATAATAATGAATCAAAACGATGACTTATAACAAACATATATAGAGAACGAATTAATGATATTATAAAAACACCATAAAAATATGTTAATAATGTATATACATTCATTGACCAAATCGAATATAATAATAATCCAAAAATAATTAATGGATATATTATTTGATAACTTATATCAATTGACATTAACTTTGATTTTTTACTAATAAATTTCATAACCCACAATGTTTCACGATAACTTGATTTAGTCCATCGTGTTTGTTGCTTTATAAAACGCGAATAATTTTCAGGTGTTTCTGTATAACCAATCGCTTTTGGATTATATACTGTATCATAACCTAAATTTAATATTTGATTTGTTAAATGTCTATCATCACCATATGTACAATCATTACCAAGAAACTTTTGATTAATCCATTTATCTAATACACGATTTAATACACCACAACGATAACAAGATATTGGACCAGATAAACATAATACACCTCCATAATATGAACCAAATGCTCTTTCTAAATTAAAAGCAAACCAATAACGTAATTTAGATAAATATGATATGACTGTATTATTATTATAAATATCCAAATAACCAGTTGCCCCACCAATTCTTTTATCATTAAATGTTTTTCTAAATATATCAATCGCATTACTATCAATAATTGTATCACTATCAACAGTCATAACAATATCCATTTTATTATCAATTGCCACTTTAAAACCACTGTACATAGCATATCTCTTTCCTCGATGTGGTTGATTAATACATACATATTTATTATCAACTATAATAGAATGATAATTATCATATAAAGTTTCATTCAAATGTATTATTTTACCATTATCATAAATATTTCGAAATATATCAACCATATAGTTATCATCAACCTCATTACCATCAATAATAACAATAATCTTATCATAATTATCACCACATAATGATAATAAACATTCCTCAAAATAAATTGGATTCTCACGATATCCGCAAACAATAGCACAAGCCTTTTTATCGATTAAATCTCTATATATATCAGGTATTTTAAAATCCATAATATCACCTATTTTACTTTTATTAAATCTAGCTAATAAAAACATTGTACTTAATAATGATAAAACCACAAATCCATACCCACTTATTGCCACTTTACCATTAAAATCAGCTACAATATCCAGTGATAAAAATAGTATTATAAGCAATAATGGACATAATGCCACCAATATAGATGTAATTATACTCTTCATTTTTTATTAGTAATATATACTAGCATCTTTTTATAACTATAAATGGCTATATTTAGCAATACACGGAGCGATTCAATTCACGAATTTATATGGCTATATAACCATTAAATAATCATAAAAAAAATTGAAATAATTTTAATATATAATCACCTATACAATTAAATATTATTTTTTGACATCGCAACAACCACAATGTTTAAATTTTGGCAGATTCTATTTGCCGTTTTGGGTCTCATGACCCCTGGTGCTGTACCAGACTCAACCACTCTTGGTCTGAATGGCTTTCGACCTGTTACACATCGTGTCGTACCATCGCAAAGCGGTGGTGGCTACCGACGTTATGGGCGACCGGCATCAGGAATGCCCAACGACCAACGGCTTCTTCATCAACGCAATGTTGGCATTCTATTTGACATCTCGTCGTCGATGGGAGGACCAAATGCGAGAATTGCAATATCACTTCTTAGGGCATTACAAGAACAATTTGGTGAAACAGCTTTTGTCGCACCATTTGGAGACCGAACAAACGCAGTGATGACTTTGTCGCAAGCAATTGAGTATTTTTCAAGACACAATTACTCTTGTTTGACAAATCCTGCTATGATTATCAAGCATGCACAAACTTGTAGTTACAAGGAGATGAAGTGGATTATCATTACCGATGGTCAACTCAATGAATGTGCTAACCCGATTCAAAAGGTGGCTGACGCAATTGGAAACAGTCCTACCGTTGTGTATTTCACAAACACTCACCAGCATGAATCTACCATTCAATCATGGAAGAGTGTATTCACTGGACAACTTGTAAAGGGCAACATGGGATATATGCTCCAACAAGTTTCAAAAGAATTGTCTCTGGAAGAAGCACACCCACTGATTGGCAAGATGATGTTTTTGTTGGACAACTTTACAAAGTCCACTGATACCGTCATTAACATTGGTCCAGTCGCACTTCCACGCAATGCTACAATGAACGAAATCCGGAAAATTTTAATTGAACTACCAGATGAACAATTGAGAATCGCGTCAGACTTGATTCTGTTTGCGATGGAAGCAATTAGCAACAGTGCTGCTCAGCAATTGATTGACGCACCATGGTTTCTAAATGTTCTTCAAGCATTCAAGAAGACACCACAAACCAACTTTGAATCAATGCTTGACCAGTTTCTCACAGATAACCAGCAGCTTTCCGGAATTCAAGCAATTTTTCGCAAGATGCGTGAGCAACTTCAGTACGAAGAGATGATGGGGACAATTTATCCAACTCTTCAAGAAGTTCCAGAATTGTGGGCATTCATTGAAGAGTTGAAAACATCACTACCACGATTGTCTGGAATTAACTTTTCCGACAATTCTGGTTCTTGGTTTCGCACACTTGTTGAGCATCTTCCCGAATACGCACCTGTAAATGTGAATACATCCCAGATGATAAACTTTTTCCGGATCTTACCAACGATGTATGGTATGGAAAACGCTTTGTCAGATTGGTATGCAAAATGCTTGATTGTTCAATGTGTTGTTCAACGAAAAATGAGAAACTGGCTTGAAAACTCTCAAGAAGTCATTTCACAGGTTACACCGGAATACATCAACTCACAATTCTTCGACAGTGTGACTGGTGAAATTCAACCATGGGTATGTGCGACATCAATGATGCCTGTCATATTTCAGTTGGCCAAGATTCATTTTGAGAATATCCCAATTCTGGACAAGTTGGTTCACACCTGGATTTCTCACAAGATGATCCAAGCAGCAAAAAATTACCAGTTTGAGACACGTGAGTTCTCACTCAACAGTCATGTGAAGGTTGGTGGATGGGGTTTTTGGGCAGTTCTCAAGTCTCATGGTGTGAAAGATCCTTGTCCACACTTTGTTAGTGTGGTATTTATCAGGTGGTCTCCATCACTTGGTAAATATGTGGCACATTACTTTGAACAACCAGCCCCACATAATTTCAGACGAGATATTTTCTCGACCGGCGAAGAATCAATGTGGAACGCAATCGACAAGCAATTTTTGTTTCAAGAAGATGGTATTACACCAAAGTATTTCTTGAAGGTTGAGGATTTTCGTAGAAATCCTCATCAAATAATGGAGGATATGACAAATCTCCTTCGTCCTTTGTGGCTTGAGGTTTCACAACGAGAGCAACCGGATGGACCGTACTATGAAGCACCTGATTACACAATGGTATTGGAACGAGCGGTTGAACTTATTGAAGCTTGTCCAGATACTGTTCGTGAATGTCCAGCTTTTACCTTTACCGACATTGATCGAATCACAGAGCTTGTGGCTGAAATGAATGGTATTCCATCACAACTGGCTCATCAAATCAAAGGACGATGGGATGGAAAACTTGTTCGAGCAGGTATTCAAACTGATTTTTCAGAACCACAACAAACACCGGACGACTACTTTCTCAACACTTATGATCAAGTTGTAATGCGTTTGGAAACACCATACCAGATAATTGAACGCCGCGAGCAACACCCAACACAACAACCAACACAACAACCAACACAACAACCAACCACATCTTTTAATTGCCCTGTATGTCTTGAAACTATCACAGAACAACAAGAAAACGTGCCACACGACCCACGACACGCAGTGTGTGATGAATGTATGAGTTGTGTAAAAGCAGTTGCCATTCAAAATAGTTGTTCCGTACGATGCCCAATGTGTCGTTTTTTATTGGAAGAGGGTGTATATGGAGATTCTGACACTGATGACCAAGATTCTGAAGATGAAGAGACCTTCAGTGACTATAATGACTGGTAAATGGTTGCGTATAGCTTATATTTTTAATATCGCACCGTATATAAATGTTAAAATCAAAATTTAAATTTTTAAATGTTGGTTCAACTTATAAAATATTTAATATAGAACATAAAATTTCAAATAAATGTGAATTTGATAAAGATATATTAATGACAAATAAAATATTATTAGAACAATTATATATTTCTTTAAAATATACAACACAATTTTTAGAATATCATAATATTGATTATTGTATTATAAGTGGAACATTACTTGGTCAATATAGACATAGTGGTTTTATACCTTGGGATAATGATTATGATATAATGATTTTCAAAGATGGATTAGATAAATTGAATATAATATGGGAAGATTATAATAAAGGTCCATTTCAAATATTACCACAAATACCTGGTTTTAAACTTTTTTATAATGATATGGCTATTGGTGAATTATTTGTATATGACTATCATAAAAAAATAAAAAAATATAAACCAAGTTATCCATATGTAGATAATGAGCCGCAATTTTACACGGGTGATTTTATGTTTAATTGGTTACAGTATGAATATAATGATATATTCCCATTAAAAAAAGAAAAGTTTGAAGATATATATATATATACTCCAAATAATATTGAAAAAATACTAAATATTAATTACCCATCAAATAACTTGTATAAATGTATATATAGTGGTGATCATTCATCCATACATCAATTATTAAACTATGATGTATTTTTTTTACTATATATATTTGAAATAATATTAAAATTACCATTTGGAAAGTATATTTATTTATTATTCGTTATTTTTACGAGTATTGTATTAAAAAATATTTATCGTTATTTTTAATAATGAGAAATATTAATTTAATTGGAAATGAACAAAATATATTTCATTGTGATGTTAATAATTTATCTCGTATAACAAAAAATGATATAGATTTATTATACATATATATATTTGATGAAGATTTTGATAAAAATATTATTGCTCAAAACATTAATATTATTAATAAGATTTTTTATAAGAATTATCATATATTTAACCAACTATATAATATATGTCTTAATAAACCTGTTGAATTAGAACGCATAAAAGTTATTACTTTTGGAACATTTGATTTATTTCATAGAGGACATAAAAATTTATTAAATCGTTGTAAAAAATATGCTTCTCGTATTGTTGTTGGAGTTAGTAGCGATGACTTGAATCTTAAAAAAGGTAAAGTTGCTTTTGATAATATAAATAAAAGAATAGATAATGTAAAAAAACATGATATTGCTAATGAAATTTTTATTGAAGAAAGTCTTGAATTAAAAAATGAATATATTAAAAAATATGGTGCTAATATACTTATTATGGGTGATGATTGGAAAGATAAATTTAATTGGGTTGATGTATTATGTATATATCTACCAAGAACACCAAATATTAGTAGCACAATGTTACGCAACCAATTAAACTTTCACCCACCATTATATCAAGAATAATCATTTTAACTCTTATCTGATACAGATATCTAATGAATGGCTTAATGGCTAGCGCACTCACTGCACTGCGCATATAGCCATTAAGCCATTAATACTTTAATAGTCTTATCATTTGTTATTTCTAATACTTGAACAATATTATTCCCACCAAATTTTTTAAATGCCTTACTTACACCAATATCAGTAAGCCATAATTTCCTATTACATCTACTCTCAATACCTTTTGTTAATTGTGGAGTATGACCAACATATAATCTGCCAACATTATAACTAGATAATGTTTTAGATAAAGCAGAGCAATCACCATTGGCCAATGTTCTATTCCACATAGGAGATTGTTTATGTGGTGTAAATAAATCATTAAAACTATCCATACCAATATTCATACCAAGTAAATATTTTGTTAATATTTCATTCAAATCAGTTATATGATATTTACTTGATATACTATCAATAATACCTGCATGAACAAATAAATTAGAACCAATAACTAGTGCCATTTTACGAGTACAAGCTAAAAATGACGCAATCTCATTCCCTGGTTGAAAAGCATTATATCTACCTTCTTCACCTGTATATTTACCGTGTTTAAAATTAATATAATTATTATGTGATACATATGAGAAATCACCTTGAACATTCATTAATTCGTGATTACCCATAATACTATAAACAGCTCCACCATCCTCTTGTGCTTTTTTATGTAATTCAGTCATAAAATATAATATTTCAACATCATTATCATCATCATTATCTTGAGGTTGATGACAATGAAAAGAACCATCACTTCTACAACTATCTATTTGGTCACCAACTTGAACAACAACAGTTTCACCACCAATCCAATTATTTTTACTATCAATAACTTTACCAATTTTTAACATATCAATCATTTTATTAAAATCACCGTGTATATCACCTAAAACAATTATACGATTAACAGCTGGTAAAACATCTGGAATATAATCATACTTACTACATTTATCAGTCCATACTTTTTGAAAATTATTTTTAAATGTATCCATTATATATAATTATAATTATAATTATAATTATATAAATTTAATGACTATATGTGCATCGCTAGCCATTAAGTAAAAATATAATAATTACTCTGGTGGCAGGTAAGCATCATATGTTTTTCCATTAATTTTATATTGTTCGGTGAAATCGTCGTACAAATTTTGAACTGCGATGAATTCTTTTATGTATGAGTATGGATAATTTCCAAATGTTCCTTTTGCTCGCGAGATGACATATACTTCATACAAATCATCGTGAGAGAGTTTTTCACTGTGTCCAACATAATACTCACTACAAAAGTAATTATACTGATTACGAATGTAGTACAAATTGTTCAAAAATTTATTAAAACTGTAAATTCCTTCTACTAAATCATAAAGTGGTGTCTTTTTCAAAAATAACCCATATAAAGTAGTAGCAATAATAGTATGGGCAATTTCTGCGTTTTTCATCTGTTGA
>Ga0181581_10005031_pt1 | contig 10282 bp, 10 predicted proteins | sample 071ome_22_FD_132433 | JGI IMG/M metagenome (GOLD analysis project Ga0181581, IMG submission 132433) | Coastal salt marsh microbial communities from the Groves Creek Marsh, Skidaway Island, Georgia - 071404AT metaG (megahit assembly) | ecosystem: Environmental > Aquatic > Marine > Intertidal...
GCAAACGCCGTCCCCCCGACCGGGCGCCGGTTCTGATCGAGACCTATCTTCAGGTGGCGGCGGAGCTTGGCCCGGAAAACCTGATTATCGGGGGAAAATCCATGGGCGGGCGGATCGCCAGTATGATTGCGGACGAAGCGGGTGTCGCCGGTCTGGTGTGTCTGGGCTATCCGTTTCATCCGCCTGGCAAGCCGGACAAACTGCGCACCGAACACCTGGAAACGCTGCAAACGCCGGCCCTTGTTCTGCAGGGTGAGCGTGATCCGTTCGGCAAACGGGAGGAAGTGGAAGGTTACACACTGGCGCCGTCGATAAGGGTTGAGTATCTGCCGGATGGCGATCACGATCTCAAACCGCGCGAGGTGTCGGGGCTGACGCGGGAAGACAACTGGCTTGCGGCGATAGAGGCGATCCATGCGTTCTCTGCGGGGCTCTAAATCTTTACAGCGCCGCAGCCCGTCGATACCCTTAGATAGCTAATCAATAATCTGATTTCAGGAAAGAAAATGTCCGACAGGGTAAAGGATCGCGTCTGCATCGTGACGGGCGCAGCGCAGGGAATAGGTGCGACCTATGCGAAAGCCCTGGCCGCCGAGGGGGCGAAGCTGGTCGTTTCCGATATCGACGACGCGTCCGCCGTCGCCGAAGAGATCAGGGCGGGCGGCGGCGAGGCGGTCGCATTGCAGAACGACGTGTCCGACTGGCAGTCGTGCCAGGATATGGCGGCCGCAGCGAAGGACGCATTCGGGCGTATAGATGTGCTGGTCAACAACGCGGCGATTTTCGGCAAGCTCGACCGCGCCTCGATCGACGAAATTTCGCCGGAGCTCTTCCAGCAGGTGATGTCGGTGAATGTCGGCGGGACGTTTCTATGCTCCAAGGCGGCGGTTCCGGCGATGCGGGAACAGGGCTACGGCAAGATCATCAATATCTCGACCAGCCGGATTTTCGCCGGCCTGCCGTTCTATCTTCATTACGACGCGTCGAAAGGCGCAGTGTTCGGGATGACGCGGGCGATGGCGAAGGAACTGGGTGAAGACGGCATTCGTGTAAATGCGATCGCGCCGGGCTCGACGATGTCGGAGAACGTCAAAGCCCGGACAGACTGGCGCGATGGCGGTCCGGCGGCGAAGCTGGCGGGACGGTCTCTTAAACGCCTGCAGGACCCGGAAGACCTTGTCGGTGCATGTCTCTATTTTGCGTCCGCCGAGAGCGACTTTACAACCGGCCAGACCCTGGTCATCGATGGCGGCGGGGCGATGTGGTGACGCTTGCCGGGCATGCGTGCGGTTGATACAAGGTTTGCAGGGGAGAAGTTAACCGATGGCGCAGACCGCCGAAGACATTCACGAGCAATATCCTCTCGACGGCGCGGCCCTGCGGCTGGCAGCCGACGGGACGCCGACGCTGATAGGTCTGGAATGCGGCGACTGCGGCACGAAGGCTTTTCCGCCTGCGCCCGTCTGCCCGGAGTGCATGTCGGAGAATGTCGGCGATCTCGAACTCTCTGATAGAGGATCGCTCTACACGTGGTCCGTCGTGCATGTGGCCCCCAGGGGCTGGAACGTGCCGTACATTTCCGGTTATGTGGATTTGCCTGAAGGTGTGCGTGTGTTCGCGCATATTGTCGGTGCCGATCCCGCAGAGCTCGAAATGGATATGGACGTCGAGCTGACGACCGCCGTCCTCGGCGCAAACGAGAACGGTCCGGTCGAGAGCTATGCTTTCACGCCGGTCAAAGCGTAAGGGGTAGAGGTATGCGCGAAGTATCCGTTATCGGCGTAGGCATGATCCCGTTCGCCAAGTACCGCGAAAAGACCCTTGCCGAAATCGGCTGGCCGGCGGTCAAGGCGGCGATAGAGGACGCGGGCGTCGACAAGAAGGATATCGAAGCCGCGTATTGCGGATCGGCGCTGGGCGGCATGATGTCGGGTCAGCGGGTGCTGAAACAGCTCGGCATTACTGGGCTTCCGATCACCAATGTCGAAAATGCCTGTTCGTCCTCGTCTTCGGCGTTCCGCCAGGCCTATATCGCGGTCGCGGCAGGCGTCTACGACGTCGTCCTCGTGCTCGGGGTCGAAAAGCTGACCAAGTTTGGCGGCGGTACCCTGCCGCTGGAAAAAGAGGACTTCGAAGTCACGCACGGTCTCGTCATGCCGGCGCTCTATGGCATGCGCGCACGGCGCTACATGCACGATTACGGCCTGACGAAGGAACAACTCGCCTCGGTCGCGGTGAAAGCGCACAAGCACGGGGCGAAGAACGAGGACGCGCAGTACCGCAACGAAGTCACCCTCGAAGAGGTGATGAATGCCCGCGAGATTGCCGATCCCTTCACGCTGCTGCATTGCTGCCCGTCGGGCGATGGCGCGTCCGCGGTGGTGATCGCGTCGGCCGAAAAAGCTCGCCAGTTCACGACAAAGCCTGTCCGCGTCGCCTGTTCAGAGGTAAATTCCGGCAAATACATGACCGGTTTCCGCGATATGACGACGCCGGAAATTACGGTACGCGGAGCGAAACAGGCATATGAAGAAGCTGCCATCGGGCCTGACGATGTCGACGTCGCGGAAGTGCATGACGCCTTCACGATCGCGGAACTTCTGTATTACGAAGCCCTCGGGTTTTGCGGCAAGGGCGAAGCCGCCCGGCTGCTTGAAGATGGCGAAACGTCGATCGGCGGGCGTATTCCGGTCAACCCGTCGGGCGGTCTGCTGTCCAAGGGGCACCCGATCGGCGCCACCGGTACCGCACAGATCGTTGAAATCGTCCGCCAGCTTCGTGGCCAGGCCGGCAACCGTCAGGTCGACGGCGCCAAAGTAGGCCTGACCCATTGCACCGGCGGCGGTATTTCCGGCTTCGATCACGGTGCCTGCTCCATTCACATGTTCTCGGTGTAAAATGAAACCGCCTCCCTTTACCTATCACGACCCGCGCAGCATCGACGACGCCGTCGCGCTGCTGGCCGAAAAAGACAACGCCAAGCTGCTGGCCGGCGGGCAATCGCTTATGCCCATGCTGAATATGCGCTTTGTGCTGCCGGACGATGTTATCGATATCAACAGGATCGACGATCTTTCCTATATCCGCGACGAGGGAGATGCGCTGGTCTTTGGCGGCATGACGCGTCAGCGCGATATCGAATTTTCCGATCTGGTCGCGCAGAAGATTCCGCTGATGAAGGAAGCGATTCTGAACGTCGGCCATCGGCAGACGCGCAACCGAGGAACATATGGCGGTTCTCTTTCGCATCTCGATCCCAGCGCCGAACTGCCGACCGTGTCGATGGCGCAGGATGCGGTCGTCAGCGTACGCAAGAAGGGCGGCGCGCGGGACATTGCGATGGCGGATTTCCCGATGGGTTACATGATGCCGTCCTTCGATCTGGACGAAATGGTCACCGACATACGCGTACCCCTGTGGCCGGAAGGACACGGATACGCCTTCGTCGAATTCGCGCGCCGGCACGGCGATTTTGCGATCACGTCTTCGGCCGTGCTGCTCGACGTTGCCGATGGTGGCAGAATCGCGAAAGCCAGCGTGACTGTGGGCGGGGTCGGGCCGGCGCCGCTGCGGGTGACCGCGGTGGAGGAAGGGCTCGCCGGCGAAACCGGATCTGCCGAACTGTTCACCGATGTCGCGGAGAAATGCCGCGACATCGACGCGATGGAAGATGTCTATGCACCCGCGTGGTACCGTCAGCATCTGGCGGCGGTACTGACCCGGCGCGCACTTGCCAAGGCGTTCAGCCGCGCCGCCAATGGAACGGAGATGACCCTGAGATGAGCGACCGCAGAACCATTTCCGTGACGATCAACGGCGAAACCTTCGAACGCAACGTGGAAACGCGTCTGACCCTTGCGGATTTCATCCGCCACGAGTGCCTGCTGACCGGCACCCATGTCGGCTGCGAACACGGCGTATGCGGAGCCTGCACGATTCTGCTGAATGGACAGACCGCGAGATCCTGTCTGATGCTGGCTGTGCAGGCCGACGGTCAGGAAATCAAAACCGTCGAAGGCATCGCGCCTAACGACCAGGAACTGCATCCCCTGCAGCAGGCGTTCCAGGACAATCACGGTCTGCAGTGCGGGTTTTGCACCCCCGGCATGTTGACGACGCTGCTTGAATTCCTCGAAAAAAACCCCGATCCTACCGAACGCGAAGTCCGAGAAGCCATCAGCGGCAATCTGTGCCGCTGCACGGGATATCAAGGCATCGTCGTCGCCGCCCTTGACGCGGCAAAGAGGCTGCAGGAGGGGGCATAACCCCATGGGCGCCAAGATGTTCGGCGCCCGGGTGCCGCGGCTGGAAGATCCGCGGCTGTTGACCGGGCAGGGTAGCTATACGGACGATTTCCATCTCCCCGGCATGCTGGAAGCTGCGTTCGTCCGCAGCCCGCACAGCCATGCGCGGATTAACGGCATCGATACTTCCGCGGCACTGACACATGAGGGCGTGGTTGCGGTTTATACGACGGCAGACCTGCCGGAACACCTGCGCGATACGACGGTGCCTTTTCAGGTTCCCAATCCGGCCATTTCGCAGCCTTTCCAGCAACGCCTGCTTGAAGACCGGGAAGTTTGTTTCGCGGGAGAGCCCATCGCGCTGGTCGTGGCCGATACCCGATACAACGCCGAAGATGCGGCGACACTGGTCGAGGTGGACTACGATATTCTGCCCGGGGCGGCCGACTGCAAGTCGGCACTCGAAGACGGCGCCCCGCTGTGCCATTCGGATTCCCCTAATAACGAGGGCGCGAAATACACCGTCGGGTATGGCGATCTCGATGCCGCTTTCGCCAATGCGCATCTGACGCATCGCGAGGAATACTGGATACACCGCGGGGGCGGGTTCGCGATCGAAAACCGTGCCGTGGTCGCGGAGTACGACGAACTGGACGACATGCTGACCATCTGGTCGGCGACGCAATCGCCATTCCTTGTGAAGCAGAATGTGGTCGACATGCTGGGCTGGGAATCCGACAAAGTGCGCGTGATTGCGCCGGACGTCGGCGGCGGGTTCGGACCAAAGACGGTCTATTATGTCGAGGAAGCGCTGATCCCCGTCATCGCCAGGGATCTCGGCAGACCCGTGAAATGGATCGAAGACCGGCGCGAAAACTTCCTCGCCACCAACATGGAACGTGACCAGTACTGGGACATGGAGATCGCCGTGGACGCCGACGGCATGCTGCTCGGCGTGCGTGGTAGGATGATCCACGATACCGGCGCCTACATGCCGTGGGGCATCATCTCGCCCTATATATCCGCGACGACACTGCCGGGACCCTACGTTCTGCCGGCCTATGAACTGGAAACGCGCGTTGCGCTGACAAACAAGGTGGCGGTCACGCCGGTGCGCGGAGCGGGGCGGCCCCAGGCCGTATTCGCGATGGAGCGCCTTATGGACCGCGCGGCGGACAAGCTTGGTATCGACCGGGCGGAGATTCGCCGCCGCAACCTGATACCGACGGAAGAAATGCCGTACGCGCTCGGCCTGATCTTCCGTGACGGAAAGCCGATGACCTATGATTCCGGCGACTACCCGAAATGCCAGGCGGAAGCGTTACGCCTTGGCGATTACGACGGCTTCCGCGCGCGACAGGAAACCGCCCGGGCGGAGGGACGCCATATCGGCATCGGTATCGCAAATTATGTTGAAGGGACCGGGCTCGGTCCGTTCGAAGGCGCCACCGTGCGAATCCAGCCCTCTGGCCGTATCTGTATCTACACCGGCGGCGGCGATTCCGGGCAGGGTCACTGGACGACGCTGGCGCAGGTCTGTGCCGACAAATTCGGCGTCGGCGTCGAGGATATCGATGTCCAGAAGGGGGATACCGGGAAGATCGCCTCCGGAGTCGGCACCTTCGCCAGCCGGATCGCGGTAAATGCCGGCTCGTCCGTGCATCTGGCGTCCAACGAGGTCCGGGAAAAAGCCATAAAGGTCGCGGCGCACATGCTGGAAGCTGCCGAAGAAGATATGGATATCGAAGACGGCCGCGTCGTCGTCAAAGGATCCGATTTGTCGGTGTCTCTGTCCGATATCGCGCGTGCGGTGCAGGGGATGCCTGGCTTTTCGCTGCCGGGCGGGGTGGAGCCGGGGCTGGAGGCGACTCACTATTTTTCGCCGTCGCAGTCGTCATATTGCAACGGCACGGCGGTGGTGGAGGTCGAGGTCGATCCCGATACAGGTAATGTCGACATCCTGAACTATTCGATGGCCCACGATTCCGGGACGCTGATCAATCCGTTCGTGGTAGACGGGCAGGTGCAGGGCGCGGTGGCCCAGGGCGTCGGCAACGCGCTGCTGGAATGGATGGTCTACGACGACAATGCCAATCCCGTCTCTGCCACATTCGCCGAATACCTGCTGCCGTCGGCGCCGGAAACGCCCAATGTCGCGGTCACCCACGTGGAATCGCCGACGCCGATAAACCCGCTCGGCGTAAAAGGCGCGGGCGAGGGCGGCACGATCCCGGCCGCTGCCGCGATCATCGCCGCAATCGAGGATGCGCTGTCTCCCTGGAGTGTGGAGATTGCCGGTGCGCCGATTACGCCGTCCATGATTGTCGAGAAGGTGCGGAAGCGGGGATAGTCTTCCGGCCGGTAAGCGTCATTCCGGCGAAGTCCGGGGTTTTTTCCGATTCAAGTCGGAAACCCTGGTTTTGAGTGGGGTTACGTCCTCAAAACGTCAGGAATAATACGGGTTCGACCCTGCCGAATGGTCGGTCACGTCGACCACCTGGGCGATGGACGGCACCAGTTTCTTGATTTCGACTTCGACACCCTGACGCAGTGTTGCAGACGACGCCGAACAACCCTGGCAACCGCCTTCAAGCCGCACGAATGCCGTATCATCCTTGATGTCGATCAAGGAGATATGGCCGCCATGGCCCGCGACCTGCGGATTGATGTGTTCGTCCAGCAGCTGAAGGATCGCCTTGCCTTCGTCGGTCTGCAGTCCAGGGCGGTCTTCCAGGTCGATGGCGTCACGCACGTCTTCCACTTCCGGGACATAGTGCTTCAGCATGTTCTGGATGGGCTGCATCAGGCCATAGGCCGCGCCTTCGAACCGCAGATAGGCGATTCCGTCCATGAATGCCTTGAACGTGATGTCGCCGCCGCCGTCCTTGGCGGCCGGGCGTATGCGGCTGTCGACGATTTCCTTGATCTCCGCAGCCGGGCCGGTCAGTTCTTCTTCTTCCTCTTCCATGGCGGGTGGGGCTGCACTTGGGTCCATCACTTCCATGCCGGCCATGAAATGATCCATGATCGCAGCAAGAATCTGCGGACGCATTACGTGCCATTCGGCTTCGCCGGATTTGGTGACCCGGACATCGTCGGCGCCAAGCGAGACCTTCACCACGCTGCCGAGGCCGAAAATCCGCTTGGCCAGGGGGGAACGCGCCGCATCTGCGGGCGTCAGTTCCGCGCCGGCCGGATAGACGTCTCGTCCCGGTATGAATCGAAGGGTATCGGCGTGCGTGGTTTCTTCGGTCTGGATGAACATGTCAGCGTCCGTATGAAAGGTTCGTTTCGAGTCGCAAATATAGGGTTTTTCGTTCGAAAGCAAAGGGTGAAGATCAGGCGGCCGGGGCGTTGAATTTTTCGGCCACATCGATCAGCAGCACGCGGGACGGCGTGTCCTGAGCCGCGATCCGCAGGCTGGTTTCGCCCCATACCTCCGCGCCGCCGCGGGCAGGTATGCCGAAATCGTTGATGGCGAGTGGCCCGTCCACCGCCAGCACATAGGCCCGCCTGCCGGGAGCGAGATCACGGAGAATGGATCCGCCGCGCGGCAGGTCGCCACCGCTCACGGTCGCGTCCTGGCGAATGCGGATCAACGCGTCGATGCCCGGCGCGCCGGACGCGAAGACCGTCAGGCCACCCGGATCGGGCGCAGGTGGGTTGTTCAGGTCAGTATAGTCCGGCGGCAGGCCGGATTCTTCCGCATGAAACCACATCTGGTAAACCCGCGTCGGCTCGTTTTCCGGATTGGATTCGCTGTGCATGACGCCACTGCCCGTGGTCATTGCCTGAACGTCGCCCATTCGCAGCAAGCCCCTCGCCCCGGTGGTATCTTCATGGGCGATCGTACCTTCGCAGACATAGGTGACGATTTCGAAATCCCTGTGTCCGTGCATGGGAAAGCCGGTCTGAGGTGCGATGCGCGTATCGGCCAGCACCCGCAAGGGGCCGAGCCCGTAGACCGGCGTGCCGGCGTTCTCCGGCGAGCCGCGAAAATGATCGCGGATGCGAATGCCCGGCGCGTCCACGCCTTTCAGTTTTCCGTAGGGGGCGATTCTGATCATTGTCGGACCAAAATGCGCTAAAACGGGGGAACATCAAGTCCAAAGAATCGGAATATGTCGCGGGGACGCAGGTGAAGGAATTTGTTACCGAACTGAAGGTCGAATGGGCCCACTGCGATTATGCGGGGATCGTTTTCTACCCGAATTTCTATATCTGGTTCGATCAGGGAACCGAGCGGCTGTTTTCCGCCAACGGCCTTTCCTATACTGAACTGGACAACGATTTCGGGGTCGACGGCATGCCGCTGCTGGAAACCGGTACGACCTATAAAAACGCAGCCAAGCTGGGGGCAGCGCTGAAGATCATCAGCTGGGTCGACGAATGGGCCGGCAAGACTTTCGTCGTCAGGCACCGGGTCGAACATGCGGACGGGCGCGTGGCTCTGGAAGGGTTCGAGCGCCGTATTCTGGTGGTGAAGGATCCCGACTCCGAGCGTGGCATCAAGGCCATCGACGTGCCGGACGGCATTCGCGAACGGTTCGTTTGACTGGTGCCTGATATGACTGAGCTGACCAATGAAGACCGCCTGAACCGCCGGCGCGAATACGCCGGCCCGCTGTTCCTGAAAGAAGGCTTCCGCCCGATGTTTATCGGCGCGGGTGCCTGGGCGGCGATTTCAGTGCCGCTGTGGATCTGCGTCTGGTCGGGCCATATGACCTATCCCGGCGCGTTCGAGCCGGCGGTCTGGCATGTCCATGAAATGATCTCCGGCTTCGTGGCGGCGGCGGTCGGTGGATTCATGCTCACAGCCATTCCGAACTGGACCGGGCGTCTGCCGGTCCGGGGAGCGCCGCTGGCCGTCCTCGCGACCCTCTGGCTCGCGGGACGCATTGCCGTCTGGTTCGCCGGCGACATCGGACCGGCCGTGGCGGCGATAATCGATCTGGCATACCTGAGCATGCTGGGGTTTGTGGTTGCCAGTGAAATCATCGCCGGAAAGAACTGGCGCAATACGCCTCTGATGGCGGGCGTGCTGTTGTTGCTGGCCGGGAATCTGCTGTTTCACCTCGATATCATGGGCGTTGCCGATACGGGGGAGATTGCAATCCGCCTGTCGGTCTCGGTCGTTATCATGCTGATCTCAGTGATCGGCGGACGCATCGTGCCGAGCTTCACGCGCAACTGGTTCGCACGGAACGACGGACCGGAGATCGCGTCCCCGATGATGCCATTCGACAAGCTGACGCTCGCTGTCTCGGTACTGGCCTTCGTGCTGTGGATCGCTCTGGCGGAAACACTCGTTTCCGGCGCTGCGCTCGCGTTCGCCGGGGCCATGCACCTGATCCGGTTGTCGCGCTGGCGGGGCTGGCAGACGCTGGGCGAGGGGTTGGTGACGGTCCTGCATGTGGCGTATCTGTGGGTCGGTGTCGGGTTGGTTCTGCTGGGTTTGTCCGCCGCCGGCATAGGCGTACCGCAGACGGGCGCCCTTCATGTTCTGACCATCGGTGCAATGGCGACGATGATCCTCGCCGTCATGACGCGGGCAGTGCGCGGCCACACAGGGCGGGAACTGACCGCGGGGCGGATCACGAACCTGATTTACATCCTGGTCACCGCGGCGCTGATCCTGCGCTTTACGAATGAATTCGTGCCGGCGGTCGAACTGGTATGGGGGGCGGCGGCGGCCTGGACGTCAGGGTTTGTCCTGTTTCTTGCCGTGCATGCTCCAATGGTGATGCGGAGACCGAAAACGGCTTAGAGCAGCGGGCGTTTCCAGACCGGGGGCCAGTCGCGTTCTATCTCGATGACGGAATCGTCGCTGGCGGTCAGTTTCATCTTCAGCCATTCGCCCGATTTCGCGTCGTACCAGAGAGAGCGTCTCAGATCGCCGAACATCTCGTATCGGCGGGCCTTCACGGTTCTGCCGTCGATGTCGATATCCGCCGGGACCGGTTCCGAAACGGTGACGTTCACCAGAACGCCGTCGGAGGAATCGATCAACTGCGTCTGCCGCACTGTCGCCGGCGGCC
>Ga0181581_10005033_pt1 | contig 10282 bp, 8 predicted proteins | sample 071ome_22_FD_132433 | JGI IMG/M metagenome (GOLD analysis project Ga0181581, IMG submission 132433) | Coastal salt marsh microbial communities from the Groves Creek Marsh, Skidaway Island, Georgia - 071404AT metaG (megahit assembly) | ecosystem: Environmental > Aquatic > Marine > Intertidal zone...
AAAAGAGAAAGTCAAATTCATACCTGATGTGGCTTTAGCTATTTCATCAAAAATAACGTTATCGAATCGAGCACCGCCAGGCTATCCAATATCCTCCTCTCCTGAGCGAGCTAAACTTCCCCCTTTCTATACCTACAACGTACTTCTGATTTAAACACGTCTCTACCTTTTGTTCGTTGATTGATCGCGAGATCGATTGTCGTTTGTTACTTGTGTTTGAGGTGTGTTATGTATTTTTTCAATTTATTTAAAAAATTAAGTGCAATATTTTTGATAGTGTTGCCTGTTAATACTCTGGCGAATGAATTATCGCTGGTTGAAGCAGAACGACTGGCATTAGAAGCTGATTTTATTATCAAGCAATATAATGCGAGTGCAGATAGTCTGAATGAAATTGCTATTGCTGAGGAACAACTGCCAGATCCAAAGGCTAAGTTCGGCATCATGAATATTCCTGTTAACAGTTTTGATCGTAGTCAGGAACCCATGACGCAACTTCAGTTTGGTGTTCAACAATCATTTCCGCGTGGTGACACACTTCACTATAAAAGACAACGCATTGAGGATATGGCAGATGTTGATAAAGCAAAGGCTTTGGATCAGAAAAAGAAAGTTTTGCGATCACTGCGTAATAGTTATCTGGATTTATATCTGAATGTAAAAACAGAATCAATTCTGCAACAAAACCGTGATTTGTTTACACAACTTCTGGATATCACCCAGCGCCAATATGCTGTTGGCAGAGATAATCAACATGATGTACTTCGTGCACAACTTGAGTTGGCATTGGTCGATGATCGTATTGCAGAAATTGTGGGTGCTAAAGAAATTGCTCAGGCCGAGCTATCAAAATGGATTGGTAGTAATTCGGCACAAAGACCTTTGCCAGAAACATTTCCTGAATTAACAACGTTTTCAGATGTAGAAATGATCATTTCATCCTTGGCAGATCATCCTTTGATTCAAATGGAAGATGCAGTTGTTAATTCCAAAGAAAAAAATATCAAGATAGCGGAAGAGCAATACAAACCTGGCTGGATGTTGGATCTGACTTATGGTCAACGTTCTGGAAATAATCTGGATGGTAGTAGTCGAGATGATTTTGCTTCAGCAATGGTCATGGTCGACATTCCTCTTTTTACGGATAAACGTCAGGACAAACGTTTATCAGCAAGCAAACTGGAACACATTGCATCTCAATATTCGCGTAGTGATCGACTGTTGGAACTCAAACGGCAGGTTGAAAAAGAACATGCAAACTGGGTGCGTATGGGGCGACGGTTTGAACTTTATGAAACACGTGCCGTTGTTGATGCTGCTCAAAATTCTGAATCCACATTAAAAGCGTATCAAAATGGTCAAACAGATTTTACAACTTTGATGCGTGCTCGATTAACAGAATTAAATACGCAACTCGATATGCTAAAGATTCGTGTAGATCGCGCCAAGTCTCAAGCAAACCTGTTGTATTACAAAAGAGAAACGATATGAAAAGTTTAATTATATTAGTAATGATAGTTATTGGTTTACTAGTAGGTATTACAGTCGAGAATCGATTTGATATAACTGCGCTGTTATTTGATTATGAATTGAATAGTCAAAATGAATTAAATTCTACTGAAAAGCAAATCAAATACTGGGTTGCACCAATGAACCCAGATTATCGTCGTGATGAACCTGGAAAATCACCTATGGGTATGGATCTAATTCCAGTATATGAAGGTGAAGATGAGGGCATGGGTAAAGATATGTCCATCGTTAAGATAAGGCCCGAGGTCGTTAATAATCTTGGTGTGCGGTCAGCTAAAGTAGAACGTGGCCCCTTATGGAAAAGGATTAGTACTGTTGGTTATATCGATTATGACGAAACTCGAATTAATCATATTCATACCAGGACAGAAGGTTGGATAGAAAAGTTACAAGTCCGTGCCAAAGGAGAAAAAGTTAAGCGCGGCCAACTTTTATTTGAACTATATTCGCCACCTCTTGTTAATGCACAAGAAGAATATTTACAAGCATTAGCGAGTGGTAATAAACGTTTGGCTTCAGCGTCACAAGAAAAACTTTCTGCGTTGGGTATATCAAAGTCACAAATAGATAGATTAGAGAAAGATAAAACAATTACACAGAATATTCGATTTTATGCAACGCAATCAGGTGTCGTCGTTGATCTCGGTGTGCGCGAAGGCATGTATATCAAACCTGAAACCCAGGTAATAAGCGTAGCTAATCTTGATACCATCTGGTTATTGGCAGAGGTTTTTGAACAACAAGCGAATTGGGTTGAAGTGGGTCAAAATGCTGAAGCCGAATTACCTTCGATGCCGGGAGTCCTTTGGAAAGGAACTGTTGAATATATCTATCCTGATCTTGATCCAGTTACACGAACTTTGCGGGTTCGATTACGTTTTGATAATTCTGGCGACAAATTAAAGCCGAACATGTATTCACGGATTGTCATATTTGCGGGTGAAAAAGAGGATGTCATTAGTATACCGCGAGAAGCTTTAATTCGTGATGCAAAACAGGAACGTGTGATAAAAGCACTTGGAGAAGGTCATTTTCAGGCACAGGAAGTTGTTGCCGGTATGGAGAGTGGAGACTGGATCGAAATTATTTCAGGTTTAAATGAAAACGATAAAATTGTTATCTCTTCGCAATTTCTGATTGATTCTGAATCAAATCTCAAAGCAAGTTTAAATCGCATGCAAGCCGTTGAACATGATATGAATGATCATTCAATGGAACAGTCTGAAATGGATAAGGAATAGATTATGATTGGACAAATTATACGTTGGTCAATTGATAATCGTTTTTTGATTATTCTAAGTACTGTTATTGTCTTTGTAAGTGGTGTGTATATCACCAAGCAAACTCCTGTCGATGCAATACCGGACCTTTCTGATGTACAGGTTATTATAAAAACACCATTTCCTGGACAGGCGCCGCAGGTCGTTGAAGATCAAATAACATATCCATTAACAACAGCCATGTTGTCAGTACCCTATGCCGTTACGGTTAGAGGTTATTCTTTTTTTGGTGATTCTTATGTTTATGTGATCTTTGAAGAAGGGACTGATCTCTATTGGGCACGATCACGCGTGCTTGAATATTTGAGTCAGGTGTCAAGTCGTTTGCCGCCCGGAGCAAAACCAGAACTTGGCCCCGATGCAACTGGTGTCGGTTGGATTTATGAATATGCATTAGTTGATCGAAAAGGTGATCATGATTTATCCCAGTTACGATCGCTTCAAGACTGGTTTCTTAAATATGAACTACAAACTGTTCCAGGAGTCGCGGAAGTCGCAACTATTGGCGGTATGGTTAAACAGTATCAGGTTGTTGTCGATCCGGATCAATTACGCGCTTACGATATTCCTATAACAACGATTAGCAATGCCATAAAAAAAGCCAATCAAGAAGCAGGGGCTTCTGTTATAGAAATGGCAGAAGCGGAGTACATGGTCAGGGTCACGGGTTATATCACTGGATTGGAAGAACTGCGGAATATTCCACTGGGTGTCAATGTTAGAGGTACACCCGTGCTTCTTAAAGATGTTGCACAAGTCCGTATTGGACCTCAGTTACGTCGTGGTATTGCAGAGTTAAATGGCGAAGGTGAAGTTGTTGGTGGTGTGATTGTTATGCGTTGGGGGGAAAACGCAAAAAAAGTAATCGATTCAGTTAAAGATAAATTAAATGAGTTGAAACGTAGTTTGCCTGATGGTGTTGAGATTGTTGAGACTTATGATCGTTCCGGTTTAATTGAGCGCGCAATTAACACTTTAAAAATCGCATTGCAGGAAGAGCTGATTCTGGTTTCTCTTGTATGTTTCATTTTTCTACTGCATTTAAGATCTGCTCTGGTCGTTATTATCAGTCTCCCGCTGGGCATTTTAATGGCATTTATCATCATGAATATCCAAGGGATCAATGCCAACATTATGTCACTAGGAGGGATAGCGATTGCTATTGGTGTCATGGTCGATGCTGCCATTGTGATGATCGATAATGTACATAAACATATCGAAAATAAAAGTGATGATGCCGATCATTGGAAAGTCATTCTTGCAGCGACGACTGAAGTGGGGCCTCCATTGTTTTTCTCATTGCTGATAACCGGACTAAGCGTATTACCTATTTTTACATTACAGGCTCAGGAAGGGCGTATGTTTGCACCGCTGGCATATACATGGATTTATGCAATGATATCGGCAACGATACTTGCGATAACCGTAATTCCGGTATTACTTGGCTATTTTATAAAAGGTAGTGTGATTTCCTCAGAAAAAAACATTATCTCGAGATTATTAGTTTCTATATATAAACCAGTTGTAAGTTATGTTCTTCGCTTTCCAATTACTACGGTGTTTTTTGCATTAGTCATTATGATTGTCGGACTTTGGCCTTTTACAAAGTTAGGTAGTGAATTTATGCCGGAGTTAGACGAAGGTGATTTGATGTATATGCCAACAACCTTACCCGCTATCTCAATCGGTAAAGCACAACAAATTTTACAGCAGACGGACAAATTAATTCGAACGGTTCCTGAAGTTGATACTGTCTTTGGAAAGATAGGTCGTGCAGAAACAGCAACTGATCCAGCGCCATTAACGATGATTGAAACACTCATCCGGTTTAAGCCACGCGATGAATGGCGCGAAGGCATGACAATGGAAAAACTTAAAGTCGAATTAAACAGTATCGTAAATTTACCCGGTATTACCAACGCATGGGTCATGCCAATTAAAACACGTATCGATATGTTAGCTACGGGTATCAAAACCCCAGTCGGAATTAAAATAGCAGGTAGTGATCTGAAAGTAATTGAAAATATCGGGCGGCAAATTGAAAAGGTACTGAAAGATGTACCGGGTACTGCTTCTGTTTATGCTGAACGTGTTGCTGGTGGTCGATATCTCACAGTTGATATTAATAGAGTTAATGCCGCTCGGTTAGGTCTTAACATCAATGATATTCAGGACATTGTACGCACAGCTGTGGGAGGGATGAATGTTGCTGAAACAATTGAAGGTTTGGAACGTTATCCGATCAATATTCGTTATCCACATAAGCTACGCGACTCACTGGAACAGTTACGATTGTTACCCATTATTACTCCCGCAGGTGCAAGAATACCATTGGGAGATGTTGCCTCCGTTAATGTGACAGACGGCCCACCTATGATTAAAAGTGAAAACGCGCGTATTAATGGTTGGATATATGTTGATACCAAGGATCGTGATTTAGGTAGTTATGTCAATGAAGCACGAGAGCATGTTGCCAAGACAGTAGACTTACCACCCGGTTATTCCATAAGTTGGTCTGGTCAATATGAATATATGTTAAGAGCAATGGAACGTTTAACGATTGTCGTGCCGATTACCTTTTTCATTATATTTTTATTGCTCTATTTAAACTTCAAAAAGTTAGGTGATGTAATTTTAATCATGGGGTTTCTGCCATTCGCATTAGGTGGGGGCGCATGGTTTTTATATTTACTGAATTACAATCTGTCTGTTGCCGTTGGAGTAGGGTTTATCGCTCTTGCAGGGATAGCAGTACAAGACAGTGTACTAATGGTCGAGTTTCTAAATAATGCAGTTAAAAAATATAACTCTACAAAAAAGGACCTAATTAACCTTATTACCGATGCAGCGAGTCAACGAGTAAGACCTATAATAATGACAACCTGTTCTACTATTGTAGGACTATTACCGATTATGTTTATCGATGGAACTGGATCAGAAGTAATGACTCGCGTCGTTGCACCAATGATAGGTGGAATGGTCAGCTCAACAATTTTAACGTTAATTGTTATTCCTTCTATTTATCTACTTTGGAAAAAACGATGTATTGCTTAAGTATTTTATTGATGTGTTTAATTATATGCGGATTGCCATCGAAATTACCCAAGAAGGATATTTCTGCTAAAGCTGCACACATCAACAGCTATTTGTGGTGAGTCGGAGTCGAACCCGTACGTTTTTCTCGCGTGAAATTATGTGGGGTATTTGGTGAGGTATGCTGTATAATTACACTGTAAAATTATATATAAAATAGCTGGTTAGGTGATTTATTAGTTACCTCTTTCCTGCTCAGTTTTCTAAATATTTAGCCCAATCATTCATAAGTTCTTTTCTAAGGTCATATAAGTCGGAACGTTGATAAGCAGCTTCGACTCTATCTTTGTTTACATGGGATAATGCCAGCTCACATACAGCTGATGGGTAATTCGTTTTTTCTGCTGCCCATTGTCTGAAAGTTGAACGAAAACCATGAACAGTTATATCAGGTGCTATAGAACGCAAGAATTTACTTAAAGTCGCATCAGATTGTTTGCCGCCCCTTATTCCAGGGAAAAGCAATTCTTCATCATGTTTCTTTTTCATTTCTTTAATAATTGATATGGATTCTTTTGAAAGAGGGACGCGATGCTCAATATTTGTTTTCATCCGATCAGCTGGAATGGTCCAAATCGATTTTTTTAAATCTATTTCAGACCATGTTGCTCCTCTAGCTTCACCAGATCTAACAGCAGTTAAGATAACAAATCGTAAACAATAGGCAGATATACTGTCTTTTTTACGAATATCCTTCATCAAATCTGGAAGTTCATCATAGGGTAGGGCAGAGAAATGCTTTACAAAACGCACCTTGTTTGGAGAAGGTAGGATTTTATCCAAAACACCTTTCCATCGAGCTGGATTTTCTCCTTCTCTCAATCCGTGTACGTTAGCCCAATCCAAAATAGCCTCTATTCTTTGCCTCACTCTGGTTGCCGTTTCCGTTTTATCTGTCCAGAGAGGTAAGAGTATTTTCTTAATATGAGCTAATGAGACCTCATTCGGCTGTAGATGACCAATTTCCGGGTATACATAATCACGAAGCGTATTTTGCCATTGTTGGGCGTGTTTAGCGCTTCTCCAACCAGTTTTTTTAGTTTCTATCAGTTCTTCTGCGCAAGATTTAAAAGTATTCTTGTCGTTTGACAGTCCAGATGATTTTTTTATGATATCTGCTGGATTGTCTCCTTTTTGCTTTGCATTGCGCATTTTTCCGGCTAGTGTCCTGGCATCTGCAAGACTTTGTGAATGTGTTGCTCCTAGTCCTATTTCACGTGTTTTTCCGTACAGGGTGAACCTGAATACCCATGCTCGTGAACCCGTATTTTTGACTCGTAAATAAAGTCCTCCACCATCAGAATGAAATCCTGTTCCAAGTGTAGGAATTTGGCGTGCTGATAATTTATGAATATTTAAGGCCATAGCATTGAAATCCGATCTTACTATAGATCTTACTGTTTGACGTGGATCTTATTAAACTACGTTGTACACTAATAAACAATAAAAATATATAACATACTGTATTTATTATAAATAATGTATTTTATTGGACTTTATTGGATGTGATGATGGAGGACACCCTCTCAGCCATCTTGGGGGCATGCAAAGATTTAGGCTACCTAAACTAACATGGCTTGCAAAGCAAACACACAAATATGATTAAAAGTTAAAAACCAGAAGGGCGTTTATATTTTTTGCATTCATTGGAACTGCACTCTTACTTGCAAGCTGTGCAAATCAGCCGTCTCCAACTGCGTATGACCCACCAGGATTTTTTTATGGAATCATGCATGGCTTTATCATCATTTTTAGTTTCATCGGCAGCATTTTTTCGGATATAAGAATCTATGCTTTTCCAAATTCTGGTGTAATGTATGATTTTGGTTATCTTATAGGCTTATTTTGCTGGCTAATATTTTTCTTCTCTGCCTAAAAACCACATATAACAAATCACTCCACACGGAATGTTTACGCAGCCCGTGAGTTCAACCGTTATGTGTTTTTTATGAATGAGAAACAACGGATATTTAAAATGGTGAGAATGCCTCAGATGTTTTTATTTAGGCTCTTAAAAATCTTACCCATGTAAATAAGCGTTTTCTTTATATTGGAATATGTACTAAATAAAATACTAGCGTAACCTTAAGGGTAGATGCAGCTTTGAAGGTTACCATTGTAACGAAGTGACTTAGTACCGGAGAGGATTGCTCCCCTCCGGCGGTAGTATATAATATAGCTAGGGTTAGACCACTACCAATACTAAGGGTCTAAATTTACCATCCGACCAAACTCGAAACCTTTTATATACATGCCTTTCACGTATGACTAGGTAGGTATAGGTTAAGGTATAGGTCTAGGCTAAGGTTAAGTTGTATTACTCTTAACTGTTAACAATTCACTGACTACGCTATACCTAAGTTCTTTAGGTAAATCTCTTTGCTTTCTGTCTTTTGTTACTGTGCGCACTGAACATTGAATTACTTTTTGTTTGAATTTGCCAATACCAACATCGCGCAGTTTTTCAGGTAAACCAAATAATTTTGAATACTCTCTTACAAAATCAGAGTGCCAGCCTTTAGGAATTATCTCTTTACGTTTAGTAAAGCCCTTAACGTTATAGCAGCGACTCAATAAATGTCCGTAATATTGACCAACAGAAACTATTCTAAAAACAAGCATTATTTTTGGTATTCCACCATAAAGTTGACCTTTCCAGTGATCTGCAAGTATCACATCGTAAGTGCCAGGTTTAACTAACACTGGTCTTAAATCATCCAATTTACATTTTGTTTCTATTTCAAATGGGATGATGTTAGTAACTGTCATGCTTAACCTCCGTGTCATACATAGTCGGTCTTACATCCCACAATGGACATGCCGTACTGTTACAATCTTGCACCTGTTTTCGCCATGTACCTTCTGAGAAAGGGCAATATATGCACTCAATGCATTTCGCGTTAATTTTGCCCCTTAATCCCGCCTTCTTGGCATGATTAGCTATAAGTTTTTCGCGGTATTCAAACCTGCCATTATCAAATTTCGTTAATTTCATTGAACGGCTCCTTGTCTTGTTGTTTTTTAATCCATGAAAAAAACTTATCTGGATCTATCAAGACTTTTCTTCCAATGCGAACAATGGCTCCAGATTCCTTTAAGCCGTTCTTGTCTTGATTGAAAATTTGCCAGCGAATACCACCTACTGGAAAAGCAGGATATTCATGTGAAAATTGTGAAATTGTTTTAAGGTTCATATAAACCTCCTCAACGTTAATGATTAAATTAAAAAGGACAATAGTGTCCTTCGTTGTGGAGATTTAAACATATGAAACACGTAAAACACATTTAAAAAAGCCCTTTTTCATGTCATGCCTGAACAGACATGACTTAAAAAAAGTTAAGTTAGTTCAGAGGGTGAGATGTTAATTGGATAACGCTTCCTCTTTAGTGCCAGATATTAATTTTAATATATGGCTATCTGAGTAGATTTTACCCTTGTTATATAAAGTATATTTTTTAGTGATTGGATCAGACTTTAGTTTATAAACGCATTTTTTGTATGTTAAATTTGGATTATTAGTGAAATGATATTTTGCAGCTCCTCTTAGTTCTTCTTTTCTGCTTTTCGCATTGAGTTTATTCGCATTAGCTCCTTTTTTTCGCCCTTGTTCCAAAATACTTTTTCTTTTTTGTTCAGATTTATCTAGTTCCTCTAATGCTATTAATGAACGGGTGCTAGGTGTGGCTGATGCTGTATCAGTTGGCGGTGCGTTGCCAGTTAATTCATTCTTTAATAATTTTTGAGACTTCTTAAAATCATCAGCAATTATTTGATAATTCGTTTTCTTCACTTTAGAAGAGTTAGTTTTAGTCTTTTTACTCATTATAAATCAAAAATTTGACTATTCATTTTTGCAACAATTGATGTTGTATGTTGTTCCGTTAAATGACTATAACGTTTTACCATTTGCAGAGTTTTATGACCCAGTACATCTGCCAATTCTGCAATTGATGCACCATTCATGGCAAGATAAGAAGCGGCACTATGTCTTAAATCATGAAATCTAAAGTTATCTATTTTTGCTGACTTAACTGCATCCTTCCAAATAGAGTCTATAGATTGTGGTTTATCTGGATTGTTTTTATCGTGGAAAAGTAAGTCTGTATCCAACCTGCGCACCTTACTTAATTTTTTTACTAATTCGAGTGCATGACCTTGTAAAGGAATTGAGCGTATTTCGTTATTCTTAGTTTCATGAAGTGTAATAATTCCTTTATTTAAATTAATGTCATTCCATCGTAGTGAGAGTATTTCCCCTCTACGCGCACCAGTAGAAAGTGCGATAACTACAATGGTGTAAAGTGTTTCGCTTTTTTCTTTACACTTATCTAGTAATGCTTTTCTTTCATCATCATCTAAATATCTAACTCGACCTCTT
>Ga0181581_10005039_pt1 | contig 10275 bp, 9 predicted proteins | sample 071ome_22_FD_132433 | JGI IMG/M metagenome (GOLD analysis project Ga0181581, IMG submission 132433) | Coastal salt marsh microbial communities from the Groves Creek Marsh, Skidaway Island, Georgia - 071404AT metaG (megahit assembly) | ecosystem: Environmental > Aquatic > Marine > Intertidal zone...
ATCTTCAATCCAGGTTCTTATGGGTATATTAAAAAGTGGTGCGTCAGGCTTGATTTCAGGATTAATAATTTCTCAAATTTTTGCAAATGGGAGATTAGTTAAAACGGTAATTAGAGATAGAACAAATATTTCGTTAATTTCAAAAAATGAGATAATTAAGGTTGCAAAAAAATTCAAGAAATTTCCCAAGATACTTATCTGGGGGGGTGTTTCAAGTATTTCATCAACCCATATCACAAATTTATTAATTTCTTCATTATTCTCTCTGTCCACCCTTGGTTTTTATGCCCTAGCGCAGAGATTACTTGCTCTGCCAAGTGCATTAATAAGTGACCAAATTGGTAAGGTTTTTTTTCAGACTTATTCAGAGAGCTCTAATGAAACTAAATCAGGATATGATATTTTTATTAAAACATTTAAGAACTTAATATACATCGGAGTTCCAATTTATCTTCTCATTTATATCTTCATCGAAAATATTTTTGCAATTGTTTTTGGTGAGGAGTGGAGAATTGCTGGAAGTTATGCAAAAATTATGGCACCAGTATTCTTCTTTGCCTTTATTCTTGATCCAGTTTCCTTGATTAATCAAGTTAATCAGAAGGGCTCTATTGAAATTTTTTGGCAATTTGGGTTACTTATTCTCAATATAACAATCTTAACAGTTGGCAATTTTTATTCTCTGACATTTGAATCAATTCTGATAATCCTTTCTTTATTAATTTCAGCCTATTATCTACTGTATTTTTATCTAATTAAAAAAGCAAATTTTGCTCAAAATTCATGAACCAAAATATGAAAATATGGATTTTACAGACCGCAGAACCAGTCCACTCTGACCTAGGTTCACCTAGGCCAATGAGGGCAATGAATCTTGCAAATAAGTTAATAGAAAATCAATTTAAAGTAAGAATTTGGACATCTGACTTCTTACACCAAGAAAAAAGGCATAGAACTAAGACTTTTAGTGAATATCAAATTAGTAGAAATTTGACTATTAATTTAATTCCAAGTAATGGGTATGAAAAGCATATAAGCATTAATAGGTTGCACGATCACTTTATTCTATCTAGAAATCTAAAAAAAGCATTATTGAAAATCACAGAATTGCCAGATTTGGTTTTTATCGGATACCCGCCAATTGAAACTGCTTATGTAATGATGAAATGGCTTAAGAAAAGGAATATTCCATATGTTTTAGATGTTAAAGATCAGTGGCCAGTTATTTTCTATCAAAGAATGAATTTTTTTATCAAACCTTTTGCATTTTTTATGTCACTTCCTTATATCTCGGTTTCTAAGAGTATTTTTAAAAATGCTATAGCTATCTCTTCAATTTCTGATGGATTTCTAAATTGGTCTATTGATTACGGCAATAGAATAAGAACTGAAATCGATCTAGTTACACCTCTTACTTCACCAACAATAATCTACAATGAGCATGAAATAAAAGAATCAATAAATTGGTGGGTAGATCAAGGTGTTAAAGTTAACAAAAACTTTAAAATAATATTCGTTGGAAGTATGTCAAAAGTTTTTAATTTTGATGTGATTTTTGATGCTTGCAATCTTCTAGATGATAAAAAAATGGCCTATGAGTTCATTATTTGTGGAGACGGTGAACTAAGACCTTATATTCTCTTGAAAGCAAAACAATACCCAAGAGTAAAGGTAATAAAATGGATTAACCACAAAAAAATGTTTACCTTATCAAAAATTGCATCAGCCTATATTGCACCATATAACAATACACCTGATTTTAAAATTAGCATACCTAATAAAATTATAGATGCATGTAAATTTGGATTACCGATATTAACCTCTCTAGAAGGTGATGTTTCCAATCTAATTAACTCAAAGAAAATAGGTATGACATTCAATGATGGTAGATCACTTTCAGAGTCTATTGAAGAGTTAATTGGAAACCAAAAAAAATATGAGATATTTTCTGAAAATTCAATTAACACCTATAGAAAATTATTTGATAGTAATATAGTTTATCAAGAATGCGTTAAAAATCTCAATAAGATAATAAACGGAGATAAACGAGTAAATTGAAACTTATATTTTTAGCCACTTCCGGATCAATACATAGTTATCGCTGGGTTGATTTTTTCTTAAAGCAAGATTACGAGGTGATTTGGATTTCTTTTGACAAGAAATTATATGATCCTCCTAAACATGTTGAGTATATTGAAATTAATCACAATAGAATTATTTCTCTTGTTAAATGTCTTTTTAAGATAAGATCAATTAAGCCATCACTCATCCATGCTCATTATGTTGGTTATTATGGACTTGCGGCTCTTCTATCAAAATACAGATATATCATCACTCCATGGGGGTCAGATTTATTACTAAACAAGACTAATTTTTTTAAGAAATTATTTATTAGTCTTATTCTCAGAAATTCTGAATTAGTCACTTATGATGGAGAAAATATAAAAAGGGAAATTTCGCAATATGGAATTAAGGAAAGAAAAATACGAAATATCAAATTTGGCATAGATACTAAAAAGTTCTCTAACATCAATACTCAAAAAACTAATCAATTTCGTATTGTTTCAACTAGGGTACTGGATGATATATATGATTTAAAGACGCTGATTAAAAGTTTCGCTATTGTTTTGAGAAAATTTCCAAATTCAGATCTGTTTATAGCAAATGATGGGAAATTAAGGAATAACTTACAAAGACAGGCAGCAAAATTAGGCATTAAAGATAGAGTATTTTTTACTGGAAAGGTGCCAAATGATAAAATGCCTGAATTTCTTTCTGAGATGGACATATACGTTTCAACGGCATTATCTGATGGCGGTCTATCGTGTAGTACAGCAGAGGCAATGTCATGTGAATTGCCAGTTGTAATAAGCAACTCTTCAGACAATGCTCAGTGGGTAAAAGACAAATATAATGGCATGTTATTCGATTGTAAAAATCATGAGATGTTAGCTGCTAAGATAATATATCTTTTTCAAAATAGTGAAATTATGAGGAGTATTGGGCAGAGAGGCAGGAAGGAAATTGTTTCAAAGTTTAATTTAACTAAAGAAAAGAAAAAAATGATGGATATCTATGACGGATTTTTAACAAAACCTATAAGTTGAAGTTATGATTTTTGCATTTAAGAGATTGTTTGATATTATTTTTTCGTTAATATTTCTTGTATTGTTTTCTCCATTGTGCTTGATATTATCAATGTTTATCAAATTTGATTCCAGGGGTCCAATTTTTTTTACTCAGTCAAGACTAGGGAAAAATAAAGTTGTATTTAAGATAATAAAATTTAGAACAATGATTGTTGGTGCTGAGGAAATGCAACAAGGAATCTTTAATGAAGAAGATGATCCAAGGGTGACGAAGATAGGAAATTTTCTCAGAAGATATAGTCTTGATGAAATACCTCAGATGTTTAATGTTCTTATTGGAAATATGTCTATTGTCGGCCCAAGACCAGCAGTGACCTATGAACTAGGCAATCTGGATGATCTTTCTGAAGAATTTGAATCAAGATTCACTGTAAAGCCAGGAATTACTGGTTTGGCTCAAATTAGTGGAAGAAATGAACTCTCGTGGGATGAAAAGATTAATTTTGATAATAAGTATATTAATCAATTATGTGCCAAAGGCCTAATTATTGATATTAAGATAATATATGCGACTATATGGAAAGTTTTTTTGGCTGAGGGCTCCTATGAGAAAAGAGATAACATCTCAAAGGATCTAAAGAGGATAAATAAGCAATGATAATGGATTCTGACTATCCACTATTAGATGATATGTCTTCTAAATTTGGAGACTCTTTTTACCTACTCCAATCTGATAGGTTTAGCAAGAATTATGATGATTTTCTCGATCTTTTTAAATCTATATATCCAAAAACCAATATTGGTTATTCATATAAAACTAATTACACCCCAAAACTCTGCAAAATAATTTTGCTCAAAGGCGGGTATGCCGAAGTAGTTTCAGATATGGAGTATGATCTAGCCGTTAAATTGGGTGTAAAAACCTCGATGATAATAGTCAATGGACCCTATAAGTCTAATGACTTGCTTGAAAGATATCTTCTTGGGAATAGCATTGTAAACATAGACTCTTATAGTGATTATGAGTCTTTAAAAGCAATATCTATAAAGTTTCCAAATAAGAAGTTTGAAATTGGAGTAAGGTGCAATTTTGATATAGATAACCAGACTATTTCTCGTTTTGGATTTGATGTAACAAGTGATAATTTTAATAAATTAATTGAAAATATAAATTCACTACCAAATGTAACGCTAAGCGGCATTCATTGTCATTATCCAGATAGGGACTTAAAGTCATTTAAAGTAAGAGTTGACAAAATTCTCAGTCTTGCAGAAAGACTATTTTCTACCCCACCGAAATATATTGACATTGGGGGTGGCTTCTTTGGAAAAATGCCCCTTTCCCTGAGTTCTCAATTCGATTGTCAGTTTGTTACATACTCAGAATATGCCAAGACAATAGCGACAAAATTTAGAGATTTCTTTCAAAAATATTCTCTTGATGATTCTCCTATTTTGATTCTTGAGCCAGGAAGCGCTATAGTCGCTGATACAATTCATTTTGTTTCCAGAGTTATAGATATTAAAGAAATTAGAGGAAAGTTTTTCGCTACTGTTTCAGGAAGTAAATTTAATATTGGTCTTCTAACCTCTAACATCAATATGCCAATGCAAGTTATTAGATCTAACGATTCAAAAAAACAAAATAACCGCTATCATGCTATTGATATAGTTGGTTACACCTGTATAGAAGGTGATTGTTTAAGTAGGGACTATGAAGGCAATATAGGCGTAAAGGATTTTGTAATTTTCAGCAATGTTGGATCATATTCCTTAGTATTTAAGCCTCAGTTCATTTTGCCCAATGTGCCCATGATTGAATATATTGATGCTCCTGGAAAATACGAAATAGTTAAAAGGCAAGAAAAAAGTGAAGATGTTTTTTCTACCTATATTTTTTAAGTGAGAAGATGAAAGATAGATTAGTTTGGTTTAAAGAGAGAGTAGTTCCACTGCAACAAGCAAAAATTAATGCTTTGTCTCCTTCTGCCCAATTTGGTGCCAATGTATTTGAGGGTCTAAGAGGCTACTGGAGTGAATCAGAATCCGAGCTCTACATTTTTAGGCTTAAAGATCATATTAAAAGACTTCAAAAGTCAATCGAATTAGTGGGTTTTGAGTCGGACTTCACTGACACATATTTATATAGCGCTGTAATGGAAGCTGTTCGAGCTAATAAATTTAAAGAGGACATAGTTTGTCGTCAAATTGTTTTCTTAGATGGTTTTGGCAGCTGGTCCTCAAAATCACCTGTAAATATGCTTGTAGCTCCAATGACAAAAGGAAGATATATCGGGGCGAATGAAGGTTTAAAAGTTTGTATAAGTTCTTGGGAGAGAATTAATGAGCGCTCATTACCGCCATCAATCAAAATGGGTGCAAACTATATGAATAGCCGTTTTGCGCAACTAGAAGCAATTAGAAAGAATTTTGATTCTGCCATTTTTTTAAATAATCAAGGAAATGTATCTGAAGGTCCGGGAGCATGTGTTTTTATTGTTAAAGATAAAAGATTAATTACTCCCCCTCTGACAGCTTCAATTTTAGACAGTATAACTCGTTCAACAGTTATTCAAATAGCAGAAGATCTTAAGCTGGGTATTGATATTAGGGATGTAATCAGAAGCGAATTGCTTGAAGCAGATGAAATTTTTATGTGTGGAACAGCTGTAGAAATAGCACCAGTTTTTTCTATTGATGGAGTTGAAGTAGGTAATGGTTTAATTGGGGAGTTAACAGAGAAAATCAGGTGTATGTATTTTGAAATTATCTATGGCAAGAATAAACGATATCTTCATTGGTTATCACCAGTTTATAAAATTTAAAATGGATTATATATTTATTACCAATCAACCTGATGAAGTTGTCAGAGCTGAATCTGCTGGCATTAAACGAATTATGATAGATCTCGAGGTAAATGGCAAACTCGAAAGACAAGTGGGCCGAGACACACATATTACAAATCATTCAATAGACGATATTGACGTTATCAGGCCATTAATTAATTCTGCAGAATTATTAGTAAGAGTTAACCCTTTAGGTCCAGATTCTTTTGAAGAAATAAATCATGTAATAAAAAGTGGTGCTGATATAGTCATGTTACCAATGTATAGAACAATTAATGAAGTTAAAGATTTTTTGAATATCGTTGATAGCAGGGCTAGAACATGCCTTCTATTGGAAACCAAAGAAGCTTTATCCAATGTAGACGAAGTTCTTCATATTAACGGAGTAGACGAGGTCCATGTGGGCTTAAATGATCTTCATATCGAAGTTGGAAAGAAATTTATGTTCGAATTTCTTATAGATGGAGTACTGGAAAATTTAAGTAAAAAAATCCTAAATAGTAAAATTAAATTTGGTTTTGGCGGTGTTGCACATTTTGGCAGCGGGCATTTAGATTCTTCTTTAATAATTTCAGAACATAAAAGGCTGGGGTCAACTATGGTGATTTTATCCAGAGCATTTAGAAAAAAAACAGTTAATTTGTGTGATGAAATATCAAAAATTAATAAATTTATTAGCAACTTGACACCAAAAGACTTACTTCATAATAAGCAAAAGTTAAACCTTGAGGTACAAAAAATTATCTCGGATATGCAATGATAAAAAATTTATTAGGTCTATCTAGAAAAAGTAAAAAAATTACTGTTTTTTTGTCAGATACATTTATTGTATTGTTTTCGATTTTTTCTTCTTTTTCATTGAGACTTGGATCAATATATATACCTACCAAAGAACACATAATATTTATTCTTCTTGCGCCAGTTATTGCGGTTCTGTTCTTTGAAAAATTTGGGTTATATAGGGTTGTTAATAGATATATAGATTTACCTATTATTTACTCAGCAGCAAAGGCTGTTTCAATTTATTCATTTATCTGGGGAACGATGATTTTTTTATTCTCAATTGAGGGCGTGCCAAGGTCAGTTATATTAATTAATTGGGTAATAAGTACTTCGCTAATTGTTGGGGCAAGAGTTTTCATTGGTTTGTATTTTAATAAAGCAGATCAACCACTCAATCAAGATAAAAAGAGAGTAATTATTTACGGTTCTGGTGAGGCAGGAAGACAATTATTCAGGTCTCTTAAAGCCTCTAAAAAATTCACACCAATCTTTTTTGTTGATGATGACAAGAATTTATATGGAACAAATATTTTCAATGTTGAGGTTATCCCAGCAGAGAGAATTCAACAGAATATTCTAAAATATGATATTTCTGAGATTTTTCTTGCAATCCCATCACTTGAACCGATAAGAAAAAAAGAAATACTTAATTCCATAGAGTCATACGGCATTCCAGTTAGGTTATTACCCAGTCTTGATAAGCTTGTCAGTGATGATATTTATTTCGAAGATTTAAAACGAATAAGTCTTAATGATTTACTAGGAAGAGAAAGAGTATCTCCTGATAAAAACCTTTTAACAAAAAATATAAAAAACAAAGTTGTTTTAATTACTGGTGCTGGAGGGTCTATTGGATCAGAGTTATCAAGACAGATATCTAAACATGGGCCTGATAAAGTAATTCTTTATGAACAGAATGAGTTTGCACTTTTCAGTATTCATAGCGAATTAATTAAAAATAATTCTAATATTTACCCAGTTCTAGGTTCAGTTAATAATTTAAATAGATTGATAAAAATTCTAACTAAATATAAGGTTAATGTAATTTTTCATGCGGCAGCCTACAAACATGTCCCAATGGTCGAACATAACATTTCTGAGGGCGTAATGAATAATGTATTTGGGACACTAAATTGTGCAAAGGCTGCAACTAATGCAAAAGTCGATACATTTGTTCTAATATCTTCTGACAAGGCTGTGAGACCAACAAATATTATGGGCGCAACAAAACGAGTTGCTGAAATTATTCTTCAAAATTTTTCCAATGAGAATACTCCAACAAAATTTTGTATGGTTAGATTTGGCAATGTCCTAGGATCTAGTGGGTCCGTTATCCCTCTTTTTCAAGATCAGATTAAAAATGGTGGTCCAATAACCCTAACACACAAAAATATTACTCGTTTTTTTATGGCTTTATCTGAGGCAGTTGAGTTGGTTATTCAGGCTGCTTCTTTAAGCAAAGGCGGCGAAATCTTTTTATTGGATATGGGAGAACCTGTAAAAATTTATGATTTGGCTAAAAAAATGATACATTTATCGGGCAAGACTATCAAAAACTCTGAAAATCCTAATGGTGATATAGAAATAAAAATAATAGGTTTAAGGCCTGGTGAAAAATTATTTGAAGAACTTTTAATTGATAGAAATGCACAAAAGACTGTTCACCCATTAATTATCAAAGGTTCTGATGCATCAGAAATGAGCCAAAGTTTTAGTATGCTTATTTCTAAATTAGAAGAATACTTATTAGATAATAATACTAAAAAAATTATTGAAACTCTTTCCCAAATAGTTCCAGAGTATTCCCCAAGTTCTAGAGTTGTTGATTTTTTGAAAAATTAGAATTCAAAATCCATTTCTAACATTGGATTATGTAAATTATTAAATTGGTGAAAATTTTTGGAATTTTGTTTCAATTTAATTACCTCATTTTCCTTGATTTGATTGTAAATTTGGAAAAAAAGTATCAATAAAGCATAAGATTTTAAGGACCCTAAATAATTTATGATTTAGGGTCCATTTTGATGATTATTTAATACCAATCATCGTCATTGTCATCATCATAATCATAATCTTTTTCATCATCATCATCTTCAAATTCATCATAATCATAATCATCAGTGCTCATTTTTGTCTCCACAAAAGAAATAAACAAAATTAACCAAAAAATCATTATTGGTTAATTTCGAAATATACTCTTTTTATAGAAATTGTAAAGACAAATATATTTCATTTAAATTGTTTAAAAATCAGTCATTTATATACATATTGTCTTCACACATACACTATGAAAGTTTTTTAAATAAAAGAAAAAAGTCTACTTTGATTGTTATAGATTTAAGTAGTATTACAACTTGAGAGATGTTAATTGTTTGTTAGCGTTAAGTACGAATTTGTAAATTCATCTACTTTATCTTCAACTTCTTTAATGAGACTTTCGAATTGAATTTGCTGAAATGAGCTTTCAGCACCTCTGATAATATCCCTCATCTGATCAACACTTTGAAATAGTTTGTATATTTCTCCATAAGTCGTTTGATCATATTGTTTGATATATGCCCTTATAAGATTTACTAATTCAATACGAAGCTCTCTATTGATTTTTTGTTCCGATTCAGAAGGTTTTGGATTAATTTCATTTGGATGGAAAAGCACACCGTTCTCAAAACTTCTTTTAAAGGCCGGGTTAACTTGAGAAATATTAAGGCCAATTCTTTGGAACATTGGGAAATATGAGTCCTCGTTAATGAATAAACCTAATAGATTGTTAATTTCAGTCTGATAATTCAATGTTTTAATATCAAATAGATTTTAAATATTTATATAACTATTCTACGGTAACTGACTTAGCGAGGTTTCTGGGCTGATCAACGTTGCAACCTTTGAGTTCTGCAACATGATAGCTAAGCAGTTGTAATGGTATAGAAAAAATGATTGGGCCAGTTATTCTTCCAAGGCCTTTTGTAACAGGAATTAGTTTCATATTTGATATTTCCTCTATATCGGCTAACTCATCTTTGAATACATACATTAAAGAACCTCTAGAATTTATCTCTTGCATGTTAGATTTAAGTTTATCCAGTAAATCATTTTTTGGCGCTACAACTATTACTGGAGTTTCATTGTCAATTAAAGCAATTGGACCATGTTTTAACTCCCCAGCAGCAAAAGCTTCTGCATGGATATAACTAATTTCTTTTAATTTCAAAGCGCCTTCCATTGCTATTGCATGTTTCGTACCCCTTCCAAGAAATAAGGCGGAAGTTTTATTAATAAATTCTTTTGCAATGTTTTTAATAATTGGCTCAATCCCTAAAACTTCATCAATTAAACTCGGCAGCCTATTTAATCCATTTGCAATGATTTCCTCTCTTTTTTTGCTTATAACTCCTCTTGCTTTTGCTATGGCAACAGTTAGCAGTGCAAGACTAACCAATTGTCCTGTGAATGCCTTGGTTGAAGCAACTCCTATTTCTGGTCCCACATTCATTAAAAATACCATTTCAGATTCTCTAGTTAAACTAGATTCAGCTGAATTGCTTATGCAAAGAGTATGC
>Ga0181581_10005047_pt1 | contig 10268 bp, 11 predicted proteins | sample 071ome_22_FD_132433 | JGI IMG/M metagenome (GOLD analysis project Ga0181581, IMG submission 132433) | Coastal salt marsh microbial communities from the Groves Creek Marsh, Skidaway Island, Georgia - 071404AT metaG (megahit assembly) | ecosystem: Environmental > Aquatic > Marine > Intertidal...
TCCTCTTTAGACAATTTTTTTGGAGGATTTGGAAAAGGTATCGGTGATCTACCACCAGGTCGTCTGTTTACACCAACAGAGAGTTCAATAATAAAAATCTTATTGAATTTAATTTTTGCATCTCTGAAAGATGCTTGGTCTCCGGTATTAAAGCTTGATTTCACTGAAGTTGCTGCTGAGATCAACCCTCAGTTTGCGCAGATAGCTGATGAAAATGACCAAGTTATAGTTAGTAAATTCAATCTTAATCTAGGTCAAAATGTAGACGGCGCTATAACTATCATTCAGCCTTTTATCTCGCTAAAACCAATTCGCGATCTATTAAGAAGCAGAATTCAAACAAGCGAAGAAAACGATGATAAGGCAGTGAAGTGGTCAAACGATCTTCAAGTTGCCTGTAAAGACGCTTCCATGGAATTGCAAATTAAGCTAGCTGAAATTCCTACTTCATTAGCAAAATTAAAAAGTTTAAGAGAGGGTGATGTAATAATGTTTAATAAACCCGACTTAGCGTGGGGACAAATAGAAGGATTTACACTATTTGATATGGAAGTTGGGACAATTGGGAACAATGTTGCTGCAAAAATAATAAATTTTAGAAAGTTAAAGAAACAAGGTGGATTGTAAAATGGATGATGAGATTGAAATGCTTGAAAGCGATCACGATGAAGCTGAAAAACCATCGATTGATCTTGAATTGCTCAATAATATTCCGGTTAGCATATCAGTGGAAGTAGGAAGAGCCTCCCTAAAAATTAAGGACTTAATGCGACTATCTCAAGGTGCAGTAATAGAGCTAGAACGCCTTGCCGGAGAACCTTTAGATTTATTGGTTAATAACACGTTAGTAGCCCAAGGAGAGGTTGTGCTTGTTAATGATCGTTATGGTGTGCGTTTGACTTCAGTGGTCCCGCCGGCGGATCGAATTAAAAATATTGAAGCCTGAGGTAATTGATGTTTGAACAAAACCTAGTAGGATCTCTACTTGGAATTATCGCAGTATTGGCGTTGTTATTTCTTTTTCTATATGCGCTACGGTGGTTGAAGCCTAGGTATTTATATGGGGAAAAATACCATAATCCAAAGATGATTATGGAGGCAGAACTTCAGCTTGGGATGCGTCAGAGGCTTGTATTAATAAAAACTGACGATCGTCATCTAATAGTCGCCTTGGGTAATGATAGTATACAGCTTATTGATTCGTGGGTACGCCCAGATTCTGGAGTAGAGGCAGACTATGGAATTAGAAAAAAAATTGAATCAGATACGAAATAAATTTTCCAGGATTAGCTTTCTACAATTAATTTGTATTAATGTTGTTCTTTTGTCATTAATAAGCACTGAGGTGCTTGCCCAGACAGGCCTTCCTTTAATAAATATAACTGAAGGTAATGACGGGGATACTGAATACAGCCTGACACTGCAAGTTTTGCTGTTGATGTCAGCTTTAACTTTACTTCCTTCTTTATTGATAATGATGACGTCATTTATTCGAGTCATCATTGTGCTATCCTTGCTACGACAAGCGCTCGGTACAGCTCAAACCCCACCTAACCAAGTCCTTATAGGTTTGGCTCTATTTCTTAGCTTATATATTATGAGCCCTGTTCTAACTGATATATATGATAATGCACTCACCCCATTGATGGCGGAAGAAATCACCCAGTCACAGGCTTTAGAAACTGCTGTAGTTCGTATACGAAACTTTATGTTAAACCAAACTAGAGAAGACGACATAAATGTTTTTATGGAAATGGCGGAATTGCCTTTGGATACTGATTATGAAGACGTTAATTTATCTGTCCTAGTTTCAGCATTCATGACATCAGAGTTAAAAACAGCATTTACGATTGGGTTTTTAATATATATCCCCTTTGTCATTATAGACTTGGTAGTAGCTAGTGTATTGATGTCTATGGGCATGATGATGTTGAGTCCTATGATGATTTCCATGCCTTTTAAATTAATGTTATTTGTGTTGGCGGACGGCTGGTTGCTTATTATGCAGTCCATATCAACAAGTTTCATGGTGTAGATGGGGTGAAAAATGACAATCAATGATGTACTTATAGTTGGGCGAGATGCGTTGACTACAGGTGTCATACTTGCTGGTCCATTATTGCTTCTCATTCTTGCTGTGGGCGTATTTATTGGAATTTTTCAGGCGGCTACTTCAATCCAAGAGATGACACTTAGTTTTGTGCCAAAACTCATTACAGTAGTCATTGCCCTTTTTTTTCTGGGTAATTGGCTAGTAGTAAATTATTTAGATTTTTTTACACGACTTATCTCAAGGATTCCGGAGATGTTAGGGTGATCATTGAGCTGGGGGTGCTGCTTACACTCCTGCTAAAGTTAATATTGCCTTTACTCCGAATTGGGGCATTTATGCTTTCTTCACCCATATTCAGTGTCGATGCTGTAAGTTTACGATTTCGTATTTCTATAGCTGTTGTACTTTCTGTGCTAGTTATTAATGTGGCGCCCATTCCTGAGTATGATCCGTTAAGCGCTAACGGAGTTTTATTCGCACTTATAGAAGTTTTTATTGGTCTGATGATGGGTTTTGTTTTACAGATAGTTAGCGCCGCATTTACTGTTGGTGGATCATTTATATCAAACTCGATGGGCCTAAGTTTTGCAAATATCGTGGATCCTGGTATGGGAAATGTACCTGTTGTTTCCCAGTTTTTTATTCTCCTAGCAACGCTGGTATTTTTAGCAATAAATGGACACTTACTATTAATGCAGGTATTGATAGAAAGTTTTATTACAATACCGATAGGGAACTATCCGGATCTTAGTGGATGGTTTGATATTTTATGGTTATGGACTCCAAAAATGTTTATTGCAGGTGTAGCTTTGGGCTTACCTGTAGTTATTGCACTCCTTATAATCAATCTGGGTCTTGGGATAGTCACAAGAGCGGCACCAGCAATGAATATATTTTCCATAGGTTTTCCGGCGCTACTAATTGGCGGTCTGATACTTATATTAGTTGCTCTACCTAGTATCGGTACATCTATGGAAGCATTATGGACAGAAGGTGTCGATACCATTAACCGGCTGCTGGGTATTTAACTAAAAAATATAATGTCATTTTCAATACATCATTTATGGCAAACGAAGAGATAAGCGGAGAAAAAACAGAAGAGCCCACTCAAAAGCGTTTGGAAAAGGCGCGTGAGGAAGGGCAAATGCTACGTTCTCAAGAATTATCTGTCGCCATAGTAGTAATGACGGCATTATTTATGTTGATAATAATTGGGCCAGAAATATACGCTGACCTAATAGCTGTATTTCATTTAAATCTAGCCTCCGAAAATTTTCGAGATCCTCAATTAATGCTCGGGCATCTAGGCGGTTCTATTCAACTGGTCATGCCTCGCTTATTATATATGTTTGGAGCAATCATGATTATGGCAGTAGCTGCCAATAGTGCATTAGGAGGTTTTACTTTTAATTCAAAATCATTTGCACCAAAAGCTAGTAGAATGAATCCAATAAGCGGCCTTAAGCGAATGTTAGGGTTTCATGCTTGGTATGAGTTATTAAAGGGAATTCTGAAAACAATACTAATCATGTCAGCTACATATCTAATGCTCATGTATTTTCAGCAAAAAATACAAGTTCTTGGTTTGTTGCCAGATAAACTTGGTATTTACGCAGCGGGAAATATTGTCAGTTCATCAATTATTGTCATCGCTTCTATGCTTGTTTTTATTGCAATACTGGATGTTCCTGTAAAAATAAAACAGCACTATGAAAAGTTAAAGATGACAAAGCAAGAAGTCAAAGACGAATATAAGGACACAGAAGGTAAACCTGAAATTCGTAGCCGTATAAGGCAGAGACAAAGAGAAATAGCCTTGAATAAAATGATGAAGGCAATCGAGAAGGCTGATGTTATTATCACCAACCCAAACCATTTCGCTGTTGCATTATCTTATACGCCTGGCTCATCACAAGCACCGGTTTTGCTCGGTAAAGGAATAGAATTGATTGCACTACAAATTCGAAAACGAGCTGAGGAGTTAGATATTCCTATTTTTGAAGCTCCCGCACTTGCAAGAGCAATATATTTTACCGTGGCAGAGCGCGAGGAAATACCAGAGCTACTATATCAAGCAGTTGCGCAAGTTATTGCTTATATATTTAGTTTAGGCTCACATCGCGAAAAAGAAGAAAAAGCTATGAAAAAACCAGTTCCAGTGTTGCCAAAATCCATGTTGTTTGATCCTGACGGAAAGTTAATTGGGTAGAAAACGAGGCTTTATGGCTACCAATGGTTTAGAGTTAATTTCAAAATATCAAAATGAATTTCTCGCAAAATCTGATGTGCAAATTTGTGCTGAAATACTTGATATCATCCTTTGTGATAAGAACCCTCATATAGTACTCTATGGTTCTAATTCAATGTTGCAGCGCTACTATCTACGGTTGTTAATTAGTATATTGAGGGATCAGAGTGACGTGGAAGTATTCGTTTGTAGTGGTCGACGTCATGTAGAGCTTTCAGGATATTTTTCAAATCTATTCAAGGGAATTGATTTAGAAACTGCAAGTCAATCAGAAAGAGATAAGTTGAGAGTGTTGGTTTTCATGGATGGATCTAAAATAAAAAAAGAGGATGATGAATTAATATGTGAAATTCAAAAAGGATTTCCTGGTCTTGGCCTAGCCTATGTAATTATAGCTGCCTCCGAAATAGTTAATGATTTACGGTCGAAAAGCTTCATTTTAAAGAAAGAGGCTCAGCAAGAAAGAATTCAATCACTTGTGAATAACACTCTAACAGCAGCTAGACGGCGCCGTCTTGTCAAAATACTCACTCGTTAATTCTTCTCCAGAGATTTGGCTTGTTGCTGCACTGCAAGCACTGCATGAAAGAGATCGCCCTCTGTCATGATTCCCAGCAGTTTATTAGATTCTCTATCAACAATAGGAATATTTTCTCCCACAAACTTAGAAGCTTTCTCCATTGCCCCAGAAAGTGATTCGTCATGAAAAAATCTAAGTGGATCAGAATCCATTAAGCTGTCCAAACGATCGCTGCCTGCAGAAATAGCATTAAAGAGAGTGACCTTCCCTATTAGTACATTATTATCATCGCAGATATAGGCTTCAGTAGCTTGATTTTCTTTCATTAAGTTGTAGCATTTATTACCGTCACAGTCTTGGGGTAAGATTATTAATTCTTTCTTAATATAAAGTTCAACTGTGGTTTCCGCAAGCAGAATAGCATCTCTGCCGTCATGGATTCCTATACCTCTATCTAGAAGTTGTCTATCAAAAAAAGAGCCTTTATTTATTCTATGGGCAACTAGATTACAAATAATTACCGCTAGCATGGAAATTACAGCATGGTCATAAGATCGAGTAAGCTCCATTACAATAATTATGCATGCTATAGGCGCTCCGACAATAGCAGAGCTGACAGCAGCCATTCCTGCAATACTTAGCATCTCGGCTAATTCAGGATGACCGAGTATAACCATAAGTTGACCTGCGACTGCACCTGCCGCAACGCCAAGAAACAATGAAGGCGAAAAAATGCCGCCAAAAAGACCGAACCCGAGACATAAAGCGGTCATAGCAAACTTTGCAGATAGCAGCATGATAAGCATTGACAATGAGTATGAACCACTAAGAATCATGTTCATCGTATTTCCACCGATACCAAGAATCTCCGGTAGAAACACGCCAACAAAGCCACAGATTAAAGCTGCAATTAAAGGGGATGGAATATGTTTATTATTAAGGGATCCTCCAACCCCTTGCATAAAACGAATGCTCTTCATGAAGGCAGTAGCAAGAAAAGCTAGCAGTGGGGCAAACAATAGGAGTAAGGGTACAATTTCAGTCAAAGGCGGCGGTTCTATGTTTAACCGAAATGATGCTTGAGAACTAGGAAATAAAATATAATCAAAAGTGTTTGCACTAACGGAAGCTATAAATATTGGGACAATGGCACGAAGAGAAAAGTGCCTTAGGATAGCCTCATGAGCAAATACTACGCCAGCTAGCGGAGCATTAAACCCTGCAGAAATAGCTGCAGCTACTCCGCATCCAAGCCATATATCTTGGCTTAGAGTGGATTTCAGCAAACGCTTGAATGCACTACCAATCGTACCACCAAAATGTACAAGAGGACCATATTGGCCTACAGATGCGCCGCCGGATGCAGAAATAAAAGCGGTCAAAGTAGAGGCTAATCCAATCTTTAGATCTAGAGGTTTACTGGGATTTTGGGCCGCGTAAATACTATCCGCCGGCCCCGCCCAAGCTTTTATCCCTAGATTCTTTTTTAACCAAATGATGACTAGTGCTGAAACGACGAGACTTATTACTGGAGTAGCGGAATAGATATTTGACCCGATGGTAAAAGATATAAAAGAATGAGATTCACGAAATTGTCTACCATACTCAACACCCATCACAAATAAGTTGGAAACAATAGTCATCAAGAAACCGACACCAAGACCTGCTGAAGCGAATTGAATAAATTCACGTAGAATATTTTTATGCATCCTAAGGTTCTCTTTAAAATATTATATTACTTAATTTGTATAGTTTTTTAATATAATCTTTAGTAGCTCAGACATGATCTCACAGTTATCCTTTTAGAAACGACGTCTGTCAGTTTAGATTTAAGCTAGATTTTTCCACGACTAGATCGATTTACGATCAAGCAATGTCTTAATGGAAGTTCTTCCACAGCACAACATGCACTGATGTGTTCGTTCATTGTTGTAGTATTCCATCCAGTCGTCCAGATCTTTTTGTAAGTCTACCAGCGATTCGTAGAGCTTCTTTCGCAACGTCACCTTGTAGTACTCATTCATAATGTTCTTGTGGAAGCGTTCACAAATGCCGTTAGTCTAAGGCTACATGGCCTTGGTTTTGGTGTAATCTATGCCATTGATGGCTAAGTAAACCTGGTAGTCATGTTGATCGACACGGCCGCAGTATTCAGTCCACCGGTCTATCAGAATGCGTGCATTGGCAGCTCTTGCTCCTTGAAGAAGGGCAGCACCTTGTCATTCAAGAGATCTGCAGAGGTGACGGTCGTTTTAGTCGTGTACAACATACAGAATGCCACTTTGCTGTAGGTATCAATGAAGGTTTGCTGGTAGATACGGACAACGCCTTTCAGATTGCTCACGAAGAAGGTGTCCTGAGTCCCCAGATAGTCTGGATGTTCGGTTTCGATCTAGCAACAGGCTTCATTCTCCTGCTTTTTCTTTTCCAGCGTAGCGACCTGAGCATCACTAAGGATAATGCCTTCACTGGCGATTATCTCCTCCAGGGCCTTGAGGCGTTTTTTGAAGTTCTCCAGATTATGGAGCAACTAGATCGACCGGACACCAGTGCCTGACACGAAGATGCCGGTTGTACGGAGTTCATTGCTGGTGCGGTGCTGGCCATGGGCACGTTGCTCAATAGCCTCAGCCACAACAGCCTGTTCAGTGGCCTCATCTACATGATTCATGAGGTTCTCACACCGGCGGCTGTTTGAACCAGCTCCTGGTATCGATAGAACGTATCCCGGGATAAGCCGATGACCTTGCATGCCTTGGATACTCCCCCAGCTCTGCTGCCAGGTTCAGTAATCCAGCTTTGTGTTTAATGATCGGATTGTTAGTATGGATCATTACGGTTACCTTTTCGTTTTGATTTAAGATTTGACACCTTTATCAAAACGGGTAACTCTCTCTTTTTCAAGATGATGTGTCAGATCGGGTCTGAACTTCTACAGATGAAGAAAGTTTCATTATTACATTCAATTATTCTTAAGTAATCACAAAGAACTTTAGTAAAAGTCTATTATACAATTTTCTCCAATTTAAGATTCAAGCTAAACGAAGCTTAGTAAGTACATATATTTTATATTGGATCTAGAAGAAGTAAATTCATTTTCCGATAGTGAAAATTTTTTACCTTTCTTATTCATTTTTACCGTTTCTGGTATCTGTTTTTCTAAGTATTATCCTCGCAAAGACCGTATATGGCTGGTATCCTACGGCTCTGTGTCTTATGAGTTCGCTATAGTCCTTTCGCCAGGTTTCAATCAACACCCTGGCTTCATCTAGTGATCTGAATCAGTGCTCATTCATGCATCTGTCTTAGAATTTACAATTAAAGCTTTCCAGGGTAGGATTGAGCGTTAGCTTTACAGGCCGTATATAGATCAGCTTCACTAGGCTATCTTAGGTACTGCAGAACATGAGCTTTAAGGCAATTTTTTTACCGTTGTCACAGAAGATGCTATCGGGCTTCCTTCTAACTTTCAGTAAAAAAATTACGATTCGGGTTTCCCTGAACCCACTTATCGACGTATCCGCGATAAGATCGAGACACTCCCAGCTGTAGTCATCCACGTTGTTAAGGTGGTTTTCAAGACTTTCTTTATGAGGTAGGTTATCAGAATCTACAAAAATTCATGGATCCATTGTTATGAGCAAAATTCTCCTCATCTTACTGTTTATTTCAGTCATCGCACTTGGGCAAAGTGACTTTGATGACATTAAACGAGCAGCTGAGCATGGGGATTCTGATGCATTGTATAAGCTTAGCCTCGTTTATATCTTTGGCGATGGCGCCCAAAGAGATTTGGATAAAGGAATTAAATTTCTACGGTCGGCCGCAGGGCTAGGTAATATCAATAGCCAACTCTTATTTGCTGAAATATTGACTAATGGTGAATTGGCCAAAGAAAATCTTGCCGAAGCAGCATTTTGGTTTCTACAAGCCGCCGAACAGGGTAATCCCCTTGCTCAATATAATCTAGCCAAAATGATGGCTTACGGAGAAGGTATTCCAATGAATGCTAACCAAGCCGTTAAATGGTATCGGTTAGCCGCAGAGCAAGGTAATATCAACGCTCAATTCGAACTTGGCAAGATGTATGATAATGGAAAAGATGTTCCAGAGATCGATTCTGAGGCTATAAAATGGTACCGGCTAGCAGCTGTGGAAGGGCATGTTGATGCTCAATTTAATCTTGGTGTAATGTATGATAACGGAGCAGCAGTCCCAGAGAATGATGTTGAGGCGATTAAGTGGTATCTGCGAGCGTCTGAGCAGGGGCATGTAAACGCTCAATTTAATCTTGGTGTAAAGTATGACAACGGAGAAGGCGTTCCAGAGAATGATGTTGAGGCGATCAAATGGTATCGTTTAGCAGCTGAGCAAGGTAATGCCGACGCTCAAAACAATCTCGGTTTGATGTATGCCAGCGGTCAAGGTGTTCCGCAGAATATGACTCTAGCCTATGCTTGGTTCTCAATATCAGCTGCATTGGGGTTAGATAATGCTAGGGTTAATAAAACTATTGCCGCAGATAGACTTGCCCCCGAACAACTTACTATGGGCCAGAATTTAGCAACTAAATGCTTTGAATCTCACTACAAACATTGCGATTTGTGATGATATCTCTACTCATGATTTGTTGATGTCTAGTGTATTGATTTTTTTGGGAATTTATTTTCATTGAATTAGAATAAATAAGCTATAAATACAGAAAAATTTACTAAGTTTATTCAATTATCGGTATATGGCCCGTAAATTGATTTTAACAAGTAAGTAAGCTGCTGTAACAATAGTACGAATACCAAATGCTACGAGAATAAAATCAATGTCTTCACTAAATAAAATGAAGCGCCACCACGGTTGTAGAGAGTGACTTTGTTCTCAAGGATGGTGAAACCTTTTTGTGTCATTTCCCAAGTAAACACTTAAAAGCACATAGGAACAATGTGCCATGAGTGTGCCATGAGGTTTATGAGGGAGGGGAAAATAATAGCCCAATGATATCAATGGGTTATGGTGCCCAGGGGCCGCCTTGATACCCTCCGAAGGAACCACTTGCTCTGTTATCCCGCCTATTTACTAGCTTTGCAGCCGATGAGTTCACTGTCAAGGGACTCAAAACGTCTACTAGGATGTCTACTTCCCGCCAAAAGCCCCCGCAAAAACTAGAATGCCCTTTTCAGGGGGTATGTTGATACCTCTTGGGTCGTAGTCGCTCCCACAGGGAAATACAGAGGCTCTCAGGGGTATTCTGGAGGCATGTTTTGGGCGGGTTTACCCCGGGGCAGGAGGCCATGGGGGTAGGTATAGGTATATAGCTGGAGGCTGTTATTATGGGGGTGAAGGGGTGTTAACTAGTTTAGGCGGGGTGCTATGTATTTCTACTTCACCAGCCAAATCAATGAATTTTAATGAAACCAAGCATTTTTAAAAATACTTTGCGATACGCATAATAA
>Ga0181581_10005059_pt1 | contig 10260 bp, 6 predicted proteins | sample 071ome_22_FD_132433 | JGI IMG/M metagenome (GOLD analysis project Ga0181581, IMG submission 132433) | Coastal salt marsh microbial communities from the Groves Creek Marsh, Skidaway Island, Georgia - 071404AT metaG (megahit assembly) | ecosystem: Environmental > Aquatic > Marine > Intertidal zone...
ATGAACTCAGCAGCTTCTTCTTCAGCAGTACCACCGATTTCACCAATCATCACGATTGCCTCAGTCTCAGGATCTTCCTGGAAGCGCGCCAAGATATCAATGAAGTTTGACCCTGGAATTGGATCGCCGCCGATACCAACGCAAGTTGATTGGCCGAACCCCATATCTGTGGTCTGCTTCACCGCTTCATAAGTCAAAGTACCTGAACGAGAAACGATTCCCACACGGCCCTTCTTATGAATGTGGCCAGGCATGATACCGATCTTGCACTCATCAGGCGTAATAACACCTGGACAGTTTGGACCGATCAAGACGATGCCAGCGTTATCGCAAGCAATCTTGCACTTCAACATATCAAGTGTCGGAACACCTTCAGTAATACAAACAATCAACTGAATACCCGAATCAACAGCTTCCATGATGGAATCCATCACGAAAGGTGCTGGAACGTAAATCACTGACGCATCCGCACCGGTGGCAGCGACCGCGTCGGCAACCGTATTAAAGACTGGCAGACCCAAGTGCTCAGTACCGCCCTTACCCGGCGTGACACCACCGACCATTTTAGTGCCGTAAGCAATGGCTTGCTCAGAGTGGAATGTACCGTTCTTACCAGTAAAGCCCTGGCAAATCACTTTGGTATTTTTGTTAATCAAGATACTCATGCGGCACCTCCTGCTGCTGCAACCACTTTCTGGGCAGCATCTGCAAGGCTTGAGCCAGCAATAATGTTCAGATCGGACTGACTCAAAATTTCAGCTCCCTTATCTGCGTTTGTTCCTTCAAGACGAACAACAACAGGTACTTCAACGCCAACTTCTTCGACAGCACCGATAATCCCTTCAGCGATCATGTCGCAGCGGACGATGCCACCAAAAATATTTACAAAGACCGCTTTGACGCTTGAATCAGACAAAATGAGCTTGAATGCTTCAGCAACACGCTCTTTGGTCGCACCGCCGCCAACGTCAAGAAAGTTAGCTGGCGCACCGCCATAGAGCTTCACAGTATCCATTGTTCCCATCGCGAGACCGGCACCGTTGACCATACAGCCAATGCTTCCTTCCAATGCGACATAGTTCAATTCCCACTTCGCCGCGATTGCTTCACGCTCATCTTCCTGCGAAGGATCGTGCATTGCTGCCAGTTCAGGATGACGATACATCGCATTCGAGTCGATAACGATTTTTGCGTCGAGGCAATGTAAGTTGCCTTCTTCAGTAATCACCAATGGATTGATTTCGATCAATGCAACATCTTTTTCGTCAAAAAGCTTCGCTAAGCCCATGAAAATCTGAGTAAATTGCTTCATTTGAGTTGGGTTCAAACCAAGCTGAAAGCCCATTTGGCGAGCCTGATAAGGCTGAGGGCCAACTAGCGGATCGATCGCAGCTTTCAAGATTTTTTCTGGCGTTTCTTCAGCAACCTTCTCGATCTCAACACCACCTTCAGTTGACGCCATAAACACGATACGGCGTGTTGAGCGGTCAACGACGGCACCAAGATACAGCTCGTTTGCGATATCTGTGCAAGTCTCGATTAAGATCTTTGAAACAGGCTGTCCATTTGCGTCTGTCTGATAGGTCACCAAGCGGCTACCAATATGACGATCACAGAATTCACGGATTTCCGCTTCTGTTTTCACCAATTTAACGCCACCCGCCTTACCACGGCCACCTGCGTGCACCTGGGCTTTAACAACCCACATGTCACCACCAATTTGTTTTGCTGCGGCAAGAACTTCTTCCGTCGTATCGCACGCTACGCCATTAGAAACTGGCAGACCGTACTCACGGAACAAAGCTTTACCCTGATATTCGTGAAGATTCATACCCTTTACGTCACTTATTTCTCAGGTCAATAGAAAGCCGACTTGTGGTCGGCCGCTTAACAAAACAGGACATCAGCGGTACCGATGCCCTGCTCACGATCAAGCGCGCTTACGCTTATTCGCAATATGGATCGCGTGGCCATGCACAGCCAAGGCAGCCTCATGCAAGGCCTCTGATACCGTTGGGTGTGCAAACATGGTCATTGCGATATCTTCTGCAGAGGAACCGAACTCCATCGCGATAACGGCTTGTGCAACCATATCACCTGCAGTTGGTCCAACGATGTGAACGCCAAGGATGCGGTCTGTTTCCTTGTCCGCAATCATTTTCACCATCCCTGCTGTTTCATTCGCCGCCATCGCTCGTCCGGATGCAGCAAATGGGAAGACACCAACGTTGTAGTCAACGCCTTCTTGTTTGAGTTGCTCTTCAGTTTTACCAACCCAAGACACTTCTGGGTGCGTATAAATGACTGATGGCACCGTGTCATAGTTAACCTGGGCATGCTTTCCTGCAATCCGCTCAGCAACCATCACACCTTCTTCGGATCCCTTGTGGGCAAGCATTGGCCCACGAACGACATCTCCTATCGCATAAACGCCTGGAACTGCCGTTTCACATACGTCATTGACTTCAATAAAACCGCGCTCATCTTGGGTGACTCCGCAACCATCTGCTAACAAGCCATCAGTAAATGGCTTACGACCAACAGCAACAATGAGCTTGTCAAACGTATCTGTCTGCGAACCGTCTTTGGTTTCAAAGGTCACTGTGACCTTCTTACCTTTCACTTCAGTCCCTTTCACCAACGTGCTCGTCAAAATGTTCAAGCCTTGCTTCGTGAAGATCTTGCGCGACTCTTTTGCAATTTGCTGATCAGCAACTGCCAAAAAGTCGTCCAATGCCTCGAAGATCGTGACTTCGGCACCGAGTCGATTCCAAACCGAGCCCAACTCCAGCCCAATCACACCACCACCAATGACACCTAATTTCTTCGGAACACTTGTGAATTCAAGCGCACCAGTTGAATCAACGATCAAATCATCCGTCAGAGGCGCAGGCGGGATATTTACTGGAACTGAACCGGTTGCGATGATCACATTCTTCGCATCGAGTACGTCAGTTTTTCCATCATGGCCAGTGAATTCGACCTGCTTATTTGGCAAAAGTTTTCCCGTACCAGCAAGGTGCGTCACACCGTTTGTCTTGAAAAGGCCGCCAATACCGCCGGTCAAATTCCCAACGATTGTATCTTTTCGCTTCAACATCGCCGCTACATCAAGCTTTGGCTTACCGACACTCACCCCATGCAATTCAAGCTCATGAGACGCTTCTTCAAACTTATGCGAAGACTCCAATAAAGCTTTCGATGGAATACAACCCACGTTCAGACAGGTACCTCCCAATGAAGGCTTACCGTCTTTACCAATCCATTTTTCAATACAGACTGTTTTAAATCCTAATTGTGCCGCTCGAATTGCAGCGACGTACCCGCCAGGACCTGCACCAATGACGACAACATCATATTGTTGGCTCATAATTTCCTCCGATTAAACGTCTAGCAACATACGCGCTGGATCTTCCAACATGTCTTTAATTGCGACCAAGAACTGAACAGCATCTTTCCCATCGATCATTCGATGATCGTAGGACAATGCGAGATACATCATCGGTTGGATAACAACCTGACCATTCACAGCCATTGGGCGCTCCTGGATCTTATGCATGCCGAGAATTGCAGTTTGTGGCGGATTCAAGATCGGCGTCGATAGTAGCGATCCAAACACACCGCCATTGGTGATTGTGAACGTTCCACCGGTCATATCTTCAATTGCAAGCTTGCCGTCTTTTGCAGCAACAGCGTAATCCTTGATGCCACCCTCTACTTCTGCAATCGACATCCTGTCGCAATCGCGCAGCACAGGGACAACCAATCCGCGCTCGGTCGATACAGCAACACCGATATCGTAATACCCGTGATACACAATATCGTTGCCGTCGATAGAAGCATTCACAGCTGGGAAGCGCTTCAATGCTTCAGCAGCAGCCTTGACGAAGAAGCCCATAAATCCGAGGCGTGTGCCATTGTGCGTCTTTTCAAACAAATCTTTGTATTGCTTACGCAGATCCATCAATGGACCCATGTTCACTTCGTTAAACGTGGTAAGCATTGCCGCATTATGTTGTGCATCAAGCAAACGTTTCGCAATCGTCGCGCGCAGACGTGTCATAGGAACGCGCTTTTCGACTCGCTCACCTGATAATACTGGCGCGGCCGCTTTCGATGGAGTTGATGCAGTTGGAGCGGCAGCCTTTGGTGCTGCTAATGCGTTTTGAACATCTTCTTTGAGAATGCGACCGTCCTTACCAGTCCCTTTCACAGAGGCCAAATCAACGTTGTTCTCTTCAGCGAGTTTTTTCGCCGCAGGATTTGCTGCCAGAGCCGCATCTGTTTTCGATTCAGCGGCAGATGCAGTTGATGTCTCAGCTGGCGTCGCAGGAGCACTCGCCACCGCACCGGCTTCGATCTTTCCGATAAGCTCCTGTGACAGAACGATGTCACCTTCCTGCTTCATGATTTCTGTCAAAACACCATTTTCAGTCGCGACGACTTCCAATACTGTTTTATCAGTTTCAATATCAACGATCAGTTCATCACGACTCACAGCTTCACCAACCTGCTTGTGCCAGGTTGCGATTGAGCCTTCCTCGACTGATTCTGGGAATTGCGGAGCTTTAATTTCAATTGCCATTGTATTTCCTTAACGAGTCACTTGTGGTGACGATTACCCTTCCAGTGCGTCTTGTATCAATGCTTGTTGTTGAGCGACATGCAAAGCCATGTATCCGGCCGCAGGCGTTGCTGCAGCTGGACGTCCTGCATAACGCAGGAATTTGTTTGGTAGATGACGCCACATTGCATTCAACATGTGATGCTGACTTTGGAACCAAGCGCCTTGATTCATTGGTTCCTCTTGACACCAAACCATCTCTTCCATGTTGACGTATGGCGCGAGTGCCTCGACCAGATCATCCTCTGGGAACGGATACAGTTGCTCTACCCGCAAGATTGCACGATCTTCGATTCCGTTTTCCGCACGATACGCTTCCAAGTCGTAATACACCTTGCCCGAGCACAGGATCACCTTTTTGACCTTTTTCGGATCGAGGCCAGAAGTATCTTGAATTACGGTCTGGAACTTACCGTTTGCAAGCTCTTCCAGAGTAGAAACAGCCTCTTTTTTACGTAGAAGCGACTTCGGACTCATCACAATCAAAGGCTTACGTAGCGGACGAATCGCCTGGCGACGCATCATGTGGAACACCTGTGCAGGAGTCGATGGAACGCATACCTGGACATTATTCTCTGCACATAATTGTAAGAAACGCTCAAGCCGCGCCGAACTGTGCTCGGGCCCTTGGCCTTCATAGCCGTGTGGTAGCAACATGGTCAAGCCGCACAAACGGCTCCACTTGAGCTCACCAGACGTGATGAACTGATCAATAACAACCTGGGCGCCATTGGCAAAGTCACCAAACTGAGCTTCCCAAATCGCCAATCGGCGCGGTTCTGTCGTTGCATAACCATATTCAAAAGCAAGCACAGCTTCTTCAGACAGGAACGAATCAAATAAATCAAAGCGCGGCTGCTCTTCAGAGACGTGCTGAAGTGGCGTATAAGACTCACCTGTCTTTTGATCGTGTAAAGTGGCTTGACGATGCGAAAATGTGCCGCGACCAACATCTTGCCCGGTAAACCGTACACCAATGTTTTGATCAAGAAGTGTTGCGTAAGCGAGCGTTTCAGCAAAACCCCAGTTACAAGGCAACGCACCAGCCGCCATCTTACGGCGGTCTTCGTAGGTTTTCTCGACCTGCTTCTGCATGACAAATCCAGCAGGGACTGAATTTATTTGTTGACCGAGCTCTTGAAGACGTTTCATCGGGAAGCTCGTGTCATGGTCTGCAGTCCACTCATGCCCGAGATACGGCGTCCAATCCACGAATAATTTACTATCGGGTTCACGTACTAGCGTTTTAACAACAGGCTCACCAGCATCGAGTGCAGCACGATAACTGTCTTCCATGCCTTTGACTTCTGCATCAGACAGTACGCCCTCAGACACGAGTTGTGATGCGTACAGTGCTCGCGTCGTTTTTTGCTGTTTGATTTGCGCATACATCAATGGTTGCGTTGCACTTGGCTCGTCTGCTTCATTATGTCCGCGGCGGCGGTAGCAGATCAGATCAATCACAATGTCTTTTTTAAACTCGTAGCGATAATCCATTGCTAACTGAGTAACAAAGTTCACTGCCTCGATATCGTCTGCGTTTACATGGAAAATTGGCGCTTGCACCATCTTCGCAACATCAGTGCAATACTCAGTTGAACGCGAATCTTCACGACGAGATGTTGTGAAACCCACTTGGTTGTTCACGATGATATGAATCGTGCCACCAGTCTTGAATCCACGAATCTGAGACATTTGGAATGTCTCCATGACCACACCCTGGCCTGCGAACGCAGCATCACCGTGTATCGAAAGTGGCACAACACGATCACCGGATGGATCGCTCCGACGATCTTGACGCGCCCGTACACTACCCTCAACCACTGGTGAGACGATTTCTAGGTGCGACGGATTGAACGACATCGCAAGATGCACTTCACCACCGGGCGTTGATACGTTTGAGCTGAAGCCTTGGTGATATTTCACATCCCCGTGGTTATCGAAAGTCGCCTTGCCGTCAAACTCGTCAAACAAGTCCTGAGGACTTTTGCCAAGAGTGTTCACCAGAAGATTGAGACGCCCACGGTGAGCCATACCGATCACGACTTCTTTGGCGCCATGCGAGCCCGCACGCTGAATTAACTCATCCACACAAGGAACGAGCGATTCACCACCTTCAAGACCGAACCGTTTCGTTCCCGGATATCGTGACTGAAGATATTTTTCTAAGCCTTCGGCAGCAGTCAAACGCTCGAGCAGATGCGTTTTCACCTCAGTTGGGAATTCGGGCTTGCCCATGACAGCTTCAAGACGGTTCTGCAGCCACAACCGTTCTTCCGTATCCACAATGTGCATGTACTCAGCACCGACTGAGCCACAATAAGTTTTCTCTAATGCGGCGATGATGTCTTTGAGTTTCCCTTCAGGCATGCTGAAGTTCTGCATACCAATCTGAAATACTGTATCTAAATCAGCAGGTGATAAATCGTGGAACCCAAGCTCCAAGTCCGGAACCCGCTCGCGTTGCATTAAACCAAGTGGGTCAAGTGCCGCACGCTGATGACCTCGAATCCGGTACGCATTGATCAGGCGCTGAACCTGAACCTGCTTACGGTCAAAATCCGATGAAACGGACCCACTACCTGCTGACACAGCACGGTTTCGATCTTTTCCGAGGAGTAAAAACTGTTCTTGAATCGTTGAGTGAGGCACATCGCCCATGACCGCGCCTTCGACTCGTGGCAGTGAATCGAAATACTGCCGCCATTCATTTGGAACACTGTTGGGATCAGATAGATAGTGTTCGTACAGTTCGTCGAGATAATACAGATTGCCGCCCGCAAGATGCGAGGACTTCAGGCTTTGCTCCATTGAGCCTTCAGACATTGATGTGCTCCTCTACACCGGAGCTCGTCTTAACGTCGTCTTGGCGTGGCCTTGTAGGCCATTCTTTTTCCATTTCGGCGTATGCCCCGGTCATTGTCATTACGACCTAAAAAACCAACATGCTCAGAGGATTGCGACTGAGCTTGTAAAACGGCACCTTCTGGATCGCAGAAAGTGCCGCCATTGTGCGCTTATGAGGCGCACAAGCCAACCTAGACTTAGGTGGCCCGTGACAACAGCATGTCGCGGATATGACCAATCGCTTTCGTTGGATTCAAACCCTTCGGACATACAGAAACGCAGTTCATAATGCCCCGGCAACGGAACACGCTGAACGGGTCGTCAAGTTCTGCAAGACGCTCTTCTGTCGCCTCATCACGGCTATCTGCCAAGAAACGATAGGCTTGCAAAAGTCCTGAAGGACCAACGAACTTCTCTGGGTTCCACCAGAATGATGGGCAACTTGTCGAGCAGCATGCACACAGGATGCATTCGTAGAGTCCGTCAAGCTTCGCTCGGTCTTCAGGTGACTGTAGCCGCTCACGACCACCGGCCGGCGTTGAGTTCTGCAAGTACGGCTTAATCCTTTGATATTGCTTGTAAAACACGCCCATATCAACAACGAGATCACGAATAACAGGGAGGCCAGGCAGTGGACGAACCACCAACTTACCGCCGGTCACAACCTCAGAGACTGGCGTAATACAAGCCAAGCCGTTTTTACCATTCATGTTCACCCCGTCAGATCCGCAAACACCTTCACGGCATGAGCGACGATACGACAGAGATTGATCTTTTTCCTTGATCAGATTGAGCACATCCAGAACCATCAGATCCTTCCCTTCGGGAAGAGATACTTCGACGTCCTGCATGTATGGCTCACGGTCCGTTTCAGGGTTATAGCGATAAACACTTACTAACATTTTAATACCCCTTAGTACGTACGCACTTTTGGCTCAAACGTGTCGACAGTCTTCGGCTTGAAGTTCACGTCACGCTTGGTCAGCTTCTTCGTTTCAGGATGATACATCGAGTGGCATAACCAGTTCTTATCATCACGTTCTGGGTAGTCATTACGCGAGTGAGCACCACGACTCTCTGTACGCTCATCTGCGGCGATCGCTGTCGCTTCAGCAACTTCAAAAAGATTCTGAAGTTCGAGCGCTTCCATTCGCGCTGTATTGAACGCTTTCGACTTATCAGAAATCGCAATGTTCGCAACCCGATCACGCATCGCATTGAGCTCATCACGACCTTTCTTCATGTATTCACCATCACGGAATACACCGAAGTAGTTCTGCATGCAGTTTTGAAGTTCGCGCTTCAATTCTGCTGTATCTTCACCGTTGTCATTTGAATCCAATGAATTCAAGCGACCCATCGCACGATCAACATCATCTTCTGACGCCAAACGATAATCGATACCCTGCTGAAGCTGCTCTTCAATGAAGATACCCGCCGCACGACCAAATACCACGAGATCGAGTAGCGAGTTACCGCCAAGACGGTTTGCACCATGTACTGACACACATGCCGCTTCACCACAGGCATACAAACCTGGAATGATTTCGTCTTTTCCGTTGACCTGAGTAATCGCCTGGCCGTTTACGTTGGTTGGAATACCACCCATCATGTAGTGACACGTTGGCACAACAGGGATTGGAGCATTCACCGGATCAACGTGCGCAAATGTCTTCGATAACTCAGTAATACCTGGAAGACGTGAGTGCAAGATTTCCTTGCCGAGGTGATCAAGCTTCAAGAAGACGTGGTCTCCATGCTCACCACAACCGCGACCCTCGAGAATCTCAGTCATCATTGAACGTGCAACGACGTCACGGCCCGCCAAATCCTTTGCGTTCGGCGCATAACGCTCCATGAAGCGCTCGCCATCTTTATTGATCAGATAGCCACCTTCGCCACGACACCCTTCTGTCACGAGCGTACCCGCACCATAAATGCCGGTTGGGTGGAACTGCCACATTTCAATATCCTGTACTGCATAGCCTGCACGCAGCGCCATACCAATACCGTCACCTGTATTAATGTGAGCATTCGTGGTCGATGCATAGATACGACCAGCACCACCAGTTGCGAGAACAGTCGCTTTTGATTCAACAAAAACAACCTCACCTGTTTCAATTTCAATCGCGATCACACCAACGACGACGCCATCTTGGTTACGAACCAAGTCAACAGCAAACCACTCGTTCAAGAAGGTTGTGTTGCTCTTCAAGTTCGCCTGATAGAGCGTGTGGAGCAACGCGTGACCTGTCCGGTCAGCAGCCGCACATGTCCGAGCAGCCTGGCCGCCCGCACCATAATCCTTAGACTGCCCACCAAATGGACGCTGATAAATACGCCCATTTTCAAACCGAGAGAATGGGAGGCCCATATGCTCCAATTCGAACACCGCTTCTGGACCAACTGAACACATGTATTCGATTGCGTCCTGGTCACCGATATAATCCGATCCTTTAACAGTGTCATACATATGCCAACGCCAATCATCATTTGGATCTGCGCTCGCAATAGCACAAGTGATACCACCCTGGGCAGATACTGTATGCGATCGTGTAGGAAAAACTTTTGTTAAACATGCTGTTTTAAATCCCGACTGAGCCATCTGAAGCGATGCACGCATGCCTGCGCCACCACCACCGATTACAACAGCATCAAAAGATAGTTTGCGAAGCCCTGTCATGGTTTAAAACCCCCACAGAATACTAATAGCCCAGACCACGTAGACGAACAAAGAAATCGCTACGCTCCCCAAAAATGCCACTCGAATAGCGCCTTTCTTCATGTAA
>Ga0181581_10005060_pt1 | contig 10260 bp, 9 predicted proteins | sample 071ome_22_FD_132433 | JGI IMG/M metagenome (GOLD analysis project Ga0181581, IMG submission 132433) | Coastal salt marsh microbial communities from the Groves Creek Marsh, Skidaway Island, Georgia - 071404AT metaG (megahit assembly) | ecosystem: Environmental > Aquatic > Marine > Intertidal zone...
AGAACCGCGTCGATCGGTGGATGCGTGAAAGCGCAGGCAGCATGCACCTTGAAGTAGTTGCTGCGGGCATCCCACCTTGAACCGAGTTCGTCGGTCAACGGAGCTGGGTTCCACGAGCCGAGGATGTGCCCAAGCACCGGTTCGGGTGTACCCGTGTTGGACGCCGTACCCGCGGCAGCGAGGTAGGCCGACGCAATGCCGGACATCTGTGCGCCGCCCATCCACGAATTGCGGACCAGGTTGCCGTCGGTGGCACTCGAGAAGTGCCCGGCGATACCCATGCCGCTTCCATGGTCGATCGCGGCGGCGATTCCTGCGGCGTCGAGCCCCAAGAGCTTGGCGCAGCCAGCGGCGGCCGCGGCGACGCCCCAATTGCCATGCGGGTGGACTCCTGCGTTAAGCGTCGTCGCTCGACCGAATCGCGCGGCCACTTCGTAGCCGGCGGCGACTGCAGTAGCGCACTGGGAACCGGAATCACCGCGGGCAATAGCCAGAGCCAACACCGCGGGAAGCACATGAGCAGCCGGGTGGCCCTTGGCGAACTTGTTTCCCTCGTCTTGCTCGAGTGCAACTCCAACGGTGCCCAGCATCCAGGCAGCCTGCTCAGGAGCAGTAGTAACGGCCGTACCCGGAATCGGGACCGGACCCGCGGGCATGGGCCAGAGGTCGATGACCGCTGCGTATTCAGGAAGTTGGGCACCGGCGCAGGCAACAGTCAGATAGTCGGCCCAGATCAGCTCGTGGCGCTCGCGAACATCTACGGGAATGCCCTGCCAGGTGAGGTCCGCGACCCAGGAGCCCAGTTCCGCAATCGCCTCGGAGGTCGGCGGGTGCATTACATACCCAGGTAGGCCTGGCGGACCCGCTCGTCGTCGAGCAAGTGCGTTCCCTTGCCTTCGAAAGCGATGGCTCCGTTCTCGATCACGTACGCGCGATCGCTGATCGCCAAAGTCGCCGCTGCGTTCTGCTCGACGATGAGCACCGTGACTCCGCTGTCCCGGATCTTTTGAACAGCTTCGAGAACCTGGCCAACAAGCTTCGGCGCCAGACCGATGCTGGGTTCGTCGAGCATCAGCAACTTGGGACGGGCCATCAGGCCTCGGCCGATAGCGAGCATCTGCTGCTGGCCACCACTCATGGTCTCCGCATTCTGATTCTTGCGTTCGGCCAGGATCGGGAACAGCTCGAAGACCTGCTCGAGCGCTTCCTTGCGTTCGGCCTTGTTGGTGGTCCACGCACCCATGGCCAGGTTCTCTTCAACAGTCAGCACGCCGAAGAGTTCGCGGCCTTCAGCAACTTGGACCAGGCCCATGGCAACCCGCTTGTCACTTCGAGTAGACGTGACATCTTCGCCGTCGAAGGTGACCGACCCACTGCGAGCATTGACCAGCCCTGAGATAACGCGCAGCGTGGTGGTCTTCCCTGCTCCATTCGCGCCGAGAAGGGCGACGATCTCGCCTTGGGCGACCGTCATCGACACACCTTGCAGGATTTGCAGCGCGCCGTATCCAGCCGTCACATCAGTGAGCGTCAGCATCGGTCACCTCATCTCCGAGGTAGGCCTCGATGACTTCCGGATTCTTGGTCACTTCTTCCGGTTTCCCTGATGCGAGCATCTCCCCCTGGTTGAGGACGATCACGCGATCCGACAACGCCATGACCGCCTGCATCACGTGCTCCACGAAGAGCAGCGTGGTTCCTTGGTCCCGGATGGAGAGTAAGAGATCGATGACCGGCTGCCGTTCGGTCGGCACGAGACCGGCGAGAACTTCATCGAGGAGCAGCACTCGAGGATGCAGGGCGAGGGCCCGTGCCAACTCCAGTCGCTTGAGACCGGCCGTCGGAAGATCCTTGGACGTCCGCGTCGCGTACTGCCCGAGCCCGGTGCGTTGAACGATGTCCCAGGCCTCCGCCTCGGCCTCCTTCTCGTTCTCACCACGAGCCGCGGCGGCAACCGCCACGTTCTCCACAACCGTCATGGAGCCGAATGGGCGCATCAACTGGAAGGTGCGGACCATGCCGGCGCGTGCCAGGCGAGCGTCGGACCAGCCGGTCACCTCCTGACCGTCGTAATGAACGGTGCCGGTCGTGGGAGGGAAGAGCCCTGCCATGCAGTTGAACAGTGTGGTCTTGCCCGCCCCGTTGGGACCGATGATGCCGAGAACTTCACCCGCGTCGACGGTGAAGGAGACATCGTGCAAAGCGCGCAGACCCTTGAAGGATTTGCCGATGTGTTCGACGGTGACGATCGGGCTCATCGCTTCGTCACCTTCTCTTTGATGGTGCCGAAAACACCCTTAGGCAAGAACAAGATCACCAGGATGATCAAGACGGCGTAGAGCATGACGTCGAGCCCCGTGCGTCCTTGCAGGAATTCGAGGAATGGCGGCGGGTTTCGCAGAATGGCAGCGGTGATGTCGTTCAAGGGAGCAAGGAGAACCGATCCGACGATTGGGCCCCAGATGGTTCCGATGCCACCAACCACGGGAATCAAGATCGCCTCAATGGATCGGTAGGCGCCAAACCCGAGTTCCGGATCGATGAACAGGTAGTACTGCGTGTAGAAGACGCCGGCAACAGCACCGATCGCACCGCTGAGCGCAATCGCCGTGAGCTTGTAGCGCAGGACGGGAACACCGAGGGACGATGCTGCCGTCTCGTCTTCGCGGATCGCGATGGTGAAACGTCCCGCCTTGGATCGCATGAAAACGATCGTGACGACCAGGCACGCCGCCATCAGACCCAGTCCCAGCCAGAAGTAATTCGGGCTACCGGCCGGGAACTGCATGAGCCACCAACTCGATCCCTGGATCAAGGGGACGTTCCAGCCGACGGAAGCATTCAACACCTCGGCGCTTTGCACGATGATGCGCAGCATCTCGGCGAAGGCGAAGGTCGCGAGCGCGAAGTATGTACCGCGCAGCTTGTAGCGGAAACACAGCCAGCCCACGATGACGCCGTACCCGGCCGCCAACCCCATGCCGGCCACCATGCCGATCCACGGGCTGATGCCGAGGTTCACGAGCAGGATCGATGAGGTGTAACCCCCGATGCCGAAGTAGGCGGCGTGGCCGAAGGAAAACATGCCGCCAAAGCCGCTCATGATGTTCCACGACATTCCGAGCATCGCGAAAATGAGCACGCGGATCGCGATCGCCTCTTGGCCCTGCTCCAGCAGGAGCGGCAGTGGGAACGCAAGAACAACAAGGACGACGACGGCGATCATGTTTCCGTCGAAGAAGCGTCGCTTTCTCATGGGCGACGGCACGGTCTGAACCAAGGTCTCACTCATGTCAGGACCCACTCGAGAACAGGCCCTGCGGGCGCAAGAACAAGATCAGGACGAACACGATGAACACGCCCAACAGGTTGCTCTGATCGGGGAAAAGGATCCCACCGAATTGTTCTGCGAGGCCGACGATCAAACCGCCGAAGAGGGCACCGAGAACTTTGCCGAGGCCGCCGAGCACGACGATGACGAAGGCCGTGATGTTGAAGACCTCACCGGCTACCGGGGTGATCGACACAATCGGGGACACCAAGGTTCCCGCGGCGCCGGCGCACGCGATGCCCAACGCGAAGGTGATGACGTAAATGCGCTTGGTGTTGATTCCCACCAGTCGGGCACCCGTCGGATTGGCGGCCACGGCCCGGATGGCGGTGCCGATCGGTGTGCGCTGCAACATGATGAACAGCGCTACAGCGAGCACCATCGCTCCGAAAAATGCGATGACCCGAGACTGCGTGGCCACTGCACCGAAGACGTTGAACACGCGATCTTGCTCGGTGCGAACGGACTGTGGATTACCGCTAAAGAACAGCAGCAGTGAGTTTTCGATGAGTAGGCCGATGCCCAGCGTCAGAAGCAGGGTGTTGGCGTGGCTTTCACCCATTGCTCGGTTGATGATGAATTTCTGGATCACCGCACCGAGGAGGAGTAGGAGCGGGACGCTTACGACGATCGTCAGGTAGGGATTCCAACCGAGGTTGGACGACAGCACATAGGTGACGTACATCCCGAGCGTTACGAATGCGCCAGTGGCGAAGTTGATGATGTGAAGTACGCCGAAGATGAGTGTCAAGCCCAGGGCCACGAGGCTGTAGACACCGCCAGCAAGGAGACCGGTGACGAGTGCCTGGGTGAGGATCAGCCCACTACCGCCGGTGCGCAGATAGGCCAAAAAGAACACGACCGCGGCGATCGCGATCGAGATGAGGATGGGTTTCAGGGCCGGTGGGAGCCCTCGAGCCGGTGCAGCTTCTGCAGGTGCATCGGTGACGGCCATGCCAACCCTTTCGTCGATCTATGTCGAGGGGAAGAGACTACGAATCCTGCCCCCGGTGGGTCCGACGGACAATCCCGCCGGACCCACCGAGTACTTCAGCAGGGTCTTACTCGAAGCGCGGACCGGACTCCGCGACGTTCTCCGGGTAGACCTGGACGATCGCGTCGTCTTGGACCTGCATCACGATCGGGCTGCCGTTGACGTTCTCACCGGTCTCATCGAACTGGATGGGGCCGACGGTCGCGAGCAGCGAGTCGAGGTTGGTCGACGCAATGGCGTCGCGCAGGGCCGCGGGATCATCCGAGCAGGACTGCTCGAGTGCGTTGGCGATAACCCGAACTGCCTCGTAGGAGTGAACCGCAGAGGTCTTCATCTCCTCGCCGTAGGAATTGGCGAAGCGAGTCGCGATGTCTTGCGTGGACGGGTTCGTCACGTCGAGGTGGTAGTTGACGTTGAAGAAACCCTCACCCGCACCGGCGACGTCCGCCGGGTAAGACGGGTTGTCGAACGCACCCTGAGCGATTCCGTAAATGAGCTTGGCGCCGGGATCAACAGCGCTGATCGCCTCGGTCGCGAGCACGCCGTCACCGTAGTAGCCGGTCACGACGATCACGTCGGGAGCAGCTGCCTTGACTTCGGTCATCTCGGTGGTCAGGTCCGTCACGCCGAAGGCGTCGTAGGAGATGACCGGCTCGACGGTCCAGCCGTACTCAGCGGCCGCCTCGGCGAACGCCGCGTTGACGCTGGTGCCGAAAGCCGACTGCTCGTGCAGATGGGCGATCTTGGAAACGTCGATGCCCTCCGCGTCGGTGAGCTCCTTCAAGAACTTGGCACCCTGGACACCCATGGCCGTTGCGTTCGGCTGGATGCGGAAGGTGTTCTTGTAGCCCTGATCGAGGATCTCGTCGGAGACCGCAACGTCGATCACGAAGGGAACGCCATTGCGCTCGGCAACGGTCGCAACGTTCGAAGCCACGGCCGACTGGTAGGCACCGACGAGAGCGATGGCGCCCTCTTGAACCAGACGCTCGGCTTCAGACTGTCCGACCTCCGGGGTGCCGGTGCTGTCCGCGCTCATGATCTCGATCGTCGCGCCGTTAAGGCATTGAATGCCACCGGCGGCGTTGATGTCATCGGCGGCGAGAACTGCGCCCGCATCCATCTGCAGACCATCGGCGGCAAGGCCACCGGTGAGCGGGTGGATCGAGCCGATCTTGACGGACTCGACGGCGACTGCTTCTTCAGCGGTCTCCTCGGTGGTCTCTTCGGCCGCCTCTTCTTCGACGGTCTCCTCCGCCGTTGCCTCGGCGGTCTCCTGTGCTGCGTCGCTGTCCGCGTCACTCCCGGAGGAGCACGCGGCAAGGACGAGGGCGAGACCGGCGAGTCCCGCTGCGAGCTTGGAAGCCCTCATCTACTTACCCCTTTCGTCGTGCAGCCGTGTGCCGCATCGCGCTGGTCATCGATGGCCCCGACGGGCCTCCCATGGGAGCGACCCGAGTGTTTCGGTGACCGATACAACAATCAGTGCTGGGAAGCCTTGCACCGCCGCCGCACCCTGTCAATTTGAAACTGGTGCCTTAAACACGATTGTTATCAACGGGTTTTGCGCTTGGAATTGCCAAGGTTGCGTACCTCTGGGAGGATAACGCTATTCCGCTGAGCGAAACGCTTGTGTTGAACAGAGGTTCGCAGGGTGCTCGCGCGGGTCGGAAATCCCTGGGCCCTGCGCCCAATCACCCGGTAACGAGGAGGGGGTAGCGATGAGTCCGGCTTCACGTTCGACAACGCCCACCCCCTCGATCGGCACCGAGGGAGCCATGCGGGTTGCCGACGTCCTTTTGCTGTTCCTGCGCGCCGACGACAGTCTCGGTGTCTCCCAAGTGGCGCGCTCGTTGGATCTATCCAAGGCGGTTGTCCACCGGGTCCTGCAAAGCATGGTGGCTCGAGATCTCCTCACCCAGGATCCGCAGTCGCGGCTCTACCGTCTCGGGCCGGCCGCCAGGGCGATCGGTGCGCGGGCGCTACGCGACAGCGACCTTCGCTCGGCAGCGGAACCAATTCTCCGCGAACTTCGCGACGCGACGAACGAGACGACCACGTTGTCCCAACTCCAAGGAGCCGACCGGGTCTACATCTCCCAGTTCCCCAGTCCGCAGGAGATCAAGATGCTCGTCGAGCTCGGCCGGCTCTTCCCGCTCCACGCAGGCTCCTCCAGCAAGGTCATCTTGTGCAATCTCGACACCGACCGTCAGCGCGAGATCGTCGACGGCGTGCTCGAGCAGGTCACCCCGAGCACGCAGATCGATCCGGCCAACTTGCGCCGAGAGCTCGAGCAAGTCCGGAAGCAGGGTTACTCGATCTCACGCGGTGAGCGGCAACCCGGCGCCGGAGCCGTCGCGGCTCCGCTGTTCGATTTCACCGGCGGCGTTGTCGGAGCGATTTCGGTGTGCGGGCCAGCACAACGCTTCGACGAAGGGACCGTTGAGCGCCTCATTCCACAGGTCATCGATGCTGCCGCGGACATCTCGGCGGGACTGGGTTACCTCGGTGATCACGCGACCGTCGCGGAGGCCCGATGACCGCCGCCCGCAACACTGACCACTCCGCATTCGGCGATTCCGACGACGGCGCGCGCAGTGGTCCGTTGTCTGGACTCAAGGTCATTGATGCGGCCACGATCTTCGCGGGTCCGATGGCCGGCACCATGCTGGCCGACTTCGGCGCGGACGTGCTGAAAGTCGAACACCCGACCAAGGCCGATCCCGTGCGCTGGCACGGCGCAAGCAAGGACGGCGTCGGATTGTGGTGGAAGATGATCGGCCGCAACAAGCGCGCGATGACCTTGTACCTCGGTTCTCCCGAGGGTCAGGAGATATTGAAGGAACTGATCGCCGACGCGGACGTACTCATCGAGAATTTCCGTCCTGGAACTTTGGAGCGTTGGGGTCTTTCGCCCGAGACACTCCATGAAATCAACCCCGGTTTGGTCATCGCGCGCGTCACCGGGTTCGGCCAATTCGGTCCGTACTCTTCTCGCGCTGGGTTCGGAACACTCGCCGAGGCGATGAGCGGTTTCGCTGCAGTCACCGGCGAGCCCGACGGGCCTCCGACCCTCCCGCCGTTCGGGCTCGCCGACGGTATCGCCGCGCTGGCGACCGCCTACGCGATCATGGTGGCGCTCAAGGCACGAGACACCACCGGCCGCGGTCAGGTTGTCGATATGGCCATCATCGAGCCGATCCTCACCGTGGTCGGCCCGCAAGTGATCACCTACGACCAACTCGGAACCCTGCAACCTCGCTTGGGTAACCGCTCGAGCAACAACGCACCGCGCAACACTTACAAGACGAAAGACGGTTCGTGGGTGGCGATTTCGACGAGCGCGCACAGCATCGCCGAACGGGTCATGCGCTTGGTGGGTCGTCCTGAATTCATCGACGAGCCGTGGTTCGCAAGCGGCGCGGAGCGAGCCAAGCATTCCGATGAGCTCGACGAGGCGGTGGGGACTTGGATCGCCGAACGTGACCGTGATGAGGTCATGCGTGCCTTCGAAGAGGCCGACGCCGCCGTTGCTCCGATCTACAACGCCAAGGACATCATCGACGATCCGCAGTTCAACGCCCTCGGCACAATCAAGACCGTCGAGGACGAAGAGCTCGGGCCGATCAAGATGCAAAACGTGCTGTTTCGATTGTCGGAGACCCCCGGCGAGATCCGGCATGCGGGCTATCCGCAGGGCCACGACACCGACGCCGTGCTGCACTCACTGGGTAAGAGCGACGAGGAGATCCAGCGTCTGCGCGAAGCGGGTGTCGTATGACCTCCACCCGTCCGTGGCGCAGTTGGTTGTACGTGCCCGGTGATCGCCCCGACCGGATCGGCAAAGCATTAGCGAGCGGTGCGGACTGCGTGATCCTCGATCTCGAGGATGCCGTCGCGCAACCGAACAAGGACGCGGCACGTGACGCCGTCCTCGAGGCCCTCGGCCGTGAACGTCCAGTACCCATCCTGGTGCGCATTAATGCGGCCGATTCGCCGAATCAGGAACTCGACCTTTCCGCGCTGCGAGCATCGAGCAGCCCCGACGGCGTTCGAGTGCCCACGTGCGAGTCGGTCGACGACGTCACCGCCATTGCCCAACAACTTCCAGGAGTGGCACTCCACCTGCTCATAGAGTCGGCGAAGGGTTTGCAACGAGTCGACGAACTCGCAGCCGCCCACCCGCAGGTGGCGACCATTGCACTGGGCGAAGCCGATCTTCGAGCAGACATGCGCATCAGCGATGACGCGCACTTGGGCTACGCGCGCGGTCGCCTCGTGGCAGCCGCGGCAGCGGCAGAACTCACCGCTCCACCGCAGAGCGTGTTCACGAACATCGACGATCTCGACGGCCTGCGGATCACCTCCCTGCAGGCGAAGGCGGCCGGGTTCTTCGGCCGGACGGTGATCCACCCGAGCCAGGTCGAGATCGTCAACTCGGTCTTCCTGCCCACGAACGCAGAGGTCGACCAGGCCCGGGCCCTCGTCGAGGCGCTCGATGCGAACGATGACCAGGCCGCGCTCGTTCTTCCCGATGGCCGATTCGTTGATCCCGCCGTCGCGCGATCAGCGCGGGAAGTTCTGCATCTCGCCGATTCCTACGGAACCTCTGATGCTCCACTGAAAGGCGTCTCGTGACCACTACCCGCGCTCTGATCGATGCCGTCACCGGCGGCGCTCGAGTGATCGATCTTGCCCAGCCCATGCACGCTCAGATGCCGACGTCTCCGAACCACCCGGGCTTTCGGTTGTCCTACCTACGCCGTCACGGCGACATGGTTCGACCCGATGGAGCGTCCGCTGCGAATGAACTCATCGTCACCGGCGGTCACGTCGGAACCCACACCGATGCGCTGGCCCACGTGTCCTACAACGGCATGCTGCATGGAGACGTTCCGGTGGAGGAGGCCTTCCAGAACGGTCGATTCGTCTCGCACGGCATCGATCAATTCGCCCCCCTGGTCACGCGCGGACTGTTCCTCGATATTCCGGCCACTCAGGGCCTGGAGATCCTCCCGGCCGGCTACCCCATCGAGGTTGCCGATCTTGAAAAGGCCTGCGCCGCTATCGGAACCGAGCCGCACGAGCGCGACGCCGTCATCATCCGCACGGGATGGGGTAGGCATTTCCACGACGATCACGAGGCCTACCTCGGCCAGACCCACGGAGTCCCCGGACCCACCGCGGATGCCGCGCGCTGGCTCGCCGAACGCGGCATAGCCGTAACGGGCGCCGATTCCACCGCCTACGAGCACATCTCAGCCGGCAAGGGGCACAGCGTCCTTCCCGCGCACAACGTTCTGCTGGTGGAACACGGCATCAACATCATCGAGCACATGGGTCTGGAGAAGGCGCGAGACGAGGGGCTCACGGAGTTCATGTTCGTCCTTGCTCCGTTGAACATCCTCGGTGGAACGGGATCACCGACTCGCCCGATCGCCGTTGTGGGAAGCGAGTAGCAAACACCGTGACAACGCCAATGCCCGAAAAAAACGACGCCACCCTCGCGCAACAACTCGCGGTGACTGCTGCGGGCATCGCCGCAACGGGACTCAGTGCCGAGCTCCGAACGGCAACCGCGCAACGGGTCACGGACGCACTCGGTAATGCGCTCGGTGCCGCGCACCTTCCGGTCGTGGAACAAATGCGCAGCGTCGTCGCCGGCTGGGGTGGTCATCCGCAATCCTCCGTGGTTGCGGGCGAGCCCACGAGCGCACCGAACGCCGCTCTCCTCAACGGCACGATGGCGCACGCCCTGGACTTCGACGACACGCACCTGCCGAGCGTCCTGCATCCCAGCGCGTCCGTGGTGCCCGCGGCGCTTGCCGCAGCAGAGCTTGCCAACTCCAGTGGCCCGGAACTGCTCGATGCCATCACGATGGGCGTCGAGGTGACGTGCCGCCTCGGGATGGCCGGGTACGACACCGAACTCGGC
>Ga0181581_10005062_pt1 | contig 10259 bp, 7 predicted proteins | sample 071ome_22_FD_132433 | JGI IMG/M metagenome (GOLD analysis project Ga0181581, IMG submission 132433) | Coastal salt marsh microbial communities from the Groves Creek Marsh, Skidaway Island, Georgia - 071404AT metaG (megahit assembly) | ecosystem: Environmental > Aquatic > Marine > Intertidal zone...
AAGGTCCAGATCGGCGCGCAGCCAGACGGATATTGCCGATTTCGCGATCGATTTCCGTGTTTCCTTGTCCATATAGGCGCCGCCGCCCGTGGCGATCACGCGCACCGGTTGCCTGAGCAGCCGTTTGATGACGCGTCTCTCACCGGCGCGGAATTCCTCTTCGCCGTAGAGTTCGAATATATCGGTGATCGAGCAGCCCGCCGCTTTTTCGATTTCATCATCGGCATCGACAAAGGGCAGGCCAAGCCGTTCGGCCAGCAACGTGCCGATACAGGTCTTGCCAGCGCCCATAAGCCCGACAAGCACGATACTCCTGTCCGGTTGAAATCTAAGCGATGACCCCATTGAAATTCATGCTGTTTCTGGTACGGCGGCGCACCGTAACGTTGAAAGCGGGTTCCCCTGCCAGTAGACTGCCCGAAAATTGCCACGGTTGGCGTATATCAACCATAACGCCCTTAAATATAGGACGGATTTAGCGTTATGTCCCGCGGAATTCTGAATTCTGACAGTCGGCGGACCGCCTGTGCCGTTTTCCGCGAAATCTCCCCGCCCGCCGGGGAGGGAAAGAGAGTATCATGCCGCGCCTGATCCTGGCCGCTGTAGTTCTGGTCTTGCTTGTCATTGTCGGGGGCGGGGTGTTTCTCGCGACTACCGACATTCCGGCCCCATCCTCGCCTGTAGAAAGAACGCTTCCCGATGACCGTTTCCCGCGCTGACCGGCGAATCTCGCTTTTCCCGGCGCTGCTTTTCGCCGGGTTGATCTGTGTGTCGCCGTCGCCTGCCGCCGCGCAGAACGTCCAGACCGCGCCGCTGGACCCGCCGGCCGCCGCCGCCCCGCAACCTCAACCCGCCCAGTCCGCCGCGCCGATCCGGCTCGGTCCGCGCCGTCTGATCCAGTCACCGGCGCAAAAAGAGGCCGAAAAATCCGGCCAGACCGGTCCCGGCGGAGTGGAAATCGAAACGCTGGAATCGGTGGATGCGGATTCCGTCGGCACGCTTGGCGATCTCGAAGGAGGGCTTGGCGCGGCGATGTGGGGCGGATCGGACCGCGCTCTGGTCGTCCGGCTTCTGGCGTTGCTGCCCCGGACCATGCCGTCTCCGGCGCAGCGTGATCTGACCCGCCGTCTGTTGCTGACCCGGGCCGAGGCGCCGCCGCGCACCGCGCCCGGACCGGCGATGCTGCCGCTTCGTGTCAACGCGCTGTATGCGATGGGCGATTACGATTCGGCGATGACACTGATGGGGGCCGCCCCGCCCGGCAATCCGGATGAGCAGCTTTTGCGCATCCGGGCGGAAATCCTGTTTCACCGTCACGATGTGAAAGGCGCCTGTGCCCTGGTTCAGGGGGACGCGCAGGACTTCAAGGACGCCTACTGGCAACAGGCTCAGGCCTATTGCCTGGCGGTCAACGGCAAGGCCGCGCAGGCCGTGCTGCTCTCCGATATCCTGGCGGAACGGGCGCAATCGGTCGATCCGGCCTTTTTTGTCGGGATGGACGCGCTATCCGGCGCCCAGCCTGAGGCGCTGGAAGGGTTCAAGTTCTTCAACGCGCTGCTTGCCTCGCTTCTGCGTACGGGCAAGGTGCCGCTGTCGGAAAATCCGCCGCCGCAACCGGCGGCCGGGGATCTCGCGGCGCTGGCGCTCAGCCCCAACGCGCCGGTTTCCCTGCGCATGGCAAGCGGGGAAATCGCGGCGCTTAACGGCGCGCTCAAACCGTCGGGCCTTGCCGATATTTACCGGGTCGAAAAGTTTGAGGCGGCGGCGCTGTCAGAGGCCGTGTCCGGTTCTGATATGGAATGGGGCGCCAGGGCGCGCGCCATGCTGATACAGGCGGCGATGGCGCAATCCGTTCCCGCCGCCCGGGCCGAGGCGTTGCAGCGTGCGATAGAGCTGGCGCGGATACAGGGCGATCTGGCGCTGACCGCACAGGCCGTGTCCTACCCGCTGCGCGGTATCCGCCCGGCGCCGGAACTGGCCTGGTTTGCGCCTTCCGCCGCGCGCGGGCTGGCGGCCTCGGGCGCGTTCGCCCCGGCGAATGACTGGATACGGCTTAACCAGCGTCAGACCCAGACGGGGGAGACCGAATCGCTCTGGCATCTCGCCGTGCTTTCCGGTGTGCTGCCGCAGGAGGCGGTGACCGAAGAGGCGCTGCGTAAATGGCAGGAAGCGCGTCAGGCGGCGAATCCGGACGGGTTCGCGGTTCAGGCGCGGGTGTTTTACGCCCTGCTGCACGCCCTCGGCATCCCGGTGCCGGGGGCGTTGTGGAGCGATGTCGTCGACGCCGATCGGACGGCGGCAGGGCTGCTGCCGCCGGGCGCGATCCGGGCGCTGCTGTCCGATGCGACCGCCGCCGGGCGGGTCGGCGAAACGGTGGCGCTGTCATTGATCATGCTGGGCGAGGAAGGAGCCAGCCGGGTGAATTTCGCCGCCGCCGAACAGGTTATCGCCGCGCTTTCCGGTATCGGACAGAAGGACGCCGCCCGGCAGATCGCGCTGGAAGCGGCGGTCGCCGCCGGTCTCTAGGTGCCGCGCGCAGCGCCGACCCTTTCCCCCCGTATCGAGGCCTTTCTCGAAATGATCGCGGTTGAGCGCGGCGCGTCCCGCAACACGCTGGAGGCCTATGCCCGTGATCTGCGTGATTTCGCCGCCCATGCCGCGCGCGCCGGTCACACGCCGGAAGAGGCCGCGACGGAATCAATTCGTGATTATATGGCGGGGCTCGGCGCCGCGGGTCTTTCGCCCCGCACGGCGGCGCGGCGGCTTTCCACGCTGCGACAGTTTTTCGGCTTTCTGGTGGCGGAGGAAATGCGCCGCGACGATCCCACCGCGACCATCGAGTCGCCGAGAAGCGGGCGCGCCTTGCCCAAAATCCTCAGCGAGGCGGAGGTCGAGGCGATGCTGGCCACCTGCACACGCGATGAAACCCCGAAAGGGCTGCGCCGCGCCGCGCTGATGGAACTTCTCTACGCGACGGGGTTACGTGTCTCCGAACTGGTCGGGCTTCCGCTCGGCGGTCTGTCGCGGGACCGCACGGTCGTTACTGTAAAGGGCAAGGGCGGGCGTGAACGGATCGTGCCGTTGAACCATGCAGCGCAAGAGGCTTTGGCCAGATGGCTTTTGGTGCGGGAGAAATTCCTGCCGGCCGGAAAGACGTCGCCTTTTCTGTTTCCGGAGGCGAAATCGCGCGACGGGCATCTTTCCCGCACCGGCTTTGCCGCCATGCTGAAAACGCTCGCCGCCGAATCGGGGATTGATCCGAAGCGCGTCTCGCCCCATGTTCTGCGCCATGCCTTTGCCAGCCATTTACTCGCGCATGACGCGGATTTGCGCTCGGTTCAGCAGATGCTCGGTCATGCCGACATCTCGACGACGCAGATTTATACCCATGTGCTGGATGACAGGTTAAAATCGCTGGTCGGTGCGCATCATCCGCTGGCCCGAAAGAAAGAGTGAGAGTTTTATGCTGAGTTTTCTCGATTTCGAAAAAAACATCGCCGAGCTGGAAGGCAAGATGGAGGAGCTGCGCCATCTGTCCGATATCGGCGATATCAAGATCGCGGATGAGGTCTCGAAACTGCAGACCCGCATCGATCGTACATTAAAGACGACCTATTCAAAGCTCAGCGCCTGGCAGAAGGTGCAGGTCGCGCGCCATCCCGACCGGCCGCACTGCGTCGATTTCATCGAGACCCTGATTGAGGATTTCACCCCGCTGGCGGGCGACCGGACCTTTTCCGAAGACGCGGCCATTCTCGGCGGGCTAGGGCGGTTCCGGGGCGAATCCGTCGTCGTCATCGGTCAGGAAAAGGGACGCGATACCGATACCCGCGTCAAACATAATTTCGGCATGGCGCGGCCCGAAGGGTATCGCAAGGCGATCCGTCTGATGGAACTGGCCGAACGGTTCGGACTGCCGGTGGTAACGCTGGTGGACACGCCGGGCGCTTATCCCGGCATCGGGGCGGAGGAACGCGGTCAGTCGGAAGCCATCGCGCGGTCGATTGAAAAATGCCTCTCTCTCGGCCAGCCGATTGTATCCGTGGTGATCGGCGAAGGCGGCTCCGGCGGGGCCATCGCGCTCGCCGCCGCCAACAAGGTGATGATGATGGAACACGCGGTCTATTCGGTGATTTCGCCCGAAGGCTGCGCCTCCATCCTGTGGCGCAGCGCCGAACACGCGGAAGAAGCCGCCGAGGCGCTAAAGCTTACCGCGCAAGATCTGCTTGATCTTGGTGTAATCGACGGGATCGTGCCCGAACCGCTCGGCGCAGCGCATCGCGGCCCGGAAGAGGCGATAGCGGCGGTCGGCAACGCCATCGCGGAATCGCTCGATGAGATGCGCGGTCAGGATGCCGCGGCGCTGAAACGCAACCGCCGCGAACGTTTCCTCACCATGGGGGACGACGCGCTGGCGGGGTGACAACGGTTTTGCGGTCGGGTTCCCCCTAAGACACCTTGCCGTGGCAGCGTTTGTACTTTTCGCCGGAGCCGCACGGGCAGGGGGCGTTGCGCGGCACCTTGCCCCATGTCTCGGGGTCTTCCGGATCGATCCAGCGGCCCAGCGGTTCATGCAGCCGCCAGCCTGCCGGCACATCGGCCGGATCGGCATTGGCGGGAAATATCTGCGGGCCGCTATCCATCGCCTGTAACTGTGCCGCCGGATGCACGCCCTCAAGATCGGGGGTGTCCTCGGCAAAGGCGGGGTCGTCGCGGGTCTCGAACATCGCGCCCTCTTCATGCGGGGCGATATCCTCAGGATCGGTGTCTGAAATCTCCATATGGCAGAGCACCATCGTGACCGTTTCGCGCAGTGACTCGGTCATCTGCTCGAACAGGTTGAAGGCCTCGTGCTTGTATTCGTTGAGCGGGTCCTTCTGCGCATAGGCGCGCAGCCCGATCCCCTGGCGCAGATGGTCCAGCGCCAGCAGATGTTCTTTCCAGGTCTGGTCAAGCACCTGCAGCAGCACGCTCTTTTCGGCGAGCCGCATCAGTTCCGGCCCGTAATTCGCCACCTTTTCCGCCATCTTGCGATCGCCGGCGCTGATCAGACGGGTACGGATTTCCTCATCCGCAATGCCTTCCTCCGCCGCCCAGTCGGCAACCGGCAGATCCAGCCCGGTGATGCGCAGCACTTCCTCATGAAGCGCGTCCGTGTCCCATTGTTCGGCATAGGCGTTTTCGGGGATGCAGCGCGCGACCATGTCTTCGATCACTTCATGGCGCATGCCGTTGACGGTCTGCGATACGTCCTCGGTTTGCATCAACTCCTTGCGCTGATCATAGATGACCTTGCGCTGGTCGTTCATCACATCGTCGAACTTCAGCAAGTTCTTGCGAATTTCGAAGTTGCGTTCCTCGACCTTGCGCTGGGCCTTTTCCAGCGCCTTGTTGATCCAGGGATGGACGATGGCCTCGCCCTCTTCCAGCCCGAGCTTGCGCAGCATGCCGTCAAGCCGGTCGGAGCCGAAAATGCGCATCAGATCGTCTTCGAGCGAGAGGAAGAACTTGGAGGCGCCGGGATCGCCCTGGCGGCCCGACCGGCCGCGCAGCTGGTTGTCGATGCGCCGCGCCTCATGCCGTTCCGTGCCGACGATATAGAGCCCGCCGGCTTCGAGCACGATATCGCGGTTGGCGGCGACTTCGGCCTCGATCTTCGCCCTGATTTCGGGTTCTTTTTCGGCGCGCTGTTTTTCGTCCTTGATCTTGGAAAGCTCTTCCGCCAGCCGCATTTCGGCATTGCCGCCAAGCTGAATATCGGTGCCGCGGCCCGCCATGTTGGTGGCGATGGTCACCTGACCCGGCATGCCGGCCTGGGCGATGATAAAGGCTTCCTGCTCGTGATAGCGCGCGTTCAGCACGTTATGCTGAATTTTCTTCTGCTTGAGATGCGCCGACAGCTCTTCCGATTTTTCGATGGAAACCGTGCCGACCAGGGTGGGCTGGTTCCGGTCGCGGCATTCTCCGATCAGCTCGATGATCGCGTCGTATTTTTCGCCCGCCGTGCGATAGACCTCATCGTCCTCATCCGCGCGGACGGTCGGCTTGTTGGTCTCGACCTCGACGACCTCCAGCTTGTAGATATCGCCGAATTCGCCCGCTTCGGTCATCGCCGTACCGGTCATGCCGGCGAGTTTGGGATAAAGCCGGAAATAATTCTGGAAGGTGATGGAGGCCAGTGTCTGGTTTTCGTTCTGGACCGAAACCTTTTCCTTGGCTTCGAGCGCCTGATGCAGCCCTTCGGAAAAGCGCCTGCCTTCCATCATGCGGCCGGTGAATTCATCGATAATGACGACCTGGTCGTCCTTGACGATGTAATCCTTGTCGCGTTCGAAAAGCGTGTGCGCGCGCAATGCCGAATTGACGTGATGGACCAGCGAAATATTCTGGATGTCATAGAGGCTGTTGCCTTCCATCAGCCCGGCTTCGGCCAGCATCTCCTCGATTTTCTCCGTCCCCTGTTCGGTCAGGGCGACGGAACGCTGCTTTTCGTCCTTTTCATAATCTTCCGGGACCAGCTTTGGGATCAACACGTCGATCCGGCGGTATAGTTCGGAGGAATCCTCGGTCGGGCCGGAGATGATCAGCGGTGTCCGCGCTTCGTCGATCAGGATGGAATCGACCTCATCGACGATGGCGAAATTGAATTCGCGCTGCACCATCTCATCCAGCGAAAATTTCATATTGTCGCGCAGATAATCGAAGCCGAATTCGTTATTCGTGCCGTAGGTAATGTCGGCGGCATAGGCCCTCGCGCGTTCCTCATCGGTCAGACCGTGAGTGATGCAAGCCACCGAGAGGCCGAGAAATTCGTATATCTCGCCCATCCATTCGGCGTCGCGGCTGGCCAGATAGTCATTGACCGTGATGACGTGAACGCCCTTGCCCTCCAGCGCGTTGAGATAGCACGCAAGTGTGGCGACCAGCGTCTTGCCCTCACCGGTTTTCATTTCGGCGATGGCGCCGCGATGCAGCACGATGCCGCCCATCAACTGAACATCATAATGGCGCTGGCCCAGCGTGCGCTTGGCGGCCTCGCGCACCGTGGCGAAGGCATCGGGCAGAATATCGTCGAGCGTTTCACCGGCTTTCAGCCGGGCGCGCAGCATATCTGTCCGGGCGCGGAGCGCGGAGTCATCCAGTGCCTCCAGCTCGGGTTCCAGCGCGTTGATGGACTCAATCGTGTTGCGGAGATGTTTTAGATATCGGGCGTTTGCGGAGCCGAAAACGCGTTGCGCGAGTTTATTGATCAACATGACCCATATTCTTCCCGGTTGGACGGGTACTTGCCTGGGGATTGTTTAGCATATAAGCGGGTTCCCGAGACATAGGCACACGGCCCCATTCTGTCAATGAATTCCGCCCCATGATGGAATCGGGTTGTTGCCCTATTATGTCATGGTTTCGCGGCCGGAAATGCGCTCCGGCCCACGGTAAAGGCACGGTTATGAGCAAGAAATCGCCTCTGGCGCCCAAGAGTTTTCCGAGAATGCCCGCGATCGGCGGGCTGACCATGGCCAGCGGGGCCTGCGGTCTGCGCTATAAGGGGCGCAGCGACGTGATGCTGGCGGTTATGGAGCCGGGCACGACCATTGCCGGGGCCTTTACCCGGTCCTTGACCGCGTCCGCCCCGGTCGATTGGTGCAAAAAGGCGCTGAAAGGCGGGACCGTCCGGGCCGTTATCGTCAATTCAGGCAACGCTAACGCCTTTACCGGCAAGCTCGGCGAGGAAGCGGTGGAGCAGACGGTTGAGGCCGTTGCCGGGGCGCTCGGCTGCAAGGCGGCGGAAGTGTTTGTGTCCTCTACCGGCGTGATCGGTGAACCGCTGCCCGCCAACCGGCTGGTCTCCGCGCTGCCGCGGCTCGCGAAGAAGCTGAAACCGGGTGGCTGGCCGGGCGTGGCGAAGGCGATCATGACCACAGATACCTTCCCCAAGGGCGCGGTGGCGCGGGCGAAGATCGGTACGAAAGAGGTCACGATCTGCGGCATCTCCAAGGGCTCCGGCATGATCGCGCCGGATATGGCGACCATGCTCGGCTATATTTTCACCGATGCGAAAATCGACCAGAAGATTCTTCAGACCTGTCTGAAATCCGCGGTCGATAAATCCTTCAACGCCATTACGGTCGACAGCGATACCTCGACCAGCGACACGGTGCTGCTCTGCGCCACCGGCGCGGCGAAGAACCGCGCGCCCAAAACGGCGGGCGATCCCGCGCTCAGCGAATTCCGCGCGGCACTGGACGCGGTGGCGCTCGATCTTGCACAACAGATCGTGCGGGACGGCGAGGGTGCGTCGAAATTCATCACCGTTTCCGTCACCGGGGCGGAAAACACAAAGGCAGCAAAAACCATCGCGCTCGCCATCGCCAATTCACCCCTGGTGAAAACCGCGATTGCCGGAGAGGACGCCAACTGGGGCCGCATCGTCATGGCGGTGGGCAAGGCGGGCGAGAAAGCCGATCGTGACGCGCTGGATATCAGGATCGGCGGGGTGCAGGTGACCGAAGACGGGTTCCGCAAGCCCGGCTATGACGAAACCCCGGTTGCAAAGCATATGAAGGGAAGGGAGATCGATATCGCGGTCGATGTCGGCATCGGCCGTGGTAAGGCGACCGTCTGGACCTGCGACCTGACCTACGACTATATCCGGATCAATGCCGACTACCGGACCTGAGGCGGACCCCCTAATTGTTCTGGTCGTCGCCGTCGCCCTGATCGATGTCGACGGGCGGGTGCTGATCGCGCAGCGGCCCGAGGGCAAGAAGATGGCGGGGCTATGGGAATTTCCCGGCGGCAAGGTCGATCCGGGTGAGGCGCCGGAGACAGCGCTGATCCGTGAATTGAATGAGGAACTCGGTATCGACGTGACCGAGAGCTGCCTCGCCCCCTTCACCTTCGCCTCCCACGCCTATGACGATTTCCATCTGCTGATGCCGCTTTATGTCTGCCGCGTCTGGGAAGGGCAGGTCAGCCCGCAGGAGGGCCAGGCGATCAAATGGGTCCGGCCGCTTGATCTGCGCGGCTACCCCATGCCGCCCGCGGATGCGCCGCTGATCCCGATGCTGCGCGATCTATTGTGATTTTACCCCACCATTTAAGGAATTCAGAAACGCAATCAGATCGTCCTTTTGACTGGTCGAGAGACTGACGGGTCTCAGGCGCAGCCCGCTTTCCCGGGGCAGGCGGTCCCGTTTTACCGACGCATAATGATCAATTACCGCGCCCAGGGTGGGTTTCGATCCGTCATGCATGTAAGGCGCGGTCTGCGCCACGTTGCGTAAGGACGGCACGCGGAATTTGCCGCCGCCGGTGCCGATATCGAACGATTCGTCTTTGGCGAAGTTGGGGCCGAAATGGCAACTCGCGCATCCCGCCGCACCGACAAACAATTTCAGCCCGCGTTTGGCTGATATCGGATAGCGTTCCATCGCCGTTTCATCGCTGCGCGCCAGCGCATCGCGAAAATCGTCAAACGGCGTCCGGGGCGTCGCCAGCGTTTCCTGCCAGGCGGCGAGAATTTTACCGATATTTGCAAGAACGGTTTCCGGCATATCGTCCGCCGGTTTTCCACCGGTCACGGCGGTATAGGGTTCCGCCAGGCGGGGTGTTTCCGAAAAACGCCGCGCCAGCCAATTTGCCTCCATATTCATCTCTTCCGGACGGGTGATCGGGCGGATGGATTGGACCCACAAATTCTTGTGCGCCCCGTCCCAGCCGAACCGTGTGCGTAGCCGCAGATTGGCGAGCGCGATGGTGTTGCGTTTCAGTTGCTGTTCACTGAGTCCGGTTTGACGCCCATCCGCGAAATGATTGTCCGTCTGGTGGCAGCCCGCGCAGCTATAGACACGCGCCTTTGACAAAAGCCTTTCGTGAAACAGAGCCTTTCCGAAGGCGATGGCATCCCGCTTCCCGGAATAGGGGTTGCCCGGATCAGGCCGCGTCTCGGCCGGCCAGGGACCGTGCGCCAGAACGAACAGTTTTTCTTCCGGGGTGAATTCCACCGCCATCGACGGGAAAACGACGCAGCACAGCATGGCGGCGAAAAATATCGTGCGAACAGGGCTCATTGTGGTGGCCTCTGGCGGAGCGAATTTCGACACATACGCCCGGCAAGCGGGAATGCAAAGCCAATTTCCCGTGAATTTCGCAATAAGCGGAGATAATCTGCAGAGGATTCGACGTATCTGAAAGAAGGAATGAACGGTATCGTGGTTTCGCGGCGTAATTTTCTGGCGGTTGCCCTGCTGGCAATCCTG
>Ga0181581_10005075_pt1 | contig 10248 bp, 10 predicted proteins | sample 071ome_22_FD_132433 | JGI IMG/M metagenome (GOLD analysis project Ga0181581, IMG submission 132433) | Coastal salt marsh microbial communities from the Groves Creek Marsh, Skidaway Island, Georgia - 071404AT metaG (megahit assembly) | ecosystem: Environmental > Aquatic > Marine > Intertidal...
ATGCATTCACCTTCTCAAGTTTATTGGTACAGTACGGGGCTCAACGCTTCAGTAATATCGAAACCGCAGTAACCACTCAGTGGCCGGATCCAGCTTCGATTTTTAATCATTTTCCTTTCATGCACGGCCTGCATTTACCACTTTTGTTCGTAAGTGTTATGACCTTTATTTTGATTGTGAGTTCTGTAACGATGGTATTAGCTGTTGAAGCGGGACACAGAAACAGCAAAAAAGAGGTTCAGAAATATATGATTTATACAATTTTAGGAGGTATTGCCTTTTTAAGTTGTCAAGCATGGGAATGGGCAACATTCATCCACGAAGGTGCTCGTTTAGATAGTAACTTCTTTGGTATTACCGAACAAGGTTATAAACACTTGGAAAGTGTGAGCTTCGGAGACCACTTCGAATGGCAGGATGGTGATCGTACATGGGGTCCTGTACCCTTCGCAGCATTATTCTTTATAGTAACAGGATTTCATGGATTCCACGTGTTTTCTGGAGTTGTAATTAATGTTGTTGTGTATATAATGACGGTTCGAGGTGTATTCGAGCGTCGTGGACATTATGAAATGATTGAGAAGGCTGGTCTATACTGGCACTTTGTAGATCTAGTATGGGTGTTTGTATTTACCTTCTTCTACTTAATCTAATAAACAAAAGAGTTATGGAATTTTATACTAAACCAGGAGATTACGATCCAATCAATTACGTTCCGCATCAAGCGAGCCACGGTACTAAAGAGTTATGGAAGACTTTTTGGTTATTGCTAGGGATTACTATTTTAGATTTCATTATCTATTTCGTTATGCCAGCATCTGGACTGAGAAATGTAATATTTATTTTCTTTGGAATAGTTAAGGCTTACTACATAGTTGGTGCGTTTATGCACTTAAAACATGAAAAGATTAACCTTGCATTAATAATCCTTGTGCCAACCGTTTTTATTGTCGGATTGGTGATGGGTTTACTTTACGAAGGGAATGCTATAAGTTTAATGAAGTAAGATGACAAAATCATCTCGAAATAATTTTAGAGTGGCCGCATTAGCGGCCCTTATTATTTTACCAGCTCTCGCAGTATTTTTTTGGGCTAATGTTTCATGGGTTCATCAAGAATTACCTTATTACGGTGAGCGCCAATTAGATAAATCGGGCGATACAATTTATCATACTGTTAGTGACGATATTGTATTATACAATCAGCATGGTAAGAAAATCACCTTACATGATTTCGATTCTAGTATTCTTTTGGTCAATATTTTCTTTTCTACTTGCCCACAGGTTTGTCCTGAAATGAACAAACAAATACAGGCTGTTGCTGAAGAATATTTAAATGAGCCAAATGTAGAATTTTTAACTGTCTCGATTGATCCAGAAACGGACTCCGTTGCAGTACTTGCAGAATATGCAAAATCATTTAAAGCGGATTTATATAAACGCACATTTGCAACAGGAAGTAAACGGGAAATTTACGATTGGGCTATAAATGACTTATTGTTGGCTACCGAGCAACGTGGTAATGACTTTATACACGACGATAGAGTAGTAATTATCGATAAGGAAAGACATATTCGAGGTGTTTTGCCAACTCGTGCAAAAACAAATCATGAGAAAATAGAGTTAATAAGAAGAATTAAGGACGATATTGAAAATTTAAAATATGAGTACCGAAAAAAAACAATGGATTAGCGATAAAGGTTTTTTCTATCTAGTATTGGGAATTACCGCTGTTATTCCTATTGCCGTTACAATTTTACAAATGCTACCTGAGAATTTGCGACCCGGAATTGCATTTGCTAAATCATTGCCAAAGTTAAATGCAATTATTAATTCTTTGGTTTCTATTGCTCTAATTTTAGGTTATTCAGCTATTCGTTACAAAAAAGATAAAAGTACTCATCAGAAATATATGTTAACTGCATTTATTCTATCTGCGGTATTTCTGATAAGTTATGTTATTTATCATCTGTCGGCGCCACCTGTACCATACTGTAATGAAGGTTCAATTCGTTACTTGTATTTTTTCATTCTAATTACTCATATAGTATTGGCGGCAATTGTATTGCCAATGGTACTTTATACCATTTATTTTAGTACTTCTGGTCGATTTGATAAACATAAAAAGTGGGCTCGTTGGACATTTCCAATTTGGTTATATGTATCAATCACTGGAGTTGTTGTATATTTGATGTTAGCACCGTGTATGTAATTATGAAGAAGTTAATTTTAATATTTTTCCTAGTATTAAGTTCATTCTCAGCTTTATTGGCTCAATGTCCAATGTGTAAAACTGCACTTACCAACAGTAGAAAGAATGAAAAGCAGTACGATAGAACTGTAGGTGACGGAATTAATAAGGGAATATTATTTTTGATGTCTGTACCTTACGTATTAGTTGCAGGTGCTGGTTTTGCAGTATATAAATCGCAAAAGAAGAAAAGGAAGTAATGCCTAATAAGAGCAGAGCGGGTTTCTTTCCTTTTTTATTATCAAGGTGCCCTCGTTGTGGAAAAGGAAAAGTCTTTAGAAATAAAATACTATCCTTCAAGAAGTTTTCAGATACATTAGATCATTGTCCAAAATGTAATTTAGAATATGAGCCGGAAACAGGTTTCTTTTTTGGGGCTATGTATTGGTCTTATGCTTTACTGGTCGGAGCTACAGTAACATTATCAGTTTTGCTGTATTATTTAAATTATTTTGATCAAGCGGTTTATATAATTCCAGCTTTGATTTTATTTTTATTACCATGGGTATTTCGTTATGGTAGATTATTAATGCTCTATGTAGTTTATCCAATTATGTACAAGGATAAATTTTATGGCAATCGCCAAGAGGATTAAATACATTTTAAAGTTTTTAATAACAAAAAAATCCCGGTTTTACCGGGATTTTTTGTCAATCAATATTTAAACGAAGTTATTCTCCCGGTTCAACTTCAACAACTTCCTCTCCAGCTTTATTTTTCGCAAGTATTTTACCTTCGATATCAGCAAGTAATTCTGGATTATCTTCGAGAAGATTTTTTACTGAGTCACGTCCTTGGCCAAGTTTTGTGCCATCGTAACTAAACCACGAACCACTTTTTTGAACAATATTTGCTTCAACGGCGATATCTAAGACTTCTCCAACTCTAGAAATTCCTCGTCCGTACATAATATCAAATTCAACTACCCTAAAAGGTGGTGCTACTTTGTTTTTGGCAATTTTTACCTTTGTACGATTTCCAATAACCTGATCACCATCTTTAATTTGTGAACTTCTTCTGATGTCTAAACGTACTGAGGCGTAGAATTTAAGTGCATTACCACCTGTGGTAGTTTCTGGGTTTCCGAACATAATACCAATCTTCTCACGCAATTGATTGATGAAAATAGCAACGCATCCTGTTTTATTAATACTACCAGTAAGTTTACGTAATGCTTGACTCATTAAACGAGCATGTAAACCCACTTTACTATCTCCCATGTCACCTTCAATTTCAGCTCTTGGAACAAGTGCTGCAACTGAGTCAACTACTAAAACATCAATAGCACCTGAACGAATTAAATTATCGGCAATTTCTAAAGCCTGTTCTCCGTCATCAGGCTGAGAGATTAACAAACTGCCTGTATCTATTCCAAGCTTTTCGGCATAGAACTTATCAAATGCATGTTCTGCATCAATAAAAGCGCAAATACCTCCTTTTTTCTGGGCTTCGGCAATGGTATGAAGTGCAATTGTTGTTTTACCCGAACTTTCCGGGCCGTATATTTCTATTACTCTCCCTTTAGGAAACCCACCTACACCTAGTGCTAAATCTAATCCAAATGAACCTGTAGATACTACATCTACATTTACCTTTTTATTATCGTCCATTTTCATGACGATTCCCTTTCCATAGCTTTTCTCCAAACGGTCGATGGTTTGCTGCAGTGCTTTGAGTTTTTCCTTTTGTTCGCTCATAGTTGTATTTATTAAAAATAATTAACGTTTCAATTTCTTAAAGTGTTTTCAAAAATATCAAATTGAAAATATATTTGACAAAGATATGTTAAAAAAATTATCAACACAAAATGAGGGGATGAATAGTTCGATAAGTGTTGAAACCCTCCACGAAAAGTTTAAAGTTCAAGGAAAATCCGCTATGAGCAACGAGGAATTACTTCAAATTTTATTTTCATTTCGCGGAAATCGCAAAAAAATGTTTAGACAATCTGCGGAAATTATTAAGTATACTGAAGGCCGTTTAGATTTATTAGCAAAAATGTCCATTCAAGATTTAAATCATATGAAATCTTTAAATTCTGAAGATGCCATATTGTTGTCTGTAATATGGGAATTAGGAAATAGAAAAAATGCTGCATATGAGCAGGGTCAACTTATTTGTTCAAGTAAAGATGCTCGGCGTGTTTTTATCTCCGAACTATCGGATTTACCTCATGAAGAGTTTTATGCGGCATTTTTAAATCGAAGACATCGGCTTTTAGGGAAACATCAAATTTCAAAAGGTGGAATATCTGCCACGGTGGTAGATATTCGATTGTTACTTGAAAAGGCAATTCAATTTCATGCATCAGGGATAATAATTGCACACAATCATCCAAGTGGAAATACAACGGCCTCTATTGAGGATAGAGAATTGACATCGAAAATTCAAAAAGCTTGTTGCTACTTCGATATAAATTTATTGGATCATCTAATTTACTGTGGACATGATATTATAAGTTTCAGTGATGAAGGGTGGATTTAAGATGCTTTTTTAGTCGACTTTTTATAACAAAAAATCCAAGGATAAAAACTATTTTTGCCTGTAATTATGAGCCAAATAGATGCGCGCTATTTCAAGCCTTTTGAGGAAAGACATAATGGTCCTTCAGAGGCAGACATTCAAGTCATGCTCGAAACAATCGGCGTGAGTTCAATGGATGAATTAATTGAGAGAACTATCCCGGCCAACATCCGAAGAAAAGGAGTAATGGATATTGGTATTCCTATGAGTGAGCCTCAATTCTTAGCTAAAGTGAAAGAAATTGCATCTAAAAATACTGTTTTTTCCAATTTCATAGGAATGGGTTATTACGGCACTCATACGCCCACTGTGATTTTGCGTAACATAATGGAAAATCCCGGATGGTATACACAATATACTCCATATCAAGCCGAAATTGCTCAGGGAAGATTAGAAGCATTGTTAAACTTCCAAACAATGGTAATTGATTTAACCGGTATGGAAATTGCAAATGCGAGTTTACTGGATGAAGGAACTGCCGCTGCTGAGGCTATGGGTATGTTCAAAGGCTTATTACCTAGAAAAAGTACGGCATTCAAGTTCTTTGTGGATGAAAATACATTTCCTCAAACATTAGACATTTTAGCTACACGTGCTGAACCTATCGGTATTGAGTTAGTTATCGGAGATTACAGAACCTTTCAACCATCCGATGAGTACTTCGGTGCTTTAGTACAATATCCAAACAATGAGGGTAGCATAGAAGATTATCGCGAATTTGTAAATACTTGTAAATCCTATGAAATTAAAGTTTGTTTTGCTGCTGATATATTGGCATTATCAATCTTAACTCCTCCAGGTGAGTTTGGGGTAGATTGTGTGATAGGAAATACACAGCGATTTGGAGTACCCATGGGCTTTGGTGGTCCACATGCTGCGTTTTTCGCAACACGCGAAGAGTTTAAAAGACAAATTCCTGGAAGAATTATTGGAGTTTCTTTAGATAGAAGAGATAATCGTGCATTGCGAATGGCATTACAAACTCGTGAGCAGCATATTAAACGTCAAAATGCTACGTCTAACATCTGTACTGCACAAGTATTATTGAGCATTATGGCAAGTATGTACGCGGTTTATCATGGGCCAAATGGCATTAAGAAAATTGCAAATAGAGTGCATGGATTGGCACGAAATGCATCAGAGAGATTAAATAAAATTGGGTTCTCTAATAACAATGATCTCTTTTTTGATACATTATGTATAAATTCAAATGGCAAGCAAGACGAGATAAAGCGTAAGGCCGAATCGGTTCAGATGAACTTCAGATATTTCGCTAACGGAAATATAGGAATTTCAATGGATGAAACTACCACTATAGAAGATGTTAATGCAATAGTTAGTTTGTTTGGTGGTGATTCTAATGAAGGTGAAACAATCTTTGAAATCAATTGGCCAACATGGGCAGTTCGAACTTCTGAATATATGACGCACCCGGTTTTCAATAAATATCATATTGAACATGAAATGTTGCGTTATATCAAGAGACTAGAATCTAAAGATTTGAGTTTATGTCACTCTATGATTCCTTTAGGTTCATGTACAATGAAACTAAATGCGTCTACCGAAATGATTCCGGTTACATGGCCTGAATTTAATTTAATACACCCATTTGTACCCAAAAATCAAGTTCAAGGTTATCAGGAGTTAATTGATGATTTAGATAAAGATTTATCTGAAATTACTGGTTTTGCTAAAATGAGTATGCAGCCAAATTCTGGAGCACAAGGCGAGTATACCGGATTAATGGTAATCAGAGAATATTTTAAATCTACAGGTCAAGGACACAGAAATATTGCATTAATACCTTCCAGTGCGCATGGAACGAATCCTGCAAGTGCTGTTATGGCAGGTATGCAGGTGGTTGTTACTAAATGTGACGATCATGGAAATATAGATATTGAGGATTTAAGAATCAAAGCAGAAGAGCATAAAGATAATTTGGCAGTATTAATGGTCACCTATCCAAGTACTCATGGTGTTTTTGAGAGTGCCATTAAGGACATCACTCAAATTATTCATGATAATGGTGGGCAAGTATATATGGATGGTGCTAACATGAATGCACAGGTGGGTTTAACATCTCCTGGTTTAATAGGGGCGGATGTTTGTCATTTAAACTTACATAAAACATTCTGTATTCCTCATGGTGGCGGTGGACCCGGAATGGGACCAATAGGTGTTGCAGCTCATTTAGCCCCGTATTTACCCGGACACAAAATAGTTGATACGGGAATAGGAGATAATGCTATGACGGCGGTAAGTGCAGCTCCATTTGGGTCAGCGAGTATTTTGCTTATTTCTTATGCATATATAAAAATGATGGGTGGTTCGGGCCTAACTGAAGCAACTAAAATTGCTATACTTAATGCCAATTATATGAGAGCAAGACTTAGTTCCGAGTACCCTATACTTTATGTTGGTGAAAAAGGAATGGTTGCTCACGAAATGATATTAGATACACGTGTATTTAAAACCTCAGCTCATGTGGAAGCAGAAGATATTGCAAAGCGTTTAATGGATTATGGATATCATGCGCCTACCTTGAGTTTTCCTGTTGCAGGAACCTTGATGGTAGAGCCAACGGAAAGTGAAAGCAAGGAAGAGTTAGACAGATTTTGTGATGTGCTGCTCCAAATTAGAGAAGAAATCAGAGAAATTGAATTGGGAATAGCAGATGATGAAGTAAATGTATTGAAAAATGCACCGCACATTGCTGATGAATTAATTTCTGATGAATGGTCATTCCCCTATTCTAGAGAAAAAGCGGCTTATCCATTAGCATATTTAAAAGAGTTTAAATTCTGGCCTACTGTGGCTCGTGTAAACAACACATATGGAGATAGAAATCTAGTTTGTGCATGTTTGCCAATGGAAGAATATATTTAACTTTTAAGTTAGAGGTTTGATTCATTTTCAACTAGTATTAAATTTCAGAAATTGTGAACCAATTATTTGGGACCTTAAAAAAACACCATTCTAAACAATTAAGTTTTGAATAATAATGATTCATTGAAGTTTTAAATTGATTTTATTGGTCCCCGCTTTTCTAATAATTGAGCGAGAGTTGGATTTTATAGACGATGAAGTTCTGATTTATGACGAATAGCTTTATGTCGTATATATTTTTTGGGAAAATATCAATTAAGTTAGTTTATTATATATTTTCTATATAAGGTTTGGTGTGTAATTTGAATATTTACTGGGTTGAAATATTTAAAAATATCTATCCCAATCTCTGGCCATTCAATAAGCCAAATACCATCATCTAGAGCCTCGTCAATTCCCGCATCATAAAGCTCGATAACATCATTTATTCGATACCAATCTGTGTGATAAATTGTTCCGATGTTTGAACTGTAAGTATTTACTAATCCAAATGTTGGGCTGCTCATTTCACCTTCAACTCCTAGTTTGCTGCAGAACTTCTTGATAAGCGTTGTTTTCCCGGCACCAAGGTCTCCCACAAATGTAAAAATTCGGTTTTTTTGAAGCTTGTTGATGAGAATTTTAATAACCTCATCAAGCTCATTTTCTTGAGCAATAATTTCCATTATTTACCTTTTGGCCTCAATGTAATAAGCGGACACATCATTTCTTCCATGGAAATACCACCATGTTGGAAAGTGTTTTTGTAATAGTTAACGTAATAGTTGTAATTGTTTGGATAAGCGAAGAAATCATTTTCCATGGCAAATACAAATGCTGAACTTAAATGCTGCAAAGGCAAATACAATTCCTTGGGTTTTTTAACTTCAAAAACTTCTTTGTTATTATAAGTAATGTTTTTTCCTTGCTTATATCTCAAGTTTGAGTTTACCTTTTTATCGCCAATTACTTTTACTGCATTTTTTACTCTTACACTGCCATGGTCTGTAGTAATTATTATTTTTCCTGGCTTTTCAGCGATGCGTTGCATTGCTTCCCACAATGGGGAGTGTTTAAACCACGTTGCTGTTACATTTCTATATGCAGCTTCATCATCTGCGAGTTCACGTACAATATTCACATCAGTTCTTGCATGTGAAAAAGCATCAACAAAATTATAAACTATAACATTTAATTGATTCTGACGCATATTTGGAACTTGATCAACTAGTGCCTTTGCATTATCTAGATTCGTAATTTTAGTGTAGGAAAATTTAATATCCCTTCTGAGTCTATTTAGTTGAGATGCTAAGAAATCTTTTTCATACAAATTCTTACCACCTTCATCTTCATCATTCGACCATTTATCAGGGAAAGTTGATTCAATTTCACTTGGTCTTAAACCACTAAAAATAGCGTTTCTGCAATACTGTGTAGTAGTTGGAAGAATGCTCATGTACATATCCTCCTGTTCAGTTCTGAAGAGTTCGTTTATAGTTTCAGAAATTGCTCGCCATTGGTCAAAACGAAGGTTATCTAATAAAATGAAATATACGGGCTCCTCATTATCAAGCATTGGATTAACATGCTTGCGGAAGAGATTATGACTAAGCGAGATTTCCGTATCGTCGTTTTGAATGATTTCTTGGTAATTCTTAGAAATATACTTACAAAAGTTACGATTTGCATCTGCTTTTTGGGTTTCTAAAACTTCTTTCATTCCTTCCTGGTCTGTTTGCCCCAATTGCATTTCCCAATAAACAAGTTTTTTATAAACCTCCTTCCACTCTTGAAAGTTAAGTCGGTCTGAAACGCTCATGCCAATTTGCATGAATTCACGCTGATAGCCTTGAGTAGTTTTTTCATTAACTAAACGCTTTTCATCGACATGCTTTTTAATACTGAGTAAAATTTGATTAGGATTAACTGGTTTAATAAGATAATCAGAAATTTTACTGCCTATTGCCTCTTCCATGATATGCTCTTCTTCATTTTTTGTTATCATGATTACAGGCATATTCGGACGTAACTGTTTGATTTCAGCTAAGGCATCTAAACCGCTAATTCCAGGCATATTTTCATCCAAGAAAACAAGGTCAAAATCTTCATTTTTTACGGAATCAACTGCATCACGACCGTTATTTACGCTGCTAACCGAATATCCTTTTCCTTCTAAAAAAAGAATATGTGGTTTTAATAAATCAATCTCATCATCGGCCCATAGAATTTTAGTCTGCATATTTTTTAAACGGAATTAGTTTAACAAAATTCGACAATTGTTGTGGTATTTAGTAAAAATATACTTGGTTCACGTTGAAACGCTGCAATTTCGTGATAAATACCTCAAATTTGTAACAGTGAGTTCGCATCATATAGTTCGAGATAATCAGGAGCCGGCATTAATTATTGCTAATGGAGAAAGTTGTGACTTGGGACTTTTAGGGGATTTAATGGAATGGACCCCGTATACAGTTGTATTAGATGGTGCAATGCAACGGGTGCTAGAAGCTGGTATACGTTGTGATGTTTGGCTAGGAGATTTTGATTCAGGAAATGAAATTAACCTTCAGGAATACCCTCATCTATCTCATATTCAAAAAGTACATATAG
>Ga0181581_10005117_pt1 | contig 10207 bp, 6 predicted proteins | sample 071ome_22_FD_132433 | JGI IMG/M metagenome (GOLD analysis project Ga0181581, IMG submission 132433) | Coastal salt marsh microbial communities from the Groves Creek Marsh, Skidaway Island, Georgia - 071404AT metaG (megahit assembly) | ecosystem: Environmental > Aquatic > Marine > Intertidal zone...
TCGCTCAGCGTAGCCGCGTCCTCGTTTGCCTTGGCCCTGACAACGGCCAGGGGCCGCTCCTGCCACCGAGGATCTTCGATCGCAATCACCGCCACCTCTGCCACGCTCTCATGCTTCAGCAGCGCGTCCTCTAAATCCACCGAGGAAATCCACTCACCACCCGACTTAATGACGTCCTTGGTTCTATCTGTTAACTGCACGTATCCGCGCGAATCCACAAAACCCACATCGCCAGTGCGGAGCCAGCCATCGGTAGTAAATGCGTCACTCTCCTCGTTCAGATAAGAACCCGTAACCCAGGCGCCTCGGAGCTGCAATTCGCCAACGGATCGACCATCTTGCTCCAATCCATTACCCTCATCATCGACGACGCGGACTTCAATCCCTGGTACAGGCCTGCCGCTTTTCAATCTCCAGTAAGTTTCCGACTCCTCCCCCAGGTCTTTGGGAGGATGCGACAACACGCACATCGGGCTTGTCTCCGTCATGCCCCAACCCTGAATCACGGGAACACCCCATCGATCCCTAACGGCTTCGATCATGGAGGAAGGTACTGCCGATCCGCCTGATACGATGGCGCGAAAGCAGGACAGGTCGAGCGGTTCTGCCTCGTCCGCGAGCAGCAAATCTCCCAAAATGGTGGGTACCATCGCCGTCAGAGTTGGCCGGGACTCAGTAATCATCGCGCGCAAATGCGGGCCTTGAAGATGAGGCCCGGGCATCACCATGTCTGCACCCGACATCCAGCCGCTGTAAGGAAAACCCCAAGCATTGGCGTGAAACATAGACGGCAACATCAGAATCACGTCGCGCTCCTGCACCGCAAAGCTATCAACACTTCTCGAGGCCAAGGCGTGCAAATAAGTGGTCCGCTGGCTATAGGCGATGCCTTTGGGGTTCCCGGTAGTACCGCTGGTGTAACAAATTCCCGCAGCTGCATCTTCGAGGGGTTCTGGCCAGTCAAACCGAGGATTAGCATCTCCCACCATCGCGTCATAGGAGCGGACGCGAGCGTCCTCCAGCAAGGCGGCCCCCTCTACTGCAATCCTATCGATCCCCGTTACCACAAGGTGCTCCACGTCCGGAATATGTGGCAGCACAGGGACCAGCGTCTCAGCGAGACGGCCGTCGATGATAAGACAACGATCCCCCGCGTGGTTGATGATAAAACCAACGTGCTCGGGAGAGAGCCTACAATTCAGCGTATGCAACACAGCCCCCATGGAAGGCACAGCAAGATACGCCTCCAGATGCTGAGTGCTATTCCACATGAAAGTCCCTACTCGATCACCTATTTGGAGCCCGAGACTCGCGAGCGCATTGGCCAGTCGCCCGCTGGTCTGATCAATCTCGGCATAGGTTCGCCAGCAGATCCGATCACCGTCGTAATCCCCAACACGACTGGACGCAAAGTGCCGCGCACCGAAGCGATGCAAGGTTTTCACGCCGAGGGGGGTATTCATCATGGTGCTCAACATTGGTTTCACCAATCGCCAGCGGCGGCCCTCTGGGCCTCAGCGAGCAGTGCCGGGACGTCGTACTCGAGTCCGCGTGCGTAATCGGAATCGAGTTTTCCCGCAACATGCAGTCCGTAGGCACCCTCGATGATTGCGGCCAGCCGCCAGAATGCGAGCGCCATGTAGAAATTCATGTGATTCAGGGGTCGCCCCAATGTCTCGGCCCATCGCCCCGCCAACTCCCGCCGGCTCACAATACCGGGTCGTCTTGAGACGCGCTGTAGTGCACTGAAGGCCGGGGGCTCGCAGGTGCGGTAATCGCCCCAAAACATTAACGTGAGCGCCACGTCCATGTAGCAATCTCCTACGGTAGCCAACTCCCAATCAATAATGGCGAGGATTTCCGGCTTGTCGCGGGCTGCCAGCGTGTTATCCAGATGGTAGTCACCGTGGATCACAGCAGGTGCGGCAGCGCTGGGTATATTGCGCCCCAGCCATTCACCCAAAGCGAATAATTCAGGCAAGTCGCGAACCGCATGCTCCCTCCGCACCCCGAGCCATCGCTCGATCTGGCGCTCGACGAACCGCTCTGGGCGACCAAGTTGTTGCAGCGCCTCCAAATCGGGTGGCACAGCATGCAACACCGCCAACTGATCGATTAAATCCTCTCCCAACCGATTGACCGTGGCGCTGGAAGCGTCATAAGCCTCAGGCAGTGAATCAGTGATCGCCACACCATCAACCATCTCCTGCACCAGAAAAGGTCGTCCTATGACTGAACTGTCATCACACCACGCCAGCACCCTCGGTGCTCTCACGGGAAAATCTTGGATTGCCTGCAATATCTCGGCTTCTCGCTGAATGCCGCGTGCAGAAGTGGGGGAGATATCGTTCGCAGGCGGTGTACGCACCACACAGGCTTGCGAGCCGTCTCGAAAGTGCCAAGTCAAATTGGAATTTCCGCCACTGAGCGCACCGACGAACTCCGCTCGCTCCCATCCCAGTTCACCCTGGAGCCAGTGGGCGATCTGTTCAGTCGCCTCACCTGTCATCAGACCACACCAAAGCTGGACAGAAGACCGCCATCAACAGGGATGCAGGCTCCCGTCATGTAACGACTCTGGGCCACCCAATACACGACTTCGGCGATCTCCTGATCCTCTGCAAAACGGCGCAGGGGGATCTGACCCGTCATCTTTTCCAATGCCGCCGCACTCAGTTCGGAGGTCATTTCGGTCAGCACCAATCCCGGAATCACCAAATTGGCGGTAATGGCCTTAGGGGCCAGCTCAATTGCCAAGGCTTTCGTCAGGCCGGATAAGCCCGCCTTGGAGGATGCGTAAGCAGCATCGCCGGGAAAACCGCGGAACCCGACAACCGCACCGACATTAATGACCGCCCCACCCTTGTCCATATGCGTGATGACTGCGCGCGTCATATGCATCGCTCCACTGAGGTTGACCTGTAGCACCTCCTGCCAGGCCTCATCCGAGAGCCGATGCACTTTGCCGCCACGATGCACCCCCGCATTGTTCACTAACACGTCGATTCGCCCGTACCGCTCAACCACTTTGGCAACGGCTTCAGCGACCGACTCGGGGTTAGCCACGTCACACTGCAATCCCATACAATCGTTGCCCAGTGACTCGGCGAATGACACCACTGATTCGCCTCTCGCAAGCAAAGCGACTTGATGTCCACCAGCGGCTGCAACGTGTGCAATTGCCGCACCTATACCTCGGGAGGCGCCCGTCACTAACCAGACTTTACCGCCAGACATACTTTCACTCCTGAATTGCGCGCGTGACGCGCCGCAAACACTTGGATTTCTTATCGGTCTCGTTGCTTGTTTGCGTCTAGCAAGTCTAAACTAGCGACCTGATTTGGCAACCCTAAAGCGGGCCGGCACGAGTGCCGCTCGCTCATCGACACCCACGGGAGGTAATGGCGTGTGGTCATTTGAAACAGATCCTGAATTCCAAGCGTCCTTAGACTGGATTGATACCTTCACCCGCGAGGAAATCGAACCGCTCGATCTGGTATTCAGGGAGCCGGGCGATCCCTGGGACCCAAACTCACCCGCTTTTGCCGCGATGGCACCGCTCAGAGAGATAGTGAAAGAGAAGCGTCTCTGGGCGTGTCACTTGGAGCCCGATCTCGGAGGGCAAGGTTATGGTCAGGTCAGCCTCGGCCTGATGAACGAAATTCTCGGGCGGAGTCGCTTCGGTCCCAGTGTTTTCGGCTGTCAGGCGCCGGATTCCGGCAATGCCGAGATTCTCGCCAAGTTCGGTACCGCGGAACAAAAAGAAAAATACCTCAAACCCCTGCTTAATGCGGAAATCGCCTCTTGCTATTCCATGACTGAGCCGCAGGCTGGTGCCGATCCCGGAGAGTTCCTTTGTACTGCGACGCGTGATGGTAATGAGTGGGTCATTAACGGTGAAAAATGGTTTGCCTCCCACGCGCGCTTCTCGGCGTTTCTCCTGGTGATGGTGGTGACCGACACCGAGGCACCTATTCATCAGGGCGCCTCCATCTTTCTGGTTGAGCAGGGCACACCGGGTATGGAAATCATGCGGAACTCGGCCGTCGGGCCTTACGTCGAGCAAGGCGATGGTGTCCATGCGTATATTTCATTCAACAACTGCCGCGTGCCCGCGCAGAATCTGCTTGGTGAAGAAGGTCAGGGCTTCCATGTCGCGCAGACGCGTCTCGGCGGCGGAAGGGTTCACCATGCCATGCGCACCGTGGGTGTGATCCGTAAGGCCATCGATATGATGTGTGAACGTGCGCTGAGCCGACGGACCAAAGGGGAACTGCTGGCAGACAAGCAGATGACCCAGGAAAAAATTGCCGATGCCTACACAATGATGATGCAGTATCGGCTGCATGTGCTGTACACCGCATGGCTCATCGACAAACACAAGGAATACAACCGCGAGGTGCGCAAGGAGATTGCCGCCATTAAAGCGGCCACGCCAAAAGTACTGGTTGAGATTGTCTCTCGAGCCATGCACCTCCACGGCAGCTTGGGGAGCTCTGACGAAACGCCGCTGGCAACAATGTGGGCGAATATCCCCGAACTGGGTGTGGTCGACGGCCCCACCGAAGTCCACAAGATTGCCGTAGCCAAAGCCGTGCTGCGCCACTATTCGGCTCACGACGCATTATTCCCGAGCTACCACACGCCGACGCTGCGCGCGAAAGCGATGGAAAAATATGGCCATTTTTTAGATACTTAACGTAATTACTTCACGTCCAATACGGTCAAGGCTCGGGGGTATTCGATACGCCTGGAATCGCAAAAACGGGGGATATGTTTGATGAGGACAACAATCACCTTGAGGTTCAGAGTCGGCTTGATCACATCGCTTCTCGCTGCGTCGCAGGGCATCTCATCTGCCGAAACCGGTGAAGCGCTGTATAACGAACACTGCGCGAGCTGTCACGCGACCTCCCTGCGAGGATCGGCCCACGGCAACGCCCTCTCCGGGGCAGCTTTCAGTGCCAAATGGGCCGAGCAGTCCGCCGAAGCGCTCCGCGATTATCAAGCCGCTGCCATGCCGCCGGGGCAAAGCCAGTCGCTATCCCTCGCCCAGCACACCGCCATCACCCAACATGTGATCGCACAATCAACCCTCCCGCAAAACGCACCATTGGTTTTGTCCGCACCCAATCTGGACAGCGAACCGGCAGTGGAAACAGAGGCCGTCGAGTTTTCAGGGGCCGGCAGCGTGATGGATATGGCGCGGAATGCGGGCAGTTATGCGGCGAAACAGATTGCCGAGTATCGCGATGTCAGCACCGATGAGCTTAATCTTCCCGGCTCTCGCGACTGGCTCAACTGGCGCCGAACGCCGGATGGGCATGCACACAGCCCGCTCAGAAGCATATCGCGCGCGAACGTCCCTGACTTGACGCTCAGCTGGTCCATCGCGATGCATTCGGGTAGTAATCAGCCAACCCCCCTCGTGCGCGATGGTGTGATGTTTTTAACGCACCCACACAACAAGCTTCAGGCCATCGAGGCGGCAACCGGCGAATTGATCTGGGAATACCAGTACGACTTCCCGCCTGCGTCGAAAATGCTGGGCGGGCCTACTCGCAACATCGCGCTCTGGCAGGACCGGCTATTTCTGGCTACCTACGATGCCGCAGTAGTGGCGATTGAAGCGAGCACGGGCAGACAACTGTGGCGCACCGAGAAGGCAGATTACCGCGAGGCGTTTACCCATAGTGCGGGGCCCATCGTAGCCAACGGCGTGGTTGTCAGCGGCATCAACGGCTGCGAATTGTTCACTCAAGACGGATGCTTTATCACAGGACATGACCCCGAAACGGGGAAGGAGCTCTGGCGCACCTCCACGCTGGCGGCGCCGGGTACGCCAGAGTACGCAAGCTGGGGCAACGTCGAACCCGATCGCCGGGGCGGTGGCGATGTGTGGATTGCGGGCTCCTACGACCCTGATCTGGATCTGGTCTACTTCGGCACCTCGCAGCCCAAACCCTGGGCGGCACCAAGTCGGGGCATGTCGGTAGAAGACGCCGCTTTGTACACCAATTCAACGCTCGCACTTCGGCCCCAGACTGGCGAACTGGTCTGGCATTTCCAGCATATTCCCGGCGAAACCATCGACATGGAAGTGGGATTCGAGCGCATTCTGGCAGACATCGATGGACAGGAAACCCTGCTCACCGTGGGTAAAGACGGAATTCTGTGGAAACTTGATCGCGCGACCGGGGCCTACATCGACCTGCTCGACACCATGAATCAAACGATATTCGAGGTGGACCGTCAGCGCGGCAGTCTTGCTTACCGAGCCGACATCGCATCAGCCGGTATCGGCGATACCTACACTGCCTGTCCGGGTATCTACGGCGGACACAACTGGCAGTCGGCAACCTATGATGCCGAGCGCCATCTGCTGCTCCTTCCCGTGCATCAGCTGTGTTCCGACATGACCCCTCGTGAGGTAGACCTGGGTCCAGGAGGGGGTGGTTACGGCGCTGATGTCGCGACCTATCCCATGCCTGGCAAGGAGGGCAAAGCCGGCGCATTGCTGGCCATCGATGTCCGTACGATGGAGATCAAATGGCGGATCGAGCAACCGGCGCTGTTCATGAGCGGCGCCCTCTCCACCGACGGCAACCTGTTATTTATCGGTGATCTCGACCGCTACTTTCAGGCCTTCGATGTCGAAACAGGAGAGAAACTGTGGTCGACACGCCTGCCTGCGCCTGCACATGGTTATCCCATTACGTATGAGGCGGATGGGAGACAGTTCGTTGCAATACCGACGGGTATCGGCGTCTTCCGTGCACTGACCGCGGTCATATTCCCTGATATCTATCAGCCCCCGGATGGACAGGGGCTGTTTGTTTTCGGCCTGCCTGTCACGTCCCCTTAGTCGAGTCCAGAGCGGCCGGCCTCGCGAATCATGGGCTGGTACTCTGCAAAGGCGGGTGGCTCCACTCTGGAACCGGTTGTATAACCTGCGTCCACTGTGAGAGTGAGACCACTGGTATACCCCGACTCTTCGCTGGCAAGCCATAGTGCGGCATTGGCCACGTCTTCCGCCAAGCCCGCACGTCCCCTGAGCGGAGACCCCTCTGCCAACGCGGCAATGGTCTCCTCCAATTTATGGTGATCCCCGGTGATAACATCGGCCACCATCGGCGTGGCCATTCCGGCCGGGGCAATGCAATTTACCCGCACCCCAAAGCCACCCACTTCTGCCGCCAGATTTCTCGTCATCCCCACCACCGCGTGTTTCGCGGCCGTGTAGGCATGCGGCCCCAATCCACCCATCACGCCGGCCGTGCTCGACATGCTGATGATCGAACCCGATCCCGCCTCTTTCATGAACCGGCTGGCATGCTTCATACCATAAAAAACGCCGTGGACCATGATGTCGATGGTGAGCTTCCATTCCTCTGCCGGGGTGGTGGACATGGGCCCCACGGCGCCCACGATACCGGCACAGTTAAACATGACGTCGATCTTGCCGAACTCTGATACCGCTGCATCGACCAGCGCCTCAACCTCTGCCTCGCTGGTCACGTTGCAATGGCGAAAGATTGCCTTACCGGAGCCTCCGAGTGCCTCTGCCAGTTCAGCACCCGCTTGGTCCTGGATATCCCCAAGCACAACTCGGGCACCCTGCTCGACAAAGGTTTTAGCTGTCGCGGCCCCAATACCACTGGCCGCCCCGGTAATCACAGCGACTTTTCCTTCCAAGCGCTTACTCATGACTCATTCCTCAAATTGAAAGCCCGCTATTACAGCGGGCCTATACTTCTCAATGCTGTGGCGATATATAGACTTGGTTCAGTCACCGAAGTCGTAAATTGCCTCAATACCAAAGGTGCGAGGTGCGCGAACTGCCGCATAGGACCACAGGCCCGCCACATCGTAACCATGGGTGTAGCCGTCCTCATCAGAGAGGTTGCGACCAAACACCGCAAATCGCCAATTGGCTGTTTCCAAATTGATTGATGCGTCCAGCAGACCCTGCGCATCATTCTCCAGCTCCGGACTGTTGGTCACGTTCACCCAGTGCTCTCCGAGATAGTGATAAGCGCCGCGAACCCACGCTCGCCCAAATGCGGTCTCCCATTCATAGGTTGCATCGAGCGTCGCAGTCATATCGGGCGCTCGCCGGAACTCCAGATAACTTAAATCAACCGTCTCGAGCGACACCGCGTCGGTGTACTGGAAGTTGTCGTATTCGGTATCCAGCCAACCCAGATTTGCCCTGACAGAGAGCCCCTCACCAATTAACGCCTGCAGTTCTACTTCTAGGCCCTGGATGGTAGCTTCGGAGGCGTTGGTGACCACCGTCTTCTGACCGGTTCCGGTATCGGAAGGCAGCTGCAGCTCTTCCTGCTTGTCCTCATAATTCATCACGAAATAGGAGGCATTAAGGCGTACGCGATTGTCCATCCACTCCGATTTGATACCGAATTCGATGTTATCGACGGTCTCAGGGTCATAAGGTTGCGTGGCTTCCTCGACGGAATTCACTCGGCCGTTAAACCCACCCGCACGGTAACCTGTTGAGTAGGTCGCAAAGGCCATTAGGCTATCGGAAAACTGATAACGCACGCCGGCCCGAGGCGTGAACTCGTTCCATGATTCGTCGTTTGTCGCGTTAACCATGCCGGTCTGCTGCGTCTTCTTGTCGTCCTTGGTGTAGCGGCCACCAAAGTTAATCGTCAGGTTGTCCGTGACCCGCCAGTCAACGTCGGCAAAAATGGCCTGAGACTCACTTTCCTGTCGGGACTTCTGTAGCAGGTCGAGGATCGCGCCAGGCACAACGAAACCTACCCAACTTCGAAGCGGAATTTCGTATTCGGAGTCCCAGAGGTATCCGCCCAAGATCGCATTAACGGGGCCATCGTTATCCCAGGAAACGCGGATTTCATGGGTGGTCTGCTCATAGGTCGCGGGCCGGTCGGTCCCGTAGAGAAACTCGGGCGTCCCATCCCAGTTAGAAATGATGGTCTCGTCTGACTCATAGGATCCAAAAATGTAATCTACCTTGATCGCGTCGGTCGCTTGCCAGCGGGCTTCAACAATATGGGTATCTGCGTCGAAAGTGGCCAACATTTCGGCCTCACGAGCCTGATCGGGCGCGGATGCCGCAAAGGCAGCGCCACCCGGGTCGGGGGGAATGTAGCCCACGTTCGCGGTTTTATAGCGACTTCCCGTGATAGTGGAATTGAGACTCGGTGAACAGTAACCATAAGACGAACAGAATAGGTGTCGATTTTGTCCGGTATTCAATAGCGGCGGCGTATCCTGATCGGTTTCCTCAAACTGGCCGGTGTATTCCAGCTCCAGAGAATCGCTTGGCGTCCACAAAAAATTCAAACCCAGCGACTGATAATCGTTACGACCGACGTCTCGGCCGACATAGTCGTTGTCGTAGTACCCCTCCTGCTGATCACGCTTGGCAGCTGACAGCTTAACGGCGAAATTCTCACTCAGACCAAAGTTAACGATACCGTCAGCGTAGAACGTGTCGTACTTCTCGTAACCGACTCGGAGCTTACCGCCCAGCTCACCCGTCGGCCTTGAGCGAGTAATGTTGATGGCTCCGCCAATGGTATTGCGTCCAAACAGCGTTCCCTGCGGTCCACGTAGCACCTCCATACCCTCGAGGTCGATACTTCTGAGGAGGCTACCCGCGTTAGAACCAATGAACATATTGTCGACAACGACAGCAACAGCCGGATCAAAATTTTTCTCGACGTCCGCCACCCCGATACCGCGGATAAAGATAGCCGCTACGCCGCCCGGGCCCTGCGCAGTGTCGTCGATCACAATATTCGGCGAGATATTCGCAAGATCCGTGATGTCTCGCGCAAACTGGCCTTCAATTTCACTCTTCGTCAAAGCACTGACAGCGAACCCAACATCCTGCAGGTTTTCGGTGCGTTTGCGCGAAGTCACGACGACCTCTTCCAGCACGCCCTGCTGAGCCATGGTGATGGGCACATAGGGGACCGCGGCCAATGCCGCCAACACTGCCGCTCCGATGACACGTTTTTGCGAATGGACTCTCATGGTTTGAACCTCAAATTAAAGTAGTGGTTTTGTTATTTCGATGCTGAGCGGCATAAGGCATCTTGGGAACTATGCCTCTGGCGCACTCAATGTCGTGCCTGAAAATTGGTTGAAATAATGGATCTGCACCTCTCTTACGGCGATCTTCCAGACCCCCTCGCGACGCTCGTAACGATCACGA
>Ga0181581_10005140_pt1 | contig 10180 bp, 10 predicted proteins | sample 071ome_22_FD_132433 | JGI IMG/M metagenome (GOLD analysis project Ga0181581, IMG submission 132433) | Coastal salt marsh microbial communities from the Groves Creek Marsh, Skidaway Island, Georgia - 071404AT metaG (megahit assembly) | ecosystem: Environmental > Aquatic > Marine > Intertidal...
ACAGAATTTAGCCAATTGGGATCCAGATGCGCTTTCATCAAAAACAATCGGCGCACCAGAGTTGATTGCACATCTGCGCGGCGCGTTGTCATTGACCGAGGCCTGCGAATTGGCAACAATTTCCACACGCCAATTTGCCAAACGACAGCGCACTTGGTTCAAGGGTAAAATGAAAAACTGGCACAGGTATCAACCAAAGCATAAATAGTTTCATTGGTTTATTTAGTGATCTTCACAAAAAAAACTTAGATTCGGGTTGCATTACCGGTCAGAGTCGTTTTTCATGGCCCTATGTCGCGAATTGATAGAAATATGACGATTAACGACGTTGACGCGTGGGGGATTTTGGGGCCGTATGTGATAATGTGGGCCAAACCATCCGGCAAACGCGATCTCGTTTACGATTTCGACGAAAACCCACCAATAAGATAAAGTGTCACTCAGGGAGAACAATATGACGCATAAAACCATCACAGATGGAAACATTCATCCAGCCGCAGAAATGTATGCGAGCGAATTCAAAAATGGCGATCTAAGCCGTCGTGAATTTCTAGCACGCACCACAGCTCTTGGGCTGACAGCTTCAACCGCATATGCCTTGGGTGGACTGACACAGCCAGCGCAGGCTGCTGGTCACGCACAAATGGGCGGCACGCTACGCATGCAAATGGAAGTGCGCGCACTGAAAGATCCACGCACCTATGACTGGACACAGATCGCCGCATTTACAGCAGGTTGGTTGGAATATCTGGTTGAATATAACAATGACGGTTCATTCCAGCCTATGTTGCTGGAAAGCTGGTCCGTCAATGACAACGCCACAGAATACACATTGAACGTCCGCAAAGGCGTAAAATGGAACAATGGCGACGATTTCACCGCCGAAGACGTTGCGCGCAACATCGAAGGATGGTGTGACAAATCAGTCGAAGGTAACTCAATGGCTGGCCGTATGGCATCGCTGATTGACGCCGACACTGGCAAAGCAGCCGCTGGCGCGATCACAGTTGTTGACAGCCACACCGTGCTGTTGAAATGTGCGACATCGGATATCACAATTATCCCAGGCATGGCCGATTACCCAGCGTCGATCGTACATTCCAGCTTTAGCGCTGAAACAATGCTGTCAAACCCAATTGGCACCGGTTACATGAAACCTGAAAGCCTGGAAGTTGGCGTAAAAGGCGTCGTTGTACGCAACGAAGACCACGAATGGTGGGGCTATGCCGCGGGCAAAGGTGGCTATCTGGATCGTATCGAATTCATCGATTACGGCACAGACCCATCCGCATGGGTTGCAGCCGCTGACGCGGACGAAGTGGACGCAATTTGGGAAACCGTTGGCGATTTCGTTGACGTATTTGACGGCCTAGGCTGGACAAAATCCGAAGTGGCATCAGGCGCGACAATCGTTGTTCGTCCAAACCAACTGGCAGAAGACGCAAATGGCGTAAAACCATTCGCTGACAAACGTGTTCGCCAAGCGATCACAATGGCCGTTGATAACGAAATCTGTTTGGAACTGGGCTATGCTGGTCTGGGATCTGCAGCCAACAACCACCACGCTGGCCCAATGCACCCAGAAACTGATCCAAACGTGGGTCGCCTGCCCTTTGATCCAGCCAAAGCGAAAGCATTGCTAGAAGAAGCTGGCATGGCGGATTACGAATTCGAACTGCATTCAATCGATGACGACTGGCGTAAAAACACCACCGACTCGGTTGCGGCGCAGTTGCGTGATGCAGGGTTTAACGTCAAACGGACCATTTTGCCAGGATCCACATTCTGGAACGACTGGACAAAATATGCGTTCAGCTCGACCAACTGGAACCACCGTCCGCTGGCAACGCAAATCTGGGGTCTGGCCTATCGTTCCGGCGAGGCATGGAACGAATTCGGTTGGTCAAACCCAGAATTCGATGCGTTGTTGTCAGAGGCGAACTCAATCGCGGATTCGGACAAGCGTCGCGAAGTGGCGGCAAAATGTCAGGCGATTATCGCCGACGAAGGCGTCACAATCCAGCCATACTGGCGGTCGCTGTATCGTCACCACAAAGAAAACGTTGTCGGCTGTGACATGCACATCGCATATCTGCCACAGGTTTATAAGTGGGCGCTAAAGGCTTAATTTCACAATAAATAAAGACCGCATACCCAGCTGTATGCGGTCTTTTGCTGTATAATGGGATGCACCCCCGCAGCCGATAAGGAATGATATGGGACTGTTTATTCTTAAACGTTTCGGCGTGATGTTAATGACCGCGCTGTGTTTGACGTTTATCGTGTTTTTCTTGACCAACCTCTATCCTAATTTGGAAAAATTGGCGAAGTCCGAAGGAAACTTTCGGATGTCCGATGAAGAAGTTGCAAGCTATCTTGGCAATAATGGGTACTTGCGCCCTCTGCCAATGAAATATGGTGAATGGCTCGGGGTTTGGCCTGGATATGTGATCACCGGGTCCGATGGGAAAACGCGCGCACGCTGTGCAACAATCGACATCCCTGTCGATCAGGCACCTACATTTTGTGGCGTGCTTCAAGGACAGTGGGGATTTTCCAATGTGTTCAAAGCAGACGTTTCAGATATCGTCAGCACACGCTTGGGGTTGACTGGGAAACTCATGTTCTGGGTCATGGTGTTGATGGTGCCCTCAGCTTTAATAATCGGCGTTTTAGCCGGTATGAAAGAGGGGTCAAAACTGGACCGCAGTCTGTCATCCTTTGCCATTACAACAACGGCGACGCCTGAATATGTGTCAGGTGTTATCTTGATTACCGTGTTTGCATCATCCGCCTTTGGCCTAAAGTGGTTCAAAGGAACCGCAACGCAGGCCGCTGATGCCGCAACGTTCGAAAACTTCTTTCTGCCCGTTCTTACAATTGCGTTGTACGGCATGGGCTATATCGCGCGGATGACACGCGCATCAATGGCCGAGGTGATGACCGCGCAATACATTCGAACTGCACGGCTAAAGGGCGTGTCGTTCCGAAATGTTGTTATAAAACATGCGCTGCGCAATGCCTTGATCGCGCCCTTTACCGTGATCATGCTGCAGTTCCCGTGGTTGCTGAATGGAGTCGTTATCGTCGAGACACTGTTTAACTACAAAGGTGTCGGTTGGACATTGGTCGCCGCAGCAGGCAACAACGATATCGAATTGCTGTTGGGGATATCCGTCGTGTCTGTGATGGTCGTATTGATCACGCAGCTGATTTCAGACATCGGCTATGTGTATCTTAACCCACGCATCAGCGTAAACTAAGGGAACGTGATTATGGAATTTCTTTCTTGGTTTGAAATTACGCTGCGCGTATTAACACAGCTGGCACCAGTTTGGGTAGCACTGATTGTGACGTTCGTTTTATCGATCAAATACAAACGTAAACTGGGCCTATATGGTAAACTGTTCGATAGCACGATCGGTATGATCGGCTTTGCCATTGTGATGTTCTGGGTCTTTACGGGAACATTTGCGGGTCTGTTTGATATGATTTTGACGCATGACCCACTGGGCCAGGTGTCGGGCATGAAAAACAAAGTGCCGGGCATTCCCCTGCGTGGGGCCGAAGATGGCGATTATCCCTATTACCTGTTCGGTGGCGATAATTTGGCGCGCGATGTATTCAGCCGTATGATCGCAGGATCAACGATTGTAATTGTGATTGCGCCTTTGGCGACCGTCTTTGCGTTTATGGTTGGTATCACATTGGGTCTGCCTGCCGGATATTTTGGCGGCCGCTTGGACATCGGGTTGTCATTCTTGGCAAACCTAATCTTGGCCTTTCCGGTTATTTTGCTGTTCTACCTGCTGGTCACACCTGAAATACGCCTGACAGGCTTGCCGCAATATATGGCCGTGGTGCTGTTTTCATTCCCGTTGATCTTTACAACAGTGTTGATCAATTCACGGTATTACATCCTGCCAAAGCAGCGAAACTCGCTGTTGGCGATCAGTTTGTTCGTTCTTGGGATGTTATATGTTTCACTGATCAACGAAACGGGGTCCAAAATCACACTGTTCAATAAAATTGACCTGTTCGATGTCGATGCAGGTTTGTTGACGGTGTTTGTATCTGTGGTGTTCGTCAATTCGCCCACCGTTTTCCGGATTGTGCGTGGTTTGGCGATGGATATCAAAACACGCGACTATGTTGCGGCAGCCCAAACACGGGGCGAAGGCCCGTGGTACATCATGTTATGGGAAATTTTGCCAAATGCGCGGGGTCCGTTGATTGTGGATTTCTGTTTGCGCATTGGCTACACCACCATCCTTTTGGGAACATTGGGCTTTTTCGGTCTGGGCCTTGCACCCGAGGATCCGAATTGGGGTGCCACCATTAACGAAGGGCGCAAATTGCTGTCCATCTATCCGCATCCTGCTTTGGTGCCGTCGATCGCCCTGCTCAGCCTTGTTTTGGGGTTGAATCTGTTGGCGGATGGTCTGCGCGAAGAAAGCTTGAAAGATTAATTTAAGGGGCCCAAGTGCCCCATCCCCAACAGGGAGAGTTCGAATGTCAAAGATAGAGTATGACGGTCCAATTTTAGAAATCGACAATTTATCGATTTCATTTTTCACACGTTTGCGTGAAATTCCAGCGGTCATGGATTTTTCAGTGACTGTCCAACCCGGCGAAGCGGTCGGTTTGGTTGGTGAATCCGGATGTGGTAAATCCACGGTTGCCTTGGGTGTTATGCAAGACTTGGGCGTAAATGGGCGCGTCGTGGGCGGTACCATTAAATTCAAGGGCCGTGACCTGAACACCATGAGCGCAGAAGAATTGCGCGATATCCGCGGCAATGAAATTGCCATGATTTACCAAGAACCCATGGCATCGCTGAACCCAGCCATGAAAATCGGCAAACAATTGATGGAAGTGCCGATGATCCACGAAGGGATCAGCGAAGAGGATGCATACAAACGCGCGCTAGAAGTGGTCGAGGATGTTAAATTGCCCGACCCTGAACGCATTTTGAAATCATACCCGCACCAGCTGTCGGGGGGGCAACAACAGCGCATCGTCATCGCTATGGCGTTGATGTCGAAACCTGCGCTGCTGATTTTGGACGAACCGACAACCGCACTGGATGTGACGGTTGAGGCAGCGGTTGTCGATCTGGTCAAAGATTTGGGTAAAAAATACGGCACATCCATGCTGTTTATTTCGCACAATCTGGGCTTGGTTTTGGAAACCTGTGACCGCATCTGCGTCATGTATTCGGGCGAAGCCGTCGAAACAGGGTCGATCAAGGATGTGTTTGACAAAATGCAGCATCCCTATACGCAGGCGCTGTTTCGGTCGATCCCTCTGCCCGGTGCAGATAAAAACGCGCGGCCCTTGGTCGCCATTCCCGGCAATTTCCCATTGCCGCACGAACGCCCACAGGGTTGCAACTTTGGCCCGCGCTGCGATTATTTCCAAGACGGCCTGTGCAACGCAAATGACATCACCATGAGCGCAATACCGGGTGACGACCGTCACAACACGCGCTGTCTGCGGTTTCGTGACATTGATTGGAACGCCCCGATCAAGGCCAGCGTTGTGTCCGAAAAAACCGAACCAGGCGATGTGGTTTTAAAGATAGACAACCTAAAAAAATATTACGAAGTCGCCGCGAATGCGTTGTTTGGCAGTGGGGGTGCAACCAAAGTTGTCAAAGCCAATGAAACATTGTCATTTGAAGCACGCGAAAGCGAAACCCTAGCCATCGTTGGTGAATCAGGTTGTGGCAAATCGACCTTTGCCAAGGTCTTGATGGGCCTTGAAACAGCGACCGAAGGATCGATTTTTCTGGATGGCAACAGTATCGAAAGCACAGCAATCGAAGACCGCGATACACAAACCGTGGCCGATGTGCAGATGGTGTTCCAAAACCCATTTGATACGTTGAACCCGTCCATGACGGTTGGGCGACAAATCATCCGCGCGCTTGAAATTTTTAAATACGGAAATTCCTATGCCGAACGCGAAGCGCGGATGTTAGAATTGCTCGACTTGGTGAAATTGCCACGCGCATTCGCCGATCGTATGCCACGCCAGTTGTCAGGTGGACAAAAACAGCGCGTTGGAATCGCACGCGCGTTTTCAGGTGGCGCACGAATTGTTGTCGCAGACGAACCTGTGTCAGCCTTGGACGTATCAGTTCAGGCGGCTGTTACCGATTTGTTGATGGAAATTCAGCGCAAAGAAAAAACCACACTGCTGTTTATCAGCCACGATTTGTCAATCGTGCGCTATCTGTCAGATCGCGTGATGGTGATGTATCTGGGCCATGTGGTGGAATTGGGCACAACGGATCAGGTCTTTGCCCCGCCCTATCACCCCTATACCGAGGCGCTGCTATCCGCGGTACCCATCGCCGACACCAGCATCGAGAAAGAGCATATCGTGCTTGAAGGGGACATTCCATCAGCGATGAACCCGCCCACAGGCTGTCCGTTCCAAACACGCTGTCGTTGGAAATCCAAGGTTGCCGGCGGGATCTGTGAACGTGACGTGCCACCCATTCGCGTCTTGGCTGATGGGCATCAAATTAAATGTCACCTGCCCGACGACGAACTGGCGAACATGCGCCCTGTCATCAAGGTCGCAGCTGAATAACCGGTAACTTGACTTGGTCCGCTGACCCTGTATGGTCAAACGGGCCAAGCCAAGGGATCGTTATGTCACATTTTGCCCCCATGCCCGAACCGCCCTATTACGCGGTGATTTTTGCAAACCAAGCGTCAAAAACGCCCGAGGGATATGCCGAAATGGTGCAAGTCATGTTGGATTGCGCCGCCGAAATTCCCGGATACATCGGTATTGAAAGCAGTCGCAACACAGATGGCTTTGCCGTCACGGTCAGTTATTGGGACAGTGAAGACGCCATAAAAACATGGCGCAATCATGCCAAACACCAAGTGGCGCAAAAAATCGGGCGCGATCGTTGGTACGATAATTTCCAACTGCGTGTCGCGCGTGTAGAACGCCAATACGACATGGCAGCGCATGGATAGCCTGTTTTTTATTGCGTCCAAGGTGTTTTGGGCCATTGCACAGCCCGACAGTTTGATCGTGATTGTATTGGCGCTTGCTGCCGCTATGACCCTGTTGAACTGGATAAAATGGGCCAAAATTACGATCACAACCTTGGCGCTGTTTTTGGTCAGTCTCGGGCTTTATCCGCTAGGGGATTTCGTATTGGCCCCCTTAGAAAACAGCTATGCCCAGCCCACCAATTTGGCCCCAACGCGCATCATCGTTTTGGGTGGGGGCGAAGACAGCTATCCCAGTGGCCTGTCCCAAACACAAAATCTGAACGAAGCGGGCGAGCGTTTTTTAACCGCAATAAAACTGGCGCATCAATTTCCCAACGCCACCCTAATTTTCACAGGCGGCAGTGGAAATATGTTGGATCAATCCATTTCAGGCACAGATATAGCCAAACCGATTTTTGATGGATTTCCCAGCCTATCTGGTCGAACACTCTTGGAAGGATCCTCGCGAAACACATATGAAAATGCAAAAAACACGGCGCAATCGTTGCAATCCATGGGGTCTGATCCAACCCATGGGCAAACGATTTTGGTCACATCCGCATATCACATGCGCCGCAGTATGGGGGTATTTTGCGCCGCAGGTTATCAAAATTTGATCCCCTATCCCACGGACTATCGCGTGTCTTACAGGTGGGATTGGGACTTGGCCAACCATTTGCATGATCTTAACAACGGGTTGCGCGAATGGATTGGATTGATCGCCTATCGGGTGACCGATAAAATTGACACACTGGCGCCTGCATCGTGTTAGCGTAAAATGGCGCGAACGTAATTTTGCGTTTCTTTGAACGGGGGCACACCACCATATTTTTGCACCGCACCCGGCCCTGCGTTATACGCCGCCAAAGCCAGACGCCAATTTCGAAACGTTCGATATTGCGTTGCCAAATAGCGCGCACCACCCATAATATTTTGCTTGGGATCATAGGGATCGACACCCAATATACGCGCTGTTTCTGGCATTAATTGTGTCAGGCCAATTGCGCCTTTATGCGACACGGCGCGTGGGTTCCAACCGCTTTCTTGTTCGATCAGCCGCAAAAAAAGTTGCTGCGGTATATCAAATTGCGCAGCCGCGCGTTGTGCCGTTTCCAGATGTGGTCCAACGTCTTCAAAACCTTGTGGTACATCGCCCGGCCGCGGGGGAATAAAAACAGCGGGCGGATCCAAAGGTACAGAAAATCCAGGTTTTTCGCGTTTGTCTAGCAGCGCAAACTGGCCCATGCGCACATCTGCCGCGGCCGACAGCGGAACGACAGCACAAATTGCCACACTGAATAAACGTTTCAACCCAAACATACACCATAAATGGTTGAGTTTTTGATTTTTGCAACCCTCAACTTCCCATTTCCAGCAGAAAATCCCAAGGTTAATTTCAAAGTTTAATCTTTTATTCATCGTCATAGAATGGTGTAAGGTTGACGCAAGACACAAGATTCGTAGGAGCGTAGAATGGCTGGATCCGTAAACAAGGTAATTTTGATCGGGAATTTGGGCCGCGACCCAGAGGTGCGCAATTTCCCCAATGGTGGCAAAGTGTGCAACCTGCGGATCGCCACATCTGAGACCTGGAAAGACCGCAACACAGGCGAACGCCGCGAACGCACAGAATGGCATTCGGTCGCCATTTTTTCAGAACCCTTGGTGCGTGTGGCAGAACAATACCTGCGCAAAGGTTCGAAAATCTATATCGAGGGCCAGCTTGAAACCCGTAAATGGCAGGACCAATCCGGCGCGGACCGGTATTCAACCGAGGTTGTTTTACGTCCCTACACGTCAACCCTGACCATGTTGGACGGTCGTGGTGACAACAATGGCGGTCAAGGTGGTGGTGGCTATGGTGGCCCATCCGATGGCGGCTACGGTGGTGGCGGTGGTGGTTATGATAATGGACCATCCGATGGTGGCTTTGGCGGTGGGTCATCGTCCGGCGGCGCGCCGTCGCGTGATTTGGACGACGAAATCCCGTTCTAAAAATTGGCCCCGCTTTTGCGGGGCTTTATTTTTCTGGCTGAGACAGTTCAATTACCTGCCCATTGCGCACGGCCCGATAAAAACAGCTGCGCCGATTGGTATGACAGGCCGGGCCCGTTTGGCGGATCACAACCAAAATACAATCTGCATCACAGTCATAGCGCAAATCCACCAGTTCCTGTACGTGACCCGATGTTTCCCCTTTGATCCACAGCGCTTGGCGCGAGCGTGAAAAATATGTCACCCGCCCCGTGGCCAATGTTTTTTCAACCGCCTCTTGGTTCATCCACGCCATCATCAGCACATCATGGCTATCGGCATCTTGGGCAATTGCAGGGATTAAACCATCGCGATTGTATCTAAGCGTTGCAGCGTCAAAGTTTTCCATTGTATATGCCTTTGTAAATTCGGTACCGCACCCTATCTATGGGGAAACAGCAGAAAGGGAAAGCCATGTCGAACGACAGTGATCTGATCAGCCTGTATTCGTCCCGTATTTTGGGGCTGGCGGCTGATATGCCCCATACGGATCGGCTGGAATCACCGCAGGCGACGATCAAAAAACGTGCGCCTCTGTGTGGATCGACTGTGACAGTGGATCTGGACATGGAAAATGGCCATGTCAGCGCCTATGCCCAAGATGTCAAAGCCTGCGCCTTGGGCCAAGCGGCAGCGGCCGTGGTGGGACAGGCCATTTTAGGCACGACCGAGGCCGACATTCGCCGCGCGCGCGATGAATTATATGCCATGCTGAAATCTGACGGTCCGGTCCCCTCTGCCCCCTTTGACGGGTTAGAGGTGTTGTTGCCCGCCAAGGATTACAAAAATCGCCATGCCTCGATTCTGTTGACACTGGATGCGGCGGTGGCGGCGATTGACGACATCCAATCCCATAAAACCACATAAAAAAACCGCCACACGATTTTCATCGGTGGCGGAGACATTCTGAGCGATCATAGGATGGTCAGGGGTCTGGGACGATCCCCTGTGTTTGGGATAGGCACGCATCCAAGGGATAATAACAGATCGCACAGACTGGGCAGGTAATTAATTTACAGGAAACTGGGCAAATGCAATGCGCTGACCAACATAACGATCAATGCGGTAGCACCCACCATATCTTGGATAAAATTGCGTGATGCAGTGGTGGTAAGTGTTTTCAATTC
>Ga0181581_10005155_pt1 | contig 10171 bp, 8 predicted proteins | sample 071ome_22_FD_132433 | JGI IMG/M metagenome (GOLD analysis project Ga0181581, IMG submission 132433) | Coastal salt marsh microbial communities from the Groves Creek Marsh, Skidaway Island, Georgia - 071404AT metaG (megahit assembly) | ecosystem: Environmental > Aquatic > Marine > Intertidal zone...
CACGCGTTACTCACCCGTGCGCCACTCTATCAAAGATAGCGTTCGACTTGCATGTGTTAGGCATGCCGCCAGCGTTCGTTCTGAGCCAGGATCAAACTCTTAGGTTAGACTGGTTCAACGGATTGCTCCGTGAACTTAGCCCGCCCAATTTAATCCATGTTCATCTACTTCACATTGAAGTAAGCGTTCAAAGATCCATCGGGCTGACTTTGTTGTTTACAAAGGACGATACGTTCACACGAACCGCCACCCGCGAATCTCTTCCAAATGATCTCACGATTTCAAATAGCGACCAAGCAGTCGGCGACAAACGCTGATTGTTGGTAGATGCTGCCCGGTGGGGCAACGAGCGCGGTTTATATGCCGGACCACTGACACTGTCCAGCCCTAAAATGCGCTTTTCTCACTTTTTTTTCACCGGCCCGGAGAGCCGGCCGATTTCCGTTACAGGGATACCTGTCAAGGCCCCGGAAACCCGCCAGAAAACCACCTTTGCGGCCGATCTGAAAAGCAGCCTGTCCATAACACATTCCGTTGGCATGGCGTGAGTCATTTTGCCGGGATGAGGTCGGTTTTCCTCAATTTGCGGTGTTCAGGCAGGGCGTTACGGCCAGCGCCAGACCAAGACGCCGCTCTAATGTCCCGGTGCAAATTTCTGAATCATATCGGATTTCCTGTCTGATCTATTGACCAGAACCGTAAGTTGCTGAATGATGTGGCGCATCTTGCAATTGACATCCCGGCGGGTGGCCGGACCGGCATAGAGCGCAACAGGCATACGGGACCGTTAATATGATTCGCAGTTTGGCGCGTTTGGTGATTCTCGGGTCGATGCTGCTGCCCGCCGTCGCAAGCGGCGCGGCACTGGAGCCGTTGCACAGTGACGGCATGCCTCTTCCCCTGCCAAAGCCAGATCCGGCGCTGATGTATCCTGCGGAACCTGTCGACATCGAAATTCCCCTTCCGCGGCCCGATCTGGCAACGATTTTGCCGCACGCCACCCGCACCGTGACCGAAATGTTCCTGCGACAGACCGGCAAGCTGACAAGTGATGAAGCGACCTATCAGCTGAAATCGGGCGAGGGTCTGGCAACATTGCTGCGCCGCGCCGGGTTCGATCGCGCCGACGCGGCAGCTGCGATCGAAGCGGTGATCGGGCGCGCCAGCCTGCGCTCTCTGCCGGTTGGGCTGGAAGTGCGCGCGACGCGCGATGGCTTTGCGTTTACTGCACGGAACGGGCGCGATATTTTCGCCATCCGCGATCCGGAGGAGGGCTGGCTTGCCTTCACCGCGATCCGGCCTATCGAGCGCTACCTTGCCTATGCGCAGGGCGTCATCGAAGATTCGATCTACCGCGCCGCAAGTGCCAGCGACATTCCCGACCCGGCGCTTGCCGAATATATCCGCGTGATGGGCTTCTCGGTCGATTTCCAGCGCGAGATTCGCGGCGGCGATGCGTTCGAGCTTCTTTATGAGCAGCAGGTCGACCAGATCACCGGCGAGGTGGTCGGCACCGAACTGCATTATGCCGGCCTCATACTGTCCGGCAAGCAGCTTGGCTATTACCGCTATGACCATGACGGCTCGCGCGTCGGCTGGTATGACCGCACCGGCAACTCGGCGGCGCGAACGCTCATTCGCACGCCGATTTCGGGTGCCCGGCTGTCTTCCTCATATGGCATGCGCCGGCATCCGGTCAGTGGCTATAACTCGATGCATCGCGGGGTCGATTTTGCAGCCCCGACCGGCACCCCGATCATTGCCGCCGGCAGCGGTGTGGTCACCGAGGCAGGCTGGTACAGCTCCTATGGCCGCTATATCCGGATCCGTCATAACAGCACCTATGACACCGCCTATGCCCATATGTCGCGGATTGCCCGCGGCGTCCGGGCCGGGGCACGCGTCGAGCAGGGCCAGGTCATCGGCTATGTCGGGTCAACCGGACGTTCGACCGGACCGCATCTTCATTACGAGATCCTGGTGAACAATCGCAAGGTGAACCCGTTGACGGTCAGCCTGCCGACAGGTGAACGGATCCCGCCGGAGCTTCTGGGGAAATTCAACGCCAAGGTCGAGCTTGTCGAAGCCGAAATGCTGGCGACCGGCAATATGCGGTTTGCCGCGATGGCGCCACTGCCATCCGGGGACGGGCCGCAGCTTGCCCCCTGACCGGGTGAACGCAAACCAGCATGATCATTGACGAACTCTGGCAGTTTCCCGTGAAAGGGCTTTGCGGCGTCCGGCTGGACAGCGCCGATCTTGTTGCCGGCCGGCATTTCCCCGGTGACCGGCAATTCGCCATCACCGCCGGTCATCCCAAATTCGCCGACATGCCTGACGGCAGCTGGCAGAAAAAGGCGGCCTTCCTGCAGTTGATGAGGCATGAACAGCTTGCCGCGCTCGACTGTCATTTTGCCGGAACGGTGATGACGATTACCCATAATGGCACGAAACAGCTCGGCGCCGATATGGACAGCGCCGCCGGTGCCGATGCCATCAACGCGTTCTTTGGTGACATGTTTGGCGACTCCATTCCGGGCGCCCCCCGGCTGATGCGGATTGAAGATGGCGCCTATACTGACACAAAGGCCACCTGGATCAGCCTTGGCGGCACCGCCTCGGTCGCGCATGTCGCGCGCACGATGGGCCACCGGCCCGACGCGCGCCGCTATCGGCTGAATGTCATGCTGGCAACAGACACCCCGTTCGAGGAGGTGGCTTTGATCGGCCACCGGGCTGCCCTTGGTGACGCTGTTCTGCAGGTGCTGGCACCGGTTGGCCGCTGCGCCGCCATCGATGTCGATCCCGAGGACGGGACACGCGGCCCGCATCTGCTGCCGCGCATGGAGGCTGCCTTCGGCCACACCGATCTGGGGATTTTCGCAGAAATCATCGAGAGCGGCACCGTCAGACCGGGCGACCGGCTGACGCGTCTTGACTAGCCAGCCGCGCCGGCGTCCTCAGGCAGAGGCCGGATCCTGATCGTCCTGCACCTTTTCGGCAAGCTGCGCCGGCGTCAGATCGACCACCTCGGCACCGCCACTCGGCTTGGCATCACCAGTTTCGGCATCCTCACCGGCAGGCTTGGCCTCGACCACCGACTGCTCGTCAATCACCGGCTGCGGGCCACCGCCGCGCGACTGGCGTTCGGCATGCTGCACCTTGCGTTCCTCGGCAGCATCGATGGCCGCCTGATGCAGGCGGTAATAGTGATCCGCAAACTGCGTGTAGGCCTCGGCTGTGATCCGCTCACCAGCAGCGGCGGCGTCATGCGCCAACGCCAGATATTTCTCGTTCAGCTGTTGCGCGTTGCCACGCAGCTTCACATCCGGCCCGTTGGATTCATATGAAGTATTCCTGTTCGGCACATTGGGTTGGGCGTTACCGTTGCCCCGGCGGCCACGTCCGCGGCCGCGCTTTGCATTCTGAGGTTGTCTCATCGACCTGTTTACCGGTTATTACAACTGTTGCGGCAAGCGGCTCGTGCCCCATCAGGGCCCTGTTCGGCTTACCAGACGTCACCGCCATCTTCGGAGGTTCGTTCGCGGCGCACCCGGCGCCGCCGTCAACGTCCGCACAATAGCCACCAGTGACCCGCCATATCAAGTCAAAAGATGCGCCAACGCAAAATATCCGCCAGCATCTATGCGGTCATTCAGCCGCTGCAAAGACAAGGCACCTGACGATGCCGGCCATATCACAAGCGTCATCAACAGCCTGCAGGCCCGCCGCTATGGCGAGCGCAGTGACCGGCGCCTGCTGGCCGGCACCAATCTCGACAAAGGCATGGCCACCTGACGCCAGCCCTGCGGCGATGCGCGGCATCACACGCCGCCAGCCGGCCAGCCCGTCATCCCCGCCATCAAGCGCCAGATGCGGGTCGAAGCCGGTCACCTCGCGCGCCAGACCAGCAATCTCGGCCTGCGGGATATAGGGCGGATTGCACAGAATCAGATCAAACCCGTTGCCGACCAAATCCAAATTTACAATATCCGGATCAGCGAAATCCCCTTCAGCAAAGGACGCGCGGTCACCAAGGCCGAGCCGCATCGCATTGGCAGTGGCTGTTCTGACGGCACCGGTGCTGATATCGATCCCGAGCCCGCTGGCATGAGGCAGTTCCGACAGGCAGGCCAGAAGCAGCGCGCCCGACCCACTGCCAAGATCAAGCAGGCGCAGCCGTCCGCCACGTGACTTCGCCCATGACAGGGCGGCGGCGACAATGGTTTCAGAATCGGGCCGCGGGTCCAGCGTATCGGATGAAAGGGACAGCCTCAGCGACCAGAATTCGCGCCATCCGCGGATCCGGCTGACCGGCTCGCCCGCAATGCGGCGCCCGATCATGGCATCAAAGGCACCACCATGTGCAGCGCTCCAGCCGGCCAGCATCTCATGCGGCAGCACCGCATCATCGCGGCCAAGGGCAATGCCAAGAAGCAGCCGCGCATCCAGCGCCGCGCTCTCGATGCCGGCGTCACGAAGGCGGGTCTGCGCCGGCACCAGGATGCTGCGTGCCTCGGGGGCGTCAGGACCGGCCGGAGGCAGGTTCATTCACCGCCCTCGCCACCACCCTCGGCAAGACGCTGTGCCTGATCCTCGGCGACGAGCGCCTCGACAACCTCGTCAAGCGCCTCGCCGGCGATCACCTTGTCGAGTTTGTAGAGCGTCAGGTTGATCCGATGATCGGTCACCCGACCCTGCGGAAAATTGTAGGTGCGGATACGCTCCGAGCGATCTCCCGACCCGACCTGGCCCTTGCGTGACGCAGCACGTTCGGCCTGCAGGCGGGCCCGTTCGGCATCATACAGCCTGGCGCGCAGGATCTTCATCGCCTTGGCGCGGTTCTTGTGCTGCGACTTCTCATCCTGCTGGCTGACGACGATGCCGGTCGGAATATGCGTGATCCGCACCGCCGAATCAGTTGTGTTGACCGACTGCCCGCCCGGACCGGAGGCGCGGAACACATCGATCCGAAGGTCGCTTTCCTGCACATCAATGTCAACATCCTCCGCCTCGGGAAGCACCGCCACCGTGGCCGCCGATGTATGGATACGCCCGCCCGCTTCGGTTTCCGGAACGCGTTGCACCCGATGCACACCGGACTCGAACTTCAGCCTGGCGAAGACGTCGCTCCCGGCGATATTGGCGGTGGCTTCCTTATAGCCGCCGATGCCGGTCTCGGACACCTCCATCACCTCGAACCGCCAGCCATGCTTGGCCGCGAAACGCTGATACATGCCGAACAGGTCGGATGCGAATAATGCCGCCTCGTCACCGCCGGTGCCGGCCCGTACCTCGAGGATCGCGTTACGCGAATCATCCCTGTCGCGCGGCAGCAGCAGAAGCTGCAACGCCTTCATCTCGTCGGGAAGCCGCGCCTCCACCTCCTCGATCTCGGCGCGCGCCATCTCCATGATCTCGGCATCACCGTCGGCCTCGTCAATCATCTGCGCCGCCGCGGCGCGGTCCGCCTCGAGCCGCCGCACAAGTTCGATCTGCTCGCAGACCGGGCGCAGCTCGGAAAGTTCACGCGACAGGCCGGCAAGCTCGTCGGGCGCCAGACCGGCCGATTCCGACAGCCTGGTCTCGACCTCGGTGCGGCGCGCCATCACCCGGTCCATGCTCTGATCGAGGCTCATGCGCCGGTCCCGCCCACGGCCTTTGCCAACACGGCGGCTAGATGCGATGCCAGATCGGCCTGCGCGACTTCTTCCTGTGTGCCGGCCGCAAGGTCGCGAAGCTGCACCGTGCTGCCGGCAACCTCGTCACTGCCAAGAATGGCCGCCAGTCTGACACCCGCCCGGTCGGCTTTCTTCAGACGCTTGCCAATGGCACCGCCGGCCGGCACATCGACCGCGATCCCGGCGTTCCGCAGCGTCTCGGCGACGGCATAGGCCGCGACACCGGCCTCATCATCCATCGGCATCACGGCGACAGGCGGCGCGGCCAGCGGCACCGTACCGGCCAGCATGGCGAGACGTTCGACACCGGCTGCCCAGCCAACGCCGGCCACCGGCGGCCCGCCAAGCATCTCCGACAACCCGTCATAACGGCCACCACCTAGCACCGTGCCCTGCGCCCCGAGCGCATCGGTGATGAACTCGAACGCCGTATGGCAATAATAGTCAAGCCCGCGCACCAGCAGCGGATCGAACCGCCAGACGATACCAGCCTTGTCGAGCGCCGCCGTGACGGTGTCGAAATGCCCCTTTGATTCAGCATTCAGGAACCCGTCAAGCCGCGGCGCCGCGGCCAGAATGGCGCGGTCGCCCTGATCCTTGGAATCAAGAATCCGGAGCGGGTTCGTCTTCAGGCGCGCCTGGCTGTCCGCGGACAGATCGCCTGCATGCGCGCCGAGAAACGCCAGCAAGGCTGTCCGATAGGCCTGCCGGCTTTCGGTGTCGCCAAGCGAATTGAGATGCAGCGTGCAGCGGTCGAGCACGCCAAGCCCGTCAAGGACGCGCGCCCCGCAACCGATGATCTCGGCATCGGCAAGCCCGTTACGCGGTCCCAGATATTCGATCCCGATCTGGTGGAACTGCCGCATCCGCCCTTTCTGCGGCCGTTCATAGCGGAACATCGGGCCGGCATAGAAGAATTTCAGCGGCAGGCTCTGCGTCAACCCGTTCGAGATCATCGCCCGCACGACGCCGGCGGTGTTTTCCGGCCGCAGGGTCAGCGTTTCGCCGCCACGATCGGTGAAATTATAGGTTTCCTTGGTCACCACATCGCTGCTGTCACCAAGCGGGCGCGAGAACACTTCGGCAAACTCGAAGATCGGCGTTGCCATTTCCTGAAAGCCGTATAGCGACGCCGCGTCGCGGGCGGTATCGATCACCCGGCGGTGTGCGGCCATCGCCTCGGGAAGCAGGTCCGAGGTCCCTCTGGCTGGTTGCAAACGAGACATTTTCAGCGTGTCCTTGGCATGATCCTGCAACGGAATGAATTGACCCCCGCCAGAGGCTAAGCTTCGATTTCGCCTGATCTGATGGCGGCGGCGCGGGCCTCGACAAGGCCGACAACATGCTCGACGATGTCACCATCCGTCAACCTGTGATCGGCCATGCCCGAAACATAGATCTGGTGCGTGCCGCGACCACCACCGGTCAACCCGATATCCGTTTCGCGGGCCTCGCCCGGACCATTGACGACACAGCCGATGATCGACACCGTCATCGGGATGTCGATATGTTCCAGCCGCTCCTCGATGGTCTGCACGGTGCTGATCACATCGAATTGCTGGCGCGCGCATGACGGGCATGAAATCACCGTGACACCGCGCCGGCGCAGTCCGAGCGACTTCAGCATCTCATAGGCCACGCGCACCTCTTCGGCCGGGTCGGCCGACAGCGAGACGCGGACCGTATCGCCAATCCCGGCCCACAGCAGCCCGCCAAGTCCGATCGCCGACTTGACCGTGCCGGAGCGCAGGCCACCCGCCTCGGTGATGCCGATATGAAGCGGACAGTCAATGGCATCGGCGAGCTGCTGATAGGCGGCGACAGCCAGAAACACGTCGGACGCCTTCACCGATATCTTGAATTCATGAAAGTCGTTGTCCTGCAGGATGCGCGCATGTTCAAGCGCCGATTCGACAAGCGCCTCGGGACAGGGTTCGGCATATTTCTCCAGAAGATGCTTTTCCAGCGACCCGGCATTGACGCCAATCCGCATCGAACATCCATGGTCGCGCGCCGCGCTGATCACCTCGCGGACCCGGTCGGCGCGGCCGATATTGCCGGGATTGATTCGCAGACAGGCGGCACCGGCGGCGGCGGCCTCGATGGCGCGGCGGTAATGGAAATGAATATCGGCGACGATCGGCACCGGGCTTGCAGCGCAGATCTCGCGGAGCGCCGCCGTGCTGTCCTGATCAGGGCAGGACACGCGGACAATGTCGGCGCCGGCCTCGGCAGCGGCGTTGATCTGCGCCAGCGTGCCGGCGACATCGGTTGTCGGCGTGTTGGTCATCGTCTGGACCGAGATCGGCGCGTCACCACCAACCGGCACAGTACCGACCATGATCTGGCGGCAAGGCCGGCGTTCGATTGTTCTGTAGGCTCGATAGGCGTTGGCCACGGCCGGCGCACTCCTCTGGGTCAGGCTGGACAGCATATTGCGCGGTTCCGCCCGGCCGAACAGGCGGAAATTTTGCGCTCTGGTGTCCTAGAATTGGTTGCGAAGCTTCGTGGCGTCAAGAAGCAGGTCGCGCAGGATTTCGCCGGAATCGCCAATCGACCGCGTCGTCCCGTCATTGAACACCAGCTCCAGCCCGCCAGCGTTACCGGTGCTGAGATAGAGGCGGTCACGGCTGTCGACCATGTAGGTGTCACCGGCCCGCATCAACTTCGTCATGACTTCCTCGCCATCATTGCGGATGATCTCGACCCAGCTGGCACCGGTGGCACGCAAGGTGATCTCCATATCGGGAAGGCGCTGACGCGCAAAGGCAACACCGGTGCCGATCTGGCCGCTCATTCTGTCGGTTGGATCAACGGCACCCGGGGTGGCAGCCACCATCCGGTCATCGACCTCCACATCGGCCGGCGCGGCGGCTATCGGTGCGCTGGCATCAGCGGCAAGTTCGGTCGTATTTTCCAAACCATTTTCCGCACCGGACGATGCAGCTGGCCCGGCCGTGGCAGATGGTGTGTCGTCGGCCAACATCTGCCCTGCAGATGTCGCCGGACCGGCAGCTTCAAGCGCCGGGGCGGCAACCGAAGCAGCCGCCGGAGCCCTGGCAAGGTCAGTGCTCGGGTCGGTCCCGGATGTGGATGGCAGGGCCACCTCTCCCGACACTTTATTTGATGCTGCATTCTCCACAGCTTCGGTGACGACGGGAATGACAGCCTGCGCAGCCGTTCCTGACGGCGCGTTGTCGCCCCCGGCGATGCGGCCGGGTGCCGCTGTGACAGCCCTTTCCAATGCGGCAAGATCAACCGGCTCGATATCGGGGCTCGACATGTCATCAGGTTCCGTGACGGTCGATTCAACCTGCAGCATCGCCACCATTTCCGGCGGCGATTCGCCGGTCAGCGCGGTCAGGACGTCCGGCTTGCCAAGCGCATACCAGCCGCCATATCCCGCCACCGCGAAGATGACGATGATTGATGCCAGCATCGCGCCGGACCGCTGGGGGCGCTGCATATTGACCGGAAAACTGTAGACCGGACCTTTTTCATCGTCAGCAAGCAGCGCCCGATAGCGCTGTGCGATCTCGGCCGCGTCAAGGCCGACCTCCTGCGCCAAACTGCGCAGATAACCGGCCACATAGGTAGGGCCCGGCAAGGCGTCGAAATCACCGGCTTCGATGCTCTTCAGATAATGCCTCGAAATGCGCAGCAACTGGGACAGTTCATTGATCTGCATCCCACGGGCAAGACGCGCAGAATTAAGGTCAGCCCCGATCTGACGGAAGCTGTCCTTTGCTACGCTCTCCTCGCGCGCCTCATGATCCATAGCAGCCCACGCGGTATTCCTCACACCCTGTCTGTAACGATAGCCCAAATTACCGGAATTGCAACCGTTTGAGGCTCAAATCAAGGTGAAATTTTCAGGGCGAATTCGTTGTTGGCGATCGCGCGACTCAATCCTCGGCGTCGAGCCCGAAAGCGGTGTGGAGACTGCGCACTGCCAGTTCGGTATATTCCGCCGCGATCAGCACCGAAATCTTGATCTCGGATGTGGAGATGACCTCGATGTTGATTCCCCGCTCGGCCAGCGTCTCGAACATCGTCCGCGCGACCCCGGGTTGTGAGCGCATGGCCATGCCGACAACCGAGATCTTGGTCACATCATCCTGTGCATCGACCCCGTCAAAGCCCAGTGTCTCGCGGCCGCTCTCGATGATTTCCAGAGCCTTTGCCAGATCACCGCGTCCAAGCGAGAAGGTGATGTCGGTCTTCTGTCCCTCGCTGGCCGCCGTCTGCACGATCATGTCAACATTGATATGGCTGTCAGCCAGTGTGCCGAAGATCGCCGCCGCGATGCCGGGCCGGTCCGGCAAGCCCTGGATGGTGAGCTTGGCCTCGTCGGGGCTGTAGGCGATGCCGCTGATTTTTTCCTGTTCCACGATTGCATCCTCATTGACGACAAGCGTTCCCGGCGCGTCGGTGAAGCTCGAGCGCACCTGCAGATTGACATTATGGCGCATGGCCATGGCGACGGACCG
>Ga0181581_10005157_pt1 | contig 10168 bp, 10 predicted proteins | sample 071ome_22_FD_132433 | JGI IMG/M metagenome (GOLD analysis project Ga0181581, IMG submission 132433) | Coastal salt marsh microbial communities from the Groves Creek Marsh, Skidaway Island, Georgia - 071404AT metaG (megahit assembly) | ecosystem: Environmental > Aquatic > Marine > Intertidal...
ATTCCTTGTTGGGCGAGCTGTGCACTCATTCGTTGTCCTCCATGATCCGCCAAAGCATGTGCTACTTCATGCCCCATAATGGCCGCAACACGATCTTCGGTATTGGCTATGGGCAATATTCCTTGATAAAAAACAATTTTACCTCCCGACATACACCAGGCATTTTTTTCTGGATTTTCTACCAAATGGTATTCCCATTGATAGTCTTTTAAAGCATCTGGATGCCCTTTAAAAGCCAAATATTTTTGCGCTGCAGCGGCAATATTTTCCCCTACACGCTTTATTTGTAATGCTTCTTTGGTGTTTTCTATTACTCTATTTTCCTTTAAAAAAGCCTCATATTGGGCAAATGCCATCGGAAAAAGCTGGGAATTAGGAATTGCATTGAAGGTTTTTTTGCCCGTAAACTGATTGACCTTACAAGACACCAACAACAGAACGAGAAAAATAGATTGAAAAAAAGCTTTCATAGAAACGGGACTTTAACACGAATTTAAAATTTCATGGGCACAGATAAAATTCATATTTGATATTTTTGTTAAAAAATAACTATGAACATCACCTTACAAATTCTTATGGCTTTACTGATGGTATCCTGCCAAAGCAATGCGCAAAAAGACAATAAGCAAACCGAAACCAAAACCTATGCAGTAGTCAAAACTGACGCCGAATGGCGCGCCGGTTTGTCCGAAATATCCTACTATGTTTTGCGTCAAGCAGGAACCGAACGCGCATTTAGTGGACCGCTTAATAAGAATTATGATTCCGGCACCTACCATTGTGCTGGGTGTGGAAAGCCTCTATACCGCTCAGAAAACAAATATGATTCTAAAAGTGGATGGCCTTCTTTTGACCAAGGAATAGATTCCAATCTCGAATATGACATAGACTATAAACTGGGTTATGCCCGAACCGAGTTGAAATGCAACAACTGCGGAGGACATCTCGGGCATATGTTTGAAGACGGTCCTAGAAATACAACTGGCAAAAGACATTGCATCAATTCTGCTGCGCTCACCTTTGTTGCTGCCAATGAAAAAGAATAAATTTCCGATTGCTAAGTCCGACGAAGCATGGAAAGCAGAATTGGACCCCGAAGCCTATCGGGTACTTAGACAAAAAGGGACCGAATATCCCCATAGCGGAATCTATAATTCGCATTTTGAAGCCGGTAACTATTATTGCAAAGGATGCAATAACCTGCTTTTTGAAAGCAACTCAAAGTTTGAAAGCGGTTGTGGTTGGCCCAGTTTTGACAAAGCAATTGTAGGCGCTCTGATGTATCTAAAAGACACTTCACATGGTATGCTTCGCACCGAAATCATTTGTGCAAACTGTGGAGGCCATCAAGGCCATGTCTTTGATGACGGCCCCACCTCTAGCAAAACACGCTATTGTGTCAATTCGGCCAGTATCACTTTTGAAAGCAAAGACTCCTAAAGTTCGTGTAGAGTTCTCAAAACAGTTTTGTAATTTTGTCATGAATTTAAACAAGCAATAGATGAGTGCATACGATATTATAGTGTTAGGAACAGGCCCTGGAGGATACGTGACAGCAATCCGAGCAGCCCAACTTGGAATGAAAACTGCAGTTGTAGAAAAAGAAAGTTTGGGTGGCGTCTGTCTCAATTGGGGATGCATCCCAACAAAAGCATTATTAAAATCTGCGCAAGTTTTTGAATACCTCAAGCATGCTAGTGATTATGGACTTACCGTAAAAGCCTATGACAAAGACTTTGATGCCGTAGTAAATCGCAGTAGAAATGTCGCTGCTGGCATGAGCAAAGGTGTTCAATTTTTGATGAAAAAAAATAAAATTGACGTCATCGAAGGGTATGGAAAAATCCTCCCAGGCAAAAAAGTAGCCGTTGAAAAAGACGGCAAAATTTCCGAATATCAAGCCAAACATATCATAATTGCAACTGGTGCACGTTCGCGTGAGTTACCAGCACTTCCCCAAGACGGTCAAAAAGTCATCGGCTATCGCCAAGCCATGACTTTAAAAAAACAACCCAAAGAAATGATTGTTGTTGGCTCGGGTGCCATCGGTATAGAATTTGCTTACTTCTACAACGCCATGGGTACTAAAGTAACCATAGTCGAATATTTGGACCGCATTGTGCCTGTTGAAGATGAAGAAGTTTCAAAACAATTAGAGCGCTCTTTTAAGAAAAGCGGCATCACGATCATGACGCAAGCAGAAGTTACCAAAGTGGACACTTCTGGAAAAGGCGTATCGGCTACAATCAAAACAGCAAAAGGAGAAGAAACACTTCAGGCTGATGTTGTTTTATCTGCAGTAGGCATCAAAACAAACATCGAAAATATTGGACTCGAAGAGGTTGGAATTGCGGTTGATCGCGACAAAATTTTGGTTGATGATTTCTATCAAACCAACATGCCTGGATATTATGCTATCGGAGATGTTACCAAAGGACCTGCTCTAGCACACGTCGCCTCTGCCGAGGGCATTTTATGTGTTGAAAAAATTGCTGGTCAACAAGTTACCCCCCTCGATTATGGCAACATCCCTGGGTGTACGTATTGCAGTCCAGAAATCGCTTCTGTGGGACTTACCGAAGCAAAAGCCAAAGAACAGGGATATGATATCAAAGTTGGTAAATTTCCCTTTTCAGCTTCTGGAAAAGCACAGGCGGGAGGCAATTCAGACGGCTTTGTCAAAGTAATCTTTGATGCCAAATATGGCGAATGGCTTGGCTGTCACATGATTGGTGCAGGCGTTACGGATATGATTGCAGAAGCCGTATTGGGACGTAAACTTGAAACTACAGGACATGAAGTACTCAAAGCGGTACATCCGCACCCAACGATGAGTGAAGCCGTTATGGAAGCCGTTGCTGATGCTTATGATGAGGTGATACACCTATAGGTTAGCCCTTGAGAAAGCTCAATACTCCCAATCGATAGCTGTCCAAACCAAAGCCCACAATAATCCCCTTTGCCACTGGAGAAATGTAAGATTGATGTCTAAAATCTTCACGGGCAAAAGTGTTGGAGATATGGATTTCCAATACCGGAGCATCGATTGCTTTGATCGCATCTCCCAAACCTACCGAAGTATGGGTATAGGCCGCTGCGTTAAGCAAAATGCCATCTACAGAAAAACCAACTTCTTGGATAAAATTTATTAACTCGCCTTCAACATTGGACTGAAAATAGAGAAATTCAATCTCAGGAAACAGCGCTTCCAAATCGGATAAATAGGCCTCAAAAGAGGTAGAGCCATAAACCGCTGGTTCTCGTTTTCCTAACAAATTGAGATTGGGGCCGTTGATGATGGCGATTTTCATGCATATTGTTTGTGTAAAAATAAGACTTTTCTTTTTGTAGCGCTCCCAAGATCCCTCCCTGTTTTTTTTTAATTTTAAGAAATCAAAATCAACTCATGTCTTGGGATGCTATCATAAAAGGATATCGCAACTACCTGCGAATCGAACGTGGGTTGTCTAAAAATACCTTAGAGGGTTACTGCAACGACCTGAAAGCCCTCCGGCAATTTTTGGACGAAAAAAAAATCGCAGCCACACCGACATCCATAGATAAAGAGATCCTTCAACTGTTTGTCTACGAACAAGCCAAACAACAAAGTGCCTACTCACAAAGCCGAAGAATCTCAGGGTTGAAAAGCTTTTTTAGATACCTCGCATTTGAAGGCTATCGCAGCGATCAACCTACTTCCCTATTGGAAAGCCCCAAATTGGGAAGAAAATTACCAGACACCTTAAGCGTCGATGAAATCGAACTGTTAATGCACAGCATTGATTTGTCCGACCCCTTGGGTCATCGAAACCGAGCGATTTTAGAAACCCTTTATGGGAGCGGTCTGCGCGTAACAGAATTGATTGATTTAAAAATTTCGGACCTCTATTTTAAGGAAAAAATAATTCGCGTGATAGGCAAAGGCAACAAGCAACGTCTTGTGCCGCTAGGAGATTATGCCAAGCAATACATCAGGCATTATCTTAAAGAAATACGGGTGCACACCAAAATTGCTTCGGGGAGTGAAGATGTTGTTTTTCTCAATCGAAATGGAAAACAAATGACGCGTAATATGGTGTTTTTGATCGTTCAAAAATTAGGAGAAAAAGCCGGCATCAAAAAAAGCATGAGCCCCCATACCCTGCGGCATTCATTTGCTACGCATCTTTTAGAAAATGGGGCAGACCTGAGAGCCATTCAACTGATGATGGGGCATGAAAGCATTACCACTACCGAAATTTACACCCATGTAGATACCAAATTTTTGACCGCTACCCTAGAAAAATATCATCCAAGAGCCGCGACTTAAATACATTTAATTGCTAACGACCAATCGAAAACCTTCCCCGTGAATATTAAGGATTTCTACTTTGGGATCTTGACGAAGATATTTTCGCAATTTGGCAATATAGACATCCATACTCCGGGAGGTAAAATAGTTATCATCACGCCAAATTTTGTTTAAAGCTATATCACGCGGAAGCAAATCATCGAGATGCAATACCAACAACCGCAAAAGTTGATTTTCTTTGGGGGACAGCTTCATCGGTTCTTCTTCTTGATAACTCAAAAATCGAAGTTTTGAATTGAAATGAAAAGCACCAATGGTAAACAGATGTTCTTCAGAATCAATAGCGACTGATTTTGGCAATCTTCTGTTGAGAATGGCTTTGACTTTTGCCAAGAGCACATCCGAGTCAAAGGGCTTTGTTAGGTAGTCATCAGCACCAAGTTTAAAACCCCTCAGCATGTCTTCCTTGAGGGATTTGGCCGTTAGAAAGATGATGGGTACGGTTTCGCTTTTTTCACGAATCTCTTTGGCTAAAGTAAATCCATCTTTATACGGCATCATGACATCTAATATGCAAAGATCAAAGTCTTCTTTTTTGAATTTTTCGAATCCTTCAATCCCATTTTTGGCCAAAGTGACATCATAATCATTTAATGACAAATAGTCTCTTAGAATGCTTCCAAAATTAGGATCGTCTTCAACAATTAGTATTTTTTTGTTAGCCATAGGTTTGATTTTTATTTTGCTGTTATTTGGGGCAAAAGAATCGAAAATTTCGTGCCTTCGCCTTTTTTACTTACAATTTTGATTTTTCCGTGGTGTTGATCTACAATATTTTTGACGTAGGCCAGTCCGAGACCATGACCCTTGATGTCATGAATATTACCACTTTGAGCACGATAAAATTTTTCAAAAATATGTTTTTGTGTCGTAGCAGACATACCGATGCCTTGGTCCACAATCTTTAACTCCAGTTGTTGATCGACATGATCAATATAGACATCAACCTGGGGAGGACCGTCTGCATACTTTATAGCGTTGTCTAGAATATTGATAATGACATTCAAAAAATGATTTTGATTGCCTTCAAAAAGAGCTTGCTCATTAGTAAAATGTGTTTTGACATAACCCGATTTACTTTCGACAATAAGTGCCACGTGTGAAATTGCTTCATCAACCAGTTCTTTTAAGTCAATGGATTCAAACTCCATCATGCTACTGCTGCGTTCCAGTTGTGAAATCCGCAGCACATTTTCTACTTGGGTTAGCATCCGTGTGTTTTCTTCACGGATCATATTGGCATACTTGCTGATCATCTCTGGAGCGTTCAGAACTTTGGGATTGCCAATTGCATCCAGTGCCAGATTGATGGTGGCTATGGGAGTTTTGAACTCATGGGACATATTATTGATAAAGTCGGTTTTGATTTCAGAAATCTTCTTCTGCCGAATTATTTGATATACAGCACTTGTAGATACAATAATGATAAAAACGGTGAGTACCAAAGAAAGTCCTGCAACGCCAAAGATGGACGACAAAACAAAACGATCGCGATCTGGAAAAGTCACAACCAATTCATAGGGGCTAAGCCCTTGAGCATCCGTAAAAACAGGGGTCGAATATTGTGGACCTTCTCTGATTTCGTGGTAGTTGTTTGAGCGGATTCTTGTGGCCAATCCACCATTATAGATGCCAAATTCGTAGGGGATGCTAATTTTTTTTTCATCAAACTCACGCTTGAGCAAAAAGGCCAGCTCGGGGTTATTGAGTCGTCTGTGAATCGGGAGGGTACTTGCGTATTCCATAAAGGCTTCACGATATTTCACTTGGTCAAAAGCATTGAGACGATCTACTCGCTTAAGTTTTTGAATCGTTGATACCATCCGATTTTCACGATTAAAGATCTCATTGCTTATAATGGCAGTGGTGCGTACTTTTTTGTAGTCGCTAACGGTTTGTTTTTCACCAATACTAGGGTCTATATAAGAGGGATTGACATTATAATCTTCTTGAAGAATACCATAGGCAAAAAAAGTAGATAAGTTGCTGGTATCATCTTCGTCCATAAAGAAAAATATGTCTGTAAAATTGGAGTCACTTGGGGTCCCTACCGAATCAATCAGTTTTTGATAGGCCGTGATATAATCATTGATTTCGCGCTCTTGGATTTCTTTGGCGACACTTTGTAAGGATTGATTAACGGATAGTGAAAACTCTTCTTCTTTATTTTCCCAAGAACTATAAATCCAATAGCTCTGAAGCCACATGATTCCTACAATGGAGAAAATCATAAACACTACCAAGATTATAAAGTTTGCTTTTTTCACTATTAGTCAAATTTCACACCGATAGACAACCGTACAAATTTCTACATAAAGTAGGAGTTTTTTTCATAACATAATGTTAATGCTATTAAAGCACCTCTGCAAGAAGCGATTGATATACTGCTTCGAGTTGCAGGAGTGTTTGATCCCAATTTTCATTTACAATGACAAAATCGGCTAATGGTATCTTTTTTTCATCGGGCCATTGGTGTTCCATCCGGGCTTTGATGCTTTCCTCTGATCGCTGATCTCTTTTTTTTACTCGTGCGATGCGCAGTTTTTCTGGCGCAGTAATCAAAAGGGTTTTGTCACAAAATCGATCGCCTCCAGTTTCAAATAATATAGCAGCTTCTTTGAAAATTATGGGGGCATCAAGATGGGCCTTACAAAAAGCATCAAAAGCTTTAGCCACAGCTGGGTGGACAATTTTGTTGAGAGCGTCTAGCTGTTTGGGGTCGTCAAAAACAATAGCAGATAATTTTTTACGATCCAAAACATTATTATCATCATATAAAGCGGCTCCAAAAAGTTTTTTGATCGCATCTACAACACGGTGATCTTGCTCTAAAACCTCATGACCTGTCCGATCGGCAAAAAAACACGGTGCATCTTTTTGTTCAAAAAAAGCCATCACTTTAGACTTACCACTTCCGATTCCCCCAGTTATTCCTACAATCATCATTTGCGTATCAGAAATTGAACATTTTTGGGTTCCCAACGGATGTTTTTGACCCAGTCTGGGCTCGAAGTCAATCGAACATCAAGGGTCTGTTGGTTTCTTTCTCCTATACCATCCAACGCCACTTCAAAAGTAAACAATTCGGGTTGTACATCGCCTGCCTTGTCTAAGGGTAGCGAAAAAACAACATTGATTTTTTCGGGAAAAAGTTTTACGGCAATAGTGTCCATGGTTGTGGATTTGACAATGGGTATTTCAAAGGTTTTTTCGGTATATCGAGCCACTGTACCGCGGTAGTGAATACTTTTTTGATTGAGTTTGCGGTTTTCGTGTGCAAAGGCAAGGTCAGCAACTCCTTGAAAATCAGCCTGAATCGGTGTGGTCTTATGAAGATCAAAATACACGACATCCAAGGTGTCCAAATCTTCTTGTGACCCATAGACAACTATGGAGTCTGGAGTAATCTCTAAGGGCTTAGACAGCCCGTAACCCATTGCAAAAACAGGAGGGTTACGTAACTTTAGGGGTAGTTTTTTTTGGGTTAAAAAACTGTATTCAACCGGAACTTGAAGGGGACGTATTGCCCTAAGAATAACCCCTTCGCCAAATTGTGCTTCTAATAGTTTCTGTTGTTCTAACAGATCGATTTGGGTGGATTTTTGCTGGTCGTCAAAAAGAGCAGGTTTTACATAAAGATCAATCTTTGGTGGGCTTATTCCATACCAAAACAGTTGAAAGCCACTAGCAGAAACCGTTATTAGCGCCGAAGTTTCGGTGCTTTTTGATAAGATAACATCATCAGGAACTCCCACAAAGTTGAGGCTAACAGTAAGTTGGGTGGTATAGGTATTTGAAAATTTTGTTACTCCCCAAAAAAGAAAAGAGAGTATCAGAAATATGATAAAAAGGCGGTGGCGATAATTGTTATTTGAGGGATTGGCCTGTTGCTGCTTTAGGAATGAAAAAAGGGCAGCCATAGTCGAATTTTTTATTCAGATCCTGCTCCTAACGCATCAATAACTTCTTGACTAACACCTACAAATGAAAATCCACCATCATGGAATAAATTCTGAAGTGTAACTTTTCTACTATAATCGGAGAACATCATCACGGTATAGGCGGCACAATCTTCTGCAGTAGCATTGCCAAGAGGGGCAGTTTTTTCTGCATAATTTAAAAACCCATCCAACCCTTTGACGCCTTTTCCTGCAGTGGTAAGTGTTGGAGATTGTGAAATGGTATTGACACGTACTTTTTTGTCTTTTCCAAAAAAGTAACCAAAACTACGCGCAATAGATTCCAAATAGGCTTTGTTGTCTGCCATGTCATTGTAGTTAGGAAAAGTACGTTGTGCTGCAATATACGAAAGGGCTATAATACTTCCCCACTCGTTCATGGCGTCTTTTTTATAAAGGGTCTGCATGAGCTTGTGAAATGATACAGCAGAAACATCCCATCCTTTGGTCAACCATTCATGATTGAGGTCTGTATAGTGCTTGCCTTTTCTTACGTTGATGGACATTCCAATAGAATGTAAAACAAAATCTAATTTTCCTCCAAAATGCGCCATGGCTTGCGTGACCAAAGCGTCAAGATCTTCGAGTTGGGTGGCATCTGCAGGTATGATTGGCGCATTGATTTTTTCACCAAGCTCATTGATAGCACCCATTCGCATTGCAACAGGAGCGTTTGTCAAAACAATTTCGCCACCTTCGGCATGCACTGCTTCCGCAGTTTTCCATGCAATGGACTCCTGGTCTAACGCACCAAAAATAATTCCTTTTTTTCCTTTTAAAAGTTGATTTGCCATGTGTATTTATTCTTTTTTGGTCGTCCAAAGATACGGTTAATTCAATAATTTGACCGCATGATCTTTGGCCGTTTGTGTCAATTCATCACCCGAGAGCATTTGTGCAATTTCTATAACACGTTCTTCTTTGCTTAGTGTCTTGAGTAGGGTTTGTGTTTGTCCCGCAACATCGGTCTTATAGACTTTAAATTGCTGTTTGCCTTTTGCGGCTACTTGAGGTAAATGGGTAATCGTAAAAACTTGCATTCGCGTTGCCATCGCGGCCATTATAATGGCAATTTCATTAGAAATATTTCCAGAAACTCCGGTGTCAATTTCATCAAAAATTATGGTTGGCAGATGTTGATACTGTGCCAAAATGGCCTTAATGGCCAACATGATTCGTGATAATTCACCACCCGAGGCCACTTTTTTAAGTGGCTGATAGGGGCTCCCCAAATTTGCAGAAAACAAAAGGGTGAGTTGGTCTTTACCATTGGCAAGAAACGAACTCGCAGGATGGATTTCAAATTTGAGTTGGGCATTTTGCATGCCCATAGCCGCTAGGTAGGTTTGTAGTTCTTGGACCAATTTTGGCGCAGATTCGATGCGGTTTTGGTGGAGTGTATCTGCCAATTGTTCCAGTTTAATTTTAAGCGGTGAAACTTCAGATCTTAGCGCATCCAATCGATTTTCTAAAGCTTTCGTATCCTCCAATTGTGCACCATAAAAGTCTTGCTTCTCAATGAGGTCAGCTACCGTATTGACTTGGTGCTTTTTTTGGAGCGCATACAATTGTTGCAGTTTGTTTTGGGCGCGCTCGAGGGCCTGAGGATCGGCTTCCAAACCTTCGGAGTCGGATTCTAACTCTTGAAAAAGATCTTGTACCTCAAGAATTACAGAAGCCAACCGCTCTGAATATTTTTGATATACTTGGGATTTTGATGCCGCTTGTTGCATCAATGATTTTAGATAAATCAATTGTGCCAGCAAACCGTGGTCTTCTTGATCAAGACGCTGGACAGCTTCGGAAAAAAGGTGTTGGAGGTCTTCGACATTGCCCAATTGGGAGACTCGATCTTCCA
>Ga0181581_10005163_pt1 | contig 10162 bp, 3 predicted proteins | sample 071ome_22_FD_132433 | JGI IMG/M metagenome (GOLD analysis project Ga0181581, IMG submission 132433) | Coastal salt marsh microbial communities from the Groves Creek Marsh, Skidaway Island, Georgia - 071404AT metaG (megahit assembly) | ecosystem: Environmental > Aquatic > Marine > Intertidal zone...
ATACGCATTCAAAAGGCGAGCGCGCGCTCCGACGAGCTAGTTAACCTAGTTTTTTATGGAAGCCGAAGAGTAATTATATTTTGTACGTTGTATATGCTAACCTAGTCCCACGGGCACCCGTTCTCGCGCGCGCACTGTACCGCGCAGATCTCGTCGTCGGCGCCACTCGTCGACGCGGCGTCGCTCCGTGCGCCGACCGCGGCGCGAGACGACGACGAGATGCGACGCGCGGACGACGTCGGTGTCATCGGACGCGCGAGTCCGCGCGGGTTCGCGTCGTGGTCGTCGTCGAAAGCGGCGACGCGATCGGCGCGCGCGTCGTGGGTGACGCGCGAGTCGACGAAACCGACGACGAGTCGACCGGGGGTGATGATGATGATGATTAGCGGCGCGTGTCTCGTCGTCGTCGTCGTCGTCGTCCTCGCGGTCGTCGCGCGTACGCGTCGTCGTCGTCGTCGGGTCGAGCGCGCGTCGACGACGACGACGACGACCACGGCGGAGACGCCGGCGACGTGCCGGGCGAGACGCGCGGGACGCGCGTTCGCCGAGGCGGTGGACGCGGTGGAGTACGCGCGCGCGCGAGGGGCGGACGAAGGAGAGATGGAGGATGCGTTCGCGCAGGCGGCGTGGGATCTCGCGACGCACTGGTGTGAAGAGAGCGTGAAGTGGACGTACGTGCGAGAGGCGAGACGGCGACGGGCGGATTTGAAACGCGCGCGCGACAATCGTCGTTCCCTGGACGGTTCGATCGCGGCGACGGGGCGATCGAACGGGAAGAAATCGCCGCCGGTGTCGTCGGCTCGTAAGGGTGTGTTCGCGATGAACTCTGGACGCGTCGGGAACCCGACGGTGGTGCGGAGGACGCCGTCGCCGTCGCCGTCGCCGTCGCCTTCGACGTCGACCGTCGACGCCGCCGCGGCTATGCACGACGAGGACAGAGCGCTGTTGCGAGAACAATTGGAGGTTAAGAAATTAGAGGTTGGGTTAAACTACATGGCGCTGATGCAAAAACAGACGAGCAACGCGCTCAAGGCTGAAGGGAACAAACTCGCCGCGGACGGCGCGGCGGAGAGACGAAAATCCAAAGCCGTCGACGAGTTTCACGGCATGACGTGCGATGCGCTCGCGTTGGGTCTCATGACGACGTGTGCGGTGATGCTCACGCTCGGGTGGAGTCGCGTGACGACGCGATACGGCGAATGGTCGACGCGGTGCGCGCGAAGCAGCGGTTTTACGTCGCTCGACGTCTCGGCGCTCGTCTCGCCGTTCGCCGCGTACTCGTACGCCAAATGCGTCGCCACCGAGGGCGCGCGCGCCGTCTTCGGCGTTCTCCTCATCCTCATCACCGCTTTGGTCTTGACGCGAATGCACGTCTCGCGTCGGTTTCGCGCCGCGCCGGCATCCATCCTCGCCGTCGTTCTCGGCGTCGGCGTCGGCGGCGCGGGCGAACGCGCCGCGCGCGCCCTCGGCGGCGATCCTCACCTCTGGCGTCTCCTCTGGCGTCTCTACATCACGCTCACCGCATGTTTCACCATCTCTGCGCCACACTTTGCCGACGCATTCACCGCGCGCGCGCATCTCAAGTGGTCGTATTACGTCGGCGTCGGCGTCGTTTTTCCGTGCGTCGTCGCCGCCTCCGCCTTCTCCGCCTCGGCGCGCGACCTCATCGCCACCCTCACCGCCCTCATCGCCTCCACGCCCGCGTCCGCGTCGTACAAGTACTATTACGTGTGACGACGCGCGCGCATTGACCCGTCGTTCGCGAGTCACGGCGTTCGCGAGTCACGGCGTTCCCGCATCCGTCGTCTCGCGTCGTCGTCAATTTTAAAAAAAAATCAAAAAATGAACGAATGTCATTTAATCATCGTCCTCAGTCCTCGTCGCGCGCGCTCGACGCGGACCACCGACGAAGCGATGACGCCGGCGGATGTCTCGCGCGCGCGCCGCGCGGCGTCCGAGCGCGCGCTCGATGCCGCGCGCGTGAAACTCGCGTCGACGTCGCGGGACATTCGTCGTCGAGCGTTGCGTGCGCTCATCGTCGCCAACGTCACCGGCGCGTGCGACGCGTCGGTCACGGCGAAGGATCCCGAGGTGTTGCGCGCGGTGTTGGAGATGTACGATCGCGCGGACGACGCGTTCGACGAGCGGGCGAGGGATGTGGAGGAGGCGGCGCCGACGGCGGGCGGAGACGCGGCGACGTGCGCGCGATGGTCTCCGGCGACGTTTTTGACGTGGTTGTGCGAGCGAGAACCGATGGCGATCGTGTGGTTGGAGGAATTGGGCGCGAGAGAGTACGTGGCGGCGTTGATGCGAGACGAGAGGCGGTCGGCGGATGGACGGGCGTTCGCGCGGTTGGCGGAGGCGTTGGACGCGCCGAAACCGCCGCGCGCGGAGGATTTCGATGAGGACGTCGAGGACGCGCGAGGTGGGTACGATGCGGTGCGAGAGGCGCGAATGCGACGGGCGCGAGAGCGGAGTCAAGCGGAGGCGACGACGTCGGCGTCGACGCGTGACGAGGACGCGTCGGCGTCTCGATCCTCCTTCGCCGCGCACGAGAGAGACGCGACGAGCGCGGATGGCGATGAAGGGTACGCGCTGCCGCGCGCCGCGGTGAGTGAGGAGGACGCGCAGTATCTGTACGCGCTGACGACGATGTTGGACTCGTGCGCGCATCACGCGCTCGCGCTCGGTGGTCTTCGAGAGTTGAGGTGCGCGTTGGCGGACGTGCCCGTCGAGGCAGTGGCGCGCGTCGCGTCTCGCGCGTTGGAGCGCGCGTGCGAGCTCTTATCGGCGCGAGATCCTCGATTGTCGTCTCCGGAGACTCAGAAAGAGGCGTTGGGCGTCATCGCGCAGTGCGCGATGGCGTTGCACCGCGAATTGGTCGACGCGTCTCGAGGCGCGCTCTCGGCGGCGCGAAAGGCGCGTCCGCCGTCGCCGAATTCGCCCATCGCCGAGCGTTATCTCGACGACGAACGCCACCGACACGGTTCACACACGCGCGTTCTTCCCATGGCGCACGAGTTCATGACGCGCGCGATTCCCGCCATGGCGGATCCCGCGCTTCGCGCCGACGCCATTCGAACCGTGCGGCTCCTCTTACCGTTGATACAAGTCGTCCCGTCGGACGGCGAGAACGCGCACGGAGCGTCTCTGCGACGATTGAGTCAATATTTCGATCTGTGTGAATCCGCGTTGGCGTCGGTCGCGTTCGAACCGGGCGCCGCGAGCGAATACCTCGCGTGCGTGCAGGCGAGCGCGGAGATCGCCGCCGTCGCGGGAGGCTCGCGCGTCCGAGGCGTCGGGGCGGCGAACGCGAGTTTATTTAAGCGTTGGTACGACGTTTGCGTCGATGAAGTTCTCGCCGCGGCGAACCCGCTCGCGCGAGAGTATTGCGCGCGCGCGCTGCGTCTGGCGTGTCCGACGCTCGCCGCCGAGCTCGCGCTCGTTCGAGAGATGGACGCGTGTTTACGCTTCGTCGCCAACGCCTCGCGCTCGGGAGCGTCGGCGAAAGATTTCGCACGCGCGACGGCGCACACGTCGCGCGCGTTAACCATCGTCGGGACGACGACGGACGTGCGTCCGCTCGCGTCGCGGCTCGTCGCCGCGCTCGTCGCCTCAGCGTCCGCTGAAGACGAAGAAGGCGAAGCCGACGCGCGCGCCGAAGCCTTGCTCTCGCTGATGACGCACGACCTCGAGAACGTGCGCGCGACGGCGTACGCGACGCTCGCGGCGTCGCGCGCGGTCGAGGTGTTCAAACACCCGCTCATCCTGAGTGAAATCATCGTCGGAGGCGCGCACCATCTCTCCACGGCGCGAGACGCGGCGACGTGTTTGGAGACGCTCTGCGCGCGCGCGGCCGGTGACGTCACCGTCGCGGCGCATCTGTCGACCCACGCCGCGTGGCTCGATGCCCTGAGTGATGACGCCGACGTCGGTGACGCGGCGACGAGGGCGCGCGCGTTCCTCGCCGACGCGAACGTCGGCGGTCGATTGGAACGATTATCGACGGCGCTCAGAGGATTGTTTCATCAAGACGAGAAAACGCGCGTTCGATGCGCGACGGATCTCGCGCACGACATCGGACGAGGGGTGGCGTCCGCCGCGGACGTGTTGTTGAGGTCGACGACCGATCCGTTCGACGACGTCTTGCTCGAAGACGACGCGTACGTTCGAAATCGAGACGACGACGATTCGCCGCTAGACAAAGCGTTTAGAGAGAGTCTGCGCACGCGCACGTTCGACGACGTGCGCGCGTCGCTTCGCGCGTTCATCGACCACGAGGACGAACGCGAGACGAAAAAATCGAGGGAAGAGCTCGTTGCCGAATTGGAGATCACGGTGCGCGACGAACGACTCGCCGCCGCGTTGGCGGATCCTCGAACGCTCGACGCGTTGATTCGAGTGGCGCTCGAACAAGGATCTGACGCCACCGTCGTCACCGGGGCGATTCGAATCCTCGCCGAGGCGACCGGCGCGTGTCGACTCGTGCGCGACGCGCTGAGTCGCGAGGACGGTCGAGGCGGACGTATCGCGCAACTCTTGGGATTGGCGTTTCATCCTCGGCGACGCATTCGAGCGGCGACGGCGTCTCTCCTGGCGCGCTTTTTATTCACCCCGGTCGCCGACGCCGTCGCCTCACGCGTTGGTGCGTCGCGTCGGCGCGAGCTCAGTCTCCCGAAACTCTTCTTGGAGACGTATAGATTCCCGAGTTTCGTGCCGGAACTTAAAAATCCACCCTCGACGGGGGATTCCAACGCGTTCGCCGACGAGGACGTCGACGACGCGCGCGTCCTCGCCATGTTTCGTCGGCGCCAGGTGCTTACGCACACGTACGCCGACGCGGACACGGACGATGCTGCGTTACTCGCCTTTGCGCTGGACGACGCGCGAGAGGACGAGCCCGAGGAGACTCGGGCCGCGCGAGACTCGGCGAGAATGTCATGCCCGCCCTTCGTCGTCGGCGAATTCGTCGAGGCGCTCGGCGACGCACGGTCGCACGAGGACGCCGCGCGCGCGCTCGACGGACTGCGAACGATCACGCACCAGAGTCGCTCGCACGCGATGGCAGTGTTGGCGTCTCTGGGACGATGGAACGAGGCGAGCGAACGGTTTTTACGGCGACCGCCGCGGTCGTCGGCGGACGCTCGACTGTGGAGTCTTACGGCGGACGCGCTCGCGATGTGTCTGCATTCGTTCGCGCGCGTCGACCACGCCGTGCTTCCGATTGGGTCGATGAAAGCGCTGATACAGATCGTCATCGACGTCATCGTGCCGCTCGCGAGCGTGGGCGCGCCCATGGGCGGCGATGCGGAGACGGACGTCGTCGAAGATCCACCGGCGCTTCGACATCCCATCGCCGCGGCGCGAGCGCTCGGTGAGGACGGCGGCGCGCGGTGCGCCGCGCGCGCCGACGCCGTCAGGGCGTCGATGGAGTTGTTGACGTGCGTGTGCGACGCCGCGCGACGGTTTCGCGAGCGTTCGGGGTGTGATGAAGACGTCGCGGCGGCGCTCGTCGAGCTCGACGTCGTCGCGACGACGACGCGGAGCATCATCTCTGCGAAAAATTGCGATAACGCTGCGCGGTGCGCCGCCGTCGACGCGTCAATCGCGCTTTTTCGTCTCGGTGGCGTCTCCGCGGACACCGTTCGCGCGTTCGCGCGCGCGACGCTCGGTCGCGTGTTGTCGTCGTCGTCCAAGCGTCCGGGCTCGGCGTTGGCGGACAAGGCGACGCGCGCCATCGTCTTCATCATCGAACGCACGCCCTCGGACTCGTGGGCGGACGCGTTCTACGAGGGAGACGATCTCGAGTGGGTGCGCGTCGCCCTGAACGATCCGTCGCCTCGTCGACGCGCGCGCGCGTTCGAGACGCTCGCCGCCGCCGTCGGTCCCGGTTCGCCAATCGCCGACGTCGTCGCCGTCGCGTTTCCAGACTTGTTCGATCTCGCCTCCACTTCCGCGCTCGACGACCACGAGGCCGCGGCGACGCGCGCCGAGGCGTTCAGATGCGTCGCGTCCCTCGTCGCCGGAAGCGCCGCCGCCGAAAGCGCCGTCGAGGTTCGAGACGATGGTTTCTATCGAGGAGACGCCGACGACGGCGCGTCGGCGACGCCGTTCCCTTCGCTCCCCATGCTCGCCGCCACCGACATCTGGCGCGCGTTCGCGCGCGTGCTCACCGGCGAAACCGCGCGCGGCGATCACCGCGCGGCAATGCTTCGTCGCGGGGCGTCCTCGGCGTTACTCGCCGCCGCGCGCGTCGACGCGCTTGGCGTCGCCGAGGCGTTTGATTTCAATCCGAATCACGAAGCCGACGGAACCATGTGGCACGGCGCGTTCGGCGTCCTCCGCGAGTGTTCGCGCGCCGACGACGCCGCCGACGACGCGCACGCCGCCGCAAACGTCGCCGCGCTCCTCGGCGTCGTCACCGCGGCAGGGTGTAAGACGATGGACGCCGCGCTCGCCGCCGACGCGTTGCGCGCGCGGCTCGCCGCCAGCGTCGACGTCTCCTCCTCCGACGACGACGACGACGCCCTCGCGCGTGCGACGTCGAGGTGCGCCGAAGCTCTGGCGACGGTCGTTCAAGCCAACGCGCGCGGTGACGTCGACGTCACCGCGTCGACGATGACGGGGGTGGCGTCGCTGTGCGCGACGGCGCTCGTCGCCGCCGTCGGACCCGAGGCGTCGCTCGCGAGACGACGGAGCGCGACGGGGACGTGTTTACTCGTCGCCACCGCGTTTCGGTCCGCGGATGCGTCGAGGCGGGCGACGAGTGGCGCGTTTGAACACGCGGGGGCGTCCATCGCGCGGTCTTTACTCGCGCTGTGGCGCGCGCGATTGGTCGGGCGAGCGGCGGTTCGCGAGCGCGCGCCGTCGGCGTCGGCGCTCGTGGCGGCGATTCGAAACGTCTTTGCGCACGATTTAAGCGCGAAAGCGGCGGCGTGCGAGTGGGGCGTGGTGGAGAGTTTGATTCATACCACGCTCGAGGCGGTGCGACGATCGACGAACGCGGATGGGTCGTTCGCGCGCGCGCCGACGGCGATGGACGTCTTCGTCGCCGCGTCGGCGGCGGCGAGACGACGAGACGCGCTCGCGGCGGCGATGGAATTCGGTGTCGACGTCGACGGACGCGAGTTACCGTCGACGGTGGCGTTGGGATCGCTCACGTGTCTTCGACACCTGATGTACGCGTCGCCTCGTCGCGAGAAAAAGGAGGATGACGAGGAGGAGGATGCGTCTTCGAGATGGCTCGAGGAAATCGTCTACGAGATTCGAGAACGCGCCGCCGACGCCGGCGTCGTCGCCATGTTCCGCGCGACGTGGCCGTACGCCAAGATGGATCAGACGATCGCGTACGAGTTATTATCCACGGTGGTGAATTTCGTCGCCATGGATGCGGACGCCAAGCGCGCGCTGACGACGTCCTGCGCCGCGTCCGCCGACGGCGACGCGTCGACGAAATCCTTCGCGCAGACGTTGATGGATTTCGCGTTCGATTCGAAACACAGTCCCGGGTCGTCCACCCTCGACCTCGCCCTCAAGGCGCTGTCCTCACTCGCCACCGTGGAAGGTCCCGCGCGGTACTGGCTGCTTCGATCGGCGTTCGTGGACGAGACGGCGGCGACGTTGGCGCACGCGCTCGTCAAGGCGCGCGCGCACGACGACAGCGAACGAAACGCGACGCGCGCTCGATGGATGCGCACGGTGCACACCGCCGTTCGCGCGCTCGTGAACGTCGCCTCGTTCGCCGACGGTCAACGCGCGGTGTTACGCGCGAGCGCTGGGTCACACGTGCTCGAACTGTGTCTCGAAGTCGTCGCCGAGGCGAGAGACGCCGACGACGTCGACGCCAGACGCGAGGCGTTTCTCCTCTTACACAATCTCGCGTTTCACGGCGGTGCGAAATCCCACTACATCGCCCACCCGATCGCAATCGATTGTTTGGTCCACGCCGTCGCCGACGCCGACGCGCGCTGCGCCACGTACGCGTGCGCCGCGCTCTTCGCCCTCTCCAGACACGGCCAACGCGTCGTGGCGGCGCTTCGCGAGCGCGGACGAGACGCGGCGCTTCGCGCGGCGGCCAAGTCTCGCCGCGCCGTCTCGGACGCCGATGTCGCCGACGGCGGTGGTCTCGACCACTGGTCCACGTGTCTCCGAGGCGTCTTGGTCGTCCTCAGCGCCGACGAAAACGACGAGGCGTACGCCGACGTGTGACCGCCGCGTAAACGTTGAGGGTTTGCGCCCCGTACGACGAAAAAGACCGTCTATCGATCATCACTACAAGGACGCTAGGCTACGAAATAAACATCGCTCTCAAAAAAATCAAATCACACGCTCGTTCGACGTCCGAGCGCCTGGAGCAACCCCCCACCGCTCGCGCCGCGCGTGTCTCGTCCCGCCGTCGCCGCCTCCGTGTCCGCCGGCCCTCGTCCCGAAGCCTTGGGCGCGCGTCTTCCCATCGCCTCGTTCGGCATCGGAATCACGCTTCCGCTCGCCAACGCCCCCCGACTCACTCGAACCTTGGTTCCATCGTCTAAAAACATCCGACACACGCGCACGGGCGCCCCCGTGACGGGATCCGCGAGCGCGACTTTACTATAGTGCAACGGCGCCTCGACGCCGACGATCTGTCCCGGTCGCTCCGCCGTCCCTCGCACGTGTTTCTTGACGAGATTCAGCCCGGAGACGATGACGGTGGAACGCTCGCGATCGACGCTCGCGACGACGCCGCTCTCCCCGCGGTCTCGACCCTTGGTGACGACGACGCGGTCGCCGCGGTAAATGTTCCACGACCCGCGAGGGACGGCGTTTCGGACGATCTTTTTGAGCTTGTGCGCCGCCTTGCGAAACGGGGCGGACATGGGACGCGACGCGACGCGATGCGTGCGACGTCTCGACGCGGTCGACGGGTCGTCGCGGGCGACGCGAGCGACGCCGAGTGCGGATGAATGGCTCGGAATCCGTGCGTGGGCACCATTCACGGCGACACTCGCGCGCGCGCGCAGAGGTGAACCATGGCGCGCGCGCGGTCGAGGTCGCGGTGGACGACGAGGGTCGTCGCGTGCGTCGCGTGCGTCGCGCTCGCGCTCGCGACGGTGGCGTGCGATGGACGCGCGGTGACCGCAGCGACGACGTCTTCATCGAACGCGCCGTTGATCGTCGTCGCGCTCGACGGCGTCGTGCGCGCGTTGGACGCGGACACCGGGAAGAACCTGTGGAGTTTTGATTCCGGTGGGGCGCTGAGCGGGGCGTCGTGGGACGCCGGGTCGTCGTCGTCGTCGTCGTCGCGAGGGGAAATCGGCGGCGGTTCGTCGGCGGACGCCGTGGCGAAAACGCCGACGGATGCCGCGCGTCGGCGAAACGTGTTTCCGGGCGTGGACGGCGCTCTGTACGCGCATCACGTCGTGGATGGTTCGAAACACGTCGTTCGGCGATTACCGGTGACGACGCGAGAGTTGGTGGACGCGAGCCCGAGCGCGACGCGGGACGGCGCGTTGGTCGTCGGACGCCGGTCGTCGACGATTTATGCGCTCAATCCGCGCACAGGAGCGGTCGTGCGACGCGTGAACGTCGATGGGACGATCACGAGCGTGGCGAGCGATGGAGACGACGACGATGAGGAGGAGGCGTTGGTGTACGTGGGGAGGACGGAGTACGTCGTGCGAAGCGTCGACGCGCGCACGGGCGAGGAACGATGGAACGTCACGCACGGTGAATTGCGCAGTCTCGTTCGAGACGAGGAGACGGGGGCGTTACAGATAGGACAGGACCGCGCGGGGGACGCCGGGTCGTTCGCCGTCGGGCCCGGGAACGTGGTGCAGAGCGTGGACGAGAAGACGGGGAAAGTGCGATGGTCCAAGAGACTCTCGTCGTTACCGCTCGGCGTGAGCGACGCGCGCGGTCATGTGATCGTGGAGAACGCGGCGCAGATTCAAGGTGAGAGCGACGACAAGATCATCATAGGCGCGCACGAAGGGGGGCTGTTCGCGTTGCCGTACACGGCGAACGCGGGCGATAGGTTGCGCGACGGCGGCGATTCGTCAAACGCGCTCGTCACCATTAGCGATAGAGAAGATTTCATTCGCATCGATATCGGGAGCGACGAGGACGATTGGTCGTGCATACCCGAAGAGTTAGTCAAGGATGCGCTGAATAAACAGCGACATGA
>Ga0181581_10005164_pt1 | contig 10162 bp, 8 predicted proteins | sample 071ome_22_FD_132433 | JGI IMG/M metagenome (GOLD analysis project Ga0181581, IMG submission 132433) | Coastal salt marsh microbial communities from the Groves Creek Marsh, Skidaway Island, Georgia - 071404AT metaG (megahit assembly) | ecosystem: Environmental > Aquatic > Marine > Intertidal zone...
CCATATGATGAGACATTATTGCTAGATACTGATTTAGTAATCATGGATGACTTATATAAACATTGTTTTACTCATGATCATGATCTTTTAATGTACAGCAATTCTTATGATTTAGCAGGGTTTCGAGATCCATTTGAATTTAAATATATTAGCCCTACCAGTGTAAAGTTTTATTGGGCAACGGCAGTGTTTTTTAGAAAAACGCCTGAGAATAAAATCTTTTTTGAGTTAGTTCAGCATATTCAAGAAAATTGGTATCATTATAGAACTATATTCCAAATATCTGCTTCATTATATAGGAATGATTTTGCATTTAGTATCGCAGCACATATTATGAATGGGTATCAAGATAGTAATTTTGTGCATGAAATGCCAGGCAAATTATTTTTTACAACCGATAGAGATATATTATGGGAACTTCGAGATAACCATGCAATCTTTTTATTAGAGAAAGATGATTATGTTGGAGAATATACACTATGTGCTTGGAAAGATAGGACAATTCACGTTATGAATAAGTTTAGTTTAGAAAGAGTATATGATGGAGTTGGGCATGAGTAAAGGATTTTTAATATTTGCTACAGGTGAAGAGTATGTACGCCAAGCCTATCTATGTGCGCTAAGTATAAGACAGACAAAAAATTCATATCCTGTTTCTATTATGACACCAGATTATATTGGTGATAAAGCACAGGCATTTGATGAAGTAATAGATGTACCGTGGACTGCTTATGACGAGTCAAGATATCAAGTTTTAAATAGATGGAAGACATATCACGCTTCGCCATATACAGAAACAATTGTGTTAGACGCGGATACTTTGGTATTACAAAATATTGATGATTGGTGGAAATTCTTTTCTAACTATGATTTATTTTTTCCATCGAAAGTTTATACCTATCGTGATGCCGAAATTGTAGATAATTATTATCGAAAGGTATTTCAAGCAAATAAATTACCTAATTTATATAGTGGTATTCATTATTTCAAAAAAGGTGATGTGTCACATGAATTTTTTAAATTGATAGAACTGATTTCTAATAATTGGGAATTTTTTTATGGATCTTTTTGTACAGAACATTATCCGTCAGCGCCAAGTATGGATGTGACAATTGCAATTGCCACTGTGATATTAGAATTAGAGCAAAAGGTAACAAATAAGAATACAAGATTTTTAAATTTTGTTCATATGAAACCTCATTTACAAGATTGGCGAGAGGTAAGATCTTCTTGGCTAAAACACGTTGGAGTATATTTAACAGCTAATTTAGATTTGATTATAGGAAATCATTTACAGCATGGTATTTTCCATTATGTAGAAGATGCCTTTGTAACAGATAAAATGATTGCTGCGTATGAAAAAGGAGTATTAAAATGAGCTTTGTTTGCTTTAATCCAAAAGATGGATCTTTACTAGCAGTTACAAACATAGATCCTACTGAAAATTTTGAAAGTGAGCTCGCGTGGGAATTTATTGAAGTTGAATTAACTGATGTAATAAATATTTTAGAAGGAAAAACAACTCCTCAAGATTATAAAGTTGAATGGAGTAAAGTTCATGAAAAATATTTATTGCATGATAGAGGTGTAGTTGATATTGCTGAATTAGATGTTACTGAAATAGTGTATCAAATTCCAGAAGAAAGTGATTATACTTATAAAACAGATGATTCTGGTAATGAACTTTTGCCTGATATTACCGTAGTTCGTGATGTAAAAAATACTTGTTGGAAATTTCTTATTGGAACTCAGTTTGCACAGAAGATAAAATTAAATTTTGAAATTGGAAGACTTAATGTTCATTTTAGTATAACAGAATACAATAACCCAAATATATTATATAGAACAATGTTAATAAATTTAGAAGATTTAGCAAGAAATCATTATACAATTATTGATTTTAAAGATGAATATGAAACAAGTACTCTTCCGTTAAGTGTTTTTACAGTGAAACGGTATGACGATTATGTCTATAAAGAAAATAGGTAATATGAGTAAAAAATTTCGTGTATTAGATTACGATATAATTTACCTCAGTTATGATGAACCAAATGCAGAACAAAATTATGCTGATTTATGTAAAAAGATTCCGTGGGCTAAAAGAGTACACGGAGTAGAAGGATCAGATTCAGCACATAAAGCCTGTGCAGAATTATCAGAGACTGATAGGTTTGTTACAATAGATGGAGATAATACGGTACGTGAGCAGTTTCTTGCCCAAGAAATAGATTTTGAAGAACACGTAGAATTAGAAAATAAAGTTATTAGTTGGTGTGGGCATAACGTCATCAATGGACTTATGTATGGAAATGGCGGCGTAAAGTGTTGGCCCAAAGAATATGTTCTAAATATGAAAACTCATGAGAATGCTGAGTCTACTAATCCGCATTCACAAGTAGATTTTTGTTGGGATTTAGAATATATCCAAATGAAATCGTGCTTTTCAGATGTGCATAATAATCACACACCGCATCAAGCGTGGAGAGCTGGGTTTCGTGAAGGCGTGAAAATGGCACTGGACCAAGGAATACGCCCAACTGTTGAAGGCTTTAAAAATAACCACTGGAAAAACCTCCACAGGCTGTTTATTTGGCTTATGGTGGGTAATGATGTTGAGAATGGAATGTGGGCGATCTTGGGCGCTAGACAAGGGTTGTACAAGACAATGTGCACCAACTGGGACTATGTTCAAGTAAGAGACTTTACTTATCTAAATAAACTATGGGATGACGAGGTTAGCCAACTAACAACAACAGACGCTGAAGGAGAGATCATTTGGTATGGCAGATTGTTAGAACACGAATTAAGATTGCCAATAGATAGAAAACCTCTAACAGAAAAACAAAGTAAATTTTTCAAAACAGTATATCAAAATCCAGAACGGATAACCAAGTTTGTAGTTGATCCAGAATTATGAGTATCGAGCAATATAAAGAAATAACTCAGCTTACAACACAAAATTTTTCACCTACATTTTGTTTTGCTAAGTGGTATCATACTACTATCTATTTGCAAACAGGTGAGACCCATTCCTGTTATCATCCACCTCCGCATAAAATAAGCCTAAAAGAGATAGCTTATAATCCTAGTGCTCTTCATAATACTGAAAAGAAAAAAGAAGAGCGCCGTGAAATGTTGGCTGGGATACAGTGTGATGGATGTCAGTATTGTTGGAACATTGAGAATATGGGTCCTGACTATGTTTCTGATAGACATATACGAAGTAGTAGTATCTATAATCAACAACGACTTGAAGAAGTTAAAAATAAGGCTTGGAACTTTGATGTAAATCCAGAGTATATTGAAATATCATTTGGAAATGAATGTAACTTTAGGTGTAGTTACTGTCATCCAAAAGCATCAAGCCGTTATTACAATGAAATAGCAAGCCATGGACCATATGATATGGTTTCTAATCATCGTTGTGATATTGACTGGATGGAAATATATGAGGAAACAAATAATCCATACTTAGAAGCCTGGTGGGCATGGTGGCCCGAGGTTAGTAAGACGCTAAATATATTACGAATAACAGGTGGCGAACCGACGATACAACTAAGCACTTACCGATTATTTAAAGAGCTAAAGGATGACCCAAAGCCAAAGTTAGAGTTGAATGTAAATTCTAATTTAGGAGGAAAAGAGCGACAGTTAGCTAGGTTTACAAATGAAGTGAATAGCTTGTTGAGTGAAAAGAAAATAAAAAGTTTCAAATTATTTACAAGTATGGACACGTGGGGTCCTCGAGCGGAATATATTCGAGATGGATTAAACTGTGAAACATTTGAGAAAAATTTAGATTACTTCTTGACAAATACCACTGCACCTGTTACATTTATGATAACTTTTAATATTTTTAGTGTAACTACATTTACATCATTATTAGAAAAAATATTAGAGTGGCGTAAAAAATATAATAATGTGGATAGTGGGCGATGGCAAAGAGTTCATTTTGATACTCCGTATTTGAAAGAGCCTTTACAGCATGATATGCTTATACTTCCTAAAGAACAGTATACGCATTATTTTGATGAAGCATTATCATTTATTGAGAATAATATAGATGATAATGATAAAACTAAATTTTCTACTTTAGAGTTTGAAAAATTTCGTAGAGTTGTAGATTATTTTAAAAATACAAATTATAGTGAAAGTCGTGTAATAGAAGGAAGACGAGACTTTTGGAATTTTTTCAACGAGCATGATAGACGACGTTCAACCAATTTCCAAGAAACGTTTCCTGAGATGAAAGGCTTTTTTGAGTTATGTTTTGACAATGCTAGAAAATAAAAATTTTTGTATACTGCCTTGGATGGCATTGTATATTAGTCCAGAAGGCGACACTGCGCCATGTTGTATTTTTAGAGATTACACAATGGGCAGTACTCGAAAAAACTCTATAAAAGAAATTTACAATAACCAACAAAATCAAAAGCTGCGATTAGATATGCTTCAAGATAAACCTTTACCTCAAGGTTGTTCAAGTTGCATAGCACACGAAGCAGCAGGAATCAACAGTAATAGAAAACATTGTAATAAAGAATGGGGTCATTTATTAGAAGATAGTTTAGCTCGAACTAATCTAAGCACTGGTTATATAAGTAATATTCAATTTAGATATATAGATGTTAGGTTATCAAATATCTGTAATATGAAGTGTCGTACTTGTGGTCCAAGTTTTAGCAGTCTATGGGCACAAGAAGAGAATGAAAGATTAGGAACCAATTACTCTCCAATAATAGAAGCATCTGATAATAAACAAGATTTATTAGATCAGGTATATGAATTATTACCAACTGTAGATAAATTATACTTTGCTGGAGGAGAGCCTCTGATAAGCGAAGAGCATTATTTGATATTAGAAAAATTATGTGAATTAGGATTGGCTAACAAAGTTAGTTTAATGTACAACACTAATATTAGTGTTTTAGGTTATAAGAAAAATAGTATTCTAGATGTGTGGAAGAAATTCAGATCAATTAATGTGGCAGCTAGTATAGATCATTATAAAGAGCGAGCAGAATATATTAGACACGGTACTAATTGGGAAAATATAGAAACAAATCTTAATATATTATCTAATTTTGATAATATATATTTGATGATTAATTCTGTTGCTAGTGTTTTTACTTATGTTACATATACTGAATTTCATTCCTATATTAGAGATAATTTTCCTGGAGTTCAAAAAATGACATTTTATCCATTAGTTGAACCAAAATATTTTTCTACACAAATCCTTCCGCCAAGTCTTAAAGAAATTGGAACAGAGAGAATCCAACCAATACAACTTGAAAGCCTTGCTGGCTTAATAAAACGAACTCATCAGCAAGATACGTGGGAAGAGTTAAAGTTTCGGTTTCATAATGCTATAGAGCTAAGAGATAAAATTAGAGGAGAAGATTTTTGCAAAACATTTCCAGAGTTAGCGAGTATGTATGAATAAAAAAGAATTATTAGAAGATAGTGAAGTTTTTTGTATTTTACCTTGGATACACATGCATGTTTGGCCCAACGGTAATACAATGCCTTGTTGTATAGCTGATTCCTTTGATCCTTTTGGAAATGTTAATGAATCTTCTATGAAGGAAATATGGAATAATGAAAGGTATAAGGAGTTGCGTTTAGCTATGCTAAACAATAAAAAAACTAAAACTTGCAAACGATGCTATTATTTAGAAGATAATACATCTGCATGGACACTTAGAAAATCACACAACATATCTTATGGTGACAAATATTTTCATTTAGTAGAGCAGACGCAAGAAGATGGTAGCATATTAGAAGAGAACATGGGTATGCGATATATGGATATTCGATTTTCAAATATCTGTAATATGAAATGCCGAATGTGTGGACCAGATTTAAGTAGCCAATGGGCAACAGAATATGCTGAAGTATATGGAAAACACGAATTAGCTAGTGTATTAAAGAATAATGGATCACCAGTAGTCAATGTAGCAAAAAATGTGCAATTTTGGAATGACATTAAAAAATATTTGCCTTTAGTAGAAGAAGTATATTGGGCAGGCGGAGAACCACTTATAACAAACGAGCATTACAAAATATTAGATTATTGGATTAAAAATAATCAACAAGTTAGACTTAGATATAATACTAATTTTAGCACTTTAGATTATAAGAAAAAATCTGCCATTGAGTATTGGAAATTTTTTGAGGATGTTTGTGTTAGTGCTAGTTTAGATACGCATGGCAAGAGAGCAGAGTATGTAAGACATGGTACAAACTGGGATACAATAGAATCAAATAGAATGCGTATGTTGGAAGAAGTTCCAAATGTAAAATTTGAACTTACCCCGACTATTAGCCTTTACAATGTTTGGAGTTGGCCCGATCTGCATATGGACTGGGTGGATCGAGGATTATTAGGACTAGAAGATTGTAGGCTAAATATTCTTACACAACCACTAATGATGAGATATGATATTGCTCCTGAATATTTCAAAATACAAGTAAGAAACAAATATATTGATTATAAAGAATGGCTAATAAAAAATAATGCTAGTATGCCATTTTTATCAAAAATTCAAGAGATTATACAAATACTCAATACAGGTGACGAGAATAAAGAACGTATAAGACATTTTTTGTCTCTGACTCAAAATATAGATAATCTTAGAGATGAAAACTTTTGGGAAATATTTAATGAGTTAGGCTGGTTAAGTGGGTATACAGATAACTTGCATAAGTTTGATAAAAAGTTTTCAGCGTATGATTATTAATGATAGATTTTAATTTAAAAAAATTAGCAAAAACGCCACATCTTCCTGATAAGCTCACAGAGAGTGTCGCTAATGACAAACATCTTACAATGCTTGAGGTAATCAAGCCATATGCTCGTGACGCTGCACTAATTGAAAAAAATGCTACGCCAGTCTATGTTGATTATAAAACTAGAAACTCTAAAGTAGTTTTTGTATTATGTCCTGAATGGGCTCCACAATTTCCTCCATTTAATTTAGCTAGGTTATCTGGCATTTGTAAATCTGCTGGGTATGAATCTAAAATAATAGATTTAAATATTAAAATTTATAATATATATAGAAATGATTGGCAACCAAATGAAAAGATCCCTTTTAGGTTATGGGATCCGTCAGGTGCATGGCATTGGACTTCTACTGAGGTTTATCATGATAGCATTCATCCTTTATTAGAGCCTTATTTAGAAGAAGCCGTACAAGAAATAATGGAATATAATGCTGACTTGATTGGTTTTAGTATATATTATATTAATGAAGCACCTACTCGTTGGATGATATCAAGAATAAAAGAACTAAATCCATCAGCTCGTATAGCAGTAGGTGGTAGCAATGTACAAAAAGGAATGTTTAGAAGGCACGATGGTTATGACTATGTAGTTGTTGGCGAAGGCGAGACTGCTATTCTAAAAATTTTAGATGATATTGAAAACAAAACTGAGCCTGAAGAATTTCCAGCACTAATAGTTCAACCTTACAACAGTAAGCTGAGTCTAAACGGAATGCCTTTGCCTGATTATGAAAGCATAGACTTTTCGCAATATGAGATACCCAACGGAGTCAATACAGAATTTAGTCGAGGCTGTACAGCAAAATGCACATTCTGTGAAGAAACCCATTTTTGGAAATATAGGCAGCGTAAGGCAATTGATATATTAGAAGAAGTAGAATGGCTATATTATAATAAAGGCACTACAGTATTTTGGTTTATTGATTCTCTAGTAAATGGAAATGTGAATGAGCTAAGGGCGTTCTGTAAGGCAGTAGAAGCTAAAGGGCTAGACATTCATTGGACAGGATATTCAAGATGTGACGGAAGGATGGACCTAGAATATTTCAAAGATCTCAAAGCAGGCGGTTGTATTATGCTCAATTATGGCTGCGAGTCTGGGTCGCAGAAAGTTCTTGACGATATGCACAAAAATGTTACAATAGCAGAGATGGAGCAAAATCTAATTGATGGCAAAAAAGTTGGTATATATGCTGCTACAAATTGGATTGTAGGATTTCCAACAGAAGAGCATCAAGACTTTGCAGATAGTATGACATTCTTGTGGAGAAATAGAAATTATAATATTAACAATGTTGGAGCAGGTGTTGGACTTAGCCAAGGGCAAGAGACTATTATAGGACAAAATCCTAAAAAGTTTAATATTTTTGATCACCAATATCAAGGGCATTGGATAACTAGAGATTTTCGTAAAGGTGGGGTTCATGTAATGCACAGAGTAAAATCATTTCATATGTTTTTAGATTGTATCAATGAGACTATGGAGCAACCTTTCCAATATCCATATAGGATTAATTTAGCTAAAGAGCATTATGTAGTAAGGTATGATGATCCGTCAGTCATAAAAGAGATTGATGAGTACGAAAATTTTGATTATGACATTATTACACCTGGCATTAATCCGTTTGCTGATGGATTAGTGAATGAGATGTGGCCCTTTTTTAGATTGTTATGGCAAACTAGGGGAGGGTATACTTGTGAAGTGTTATTCAAACCTGAAATTGATTTAAAAGACTTTGGATCACAGTTTGGCCCAGGCACTTTAGAAGCTGTGTATAAATTTAGAATATCAGCAGAAGGAAAATGGAAAGCCGACTTTATGTGGGATTTGAAGCAACCGCCAAATCCTTATACCTTCAAACCAGATGCTTTTATTGCACAAGATTATTCTCGACTAATGTCTCATCCAGCTAAGAGAGCAAGAAAATTAGCAAAGCCAGAATGGGATGCTGAAACAGGAAGAGATGTTGATCAATTCCACCGACTTATAGAAGATGAGAAGGTGTTAAATAACACTATAGATTTTTCATTCACATACCGATATCGCGGGCAGGGGAGTTGGTAAAGTAATAATCTTCTACCTTTCCGTGTTTTGTTATGAATGGTATATCCTCTGGTTTAGTATTACCTATGTTTATATAGGAAGAAAGTAAGTTCCTATTATGCTTATATTTTTCTGCATATAGTTCCTTAAAATTAATTTGTGCTGATTTTGATAACGATTTTAGATTTTTTATAACATAAGATATATTTTTAAATAATTTATCATACCTTTCTTTAAAAGTTTCTAAGCTATCAAAACTTTCAAAATTAAATATATCATTATATGTTTCCAACCCAATAGATTGTAAATATCTGTTAGAGTTTGGATTTCCATAAACCACAAATAGTTGATTGCACATTATAGCATTAACTGTTTTTTCACTAAAGAATAGAATTTTAGGATCATACGTTGTTTCCATTACAACTTGTGATAATGCACTGGTTATATATTTATATGGATCTTTTTTAGATAGAAACCACCCCCAGTTTACATCAAAATCAGTTCTATCAATAGTTAGCGGTAAGCAGTTGTCACTCCAGTCATACATATCTTTAGTATAAAACCTATTTCCATAGTCATCCATGCTAAGTTTATCTTGACTAATGCTAAAATATTTTCTATGATTGCTTGTGCTTGCTATGTAATTTGCATAAACCCGATGGGGTCTATTCATACGACTGGCTTGTAAAAATAAGTTATTGTGTATATAATCATTTCTAAAAGTTTCTTCATTAGGATAATTTAATATAGGATCAATAAATGAAGTGGCCCAAAAGAATTGTAATATATTGATAGAATTTTTCTTAGTAGGCACATCACCAAATCGTTCCTGATGATACTTTTTTAAATTTTCAATATCTAATAAATTACCAGTGAGGTATAATATTTTATTTCGAGGTACTCCGTATTTCTCGCAAGTATATAGCATGTCAAATGTTGATTTAGAGTCTCGTCCTTCATCTTCCTGAGAAAAAACAAAAAAAGTATCATCAGGACTATTTGCTACAGTATTTAATTGTTTAGGAGTGAAGAATTCAAAAACTGATGGTGTAGTTTTGACTGTCAGACAACCATTACAAGTTGAGGAGCCAAGTCCAATTTTTAAATTGGGAAAATACTTTGGAAGCAAGAAATAATTAAATCTAGTCCCTAGTTCGTAATAATCATTGGAGTTTGGAAGTAGTTGGGTCATATGTTGCTAATAATTTAAAATTATGTACCAGCTTATCTCTAAGCGACAATCTAACGTTCATTTTTTCTTTTCTAGATAAATTTTGTAGTTTATGTACAATAGGAGTAATCATTTTGATCAATGCTTGAAAACGAAGA
>Ga0181581_10005169_pt1 | contig 10157 bp, 7 predicted proteins | sample 071ome_22_FD_132433 | JGI IMG/M metagenome (GOLD analysis project Ga0181581, IMG submission 132433) | Coastal salt marsh microbial communities from the Groves Creek Marsh, Skidaway Island, Georgia - 071404AT metaG (megahit assembly) | ecosystem: Environmental > Aquatic > Marine > Intertidal zone...
AACACGCCCTTTGGGCAAAACACGCCCTTTGGGCAAAACACGCCCTTTGGGCAACGGAACCATGAAACACGGCGTACAAAACCCCCTCTATCGAAAACCTCACGCACCCGCGCGATCCCTGCCTCGGCAGGACAACCGTGGCCCTGGGCAGATCCATCGGGACCAAGCGAGCACTAGAGTTCTGGTGAGCGTGGGGTCGGGGTGGATTAGCCGGGGGAGAATGGAAGCGGTTCGTCTGGCCATTGTGCGAAGGATCCGAAGGGACGTGAGCAAGCAAAAGAAACCCAAGAACAAACCGAGTCTGGCGTGGAGCATCGCGAGAAACCGGGGGATCACCCAAAAGGGAGCCAACGTTCGTATGGGGAAAGGCAAAGGAAAGGTGGACCAATGGGTCGCGAGGGTTCGCCCAGGAACGCCCCTGGTGTCCATCCACAAGGTCCCGAGGTCGGTGAGGGCACCTGCCCTTCGGCATAGGCAACGGAAACTTCCTCTGGCCACCAGGGTTCGTTACCTCCCCTAAGCCTGGGCAAGGAGCTTTACTCGGAAGAAAGGGCCTTTGGCCCGAAGAAAGGGCGAAACGCCCGAAAAAAGGAGAGAGAAAGAGAGAGAACGAAGGATTCGACGTCCATTCCGTCAAAAAAAGACCACCTGAGCGGAGGGAGGGAGCCTGGGTCAGTGATCTGGCCTGTTTCAAAGGAACCCTTCCTCGGCAAACCCATTTGTGAGTTGGCGATCTACCAACACGGGAAGGGGACTCGTGCACAATCCACTGCGACGCTTCTCGGTGTCCCCCGCTGGCCAAAGGGCTGGCCTAGGGGCCCCAAGGAGAAGGCTGAGAGATAGCCGTGGGTATGGCCTGGGGAGTGAGGCGAGGAACGCCGTGGGTGGACGGCGTCATCCCCTGAGGCAACCCCTGAGATGGATGAGGATCACCAGGAGGCTCCTTCCCTTCGGGGCGACCCCCACGGGAATCGTGGTGGCCAGCAGAAGAGGAAGGCTTCTGAGGAGGCTCGACGTGACGGCGGGTCTCTGGAGAAGCAGAAGGTCCGTGGTGTTCAGGAGAGGATCCCTGAGGACCATCCTGTTTCCGAGCACCCCAAGGGTGGTGGGGCTCTCTCCCGCGGAGAGGGGGAGATTCCTGATCCAGGATGGACTGTCGGTGTGGTTCGTGTTTTTCACGACCCTGCTGACCTTCCTGAGGCTGGTGCTTGGGCAAAGTCAACTGAGTCAGTTCGACGTGGCCAAAGGAAAAGGGGGAAGAAGACTGCTCTTTCTCCTGCAGACCTTCCTTTGTCTGGCCTTTCAAAGAGGAAGCCTCCTGGGCTTCTTCGTGTGCTTCGAAAGGAGGGTTCTGCCGCTTTTCCTGCTGGTGGGGCTGCTGGGGTCACGGGAGCAAAAGATTACCGCGGCCTACCGCCTGTTCCTCTACACGGCTTGTGGGGGTCTTCTCATGCTTCTGGCGGTGCTGTACCTCTGGTCCGTGAGAGGGGGAACCTCCCTGAGCAGACTGTGTAGGCTTCAGCTGGATCTCTGGGAGGAGCGTATCCTCTGGAGAGCCCTGAGACTGGCGCTCCTGATCAAGGTGCCCATGATGCCCTTTCACCTGTGGCTTCCGGAAGCCCACGTGGAGGCGAGTGCGGAAGGATCCATGATCCTGGCGGGGGTGGTCCTGAAACTGGGAACCTACGGTCTTCTTCGGTACAGCGGTGTGGTCTTTCCGGAGAGGCACCTCTGGGGAAGCGCTTGGGTGCAAGGCTTCAGGATCGTCAGAAGAATGAGGAGAGCGCTGATCTGTTTCCGCTGTGGGGACATCAAGAAACTGGTGGCCTATTCGTCGATCAGCCACATGAACAGAGCCGTGGCGGGGATGTTTAGGGCCAACAGGAGAGGAGCCCTCGGAAGGTACAGGAGTGGGGTGAGCCACAGGGTGGTCAGCCCAGGAATGTTCCTGCTGGTGGGTTGTCTCTACAGACGGTATGGCACCCGAAACACGAGGACCCTCGGAGGAATGAGAACGATGATGCCCCTCTTCGCGTGGAGATGGTGGCTGTTCTTCTTCGCCAACAGAGGGGTACCTCCCCTAAGGGGATTCCCAGGGGAGCTTCTGCTGGTGATGAGCGTCTTCGAATGCAGTCCGCTGCTTGGGGTCTTCCTGGCCCTGAGAAGCCTGTGGAGAGGAGCGTATTCTTGCCGAAGGGTCGTTCGGATCCTGAGGGGTACGCTGAAAAGGGGAACCCTCGCCCTCGCGGACCTGACCCGTCGGGAAAGGGTGTGTGCGGGGATCCTCAGGTTCTTTACCGTAGCCCTGGGGCTGAGGCCGAACGTGATGCTTCTTCCGCTGAAGGAAGTGCTGTACCTTTAAGCTTCGCGAAACAAGCTTCGCGAAACAAGCTTCGTAAAGCACGCGAAAAGCACGCGCGACAAAGCACGTGGAGCAAAGACAGCGAACGGAACATACTCTGGGGGCCCATGGCAGCCCATGGCAGCCCATGGCAGAGAACATCATGATGGTTTTCGCGAAGCTTTCTTCGCGAAGCGTTTACCCCCACCGACAAAAAAAACCCCCTTGTCCAGACCTCTGGTCTGGCTACGATCAGGTCATGATTCGTCAACTACTATCACCAGAACTTCGGAACCCTCAACCGAGGGCTGTCACGGGTTTCCTCGGGGTTGCCCGAAGAAGCACCAGAAGCAGAGATTTCCGACCACACCTGAGGGCGATGGGCGGAGAGCGGTCGCTCGCTCGGGATGTAAGCCTTCGCAGAGCGGAGGTTCGAGCGCTTTGGGCGGACAGAGAGGCCTGCCAAGAAAGTGAGTGGGTGGTGGTCTCGCCCAGAAGATGGAGGAGAAGGAGGGGAATCAGCATCTTTGCGTTCCTCGAGACCCTAAGGATCTGGTTCGATTGGTCCGGGTTCAGAGGGTCGGCGAGGATCATGAGAGCGAGAGCGAGACTGAGAAGGAGTGCTTCCCTGTGGTGGGAGTCCCTGATCCCGGAGTATTACGAAGGGGAAGGGGACGGGACCGGTGATGGGGACAACAGGGAGGTCTTTATGCTGTACTTCATCGTCAGTGAGATCTTCCTCTTCGCTGCCTTCTTCTGGGGATTCGTGAGGAGGGCCGTCAACCCGACCATCGATACCGCCTGTAGGTTCCCGCCCAAAGGGACCTTCGGGCCAGAGCTCCTTTGGCTTCCGATCACCAACAGTAGAGTGCTGCTGACCTCTGGAGGGAGATCAACCCTGGCCCTGGAAAGGAGAAAGGGCATGAACCCTCAGGAAGGACGGTCGTGGTGGATCAACTGGATCCTGTGGGCGGTGCTGCTGGCCGCGCTGTTCCTGTGGGCCCAGTGGTCGGAGTACCGATGCCTTTGGGTCACCGCGAGGGAAGGGGTCTATGGATCGGCCTTCTTCCTGGCCACCGGTTTCCACGGACTGCACGTCACCCTAGGGGGACTGTATCTCCTGTACTGGAGCCAGCGAACCCATGCTTGGAACGCGGCTACCTGGGGAGTGCGACAGACGGGGTTTACGCTGACCGTCTGGTATTGGCACTTTGTCGACATTGTTTGGCTGATTCTCTTCAGAGTCTTCTACTACTGGGCAGGATTGGTCGATCAGTGGTCGAAACCGACCACCGAAGGAGGGAACCCGAAAATCCCGACAAAAAAAAACCGAACCATCGAAGACCGAGGACGAGGACGAGCGGACGAGTGGGCCCCAGCCAGCCCCTGGCCGCCATCCTGGGCGAGTATTCAAGAGGTCAAAGAAACCAGACTGTAACTCTGTCGCCTTCGGGCTTCGGGGGTTCGACTCCCCCCTCTCCCATCCGTTTCTCTTCGCCTCTCGGACGTTGTCTGGACCTTGTGTGAACCTTGTTTGGACGTTGTGTAAACCTTGTGTGGACGCTGTCGTTGATGGCCGTGGTGGGGAATGGCCAAATGGTAAGGCTCTGGGTTTTGGTCTCAGCGATTGGAGGTTCGAGTCCTCCTTCCCCAGAGAGATTGGACAAAAAAAAGAATGGTGTGAACGAAGAGAACCTTTCCCGGTTCCGCCCCGTTTCTTGGGCGGAGGGTGCTGGGGAAGGCCCTTCGGTGGGTGGATCCTTGGGTGGTTGCCCGATGGGCGTATGCTTGAGGATTCCGCCTTTTTTTTGCTTCGCTTTGGCCTCGAGCGCTCTTACTCTGCGGTCGCCCGTCAGTATGATGGATGAGCCTTCGCTTCGCGTTAGAGAGGAACATGGTACGGGTTACAAAGCAGCGAGAAACCTAAGTTACAGGTGGAGCTTTGGTAGCCTAGCAGGGCTATGTCTCATTGTCCAGCTCCTCAGCGGACTGTTTCTAGCCATGCACTATAGGTCCCACATGGATCTCGCCTTCTGGAGTGTGGAGCGGATCATGCGGGAGGTGTCGGGAGGATGGCTCATTCGCTACGTCCACAGAAACGGGGCCAGCATGTTCTTCATGGTGGTGTATAGACACGTCTTCCGTGGACTTCGGTATTGGAGCTTCCGGGCACCCCGGGAAGCGGTGTGGCTTACGGGAGTGGTGCTTCTACTTCTCCTGATCATCACGGCTTTCCTTGGGTATGTGCTTCCTTGGGGACAAATGTCCTTCTGGGGAGCGACGGTCATCAGTAGCCTCGCGGGAGCGATCCCGGTGGTGGGGAATGACCTGGTGGGCTGGCTATGGGGAGGATTCAGTGTGGGGAACGCTACCCTGAACCGATTCTTTGGTCTTCACTTCACCCTGCCCTTCATTATGGCGGGACTGAGTGGAAGACACATTCTCAGGCTTCACCAATATGGATCGTCGAACCCGAAAGGGGTAGACCACAGCGCGACCAGGTGGCAGGTGCCCCTGTTCCCGGGGTTCTGGTCGAAGGACCTCGTGGCGTGGTCAGTCTTTGGTCTGTGGTTTGGTCTGTGGGTGTGGTATTCGCCGAACACCCTGGGTCACCCGGACAACTACATTCCCGCGAACCCGATGGTCACGCCGGCACACATCGTTCCGGAGTGGTATTTCCTGTGGGTTTATGCGATTCTGCGAAGAATTCCGTCGAAACTCGGAGGAGTGAGGGCGGTGGCGAGAGCCCTGCTGTCCCTGAGGGCACTTCCTCTCCTGAGAGGAACCAAGACCAAGGTGAGGCCGCACACGAAACTGGGGAAAGCGCTCTTCTGGATGATGGCGTCTACCCTGATGCTGCTCTCTTACCTTGGGGGGAAACCCGTGGAGGATCCGTACATTGCGCTTGGGCTGGGGGCCACGTTCCTCTACTTTGCGTACTTTGCGGGGGTCCTTCTGCTTCGTCTTCTGGAAGAGGAGAGAATCAAGAGACGGTTAGGGAGAAAGGAGAGAGGAGAGAGCCACGGAGGAGAGGTTTTCGCCTTCTTGGCTTGGTTCACCTTCTCCTTTCCTTCGGGCATTTCGCTCTTTCTTCGGGCCAAAGGCCCTTTCTTCGGGGTTTCCCGCGGGAAATCCCACCCAAAAAAAACCCAGCGAAACGAGCGAAGTAACCAGCGAGGCAAAAGCTCACGAGTGTGGTGAAATTGGTAGACACGTTAGATTTAGGATCTAATCTCTGCGGAGGTGAGAGTTCAAGTCTCTCCACTCGTAGGTCGACGGCCCTCTTTCTTGTAGCTCAGGGGTAGAGCAACTGGCTGTTAACCAGAAGGTCGTAGGTTCAAATCCTACCAGGGAAGGGAACCCCGACGCCAGGAACCTTGTCTTGGCTCCGAAAAAGGGCCTCTGGCCCGAAAAAAGGGTCTGTGACCCGAAGAAAGAGCCTTTGGCCCGAAGAAAAAGGGTCTCTGACGGGAAGAAAGAGAGGAACAACAAAGGTCGGGCCGTCGACCCTTCGGCGAAGCATGGCGGAAAGCTTCGCGAAAAAAGCTTTGCTTTCGAAAGCTTTGCGAAAAAAAGGTGGGGGTGAGGAAGCGTAGCGACATCGATGTATCTACTAAGGCTTTGGTTTCCCAGAAGGGCAAGGCTCTCGTGTCTGTTTGGTGGACGGTATCTGGGGAGACGGGGGGCGAGCGTGGTTTCGCTGTTTTGTCTCAGCAGAAGGACCATCATCAGTGGGCTCCTGAGATGGGAATGCGTGCTTCAAGAACAACCTAGGGTGGTGGATCTGGGGAGCATGTGGTTTCTGGATGGGTCCTGGAGGTTTACCTTTGACGGGGTGGGGACGGGTCTGTTCCTGGTCGTGTGTGGGGTAAGTTTCTTTGTGCATATTTACGCCGTTTGGTACCTTGGGCAGGACCCGCATCTGGTGTCCTTCCTGGGGATTTTTGGAAGGTTCACGCTGTCCATGATGATTCTGGTCAGCGCGTCCAACCTGCTTCTGCTGTTCCTGGGCTGGGAAGGCGTAGGGATCTGTTCCTTTGGCCTGATCGGCTTTTGGCATGCCCGAAGGGAGGCTGCCCGAGGAAGGCTGAAAAGGGTGGTGTATAACCGGATTGGGGACGTGTGTTTCCTGCTGGGCATCGCTTGGCTCAGGCTGGAGAGCGGAAGCGTGGATCTCACGCTCCTGGAGAGGATCCACAGTGGGGAGAGCGGGGGAAATGGTCCCCTGTTCCTCTTCCTGAGGAGGAGAGCCGCCAAGTCCGCCCAGGTCCCCCTGCAGGGTTGGCTGGCGGACGCCATGGAGGGGCCCACGCCTGTCTCGGCGCTTCTTCACGCCGCGACCATGGTTGTGGCGGGGGTATTCACCGTGGTTCGGCTGGGGTATCTCACCGGCGAGGAGAGAAGAAGTCTGATTGGGGAGGTGGGAAGAATCACCAGGGTGGCGGCCAGGGTCATGGGGAGAAGATCCTCGGACAGGAAGGCCGTGATCGCCTACTCCACCTGTAGCCAGCTGGGGTACATGATGCTCGGGATTGGTGCGGGGGTGGTCGGTGCGGCGATGAGCCACCTTTTCCTTCACAGAAGGTTCAAAGCTGCCCTGTTCCTGAGGGCCGGGGTTGCGCTGCACAGCATTCAAGATGAGCAGGACCTCCGGAACACCAGGGGACTGGGTAGACTGCTTCCGGTGACCACCAGGGTTCTCTGGGTCAACACCAGAAGCCTACTGGGTCTTCCATACCTCTCGGGATGGGTCTCGAAGGATACGATGCTGGAGTACCTGAGGGCCGGAGGAAGTGAGCTGTGGCAAGGGAGACTGGGGATCCTCTGTCTCGGGGGAACGGCCTTCTACAGGTCGAAAAGCCTTGGACGGGTCAGAGCGGGACCCCTGAGCCTTCCCCGCCATGCGGTGAGGGGAAGAAGAGAGGCGCCGATCACGGTCCAAAGGGGAATGCTTGTCCTTTGCTTCAGAAGAGTCAGAGGGGGTGTTCTCCTGGGGGACAGAAGAAGATCCGTGGAAACCACGGAAGGGTGGAGCGAATCGCTGTGGGTGGATCAACAGGTGGTGGATCAGCTCTTCTTCAGGGAACACCAGTCCAGATGGGCACCCGTCCGGCTGGGGATCCTGAGGTGGATCCTGCTCTGTGCCTTCCTGGGGTTCCTGTGGAGCACGGAATGGTGGCTTTCCGTGAACCTGTGGTACAGCAGTGCCCGGTTCCGGCAAAGGTACCGTCTGGCGAACCTTCGTCTCCTGATGGATGCCCTGGGGGGAAGACTGGCGGGCGGACTCTTCCGTCAAAGCTGGACGACCCTCGTGCGGGATCTGGAGCAGGGGGCGCTGGATTACACCTTCCACAAAGCCCTCCCTCGCGGTCTCCATGGCCTGCACCAATCGACCCAACCGGGCGTGTGGTGGGGGTACAGGTGGCTGGTGAGTGCCCTGAGGCTCTGTCTCCTTCTGGTGCTTCACGGATAACGTGGCCCTCGGCGGTGAGCGAAACCAAGGAACGAAGCTAGGAACGAAGCAAGGAAAGGAAAAGAAGCCAAAAAAACACCCCTTGAGCTTGGGTTGCGACGGTGGGATGGTTTAGGGGCAAAACGTGGGCTTCATACGCCTGAAAGGAGAGTTCGACTCTCTCTCCCACTACACCTTACCCCCACGCAACCCCACCCTCTGGCCTTTCTTTGGCCCTTTGGCCCTGGTTTGGCCAAGCGTGGCCAAGCGAGGCGAAGAAAGCTTCGCAAAGCTTCGCCTCGTAAAAAAAAAGCCTTTTTTTTTGGATTCAATGCATTCGGCCCTGCGCCCATGGACGACGTCCACCCGGGGAAAAGCACCGCAACCTACGCCGCAACCGGGAATCTCTCGTGGGGCGTCTACGGATGCCTCCGTTTCTTCGGCGCCTCTGGCGGTGCTTCAACGGGTGTGTCAACGGCAAGGTACTCTTGTGATCGGCATTTCTCTGCGTGGCCGAGGCTATCGAACAAGCGGCGTCTACCGCGTGGCCCCTAGGCTGAGCTCAAGGCCGAGCTCAAGGCTCGGCCAGGGATCGACCCTGGGGTATCCCTATCCCCACAGTCGGGTGGGGTTCAAGGTGGGGAAAGCGCACCGGGATTGGCTGGATCTGCCCCGTGGGGTGGCCTTTGTGGTGGCGAAGACGCAGAAGTATCTGCTGTGTGGGCAAGATCCCCAACAGCTGGGCCAGGTGGCCAGGCGTCTGCAGGCCTTTCGCCCCCAGAACCCTTACGTGGGCTCGGGCTTCCTGATGCAACGGAGATAGGCAAAAAAAGCGCATTCACGAAAACATGATGGGTTCATTTCTTAGTCGTTGGGTATTTGGAACGTCCCATAAGGATATTGGGATTCTTTACCTCCTGTTCAGAAGACTGGCGGGAGTGGTGAGAACGAGACTGAGTATTCTGATTCGTCTAGAGCTCAGAAGTCCCGGAAGACAGGTGTTCAGAGGGAGTGGACAACTGTACAACGTGGTCATTACGGCCCACGGTATTCTGATGGTCTTCTTTGTGGTTCTACCGAGACTGGTGGGAGGATTTGGGAACTGGCTACTGCCGATCTTTGTGGGGGCGTCAGAGATGGCGTTCCCGCGGATCAACGGGATTGCCTTCTGGGCGCTGCCCGTATCCCTGCTTCTGCTGGTGGATTCGAGACTGGTGGAAAGGGGAGCTGGAACCGGATGGACGGCTTACCCTCCACTGAGTGGCATGAGGGGACACCCGGGGATTTCCGTGGAGCTGGTCATCTTCAGCTTCCACATCTCGGGGGCGAGAAGTATCCTTGGCGCAAGAAACATGCTGGCCACCACCATGAACATGCGGGTGGCGGGGATGACTTGGCTTCGTCTTCCGCTCTTCGTGTGGAGCATTGCGGTCACCAGCGTGCTTCTGATCCTGGCCATGCCGGTCTTCAGAGGGGCGATCACCATGCTCCTGGTGGAGCGAACGGGAAGCCTGGTCTTCTTCGACCCTGCGGGAGGAGGAGATCCGGTGCTGTACCAGCACCTGTTCTGGTTCATGGGTCACCCGGAGGTGTACATCCTGATTCTGCCGAGGTTCGGTATCGTGAGCCACGTCCTAGCGGCGGGGGCGCGAAAGCCGGTCTTCGGGTATGTGGGGATGGTCTTCGCCATGGCGGGGATTGGTGTGCTGGGGTTCCTCGTGTGGGGACACCACATGTATACCGTCGGTCTGGATGTGGATACCCGAGCGTACTTCACGGCGGCGACCCTGGTCATCGCTGTACCGACGGGGATCAAGATCTTTAGCTGGGTGGCGACCCTGTGGGGAGGAGTGGTGCGCTTCCGTGCGCCGGTTCTCTTCTGCGTGGGGTTCCTGGTGCTCTTCACCGTCGGTGGGGTCACGGGAGTGATCCTGGCCAACGCAGGGCTGGACATTGCGCTTCACGATACCTATTACGTGGTGGCGCACTTCCACTACGTGCTGTCCATGGGGGCCGTGTTCGGGATCTTTGCGGGGGTCTACTTCTGGTTCCCGAAACTGACGGGACTGACGCTGTCGGAGGTGGGGGGACAAGCCCACTTCTGGCTCTTCTTCCTGGGGGTCAACCTGACCTTCTTCCCGATGCACTTCCTCGGGCTGAGAGGAATGCCGCGGCGAATTCCGGATTATCCGACCATCTACAGAGGATGGAACAGGGTGGCGAGCTTCGGTTCGCTGATTTCCGTGAGGTCCGTGGTGGTCTTCTTTGCGACCGTAGGGGCCAGGTGGATCTACGGGGAGAAAAGCAGAGGAAACCCGTGGACCAGAGAGTGGGGACGAACCGCGCAGACCCTGGAATGGAGAC
>Ga0181581_10005176_pt1 | contig 10154 bp, 9 predicted proteins | sample 071ome_22_FD_132433 | JGI IMG/M metagenome (GOLD analysis project Ga0181581, IMG submission 132433) | Coastal salt marsh microbial communities from the Groves Creek Marsh, Skidaway Island, Georgia - 071404AT metaG (megahit assembly) | ecosystem: Environmental > Aquatic > Marine > Intertidal zone...
AGTCGGTGTGTCAAATACCGCCCCAGCATCTATCGCACCGTTTTTCAAAACCTCAACCCTTTGGGGCTGTTCTGGGTTTTGTAAAACCTGCCCATTGGCCATAAAATATTGGGGATTATGCCGACTTTGCCGATCGTCTAATATTGCTTTCATGGTGTACCCTGTTGTGTCAGTGTGGTCATATCAATCGCCATAACAGCTTCGCCTGTTATTTTTTCAAAGCCAAGACGTTCGTAAAATTTGTGCGCCTGCGTATTGTCTGCATAAACAGCCAATTTCAAAAATACGGCATGCCACACCGATGCAGCATGTTGGGCAATTTCGGATAATAATGCGGCGCCAACCCCCTGCCCGCGGATGTGATCTGATACCCATAAATCCGATAGATATACACCGCACCCGCCGCGCATGGTCGAAAACACAGGTGTGGCCAATCCGATGCCACAAGCTTGGCCATCCTGTTCGGCCAGCAGTGAAAAACAAGTGGGCGCATCGGAAAACAGCGCATGGTTTAACCCATTCAGCGTCGCCCGATAGGGATCATCCGAATCGTGCGCCAAGCGGCGTAACATAGCATCCACCACCTGCAGGTCAGCGGACTGTGCAATCCGAAAAACCGGCATTATCAGACAGCCCCCAAATTGGTTGCGGCCGCCCCCTTTAGGCCCAAAATGTCACGCGCGTCTTGGGGCGTTGCGGGGGTTCGGCCCATATCTTGGACAATACGCGCAATTTTTTCGACCTGCTCAGCATTTGATTTTGCCAAAACGCCGCGATCAATAAACAGGTTATCCTCTAGCCCGACACGCACATGCCCGCCCATGGATGCAGCCATCGCTGCCATTGGGATTTGATGACGCCCCGCCGCGAGAACCGAAAATTCATAATCATCCCCCAAAAGTTTGTCGGCCAAGCGTTTAATATGGATCAGATTTTCAGGATCAGGCCCCATTCCGCCCAGAACACCAAACACAAATTGTAAAAAGACTTTGCCCCGTATCAGGCCCCGCGATTTGAAATGATGCAGCATATAGACATGGCTTAGGTCATAGCATTCAAATTCAAACCCAGCACCGCGATTTTGGCCCATTTCGGTTAGGATAAATTCGATATCGCGTGGGGTATTTTTGAACACCAAGTCATCGCTATTTTCCAAAAACGGTTTTTCCCAATCAAACCGCCAATCGCGGTCTTTGACCGCCATCGGATAGAGCGCAAAATTCATGCTGCCCATGTTCAGTGAACACATTTCTGGGGCAACATGCAAAGCCGCGGCCAAGCGGTCTTGTAACGTCATAACAGCGCTGCCACCGGTGGTGATGTTCAAGACGGCATCTGTTTGTTCATACAGGTTCGGCAAAAACCCCATATAATGATCAACCGATGCTGACGGGCGCCCGTTTTGCGGATCGCGTGCATGTAAATGCAACACGGCCGCACCGGCATTTGCCGCATCGACCCCTTGGGATATGATATCATCTGCGGTTATGGGCAAATAAGGCGACATAGATGGGGTGTGAATGGACCCTGTCAGCGCACAAGTTATGATGATTTTAGACATATGGTCCCCCTAATCCATTTTTATTTCGGCAAAAAACTGGCCCAAGGATTTGTCCAATAATCCAATCAGTTCGTCCATTTGCGCATCATCAATAATCATCGGGGGACAAACCAAGAAATGATCCCCACTCAGGCCGCCACGCGTACGCCGCGAATAAATGATCAGCCCATTTTGATACGCAATTTCAACCAGTCGATTAAAGGCGTTCAGATGTTTGGGCAAAGCCGCCTTGGTCTGGCGATCCGCCATTAATTCAAATGCCATTAACAAACCCTGACCGCGCACATCCCCGATCAAGGGATATTTTTGCATCAAACTTTGCAAATGTGTGCGCAGGCTTTCACCCTGATCGGTGGCATTTTGCAGCAATGACATACGGTCGATTTCTTTGATCACAGCCGCACCTGCCGCACAGGCCAACGGATTACCTGCATAGGTATGCCCATGAATAAACCCGCCGGCATCTAACACAGCCTCCACAATCGGATCGCGGGCGATCATCGCACCAAGGGGTGCATAGCCACAGCCAAACCCTTTGGACAGGGCGATAATATCAGGGACCACATCCCAGTGTTCTGCGCCTAGGAATTTTCCCGTACGCCCTGCGCCTGTCATGACTTCGTCATGGATCAACAAAACGCCATAGGTGTCACAAATTTCGCGCACCCGCTGCATATAGCCGGCCGGCGGGACCAAGGCCCCCGTTGATGCGCCCCCAATGGGTTCAATGATAAAGGCCATAACGGTTTCTGGTCCTTGGTCCAGAATTTCCTGTTCCAACATCTGCGCGTAATGCAGACCCGTTGCAGGATCATCCGGATCCAATCCATCCAAATACGCGCGTGGCGCGGGAATTTTGGGCATTGCTTGCATCATAGGATCAAACGGGGCCGTCATGGGGGCATACCCCGTCAGGGCAAGCGCGCCCAAGGTCGCGCCGTGATAGGATGGCATCCGCGAGATCACTTTGTAGCGTTGGGATTGGCCTTGGGTCAGAACGTATTGCCGCGCTAATTTTATTGCACTTTCCACGGCTTCTGATCCGCCCGAGACAAAGAATACACGGTTCAAATCATCAGGGCATCGCGCCGCCGTTAATTCGGCCAATTCCTCGGCCGCATCGCATTGAAAATGCAGCCGATAGCCAAAGGTCGCTTTGTCCATCTGTGCGCGCATCGCGTCCAAAACTGCCGGGTTTGAATGGCCAATATTGGACACCATCGCGCCAGAGGATCCGTCGATATATCGTTTGCCCAACTGGTCCCACATATAGATCCCTTCGGCCCGATCTAGGTCTGGCCGTTCTAGGCGCGTTTGATAGAAAAGTTTGCTCATGTGTGACCTCTAATCTGACAAAGCGATGCAATCGGCTGGATCAATGCAAACACCGACCTGTACCCCAACCGGCAAAGGGGTCTGTGCAATCAATGCCATAGCCTGAAGTTCCATTGATCCAACATCCAAAAAATACCGTGCCAATTGACCCTGATAATCGACCGCTTTTATAATGGCTGGTACGCCTTTAGTGTGGTCAGGATCCAAAACAACTTTTTCCGATCGCACAATAATTTTGGCTTGCGTCCTGTTTTGATCCATTGCTGTACAATTTTCAATTGGAATGGTCAAAGATCCCAAATTCTGGGTGGTAAAATGGGCCGATCGTTCATCGCAGTTTGCCAATTGTGCCGCAACCACATTCGACGCGCCCAAAAACCGCGCCACAAATTCCGATTGTGGTCGGTTATAAACCTGATCTGGTGTGCCCATTTGTTCGACATTTCCAGCGCTCATCACAATGATTTTGTCTGACATGGCCAGTGCCTCGGATTGATCATGTGTCACAAAAATCGATGTCACTCCAATCCGATGTTGGATGGCCTTTAATTCAATTCGCATTTCTTCGCGCAGATTGGCGTCCAGCGCCGAGAGCGGTTCATCAAGCAACAAAACATCAGGTTCAATAACGATCGCACGCGCAAGTGCAATACGCTGCTGTTGGCCCCCTGATAGCTGAGCAGGATAGCGATCTTCGATACCTGGCAGGCGCACGATGTCTAGCGCGTTTTTCACCTTGGCCACTGCATCCGATTTTGAAACACCGCGATATTTCAAACCAAACGCAATATTTTCCCCGATGGTTTTATGCGGAAACAACGCATAGTTTTGAAACACCAGCCCCAAATTGCGTTTATGGATTGGCACATCATTTATACGCTGATCATTGACGCAGATATCGCCTGCGCTGGGGGTTTCCAGCCCTGCGATCATCCGCAAGATGGTTGTTTTCCCGCATCCTGACGGGCCAAGTAACGTGGTAAAGGCCCCATCCTCAAATGTGATATTTGCCTGTTTTACAGCATTCACTGCCCCGTAATTTTTAACCAAATTGCGTAATTCGACCTGCGCCATATTTTCACCTGTTTGAAATGGTTTGGCCCAAATTTTGGGCCAAACCGCATTATATTACGCGCCTTTGGAAACGCGGTTCCACTGTTTGCTTTGTGCTTTTTCCTGGGCGTTCCAGAATTCCGGATCACGGAATACCAAACTGTCCAATTTGCCCGTTGGATCAAAGGCAGGCAGCGCCTGAACATCTGCGGGCATATCAACCTTGGTTGGATCCAATGATGATGGGTATTTCTGACCCGATGCCACCGCCAGCGCCGTTTGCGGATCAAGCATAAAGTTCAACAGCTCTTCGGCCTCAGCCATGGGTGATCCTTTCAGGACGAACATGGATTCCATCCACGCCAAACCGTTGGGCGGATCGATATAGGCGATGGGATGACCTTGGGCCTGCAATGCAGCCACGCGTCCTGACCATGCTTCGGTGACATAGATTTCCTCTTTTGCCAGCAGGTCCATCAATTCGGCGCCAGATGACCAATATTTCAACACTAAATCGCGATGTTCGCGCGCCTTGTCCCAGACGGCATCCCAATCAGAAATTGCGTTGGGATCTTGGCCACTTTGCAACGCACCATACCATGCACGGTTGGCCCAATCACCGCCCCAGCCGCCAATCTTGTCTTTCAGGTCTTTGCGCAGCAACAGGTTTGCGCCCAATTCTTTGGCTTCGGCTTCGGTGATGTATTTCGTGTTATAGGCAATGCCTGTTGTTCCATAGTCATAGGGTACCGCTGACAGGCTGTCGGGGGTAATTTTGCGGAATGGATCCAGCATAGCCGTCATAACATTGGCCAGATTTGGAATGTTCGCTTCGTTCAGGGACACGCCATAGCCTGCATCAACCCAGCGTTTGTACCAATTTACACCGGAACTGTGCAAAATGTTGTGACCAACGGTGCCGCCCGCCGCTTTGATCTTGGTCAACACTTCGTTTTCACCACCAAAGGTGGCATCAACAACGGTGTTTCCAGTCGCGGCCTCATAGGGGGCAAAGGCATATTTGCGCAGCGCTTCGGATACAACGCCGCCCCAGCCTTCGAAATGTAATTCGGTGCCTGCGGCATGCGCCATGCGCGCCATCGATGTCATCGCGCCACCGGCAACACCCGCCGTAATGGCGGCACTGCCCATCAACCCGAAAAAGGTTCTGCGATCAACATCGCCATTTCCAACTGCTTCGCGCAGTTTTTCATAACGCTTCGTGCTATCAATTTTTTTCATTATTCGCTCCTTGTTGTGCGGCTATATTTTGTGTTTTGAAAAATAACGCGCCACTCCTGCCGCTAGGATTGGCACGCCAAGCGTGAAACAGATCATTACAAAGCCCAGGGCATTGATTTCCGGACTAACGGAATTTCGCAGCATCCCGAAAATTTGCGTGGGCACCGTTTCCATCCCCGACGGGCGCCAAAAAATCGTTGCCGTGATATTGTCGAACGATAGGGTAAAGGCGAACAAAGCCCCCGCAAAAACCGCAGGCATCATCAATGGAAAAGTGATGGAAAAAAACGTCTGAATTGGTCCTGCGCCTAGCGACCGCGCGGCCTCTTCGTAATCGGTGCGGATGCCGGTTAATCGCGCCTGCACCACCAAAACCACAAATGGCAGCGCAATGATCGAGTGCCCCAAAACCAACAAACCAAACGATCGCGGCATATGTAACCACCGCATAAAAATCAGCAATCCGACCGCCAAAACCGTTTCAGGTACCAAAATTGGGGAAATAAGGAATGTTGTAACGATATCTTTGCCTTTGAACGGGTAACGCACCAATGCCAAGGCCGCCAAGATACCCAAGGTAGTGGCGATCACCATACTGCACAACCCCAAGGCCAAACTGGTTTTTAAAGCCCGCAGGATTGCGTCGTTTTCGGCCAGTTTGTAAAACCAACGCAGACTGATCCCCTGGATCGGGAAACCGCCGAATTGCGCATCGTTAAATGCCAACAGCAGCACAACTACAATCGGCGCAAACATAAATCCATAGACAAGGATCGTGTAGAATTTCAGTAATGACCAAACCCGCATAACGCCCCCCTATGACAATGCCCGTGATAATTGTTTCAAACCCATCAAGCGGCTATAAAGAATAACCACGCTGCCCAGCAGCACCAACAGGGTAAAGGATAACGTGGCCCCCATTGGCCAATTCAATTCGGTCACGATTGCATCATAGATGAGGTTCGCAAACAGGAAATCGCGCGGGCCACCCAAAATCAACGGCGTTACATAACTGCCGCCGGTCAGGACAAAAACCAACAATCCCCCCGCCGCCAAACCGGGCAGTGACAGTGGCAATGTAACTTGGACAAATGCCTGCCACGGGGTCGCGCCCAAGGTACGCGCCGCCGGTTCCAGATTGCGATCAATGCCATCCAGACTGACGTAGACATTCAAAATCATATAGGGCAGGAACACATGGATAAACCCGACAATAACCGTAAATTCGTTATACATCATCGCCACAGGTGCATCGGTGAACCCCAGCGCCATCAACAGTGAATTAATCGCCCCTTGGGATCCAAAAATATGGATCCAGCTTAGTGTACGAATGATGAAACTGATCCAAAACGGCATAATCAACAGCAGCAACAACAACCATTTGTGCGGTGTCTGCGTCATCGCAATAACATAGGCGGGAACATACCCCAAAACGGCTGCCAAAACTGTCACAATCAGTGACAATCGCAGCGTTTTCCAAATCGCCCCGTGATAATATCCATCACTGGCCAATTCTTGCCAATTACCAAATTGGAACGCCGCACGATCGACCGCCAGATCAATGTTTTCATAAAAGGAATATACCAAGATAAAGGCCATGGGGATCACAACCATCGCCAGAATAAAGGCCAAGGACGGCGATAGGAGTTTCAGCGCTCTGGGGTCGGATTGTGTCATAATGCTGCACGGTGTTGTTATGTGCTTAGGTTGCAATGAATTGACAGTTTCAGCAAATTGATAGTAAATATATCAATCATTAATTTAATTAATAGTTTTGGGGACAAACCATGGTTCGCAGCGAACATAACAAATTCGTTTTTCAATTGGATTGGAACCTATTGCGAACCTTTTTGGTTATTGTAGAAGAAAACAGCATTTCACGCGCGGCGGCACGACTGATGCGCGGTCAACCTGCAGTCAGTTTGGCATTGCAGCGGTTAGAGCAAGAAATGGGCTGCAAATTGATCGAACGCGGCAAAGGCAGTTTCCGGCTGACCGCCGCAGGGCGGCGATTGTTCGAGGAATGTGATGGAATTTTCTCGGACGTGTCACGACTGCGCGATGTTACGATGCGCGCCTCGCAAAATGTATCGGGCAATGTCACCATTTCTTTGGCCAGTCATGTGATTACGCCAATCTTGAACGACATGCTCAGGGTCATGCACCAAACCTATCCCGATATTACGTTTGAAATAAAGACAGCCACCAGCCATCAGGTGGCCAGATCGGTTTTGGACCGCGATGCAAGTTTTGGGATTTGTTTGGTAAACCAACGGGTCCACGAACTGGAATATACTCTTTTTTACCGCGAGTTTTTCGGGTTTTTCTGTGGCAAACCGCATCGCCTGTACGGCCAAACGGGACTGTCCATTGGCGACATCCAATATTGTGATACGGTATCATTTGAAACCGACGACCTTAACGATGCGCTACGCCCGATTGCGCTGTTGCGCGAAAAATGGGGCCTGGTGCACCGTACAGTCGGCAAGTCGTCGCAATTAGAAGAGGTCCGCCGCATGATCGAATGTGGTTTGGGGATTGGCGCATTACCGCTACATGTCGTAGAACGCGAACTGCGCGACGGCAGCCTGTGGCGATTACCCCCCTATCAAGACCCGCCAGCCATTGACATATTTCTAACACGCCATCCCAAAAAACGCATGAACCGTGCAGAAAAAGCATGCCTCGACTATCTGTTCCAAGCGGTCCAGGACATACCCTTGGCCGAGCGCACATATCACGGGTCAACAGAGTAGCGGGAAACCCCTCGATCAGTTATGTTGATTTTTGGAGGGTCCATATGAACACCAGTCGAGGTCATTTTGCTCACAATTGATACTTTTAAATCGATTTTAAATTTTTGTTAAAGAAGATATTCGTCAACCCTTCACTGGTAGTTTTAGATCTATTTTACTAAGCATATTTTAGACTCCCATAGAATATCTTGGTTATCTACGACTCCTACTTGCATATTCGATATGTGATAAATTGTTATTCCATAGATATATGAAGGTGTGAGCCTCCCGATTTGAATTTGTTCTTTGGAATTTGATTGGCGAAATAGCGAATGTGATACTGCCAGAACATATGACATGATCTATGCTTAGGCTTGCTATGAGCTGACTAATTTAGTGCATCCATTTTGATAAATTTTATTGACAATAGTTTAGAACGGAATAAGCGCTCAATATCAAAATGCTTCCCTTCAACCATGCAGTGCACGGAACGTATATGACGAAACCAAACACCGGGATTGTTCTGGCACTTATGGGTGCTTTAATCCTAACGCCAGATAGTTTGCTCATGCGCTTATCCAGCTTGAATGGCGGGGAAATGTTAGCGTGGCGCGCAAGTTTAGCAGGAATTATGTTTTTGCTAATTGGAACAATAAAAATACAACCAAAAAACTTCCGCTCAGATATTTTTCTATCTCGAAATTTTGCAGTGTTGGTATTATGCCAAGTCGCAAATACGAGCTTCTTTTCTTTTGCTATTTCATTTGCTCCAGTTGCGCTGGTACTAATAACAGTCGCAACTGTCCCAATCATTGCAATCGCACTTGGCAGTTACTTTTTGGGCGAGCGCGCCAACGCCCAAACGTGGATAATATTAGGAATTGTAATAACTGGGATCATTATCTCTGTTTTTGGGGAACTTAAGCATTCCTTAAGTTGGTCACCGAAAACAATCTTAGGAGCATTATTGGGCCTTGGTGTTGCCTTTAGCTTGGCTACGAACTTCGTCATAATTCGGCATGATAGAAATGTAGCATTCGAAATGGCACTAGGCGTTGGCGCAGTCATAGCGGGGCTTTGTGCATTTACGCTTTTTCCTACCGCGCTGTCAGTTGGCCTGGGTAGTGGTCTAATCATCGCTAGCACAGGGATCATAATCCTTCCGGTTTCCTTTATTTTGTTGTCGCGCGCTGCACGTTATACAAGCGCCTCAAATGTCAGCTTATTAATGTTACTCGAAACTGCGCTAGGCCCCCTGTGGGTATGGATCGCCATCGGTGAGACACCAACACACTTCACTCTCATAGGCGGCACTATTGTTGTATCAGCAATAATTTATTTTCTAACGACTGAGAGTACTGCCGCATCCTAAGCTATCGGGCAATAAGGTAACACGTCCATCGCCGATGAGTATGAGAAGCTGCTGCAAGCCAATGGCCTTGGCGCTTGCAAAAGCGGCCAGGACATCAGGACATCCTTAGAAATCCTTTAACAGCCTTGTGGTCTCAGGATCAAGGAATCCGGCGACGGTGGCTTCTGTTTCCAGGTTCAACGCGTGTTGTAATCCACCAGAGATCGCTTGATTAAGTACCCGCTTCATCGCCCGAGTTGAAAGCGTAGGCAGCGCGGCGAGTTGCGTTGCAACGGCTTCAGCCTCACTTAAGAGTTCATCATCCGGCACCACCTTCCACGCGACACCAATCTCTTGCAATTCAGCTGCAGAATAACGATTACACAAAAAGAGCATTTCGCGCGCCTTAATCGGGCCGACGATGTTGGGTAGGATTGAGGTTACAGCACCCGTTACGAATAGGTTGAGCGACACCTCGGGGAAGAATGCCCGCGCGCTTTCTGCCCAAATCGGAAAATCACAATTTATGGCCCATTCGAAGCCACCGCCAACGGCCCAACCATTAATAGCACCAACAACTGGTTTTGCGCCCATTACAATGGACACTGTTGCGCGTTGAATGGCATCAACAACCGCACGCGCTTCTTCTTCGGTTTCTGGGTGAACATGTTCATGTCGGTCATCACCAGCACAAAATGCGCGCCCTTTGCCCGTGAATATAATAGCACGCGTTTCGGGGTCTCGATTTGCGTCATCAAATGCTACTGAAACCTCGTTGATCAGTTGACGGTTCATCGCATTCATCGCATGCGGTCGGTTCAGTGAAATCGTCCTGACCCCGTCTGCCGTGATTTCTGAGCAAATGGTTTCATAGTTA
>Ga0181581_10005178_pt1 | contig 10153 bp, 6 predicted proteins | sample 071ome_22_FD_132433 | JGI IMG/M metagenome (GOLD analysis project Ga0181581, IMG submission 132433) | Coastal salt marsh microbial communities from the Groves Creek Marsh, Skidaway Island, Georgia - 071404AT metaG (megahit assembly) | ecosystem: Environmental > Aquatic > Marine > Intertidal zone...
CCCGTAGGCCCACCCCGGGTCGGCCAGTCACCCGGGCCCACCCCCCCCCCCTCTCCGCCCCGCTGTCCGCGGCCCGGGGCGTCCCCGGGCCGCGGCGGGATCCCCGCCCTGTCGGGGAGCGCCCCCCCCCCCGGCTCTCCCCGCAGAGAGCGGTGCTGCACGGGGAGCTGCTGATCCCGGCGACGGCAACGGGCCTGCTGCCCCTGAATCTGTCGACGCTGCTGAGGACGACGGGGTACGCGGTGGAGGAGATGGGGCACCTGCCGCTGAAGATCGCGCACGAGGGGTGCGGGGCGTCCCTGGCGACGGTGGTGACGCGGGACGTGCTCGAAGAGCAGGAACGGCGCGCGGGTGGTTGCTGCGGGGCGCGCGTCGTCGAGGAGACGCGGTGCCTGTACCGGCACCGGTGCATCGGGTGCGGGGTGCAGGTGGCCTTCTACGAGTGGAAGCGCGCCGGGGTGGCCGCCAAGCAGGGGCGCGCCCAGCTGGCCAACACGTCCCGGCGGGTGGACTACGGGGGGTCTGTCATGGGCGCGAGCCTGGGCCTGCTCCCGGCCAACGTGGACCCGCGCGCCAAGCAGGCCGCGATGGCGAAGCGGGACTCGCAGCGGAAGATGCCCATGGGCCCGATGAAGTGACGCGGGGCGCGCTTGAACTCTAGAGGCTCACGAGGCTGGCTGCGACACTGCAGGCCAGGCTCCCGGCAATGTCCCCGGCGATGAGACCGCCCATGGCCGCGACGCCCGCGTAACGCGGGGGCGCCGCGGACACGGCGCACACCGTGACGATCCCGCTGACCCCGAGCCCCAGCGACACCCGGAGCCCCGCGAAGGCGGCCCGCGCCGCCAAGAACTGCCACTGCCCCGGCACCAGGGACAGCGGCGGCGCGACGGGGCGGCCCTCGTCGTCGAGCTTGACCTCCCGGGCCCCGCTCCCGAACACCAGCGCCCACGCGTGCCGCGCGCAGTCCAGCGCCAGCCCCACCGCCGCGTCCGCCGCGGAGAAGAGCAGGTGCGACTCCACCACCGCCGCGTAGGTCTGGCGAACCGACGCCCCGTCCCGGCCGAGGTACTGCCAGAACAGCGCGCTCCCCTGGGCCTGGTCGCGGAGGTACTCGGGGATGTCCCGGCACAGCCCCCACGCGCGCCGGGACGAGAGCCCCCGGACGGCCTCGTTCTGCAGCGTCACGAGGAGCGCCGACCGCGCCAGCTCCACCGCCCCCGTGCGCAGGGCCCCCCACAGGACGGTGGGCCAGGGGATGGGGTCCGGGGCGCCCACGTGGCCCGTCTCGTCGCTGTCGTACGCGAGCAGCTGCGCGTTGTACTCCCCGAGCGGGCCCAGGAGGTTCATGAGGAAGTGCCTCAGCGCTGCGGGGCAGGGGGGGGGGCGCGGGGCGGGGTGGACGGCCTGGCGGGGGCGACGGGCGGGGGCGACGGGCGGGGGCGGGCGCCGGCGCGACAGCCGCGGCCGCGGCGGGGGGAGGGAGGGCGGGCGGGCGCCCCACCGAACATCCCCCACCCGCGGGCGGTGAAGACCTTCTCCATCCCGCGCGTCCGGTAGCGCCAGACGCGGGCCGAGTCGACGTCGACGAAGGTGTGCTCCGACGAGAGGAGGGAGGCGAGGAAGTCCCCGCCGACGGGAACGCTCCGGAAGGCCTCTTCGAGCTCCGCGACCCGGGCGGAGAGCGCCTCGGCCTTGGTGTCGGCGCGCACCGTGCCGGTGGCGAGCTGGTGCAGGAACCAGGCGGCCGTGGCCCCGGCCAGGGAGTGCGGGGCAGCGGGGGACCCCGCGGCCCTCCCGGCCTCGGCGGCCGCGGCGGTCGCCCATTGCGGGGCCTTGATGAGGTTCCCGTGGGTCGCGAACCTGCGAGGGGGTCGCGGAGAGAGTGGCTGGGGCCCGGGACCCGCGGGGGCTCGTTCGGAAAAGCGCGCCGATCCCGCGCTGCGCCGGCGGGGACGCGGCGGTCTCACCACTCCGACGGGACGTTGATCACGAGGCCCGACCCGGAGCCCCGACTGCGGGCCGCGAGGGCCAGCACCCGCTCGGCAGTGGCGGCGAAAGCCATCCGATCCGCCCCGCCCAAAAAAAAAGCCCCCCTGCTTCCGACCGCGCGGGGCTCGGGAGGGTGCCCGGTCCACGCGACGGGCACGGGGGAGACTGGGCGCGGGACGCCCCCCGTCCACCGTGACGGCCAGCGACGGCAGCCCCCTCCGGCCGCAGCGCGCGGGCGGGTCCCTGACTGTCACGCCGGGACGCTGCCAGAGACGGCGTCCCGGCGCCAGAGGGTCCCCCCGGCTCCCCTGCGCCGGGGAGGGGCCCGCGCCAGTCCCGGGCCCGCTCCGTTCAACCGCCCCCCCGCTACTCGTCCAGCCACCGGGACACCATCAGCGGCAGGTCGGCGCTGCTCGAGGCCCCCGGCCGCGGGGGTGCCTGCCGCGCCCCGCCCTCCCCTGGCCGCTGCGCCGCGGGGCCCGCGCCCGCGCCCCTCCGCACGGTGCCCTTGTACCGCCGCTCGGCGCCGCTCCCGCCCCTCCTGGGCAGGCGGAGGCTCCTCGAGGGCTCCAGCGCCGGGTCCGCCCCCCAGCCCGCCGCCCCCGCCCCGGCCGCGCCGCCCCGCGGCGGGTTGCCCGACGCCCCGACCTGCGCGCCCCTGGGGCTGCCCCCGCTCCCGCGCCGCGGGGGGCTCCCGCTCCCGCGCCGCTGCGTGAGCTCGGCCGCCCGCGTGTCCTGGAGGAGAGCCTGGAACTCGGCCCCCGGCGCGGCCTCGCCCGCGGCCGCGTCCGCGACCCGGCCGTGGCTCCGGGCGCGGCGCAGGGTGCGGGACGGGGCGGGGGCGAGGTCCCCGGCCGCGGGGGGCGCGCCGCCCGGGGGCAGCCGCCGCGCGGCGGGCGGGGCGGGCGGGCCCGCGGGCGCGCCGGCGGCCGGGGACGGGCCCCCGGCAAGCGGCCCCGGGTGGCGCCCCCGCGGGAGGGGCGCCGGGGGGACGTACGCCGGGGACAGCCCGTGCATCTGCCCGCCGCCGACCTGCGCCGCGTTGCCGGCGAGGTTCGCCCCCATCTCGATGGCGCGGATCCCGTTGAAGACGCCCGCGTCGACGGCCTTGATGCCGTGGCCGCGGTTGCCAGAGATGACGACGTCCCCAGAGACGCGCGCGACGGCGCCGCGGCCGAGCACGGAGGCCCCGCAGCCGCCGTTGCCGCAGAGCGCCACGGCCCCCGCCAGCTCGCAGGCGGCCCGGACGACGTGGAGGCCGTCCCCGGCGTTGCCCGAGGCCTCGGCCCCCGCGGCGGCGACGCTGGCGCCGTCCCGCACCGCCACGCCGCACTCGCCGTTCCGGCACGCGTCCAGGTCGGCGACCTCGACCATGGCCCCCTGGCCCGCGGCGAGGAGGCCGCAGCCCGCGTTGTCGTGGAGGCGGAGGCCCCGCCCGCGGAGGCGGCTGCCCGTGCCCTGGACCACGACCCCGTGCCCGGCGCCCCGGGAGACGTCCAGGCCGTCGGCCCGCAGCGTCGCCGTCCCGCCGAACTCCACCCCGGCGCCCCCGCTCCGCTCCACCGCCACCCCCGCCAGCGCCGCGTCCGAGCCCGTGCTCAGCAGGACCCCGCAGTGGAACGACGCGACGGCCACGCGCTCCATCGTCAGCCCGCGGCAGAAGCGCGTGCACAGCACCGCCGCGCTCTTGGCCTGCCGGGCCCCGGCCCCCTCCATCCGCAGCCCCTCCAGCCGGCACCCGGCCGCCTGCACCGCCAGCAGGCACGAGCGCCCGAGGTGCTGCGCCTCGTCGAGGCGCCGCGAGACGAACCCGGCCAGGGACAGCGACCCGTCCCCCACGCGCAGGTCGTCCGACAGGTCCCGCACCATGCGGTCCACGCTGTCCTTCTTGGGCGGCGGCAGCACCTCGGCAAAGGCCGGCTCGAACCACAGCCTCCCGTTGCAGACCTCGGTCCCCGCGTGCCGGACCACGAGGCCGGCCCCGTGGCGCCGCGCCTCGGCCCCCGACAGCCCCACCGTCACGTCCCCGCCCCGCAGGTCGATCCGCCGCACCTCCCTCCGGTCCAGCAGCCGCTGCAGGTCCCCCCGCTCCATTCCCGGCCACCCGTGCACCTCGGCGATCGCCCCCGCCGCCACGGCCCCCAGGACCTCCTCCGGGAGCCGGTTCAGGGCCAGGAGGGGCGCGACGGCGCCGAGGAGCGCCTCGCACGTCGCGATCCGGCGCGCCGCCGCCCCCGACGCGTCCCCCCCGCCGCCCGTCGCCTCGCGCGCCCGCGACAGGATCTGCAGCGCGGCGCCCTGGACCTTGGTCAGCCCGTCCCAGGCGCGCTCCGAGTTGAGGCGGATGCGGAGCGCCCGGGCGAGGTCGTCCAGGCCGGACGTCGGGAGGTTGGACGACGCGAACGACCGCGGGCCCACCAGCGGCCTCGCGGGGTCCTCCCGCGGCGGGACGAGGGCCGGCGCCGGCGCCTGTCGCCCGGCCGCCCGGCCCCGGGGGCTGGCCCCCTCCCCCTGCCCCTTGCCCGCCCCCGCCCCGCCGACCGAGTCGGGCGACGCCGCCGCCGTCGCGGGCGCGTCGTTCCGGGCCGTGTCGCGGCTCGACCCGGACTCGCGCGAGGGGGGCTCCCGCCGCGGGGGCACGGAGCCCGCGGCCCGGAGGGCGGCGATGTCCCGCTTCAGCGACATGCCGAGGCGCCCGGGGGCCGCGGGCACGGGCGAGCGGGGCCCCGCGGCGCCGCCACGGGGCGTGGTCGGCGGGATGCCGGCCGCGCCGGCCGTCTTGCCGACGGGCACCTCGGGCGACGCCCCGCCGTGGGTGGCGACCTCCAAGCGCTTCAGCGCGGCGACGCCGGCGCGGGAGGCCGGGGCGTCGCGGGCGAGGTTGGCGTTCCCGTGGCGCGCGGCGACGCGCTGCGCCCGGGACAGGTCCCACGACGGCGCGCTCGGGAGCGCCTGGGCGGGGCCGGCGGCCGGGGCGTCTCCCCCCGTGATGAAGGGGGACGACGCCTCCGAAGCGGCCGACTTGGGACGGGAGCGGGCCGACGACGGGCGGGACCGCGGAACTAGCGCCGATGCCAGGCTCGGCGACGAAGTACCTGCGCGGAGGGTCCGGGGCGCCGTAGCTTTTGCGCGGGGAGGGGGGGCAGCAGCCAGGCGACTTCGTACCTCGCCGGCGCCATCGGCGATCCGCAGGAGCGCGAGGGCATCCGGGAAAGCGTTCCTCGCAGGGCGCGAGCACCTCGCTGCCGCAGGCACCGGGGGGACACGTGCGGCGGGGAGACCCGCGGCATCTCGTTGTCACGGGGCCGCCCTAGGATCCAAACGGGGGAACTCACCCGGCTGATCCGTGATAAAGGGAGACCCGGGAGCCCTGTTCGTGGGCGCAGGTCGGGGTCTTGGCCGCGAGTCCGCCTCGATACGCTGCAGACGGGGGGCGGAGGGAGAGGCGAGTGACGGGGGCGCCGATGGGCCCCTGGGGAGAGAGCCCCGCGCCAGCCGGCCGCTGGGCGGGCGACCCCCTGCTTGAGAACAGCCCCCCGCACCGCATAATTGGTTTAAGCGGGATTGCCGTGCTTAAAGCGATGCGTAACCCCCCATTATTCAATAAATCGCGCGGCAAGGCTGCGGCGTGTTCCGGAATGGGACCTCACCTTTTCCTCCAACAGGAGCTCATTGAGCTCCGCTAGACACTGAATGAGGACCCGCTTCTGGTACGTCTCGCTCCCAAACACCTGCAGCGCAGCCTCAGCCGCGGCGGGGGGAAACATCTTGGCCGGAATGGGGCGCTTGGGCCTACCCTCTCAATGATGGGCCCTGGCAAGGGCGTGCAGCGGCGATGGGGCGCGTGCCGCGTGCGCGCGCTGGGGTCTAGGCGAGTTTCTGTCGCGCAAGGGGCGGGCGTGGCTCCCCTGAGGGCCCGCAGCGGGCCGCCCGCCGGGTGCGTGTCTGGTGGTACTGGCACAGGGCCACAGGTTCAACACGACAGCTCAGGACGATGCCTGGGCGATGAGGCGGTCGAACGTCGAGGCCATGTCCGGGTTGTTCTGCCGGAGTGCCTTGAGCGCCTGGAGGATCTTGGCACGCCCCTCCTCGGCCTCGCCGAACCGGCGGGCGAGCTCGTCCGGGTCGAGGCTGGGGACAGCGGGCTGGTACCTGCCCGCCACGGCCTCCTCGCACCGCTTGGCCATACGCTGCAGCGTGGCAGTGCGGACCAGCGCCTCCGTTTTGGCCCCGACGGACCGGGCGAGGGCGGCCTGGAGGTCCTCCTCCTCCTGGCGGAGGGCGTAGCAGCGGGACGAGACGCGCTCCGACTCCTCGGCGACGGCGGCGCGCATCTGCTCGAGCTCGCCGATGCGGCCGTCGGTGGCGACGGCCTCCTTCTCTGTCTCGCGGATGGAGCGCTTGAGGTCGGCGACCTGCTTCTTGACGCCGGCGACCGTGTGGGCGGCCCCGTGCTTCGAGTTGGCGAGCGACTTGCCCTTGGTGGAGATGATCTCGCGTTTGACGATGGCCCGCTCCATCTCCGTGATGAGCTTCTCCTGGAGCCGCTTGAGCTCCTCGAACCGGAGCCGCATGCGGTGGATCTCCTTCTTCATCGCCGCCACAACCTCGTTCCCGACGTCGGGGTCGATCGCGTCCTGCATCTCCTTCTCGAGCTGCAGCTTGCGCTCCCAGAGCATGATGGCGCGCTCCGTCTCGACAATCTCTGACATGAGCCCGCGCTTCTCCTCCTTGCTCGCGTCGATCCGGGCCTCCATCCGCGCCGCCTCCATCTCCATCTCCTTGAGGTCGGCCAGGATCTTCCCCGTGAGGTTTGTGTTGTCGCGCTCGAGGGCGTCCTGGAGCTCCTTGTTCTTCGCGATGAGCTCGTTGATCCGCGTCATCTCGTTCTGCATGCGGCTCATGGCCTGCTCGAGCTGCTTGACGTCCTTCATCGCGCCGTCGTACTGCTTCTCCATGCGGGCGCGCTTCTGCATGACGACAGTGAACTCGGACTTCTGCCGGGCCGTCTTCTCCTCGAGCTGGTTGTTCTCGTTGACCACGCCCACCAGCTGCGTCTGGAACTGGATCCACCGGTGCTGCAGCGCCTTGCCCTCCACCGTCTTCTGGTGGATCTCCTTCTGCAGGTTCTTGATCGTCGCCTCTAGCGGGCCCATGTTCTCGTCCTCCATGTTGGCCGTGAGCTTGTCGTACTGCTTGTTCAGGAAGTCGACATACTTGGCCTTCTTGTCGATCTCGTCGTTCCTCCTGCGGATCTCCTGCTGGTATTTCTCGATCGTCGAGGCGCGCTCCGCGAGCTCATCGTCGAGCAGCTTGAGCGTCTGCTGCAGCTGGTCGTTGTGGCTCTGCGTGTTGAGTACGTCAACCTCAACCTTGGCCAGCTCGTTCTGCAGGTTGATGGCCGTCAGCTCCTCCTGCCGGACCTTGTCCTGGAGCTTCTTGGTGACCTCGATAGCCTTCTGCGCGCTCTTCTCCAGCGTCACCTCCTCCGACAACCGGCCCATGAGCTGGTTCTGCAGTTCCTGGATCGCGTTGGCCACCATCACCTGCTGCCGGTCCAGCTGGGACTGCTCCGCATCAAGCTTCTTGCCCTCCTTCTCCTCGCCGGCCAGCGTCTCCTCCATCTCCTCGAGTGCCTTGCTAAGCTTGACGAACTGCACCTGGCACGCCTCCTGCTTCCCCAGCAGCGTCTTGATCTGCTTCTCCAGGTACTGCGCCTCCCCCTGCACCTTGCGGAGGAGCGACATGAGCTGCTCGTTGCGCTGCTGCTCCTTCACCACGTCCTTCTTTACGCCCTCGATCTCGCTCGTCACGTTCATCGCCTCCTCCTTCTGCTTGGCGATCGCCTCCTGCGTCGCGCTGAGCGCCTCGTCGCGCTTGGCGATCCCCACCAGCGCGCTCTTCCAGTGCTGCGCAAGGTTCTTCTTCTCGAAGTGGATCGACTCCATCTCGCGCGCCGCCTCGTTCAGCGTCTCCACGGCCGCCTGCGTCTCCTTCTGCTGCGCCGTCAGCTGCACCTTGAGCATGCTCAGTTGCTGGTGCTTCTGCTTGAGCGTCTCCTGCAGCCGGTCGATGTACAGGTCTTGCTCCATCTTGGCCTTCTCGAGCTTCTGGGCCGCCTGCTCGGCCGCGTACGTCACGCGCCTCGTGACCGCGATCTCGCTCTTCATCTCCTCGTTGTACTTCTCGATCTGCTGCAGCGTCTGGTTCAGCCGCTCCAGCTCCCTCTGGAACACCTCCACCCTGCGGGGGCGCAGGAGCCCGGGGGCCGCGTTCGGGGCACCGTCGGCACCCGGGCCGCGCGGGCGCCAGGGCAGGCTTCGAGGGGGGGGTGGTGCGCCGGCGGGCGCAGGGACTCACCTCTTTTCCTCCTCCTTGGTACGCCCGGCCTGCTCCTGGGCGAGGACGCGCAGCCTGCCGACGTCCTCCTCCGCCCTCTGGCGGATGGCCGTCGTCTCGGTGTAGTGATCATGAGCCTTCTCGAGGCCTATTTGGAGGTTCGCCAGCTGCTGCTGGGCCCCGTACAGGTCCACACCGAGATCCTCACGCGTCTTTTTAGCCCTCTGCAAACGGCGGAAAGCGGACGGGGGGAGGGTTGGGGCTCCCCTGGGGCAGCCTCGGCGCGGAAATGCCGCCCAACAAAACAAAGGAGCACCACGCCACGCCAGGAGGGACGGGGAAGGGGCAGACGCCGGTGGGAGGGAACTCGCAGCCATAAAAACATTACATCATCCACGTGCGGAGAGGATGACGTGCAACGGGCCACCCATCAGGACGCCAGGCATTCAAGATGCTCGAAGGGGGAGCCAGCAACAAGGAGCCGGGAACCGCGTCGCTAGGCGGGGTCCAATGCCTGGATCGGCAGTCAAATATTGTGTGTTCATCTTGTCACTCCGCACGCGGGACCGCGCCGGATATCTCTTCCCTGTCGCGGAGAGCTAGGCGTGCCTCGTTTGGTGTTGAGAACATCTTCTCGCAGGGTCCCCCGCAGCGCGTTACTCAGGGAGATGACGGGAGCGAGCGCACGGCACGCGGCTTCTGACCGAAGAAAAGAGCGCGACGCAAAGACCCTCCGCCGGCCGGACGGCCTACTCACCTTGAGCTCCTCCGCCTTCTCTCTGAGCTGCTCGACGAGCTTCTGCCTGCTCTCCTCGAGCTGCGCCTTCAGGGCGTCCTGGGCGCGCTTCATCAGCGGGTGGTCCGGGTTCATCGCACCGTCCTCCCCGAAGATCCCCAGGTCCTCCTCGTCCTCCACGTCACTCTCCGGCCCGGGGCCCGCGGGCTCGTCCTCATCGGAGCCTGAGGGGCCCCGCCGGGGGTCGTTGTAGTCCGGGTCGTCCATCGTCCCGCACTTGCCGTCACACGCTACGAGTCGCCGGCGAGTTGAGTGCCTGGGGACCGTCGTGAGAGCCGCCTATGAGAGGTCGTGCCCGCCCCCCCGTGACACGGACCCCCCTGCACATACAGCCCCACCTGCGTCATCCATGCCCTGACGGAATGTCCCGGGCGAGGGGGTGTGGGGGCTCACTTGAAAGCCCCCCGCCGCGCGACGGGATCGGTAGTGCCCATAAAATCGCTATGGTCCAGGTCATCAAAGCCCTAGCCGCGGCTGCGGTCGCGACCACAGTCCTCCTCGGGGCCAGCGCGTCCCCGACGCTCGTGGTCTCCGATCCCACCGGTTCGTCTGTCCCTGCCGGTTCTTTCGAGCGCGTGTCGAATGTAGATGCGTCAACCGTGGAGGCCCTCGTCGCGTCGTTGACCGGGAGGGCGCCTTCGTCCTCCTCGAGCGAGAAGCAGTCCGAAGAGGTGCGTGGCAGCGCGAATCGACCCATGCGTGTCCAATACAGCGAGGTGTTAGCCGTATCGCGCGCATGGACGCGCTACTGCGCCAAAGAACCCCGCATGTAGCGTGCCGGTCCCCCCTGAAGCGTTGCCCCTCGCCCCCCCCCGCAGATCGCTACGATGCTCTCCGCCGACCTCTTCGCCCTCCCCAATGGCGTGGCCTTTTTCCAGGTCCCCATGGGAGAGCCTCTCCTCCCCACGGGTGAGTCCTCCGGGCACATTCCAGCCCTCGCCGACCCGTGCGCCCCCGGGCGCCTTCCCCCCCCGAACTCGCTGTGCCCTCCCCTCCCTCTCCCCCTCCCCTCCCGCACTCCCCCCA